>Ga0210057_1000758_pt1 | contig 52624 bp, 63 predicted proteins | sample CryGeyCG2114_010_2_FD_183968 | JGI IMG/M metagenome (GOLD analysis project Ga0210057, IMG submission 183968) | Groundwater microbial communities from aquifer - Crystal Geyser CG10_big_fil_rev_8/21/14_0.10 (SPAdes) (version 2) | ecosystem: Environmental > Aquatic > Deep subsurface > Groundwater ...
GGTAAACTTTGAATATCATTTAAAGGAATGCGAATGGCGCTACAAGAAAACAAAGAAACAACTATACAAGGAACTCATAGTTTTGTTGAAAGGAGTCGACAGAAAGTTAGTTTCCTAGTCTAGTACCCACCATATTTTGGTGCAATTTCGGCAATTAGTACGGAAATAGGCGATGAGGTGGGTGGCAATCCATCTGTTCTTTCAGCAAGCATGGTCGAATTATAGCCATGACAAAAGAAATAGTCAACCTATAGTTTGTCGGGGAGAGGGCCTCACAATTGAACCAATTATCGCGGATTTGAACAAGCTTTATGGTGCGTATCACCTTTGAATTCCCAGAAAAGTGTTTTTGAAACTTACATTTGTGACTCACCAGTTATAACAGTAAGTCTGCCAAGAAGCTGCCTTTTGGTAGATTTAATCAAAAGCGCGTTAAGTTTTTTATCGACCTGGTCATACGGCAAATTAGCAGAAACACCAATTACACCAGTATTTTTGTTTGTCGGAAAAAGTGGTTTAAAATCTTTGATATTTAATGTTACAACAATCCTATCGTGATTTGCTGCAAACCTATGAACTTGGCTGTCCGATAGACTGACCTGTTTAAAATCTTGGGTAATGTGCTTAACATCAAAACGGCTGTTCAAAAGAGGGAAATACGAACGGACAGGAAATCCCTCGTCAAGCAATAACTTGTGTTTGTGAAATTTGCGTACCATAAGGAACAGTTTCTACTTTATAAGCAAGCTCGTTCATAGAACCGCGCAGTTTTTTTAAACCTACATGCGGAAACTGTTGACTTATTTGATCAATTGTAAAACCATCCTTTAAAAGATAAACAATACGTGCAATAGGAACACGAGTGCCTACAATAACAGGCGCGCCAGACATTATTTTAGGATCGGATGTAATATATGTTTTCATAGGCATATTATACACCAGTAAGAATGGGTAATTCGGGACCATTTTATTATGACCGTAAACTTGGCAGGATTTAGCATCAAAAACAATTGTCGGGGAGAGAGGACTTGAACCTCCGGCCTCTGCTTCCCAAAAGCAGCGCTCTAGCCAACTGAGCTACTCCCCGTTACTGTGTGGTTCGGGTGGGAATCGAACCCACACCCGCTTACGCGGACAGCATTTTAAGTGCTGCGTGTATACCAGTTTCACCACCGAACCAGTAACGGTACATTTTAGATTAAAACACCTACTTGTTTCAATCTAATATTACAAGTAAAATTTACAAAATGTTTGACGACAGCAAAAAGCCATACGATTTCCCGGACGAGAACAACGATCCGATTGCCGAAAATTCTAAATCTCCAGCCGTTCTTGGAGACGCCGACCCGTTTTCGGGAAATGCTTCAGATTCTGTTGCCGTAGACATAGACGACGAACTTAAAAAGGTTGGCCTTCGTGGCGACCCAAATGGCACCCCGGAATCCTTAGACGTTGAAGACAAAATCGACTAATTCTCCTATTCTAACTTGTGCTAAAATTCTCTGTGACTGAAAATCTCAAAATGCCATGCATTTTGAAAAAGGAAAAACAAATTAAAGTTCAAGCAAACACATGTTTGCTGAACGTTAAATTTAGTTTTGACGTGCCCCTGTAGCTTAATGGATAGAGCATTCCGCTTCGGACGGAACGGTTGGGGGTTCGACTCCCTCCAGGGGCACAAAATATAGAATAAGTCGAGCATTCTAGTGGGGTATATCAGCAGGTCGCTTTGGCACAGAACCTTCGGTTCTTCATGCCAATAGCGCTCCTCTGATATACTACCCTCGCTTCGCTCGGGGGTATAGCTCAATTGGTAGAGCAACTGTCTCTTAAACAGTAGGTTTCTGGGTTCGAGCCCCAGTGCCCCCACACATTTTTAACTCACCTAGCCGCCTTAAGATCCAGTCCTGGGTGAGAGATTTTTATTCCGTAATAAGCATATCCATAATCCAAAAGTTCTTTCATTTCTCCGCGCCTATCGGCACTTCCCAAAATAACCCCTAGCAATCTCTTACCATCGTTTTCAGCATAAGTTACCAGGCACAGACCCGATTCCCAGGTAAAACCCGGCTTGATGCCTTTAACGCCCGGGTAAGTGGTTAACAAATTTGTATCGTTATAAAGCTCGTAGTCTTTATGATCTCTCGTCGCGTCGATGTATTTATGATAAGTCGAACTAATACCCCTGATCTGTGGGTAATTTTCCCAAAGATAGCGGCCAATCACGGCCATATCGTAAGGTGTCGAATATTGGATTTTATTATCCTCGTCCAGCCCTGAGGGGTTAGCATACTTGGTGTCGGAAAGACCCATTTGCCGAGCAGCTTCATTCATTAGTTGAACAAACTTGCCTTCGTTGCCGGATACATTTTCCGCAATGGCCATAGCTGAATCGTTACCCGAAACCAGCATCATGCCATATAGCAGTTCTTCAAGCGTTAGCTTTTCACCCGCACCCAAAATCATGCTGTTCTCACCAACCTTTGAAGCGTGCTCCGAAACCTTAAAGACATCGTTTAGATTTTTATTCGTCAAGGCTAAAATCGCCGTCATTATCTTGACAGTCGAAGCTACCGGCTGACGTGCATGAATATCTTTTTGGTAAATGATGTCACCCGTGTCGTAATCTACTAAAATCGCCGATTTTGCGCTCAATATTAAATCGCTGTTGTCGTGCCCAATGTCTCTGGGGAACCAATCGTTATGGAATGAATTGCCACGGGCTACGCCAAAAACATTGGGGATAGGGGAGACCAGGCCGATTTTGTCAGTAGAGTACAAATAAAAACCAATCACAAGAAGAAACAGTCCACCTAAAAAAAAGAGCAGGCTTTTACTCACAGAATAATTGTATCAGGTACCAAGTTTGTTGTAGCAAGTAGAGAAACGAGGTCTCTCCTCGATGCAAGTCCCTCGAGGAGAGACCTCGTTTCTAAGCCTCTAGAATTAGCCTTAATAACTATGTATAATCGCTGTGCTGTCAGTTATTAATTTTCCTATGCAACTTTTCATCGATTCCGCCAATCCCCAAGAAGTCGAAGAAATGGCCGAGTTGGGCATCATCAATGGTGTTACCACCAACCCCTCGCTGGTTGGTAAAGCCGGTGTCACCTACAAAGAAGCAGTAACCAGGATCCTCAAAGTCGTTAAAGACAACGTCAGCCTTGAAGTACTATCAACAGACACAGCAGGCATGGTCGCCGAAGGCAAAAAATTGGCTGCTCTTGGCAAAAACGTTGTAGTTAAACTTCCAACCACAGAAGAAGGCTTAAAAGCGCTTCAAAAGCTCAATAAGGCCGGCATTAGAGTCAACATGACATTGGTCTTTTCCGCCAATCAGGCACTGCTTGTGGGAAAGCTGGGCGCCTATTTTGTTAGCCCGTTTATTGGCAGATTGGATGATATTGGTCAGACCGGCATGGACCTAATAGATGAAATCAAAGTAATCTACGACAACTACGACATCAAAACAAAAATTCTGGTCGCCTCTGTCCGCAACCCAATTCATGTAAAAGATGCCGCCATAATCGGCGCTGACATCGCCACCTGCCCGTACGCCGTGCTGAAACAGCTAATCAAGCATCCGTTAACAGATGCCGGCATGAACAAGTTCTTGGAGGATTTTAAAAAGAGCGGTCAAACGCCATTGGTTTAACCCATTCTTGAACGCTAGCTGCTGTTCTTGCTACAATCCACATCGATGAAAAGCCGCCACGGTGTGCCAATACTTGGCAACAGCGATACAAAGCTCTCCATGATAGACGGTGCCGTTCTATATAAGAACCTCCGGGAAACCATAACAAAAGAGGGCATTCTTGAACGAGACTACTTTTACTACGCGTTTTTGTTTGTAATTTCGATGCTGGGATTTTTATTTTCCGCTTTTCTTCTTTTTGTTAACTTTTCCACTCTACTAATGCCGCTCTACTTGATATCGTTTGTAATATTCGGTGTCCAGCTAGCCGGGCTGTTCCATGACGCCGGGCATCGGGCCATCTTCAAATCGGCCAAAAACAACGACTTGATCGGTTACTTCACGGCATTTGTGGCCAACATTGGCTTTTCGTATTGGAAATACAAGCACAACCAGCATCACGCCAACCCAAACGAAATCGATGCCGATCCGGATATCGACATCCCGCTTTTCTCGTTCACCAAAAAGAAAAAACAGCAAAATTTTTTAACCAGAGGTCTATTAAAGTATCAGGCCTACCTTTATTACCCGCTAGGAAGCACAGCCCTATTGTTTGAAAGATACAAAAGTCTGGTCTATATAAAAAACAACTTCAAAAAAGCCATGATTTTCGAAATCGCATTTCTGATAGTAAGTTCTTTTTTTTGGTATGTGCTGCCGTTTCTTGTTTTGCCACCACTACAAGCAATTCTCTTCATTTTCTTAACAAACTTTGGGGTCGGCATATATCTGGCCAATATATTTGCCCCCAATCATAAGGGGATGCCCCAAGTCGCCAAAGGCCTAAAAATCTCTTTCTTGGAACATCAAGTCAGAACTGCCAGAAACATTAAATCGGGACCCGTTGCCGAAACATTTTATGTCGGTTTAAATTACCAAACAGAACATCATTTATTCCCAAATTGCCCGAGGCGCAAACTGGGTTTGATTACTCCGCATCTCAAAAAGCTTTGCCGACAAATGGGGGTGGAGTATACGGAGACCGGCGTCATTGAATCCAACAAAATAATTCTCCGCGAACTGAGCAACACTGCTCAAGTTAAACTAAGATCAAAGCCAAACATAACCAAAGGCTAAAAACAGAAACAACGGTCGATATTAAAATCACATTGGCAACGTAAGACTTATCCAGTTTAAATTTTTCCGCCAACACAAATGTGGTTACAGCCGCCGGCATGGCGGCCAGCAAGATAGAAATGTCAGGTTGTGGACCTTTAACCTTAAAAAGGTAAAAGCCAGTAAATGTAAGAAGAGGCAAGATTGCCAGTTTAACGGCGGTTGGTACAAGAGCCAATGGCAAATGGTCTTTGACAAATTTGCCGCCTAAAAAACTGCCCAGTGAAAAAAGCGCCAGCGGGGAGGAAGTAGCCCCCAACATTTCCAGCATTACTTTCACCGAAGATTCCACATGTTCGCGCAGTGCTAAACTTAAAAAAATGCCGACAAAGGTGAAGGCAATAATGGGGTTTTTCACAACGTCCAAAAGATATTTCTTCACGCTTTTTGTGCGACTGATCCAAAATTCCAACAATATAATTGAAAACAAGAAACCAATCGAAAGCTGGACAATGCCAATGGCGACAATCGAAGAATAATAAGTAATTCCAACAACAGAGCTGGCAATGGGTAAGCCCATGTAAATTGTGTTTCCCGAAAGTGATGTTAAAAAAATCGCCGCTTTTTGCTGCTTTTCCATTTTGACCAGCATCAAAATAACCAGTAGGACAACTGCCAAAAGCAACATCACCAAAAAGTTTATACCTAAAGTCTTTATAAAAATGGGGTTTGTCAGATCTATTTGCCAAAAGCTAACCAAAATAATTGCCGGAAGCGAAACGTAGTAAACAAAATTATTAAGTATATGAACCCAATTTACCTTAACCAAACCGGCCTTACGCAGTGCAAAGCCCAAAGCAATAATCCCAAAAACCGGAAACACTAAACCACCGATGCGTAATATATCGTTCACTTATACCAATTTACAATTACAACCATTGCCCTGTATATACCCGCTCCGAATTTGCTAAAATTACACAGGAGTATTCGTCGTTGCCGAGTCGTCTAATGGTAGGACACAACCCTTTGGAGGTTGGTATTGGGGTCCGACTCCCTGCTCGGCAGCCCTTCGATTCGTGCAATTTCATTGCACTCACTCAGGGCTATAGCCATTTTGCGTGAATCGAAGGTCTTGAGCGAGCGAAGCGAGTCGAAAGGAATTTTAATGTATCATTTTTACATTCTCCGATGTTCAGATAATTCTCTTTACTGCAGTATGACTTCAAATTTGGATAAAAGATTAAGGGAACATAACCCCAAAGGGTCTAAGGGTGCAAAATATCTAAGGGCGAAAAAACCAGTCATTCTAGTATATTCAGAAAATTATCCGGATATCAAAACCGCAATGAATCGAGAACTTCAGGTGAAGAAATGGACAAAAGCTAAAAAAGAAGCTTTAATAAAAGGCGATTGAGTTTTGCTTAAAAGACAATAGATGTGTAGAAAAAAAGTCGGATTTCGAAGAGATCGACAGATCCTCCTGCTCGGTAGCTTTTTTCTAGTCTGAAAGCCTATACCAGCTAAGCAACTGAGAATTGAATTTGAACTTTAAGCTATTAAAATGCAGCTCACAGAAAAATACGGGATCACTAATAGAGAAACTCTTATACTTTAAAAGTTTGATAAAGTTTTTCATATTCTTTTATCATTTTTTCAATCGTAAAATTTTTTTCAAAACGGTCTCTACAAGCTTTTCTCATTTTTTTATATTCTCCTTCCGGCATTGAATAAATTTTTTCCACCGCTTCGCAAAGACCCGCAATTCCCGTTTTTTTAATAACCCAGTCTCCCCTGATATCCTGTTTAGAATTATTCACGATAAAACCTGTTTCGCCGTCTTTTATTATTTCCGGAACTGACCCCTGGGCGTATGCAACAACTGGGGTTCCGCAAGCCAACGACTCAATCAAGACTAAACCGAACGGTTCATCCCATACAATTGGAAAGAGGAAGAGTTTGCTCTTTTGGAAAGGCCCAACCAGGCTTGCTCTTTCTTGGTCAAATTTAATAGAAATTAAGTCAGGTTGCGATTTAATCTGCTTTAAAACAGTTTCTAACCATGCATCATGATTGCCTTTCCTAATCGCGAAAAGCTTTATTTTAAGTTTACATCGTCTAGCTAACTCTACTGCCAAATCCATCCCTTTATTAGGAATTGCTCTACCGGCCCACATAATATCGTTCCCTCCTTCAGAATCAAATTCAAAAGTGTTCCCATCCACGCCGTGATAAATAGTTGCTACATAGTTCAAGCCCGGCAAAATATTCCTTTGATAATTGCTCGCCGATATAAAAAAAATATTATTGTAGTTTTTAAATAAGGAAAAATATTTTCTGGTAAAGTTGGCGTCTATTAGGTGGTGCAAAGTAATGAGTATGGGCTTTTTAACAAAAGGTGCAAAAGGCAAAGCAATATCGCCATCCCCGATATTAATGTGATAAAGGTCAAAACTGCCTTGTTGTAAAAAAGCTTTAGATAAAAGAGCCAGTTCAAAAAGTACATGTTTTCCGTTATCAATAATTTCGGAGTCATTGAAAGAGGGTTTGAAGTCAACACTTTCGACTTTTACCGCTAGATTAGATTCTCCGGAAGCAAAAGCCGTTATTTCTAAATCATTTTTGTCAGCGTTCTTGGCAAGCTCGTTTAATAAATCGGCAGAGAAAATCTCCGTCCCTTTCAGGGCCTTCTGGCTTATGTTAAAGAGATTTGAACAAATTATCGCAATTTTCATAGACTTGGAAAGCATGTTAGGCTAAATCTACCATAGCTCTTAAAAGCTCCGCCGACCAACGGTAAATATTGTAGTTTCTGACAGTTTGCCTTAGTTTTCGCATGCGTTTTTTTTGTTGTGAAGGAGACATGTGCAGTGCGACATGAATGGCTTCGGCTGTTTGCTCACCGTTGTAGGGATTAATTATGATTGCATCTTTTAATTCCCGTGAAGCTCCTGCAAACTGGCTTAAGATCAAAACGCCTTGCTCATCATTTCTTGCTACAACAAATTCTTTGGCAACTAAATTCATTCCGTCGTGTAATGGGGTAACCAGACAAAAGTTTGCGGCTTTATACAGCTTGTTTATTTCTGCGTGATCGTAACGTTTTTGAAGATAAATAATTGGTTTCCAGTCTTTTTCTTTGTATTTATTGTTGATTCTTTCAATCTCGCTACTTACATCTGTTGCCAGTGTCTGATATTTTTTTACATCTACTCTTGAAGGGGAAGCTATCTGTAGGAACGTGAAATGTCTGCGGTAGGTTGGGTTTTTTTGAAGAAAAATTTCAATTGCTTTTAATCTCTCTAGTATTCCCTTTGTATAATCGAGCCGATCTACCCCGAAACCAAGATATTTAGTTTTTATACCATATTCTTTGAAAGTGTTCTCCTTTAGCTTTTGGTCGGACTTATTGCCTTTAACCTCATTGGAAAAATCAATACTAATTGGAAAAGCTTTTATAAATGAAGTATGGTCTTTGTAAGTAACGCTAAACTGTTCAAAATTGACTAAAGATTCCAGCTCCCGCCCTACTGTTTCGATAAAGTTATTAACATGGAGCTGAGTGTGGAAACCAATAATGTCTGCTCCAAGCATTCCTTCCAAAACTTCTTTTTCCCATGGACAAATACTAAATGTTTCCGCACTTATCCATGGTATATGCCAAAAAAGGCTTACAGTTGCGTCCGGCCTTGCAGCTTTAATAAGCCTCGGAACTAAAGTGAGATGAAAGTCCTGGACAAGAATTACTGGCCTTTTTAGATTTTTTATTTCGTCAAGCAGGCTTACTGCAAATTGTTCGTTAACCTTTTTATATTCTTCCCAGTCTTCCTTCCTAAAAATTGGCCTAGTATGAGCGTTATGGAAAAGTGGCCAAAGTCCCTCATTGGAAAAACCGTTATAATAACAACGTACTTCGTCTTCTGTAAGCCATATCCTTTTAAGTGTATATTTAGGTTCTCGAGGCGGAAGATTGATTTTATTGTCTTTATCTACTACAAGCTTGTCAGCATTTCCGCTGCCGTGGGCAATCCAAGTCCCCCCGCAAGACTCCATTAGAGGTTCAATAGCTGTGATAAGCCCACTAGAGGGCACAAAAGAATTTATTTTATTTCCTTGCTTGAAATGCACAAAAGGCTCTGTACTTGAAGCCACGATTATCTTACGATTTTTCAAAATATCTTTAACGAATTCTTTTAATCTTTCTTTGGTCCAGGGAGAATCAAGTCTTTCCAGGTTTATTTTTGCTTCCTCACTTGCGGCTATACGTGCTTCAATTAAGCTCCTTTTTATGCTTGAAATCTCTTTAACTAGTGGCTGGAAAAATATAGAAGCACCAGTAGATTGGTCATGATCAGAATCATTGAAAACTGTCCCGACTTTTAATATCTTCAAGGACTCTGTAAGTTTTTTTATTGGTTGAAAGAGCAGCCACCTTATTAACAACAAGCCTGCTATTGTAAATAATATGATTTGGATGAAAAGTCTGGTTAAATTGTTCTTCCATATTTCTGACAGTCTGGTGTCGATATAATCTGCATTTTGAGCTACCATCAATGCACCTGCGACGCTTTCCTGATCGTGTAGTGGTATTGCCAAAAGGTACATTTTTTTACCATCAATATTGGCGAAATCACCATTTGCCTCATCTTCGTCCATAGCGTCTGCGGCAATTATTTGGGATTGGGCTATTTCTCGTGGAAGAGAAGAAGATACAGCGACAATATTTTCTTTATTATCATAAATACTCAAACCAGCGAGCCTTTCACTGTTTCCAAATTTCTCAACGATGTTTTGCAAGTACTCATTCGAATTATTTATAAAGTTAGGTTCTATAGTCTCCCTTAAACTTTCTGCAAGCAATATGGAGCGTCTATCTAAGTCGGTTTCTAACCGCTGACTTTCCCGAGCAACCTGATTTATTGTAAAAACTAAGGCTACAAAGCTAACAACCACAAGTAAAGCGAATAGGGCAACAACAATCTGTCTCACAGTTTAGAATTTTACCATTAATGAACAAGACAAATGCGTGTCTCATTTGTCTTACTTCGACTTCGCTCAGCATAAACATTTAGTCTGAGTTGGGACAATGCAATTGCGAGACTATATGATCGAAGGGGTCTTGACCAATATGCTCAGCTAACTCAACAAATGCCTAGGGTACTATGCTGGAACTGATATAATTCTCCTGTGAACAAAACCAAAATTAACTCTACAGAATTTGCGGAAAGGGTGGGCACTTACTCCCATGGGTACAAGGTTGAAATTGGCGATACTCTCTTAATTTTTACGACAGGTCAAATTGCAATAGACAAGGATGGAACTGTGGTTCACCCAGATAGTGCTGCAAAACAAGCCGAGTTTGTATTTGAAAGTCTCCAAAAAATATTAAATGAAGCAGGTGCAAGTTTAGATGACGCAGTCAAGGCAACAATATTCGTAACAGACATGAGCGATTTTGCGGAAATCAGTAAAGTCAGAAACCAGTATTTCAAAAATTCCGAGCCAGTATCTACACTCGTTGAAGTCAAAAAACTAGTCAAGGATGGTTGCAAGGTTGAAATTGAAGTTATGGCTGCCAAGCAAAAGTAAATCCTTGCTTACTGTAAAAAGTTTCCACACCTGCCTGCCGGCAGGCAGGTAGTGCTAACTCTATTTTGGCTTCAATTTGAGATTTGAATTATTTTTGGGGAGTTAGATTTAAGTGTTCTTCTACTGTTGTAACTCGTTGGTCTAGATCTTCGATTTTATCTTTGTTAACTTCATACATATCACCATAACACTTTAACGTGGCTTCTATCGTCATAAGAGCTTCCGTATGATTGTCTAACTTGGCTGAGTGTTCGTCTAACTTAGTTGTGTGACTTTCGAGCAACTCCGTATGCTTATCCAACTTCTCATTTATCGGTTCAAGCAGCTCTGAAACTACATCTTTGATTTTTTTAACATCGCTGTCAGTCATGAAATTTATGTTAAATCATGATGTGATTAAAAGCAAGGTCTAAGAGATTTCGTGACGTTTCCCAAACTAACTCTGGATACTTAACCATATGTACCCAATCAAAAGTTCGGAAATCATCAACAACTCCCAGCCCTACTTGTTTATTTCTTGAAAACCACCAATTTATATCCCAGGAAATTCCAAACCAAAGACATCAGGGTGGCAAGGACCTTGGCAGCATTCGCCCAGACTGTTGGTGACATCTGGCCGGGAGGCGCGATAAAAGTGGTCAAAGTAAAAACGACAGCAGTGTTTAGCAGTATTCCCAAAACACTGACCACAAGAAAAGCGATAAATTTGCTGCTCTTCGAACCAACAAAGACCCAATTCTTGCTCCAAAAATAACTATTCACAGTCGCCAGTGTGAAAGAGGTTACATTAAGGGGGACAATGGCCAAACCGGCTTGAATTCCGGTAAGCGTTATCAAGAAGTTTAAAACCCCGAAGTCAATTACAGTGTTTAAGACACCGACTAAACCGAACTTGGTAATTTGCCACAAAATCGCCATATATCTGCCTACGAAAGAGGCCACCAACATACCGACAATGGTGACAATTGGAAACAGCGCGAAAATTACAATGTTCGGGTAAGGTATCTTATCGTAGAGACCCAAATTTTTAAAGGTTGGCGTCAAGAAAATCGTGATCAGAAAAGCGGCACCAACGGTAAACAGTAAATCTCTTTTTTTCAACACCAATTTCAGCATAACACGATGCACGTAAACACTTGCAACCAGGCATAGGCTCTATTACACTCATGGGGGTAACAATTAGCCTTAAATTGAAGCTGTGAAATTTGTTAGACTTTTTGGGAACATCTTTTTTTGTATATACTTTTAAAGTGGAAAGAGGTGTTTACATGTCACAAAAGCCTTTTAGAACAGCTAAAAGGCTTTTCAGCTCATGAGAATCACAAACAGAACATCATCAAAAATACCCCCAGGAATTACCCCCATAATTGACATAGACCCCCAGGCATATGTATAGGTTAAAGTTCCCTCGTTACCAAAAGGAGGTGAATTTCATGGGTATATTTGATATTTTCAAAAGTAAAGACAAAAAACCACAAGACGATTCGCAAAGCACACCGGACACAAGCAGTGATTCCGACAAAGACAACGACGATTCCGCCTCCGAATAATTAACAAAAGTTTGGGCAAGCCACGAGGTTTAATGGTCGAAAATGTGATATGGAGCAATCCTCAAGATCATAAGATCGTCGGCCGAATTGACACAGTGGCAAAAGTTATAGCTGTTTCTTTTTCAACTCTGTCTGGACGATGTCTGTAACATCTTTGAAGTTGTACAAGTGTTTAACATCGGGAATTATGTAGTTTTTATCAGGCAATAGCGGGAATTGTTTACCGAAGTAATTACTAAATATTAACCTAAAGGCATTAACCGGCGTTATAGATTGGTAAAGCCCACTATCTTCAACCCCTCCCAAGTAGTAAGCCGCCAACACCGGATACTTGGTACCAATCATTTCATTGCTCGCTGTTTTCCAATTATCTCTGGGCTTTAGACGTTCTCTTAAAAAAGGCGCCCCTTCGTCTGAGTGAAGCAAGATTACTTGCGGTCTTTGCTTGTTAGTCAAAATCTGCCCAATGACCTTTTCTAGTTTTTTGTTAACACACAATATTTGGTTTTCGTAATTTTGCTCTATGGTAAAAGGTTCTCTGTCATATTTGTCAATTGGCTGACAATCACGGCCAAAAATATAAGGGTCGTGGGGGGCAATCAAGTGCACAAAAACATATTTCGGGCCTGGCGTCTTCGCAACCTCTGCCAGCTGGTCAAATTGGAAATTGATGATATTTCTATAATCGTTTTCAGATCCACCAACAGCAACCCTAGGCAAAAGGCTGCTTAAAAAAGGCCGCAACATCGTCGATTCTAAAACAACATAGTCAAATTCATCAATTCCAATTAAGTTTTTCCTAGAAAGCGTAATGTTTTCGTCTGCGTACTTATTATTCTTGGTCGGACCCCACCAAGAACCCATTTGGTAATATTTATAGCCAAGGCTCTTTAAAAACCTCATTGAATTATGGTTTTCCAAAAGCGGTTCCGTGATTGTTAGATCCGCAGAGTTTTTATGCACAGCCAGGTAATCCATGTACTCCATATTGAGAATAGATGTAAGCGAAACAAACGTTTTAGGGTAATTAGAAGTAGCGTCCTGGGCCACATAAAAACCGGTGTCTTCCAGGAATTTTATAAAAGCACTGTTATCAAAACCAAAATCCGTTTTGATAACTTTGGCGGCCGAATAAGAATCCGCTTGGATGAAATAGATGTCGGGAAATTTACTCTCGTCCAGCTTTGTTTTATCTACAACAGGCAACTGAAGCGAACTCGTTTCGACCCCTTTGGACTTCTGGACCAGTTCAAATTGGAAAACGCCAATAAGGGGGATGACGAGCGTAAAAAGCGAAACCAGCAGCAAAAAAGTAGCCAAAGTAAGCAGATTTCTCTTGGTACGCCAAATGAGCACAAAAATAACAGCCAGCAGGAGGGTGCACAACGCAAACAAGAAATCGTCGCGGTCAAACTTGGACCCAAACAAAGCCAATTTAACTTTGGGCGCATAGGGCAAAAGTTCGTTGTAGGCAAAAAATATGATGACAAAAATTGAGCCAAAAACAGCCGTTTTAACCTTGTTTCTGAAAACGATAAAGACCAGTCCGGTCAAAACAGCAACTAAGAAAATTGTCAGTACCAGGGGAGCGAATAATTTACCAACAGTAACTTCAGAGATGTTGTCCTGAAAAATACTGAGTACAAACGCCGCTGCAAAAAGAATTGGCGCCACACCTATGCTCTTTCGGAAAAACTGGGAAATTTTGGGGAACATTACCTCTTCATATTAAAGCAATACTTGATGAAGTTAAACACCTTTGTTATGCTTTGCGGATGTTAGAAATTTTCGGCCATTACATAATTAGCTTCATTGAGGCTACAAACTACTTTGGCATATTTATTCTCATGGCCCTTGAATCGGCGCTGATACCCATTCCCTCCGAAATCACCATGCCCTTTTCCGGATTTTTGGCCTCGCAGGGCAAACTTTCGCTAACTCTGGTTATTATTGTCGGGACATTTGCCAATCTTGTTGGCTCGTATATCGCTTATTACATCGGGTATTTCATCGAAGAGACGGTACTTTTGAAGTTTATAAAAAAATACGGCAAATTTTTCCTGGTTTCCGAACATGATTACCAAAGGGGAAACAAGTGGTTTGCAAAATATGGCGACAAGATTATTTTTATTTCCCGACTGCTGCCCGGCATCAGAACCGTAATCTCACTGCCGGCCGGAGTTTTTAGAATGGACATTAAGAAGTTCACGATCTACACCATTGCCGGCTGTTTGATTTGGTCAGCAATCTTAACCTATTTTGGTTTTGTCTTAGGAGAAAATTGGCAATCCCTGGAAGGCTACTTTCATAAATTTCAAATATTAATAATACTTCTGCTGGCCGTCGGCGCGATTTTATATTTAGAAAAACATCTCAATTTAAGAAGGCATTTTCCCAAAAAGCAGTAAACATAGTGCTACAATCAAAACATGAAGTTCCTGCTCACTTTAACTATCGTTTTTGTCGTTTTCACGGTCCCGCTTTATATTTTTGTACAAAAGAATTTAGTCACACCTGACAAAAGTCTCGTCGCCATAGCTCAAAACATCCCCAGATACCCAAATGCTTCCAGCTGGGAAATAAATACAGCCAAAAAATTTTGTATCGATAAATTATCCAAATGCGGAAATAGTGCAGATATAACCTTTACCACGAGCGACAGTTGGAATATTATCTACGATTATTACCGAAGCAGTATGGGTAACGATCGTTGGGGCACAAACAGTACAATCTTTACCACTATGCCCACTAGCATCATTTTTATTAGAGATAATTGCGAAGCAGACCTTGCACCGGCCCATAAATTGTTCGGAGGTAACGAAAAACAAAAATACACACTGCAAATTAGCTGCGATTCGACACAACCAATCTTGTAACTTTTTGTTCTTAGTACTTCCCAATAACTTTCCCAATCAAATCAAGGTTGGAAATAGGGGGCATTTTTGCCGATTCACGCCAATTGTCACCGGCAACATAAACCATTTTATTTCTTGTGCTGATAACCCTTTTTATATAAAACCGCTCAAGGCCTTTCCTCACAGGAGCTAGAGCGAGGCGAGACCTTGTTGTCTTAAACACCACAACGTCGCCAACCGCAATTCTCTTCCAGTTAAACGTCACAACGTGATCACCCGGCTTATACACCGGCAACATACTATTTTCATAGACCACAAAAACTGAAAAGGGGAGCTTCATGGTTTACTCAAGGTCGGACCTTGATGTTCCATCCGTCAAGGTCCGACCTTGAAATGGAACATCATGGTATTAGCTCATCAACTTTTTCTTCGGAGATTCAGGATTATCGGAAACAACACCGACTAAATTATCTTTTGGCGCAACCTTAACCTGGTCAAAAATTTGGGAAATTTCGCGGCAAGACGCCATCAGTTCCTTGGCCTTTTCCCTACTGACATTTTGTTTGTTGTCTGAAGCCAGATTAACAGCCTTCCAAAATTTCCCATGAAGGTCCGGCCATTTTTCAAAATGCTCCTGCTTGAAAAAATACGCCCACAATGTCACTAACTGTTCTTCGCACAGCGATGCGTGCTTTTCTTTTACATGGACACATCGTATGAAATTATTTCGGTCTTGAAGGCTTGGTTTATCCATGGGCAAGGCTTCCATAACCTCGACCATACGCACCACGGTTTGAGCTGCCATAAGTAAAGTGTTTGTCTCGTAGATCCCACAGGGAATATCGCAATGGGCGAGAGCAATTTTAGGCTTAAGTACAAAATCTAAAACTCGCAAAAACTTCACTAACCTAAGTCTAGCACACAGAATCAAGATGGGAGATTGGCGACTATTGCGAACAGCGAGGACCGCGTTCAGTTTACATGAACGTGGGTGAAGCCCTAAACCTAAACCGTTCCATATTGCGGGACTAAGTGAGCAAGAGAGGACCACTCCGCACTGCGGAGTGGGAATCTATTTACCAAAGGAAAGCTTTTTAAAAAGATACTTTTTGTCGATAGTGGCAAAATTCTTTATGGGAATAATAGTCATTAGGTTATTCATCAGAATGTAAGAGGCGCTCATACCAACGCTAAAGATCGACCTTTCCAAAAGTACAATCGGAATTAAAGCTGTCCAAAAAGCCGCAGTTGTCGGGAAAGCCCAAATCCAAACGGCTCCACCAACCGCATGGGAAACAAAAGTGGTTTGTAAACTACGGGCTAGCAAAAACTTATTTCTAAACGGCCAGGCCGCAAAAGGTATCAGCCAAAGAAGCGTAAAATACCATGATTGCAGGCCAATAGGATGTACCAGAAAAGCCATCATGGCAACAGCCGGGATAATTAGCACTTTTTTGCTGTCTTTGGAAAAAGCCACAACGCCGGCTATCATCGGAAGCAGTCTGGTCGTCGCTAACAAAATTAACAAACTGCCTGTCGCAACACCGGCAAACCCGTGCAAGGTTAGATTTAACAATTGCATCACAACCACAGCGATTACTCCTAAGCCTGTTCCTACGAATGCTCCGGAAACAGGATAGAACATGTCAAAAAAAGTAAGCTTTGCCCCGGTCCCAGCCAGATTATTTACCGGTACCTGCAATAGCGCAAACCCAATTAGGACAAACAACAAAGCCGCTAACATTTTGTTTTGTTTTAATTTTGCGCAGTATTTAGTATTAGTCATTTGGTATTTGTTATTCCTCGTTGCTCATGCCTGGCACAAATCCACCGGCAACTTCTATATTGGCCCCATTTATATAACTATTATCCGGCGAAATCAAGAACATGATAGCCTTTGTTACATCCTCATGACTTGCAGGCCTGCCGGTTGGAAAGTCTTCCGGTTTAAAAATATCGGTGGCCATCGAAGCGGGGGATACTATATTAATCCGCACCCCTGATTTTGCCTCATCAAATGCCAAAGCTTTTGTCAAAGTGTACACACCGTTTTTTGCCAGGTAATAAGGAACAACGTTTTCTCTTAGAATTAACCGTTCACATCCTACTGATCCAATATTTATGATATTGCCGCTTTTTTGTTTGCGCATCATGGGCAGGACTGCACGAGAGGCATACAAAGTAGAGTAGAGGTTAGATTCAATCATATCCCTAAACTCCGCATTGGAGGTATGGGCAAATGGTTTAAAAACAAAATTGCCAACGTTGTTCACAAGCAAGTCTATCCTTCCAAGCTCCTGATCCACCTCTTTGATCATTTCCAAAACCGCCGGCTCACTTGTCATGTCTGCCGAAATCGCAAAACTTTCCGGGGAAACTTTTTTAAGTTCTTCGACAAGCGCTTCGGCCTCTTCCTTGCTATTGTTGTACCCGACAACAGCAGTGTAACCCGCTTCAACAAGCGCCCGACAAATGTCTGCTCCTAATCCCTTTGCCGCCCCAGTAACTACAGCTACTTTCATCAAAGACATTTTAACGCAATACAGCCGGAAAGATAAGAGGCCTCCGTAAAAACGATTGACCTGCCTGCTGTACTTTACCCAGATTTGTTAATATATAGGCGTATGCACTTTTTCAGCGCCAGTCTTGTAAAAAAGACAATTATTGCCAAGGACACTTTTGATCCGGCATTTAAAATAAAGGACGGCACGTTTGCTTTTTTTCTATAAATACTATAACCTACAGCCTTTATGATCGAATTAATTCAAGGTGGTATGGGAGTTGGCGTTTCGAATTGGCGTCTGGCCAAAGCAGTCGCCAAAGAAGGCCAAAAGCTTAACGAAAATGTCTTAGGTGTAGTTTCCGGTACCGGCCTTTCACCGATTTTGACTTCACGGATCAGAGCAGGTGATACGAATACTTTGCGTGCACTGTTCAGATTTAGTCCGCGGATTGCCAGAGATCTAATGGCGGAATATATACCCGGTTCTCAAAAAATTCCGCCAAAACCTGAAGTCTTCGTCACCGGCAGTGAGGTAATAAGGCAAAAAACTGCAAACACAGCCATTGCCGCCGCTTTCGTAGAGGTTGCACTTGCCAAAGAAGGCCACGACGGTCCGATTGGTATCAATATTCTTGAAAAAACCCAGCTTTCTAATATTTTTACTATTTTAGGTGCCATGTTGGCCGATGTGGATTACGTACTGGTCGGAGCCGGAATTCCCTATCAAATACCGGAAATATTAAATAATTTTGCCAACCACGACGCGGCAACATACAAGGTTGATATAGCCGGATCAAGCGAGAAAATAAATATTACAATCGATCCGAAAGACTACATCGCGGAAGGAAAAATACTGAAAAGACCCCAATTCCTTTTAATAGCTTCGCAGCACATATTGCCGATGAGATTAGATGCCGATGGTTTTATTATCGAAGGATCGTCTGCTGGCGGCCATAACGCTCCTGCCCGTAGCAAAATGGTCGATGATGACGGCCAGCCAATTTATACTGCCAAAGACGCAGCGGATTTGGTAAAACTTGCAGCCCTAGGCAGACCGTTTTGGCTGGCAGGTAGTTATGGCAACCCGGATAAATTGATTGAAGCCCAAGGTTTGGGGGCTACAGGTGTCCAGGTTGGTTCCGCTTTTGCACTGTGTGCAGAATCGGGTTTGGAAACTTCCGTCAAGCTAGAACTTCTAAAAAAAATTAAAGACGGCACTCTGGAGATAAAAACCAGTACAGTTGCTTCTCCGTCGGGTTACCCGTTCCAAGTCGCCCAATTAGAAGGAACGTTATCTGAAAACAAAGTCTTTAAAGACAGAATACGAATTTGTAATTTTGGACACCTGGTAGAAGCTTATATCGGAGCGGATGGCGAAATAGGCTTCCGCTGTCCGGCAGAACCGGTTGATGCATATGTAAAAAAAGGCGGGGACCCTAAAAATACCGAAGGTAAAGTGTGTCTTTGCAACGGTCTAGGGGCAACTGCCGGCTATGGCCTGATGACAGCAAACGGACCAGAACCAATGATTGTCACTTTAGGTAAAGACCTGAGTTTTGCGCAAAGATTGAATGTCGGACCGGACGGTATGTACAGCGCAGCCAACGTTGTCAGGTATATGTTTGGGAAATAACAAAACACCTTCACTACTATCTCATTCTTACTGGCTGATGGTTCTGGGCTCGAACCTATATTCGTTGTTTAATGATAGAAATGAGGGGGCCAAAATATTGGCGCTTCAACTCGGGATTTTAGAAAGTTGTATAATTAAAATTGGTTTAAGTGTATGACAATATATGTGCTAATATGGTAATATAAATATGAGCGATTTTGAATGGGATGAGGAGAAAAATGCACAGAATTTACAAAAACATGGAGTAAATTTTGAAACTGCTCAATATGCATTTATCGACAAGAAACGTGTTATTGCAAAAGACGCAGAGCATAGCGACAAAGAGAAACGCTATTATTGTTTTGGGAAAGTGAAAGGGGGTGTTTTAACCATTCGCTTTACATATCGCAGTAACCACATTCGTATAATCGGAGCCGGTTATTGGAGAAAAGGCAAAAATATTTATGAAAAAAGTAATAAATTACAGTGATGAACCAATTGAAGCCAAGGTTGTAAGTGACTTTCTGCCAAGTCCCGAAAACCTAATTCTCAGGGAGAAAAAAACAAGAGTGACACTAATACTTACAGATAAAAGTGTAGACTTTTTTAAAAGTACTGCCAAGAAGCATGGTGCATCCTATCAAGCCATGATTCGACGACTGATTGACTATTACGTTGCCAACCAGGCTTGATTCAATCACTAAAAACATAGTCTGACTGCGCAAACGAGTTGGACTCGAACCTTTTTGAAGCTAAAGTTCAAACACCAGTAAACGATTTAGCTACGTGAGCGGGAGATGCAAATTATTTTAAACCCCTAATCCCGCAAATCTTAGCCCATTTTAGTAAGTTAATGGAGGCTTATCAAGCTTTGGAGGACAGAGAAGATGAACTCTGAATCCTCGACGTTAACTTTACCAGTATCTACGCTTTACGACGAGAACACATTTTATTATAAGTTTACCCAAGATTTGTTGCAAGCAAAAATCGAGGTAATTATTGAAAGCCCATTTATTTCGAGTAAAAGAATGGCGTACTTAAGACCTGTTTTGTCTAAAATATTAAAAAGAGGAGTTAAAATCTACATTTTTACTCGTGACCCGCTAGAGCATGAAACGCAGATGGCTTATCAATCAGAGGCGGAAATAAGCCGTTTTGAACGAATCGGGATCCAAACCTTTATTTGTGCAGGTAATCACCACCGAAAACTGGCCATACTAGACCGGGAAGTACTTTGGGAAGGAAGTTTAAACATTCTTTCACAGGCACACAGTCGTGAAGTTATGAGGAGAATACAAGGTATAGAATTTGCAGTTGGAATGTTCAAATTCCTGAATTTTAAGAGGTTTATTTAGTTATCTGGGATATGTCAATGCCTATCGCATTTGCAATTTTTTGTAAATTAACACCAGATGTTGTTACTTCTCCTCTTTCAATCACCGCAAAATAATTGGCGCCTAAACCCGCTTTTTTGGCAACTTGTGCTTGAGTGAGACCTGCCTCTTCTCTTGCTTTTCTTATTCTATTCCCATGTTTTTCTCTCTCTTTGGAGGTATCCATATGTCAATAGTATATCACTTTACTAAGTAACTGAATTATGATGACATGAGCTGCAACTAGTTGACTATGTGGGAACTTTTTACAGGGAACATATATTCGTTAGTGCTTATTAAAATAATTCTTTAAGAAAGTAACCACATAATAATTATAAAAAGTGTTTTTCAACTATTTTTGATACTCTTTTTGATATAGAATTTGGGAGTAGCCTTAGAAACCTATTCAACCTTTCAATTTTATTTGGCGGTAGCAGTACTTCTCTGCGGTCAAGATATTTTTGCTCATATCCTAAATACTTACCAATAAACCAAGATATTCTCCCGCTTTTCAGTTCCTCTGGGTTCCAATTGTCTCTCATTCCTGTTACACCATGGTTTTTCCTTATAATTAAAACAGCCTTTTCATTCGGGTCATTACTAAAACCGTGAGAAACGTCTATAAATTTTGACTCTTTATAGCTTCTTTGATACCCCTCAATCATATTTTTCATTACTTCATGATAAGCAAGCGCCTTGTTGGTAATGGATAATGTCTCTTGTCGTGAATATATCCTTGAAGGGTCATTTAGCCTTACTTCACCTTCATAAAAACTATAATCAGAATGAAAAATTGCATTTCGCAGGTCTTTATCAAAAATATTCTTGATAGGAATAACAACATCTGGCATTTTTACTTTTTTGGCAAGTTGCTCCAAATAAACTATTTTTTCAATTGGATATTGGTTTCTATATCCCCAGCCCGTTTTTCTTTTTGGGAAATTAAATGTACGGTAGCTGTCTCCGTTTAAGATGTTCAATAAATTAGCAATTGTTTCATATGGCTCTGATGCTTCAACAATATGTGCGTATACCCATAAAAATAAGTTACCCTTGAAACTTCCTGATACTTTATTCTCTAAACGCATTATTTCATCAAGGGTATTGACACTATTTTCATAAGCATCCCAACCAGCATCCTGTACACCGCGGTTTCTCAATAATGTAAGTATGAATTGAAATTCGCATTTCGCCTGGGCTTTCTCAAACAATGGGTCAAGACAGTTTAAGTAGTATATTAACGATTTTGAATAAGTGGAATTAAACTTTTTGGGGAAAATGTTAGCGTTAAAGTAAAACTTCCCATTTGCATCTCTAGGAATGTCTTTCACATTAGCTGACTTCCTGCAAAAATTCTTCAAAATTCAAGGGCAGTACGATTTTTGCAATACTTTGCATTATTTTTGAAACCAGCCTATCCTTATTATCAAGAACGATTAATTCCTCATTATCTTTATCCGATAGTTCATTGTCGATTATGAAAGAATATAAATATATTGCAGTTTTATAAGCCTCAGTAATAGATTTCTCTGTATATTTTTTCCCGAATTTGGAAAGAAATCCATGTAAATCGAATGAGTCTACATTAATCTGAATTACAGCCCCTTTTACCAATGCTATATCCACTCCGCCCCATGTAGGAGAAAATTCGGACCACCTTTCGCGCCCAACAAAGTCTGGTTCCGGTAAACCAAGGTCCCCACTGACGGGTTTTCTGGGACGTGATGGCCCGCCCTCTCTTACAGTTTCTTTTTTGAATTGTATTACAACTTTTCTCTCAAAATCTTTCCCACCAGGTATCGTCAGGATTACTTTTATTATGATTTGAGAGCTATTGGTAACATTTATTGGGGTTATTATTTTTAAAGAAAGTAAGCCTTCATTTAGCCAATAAGCCTTCTCAACTGGCACGGAGGATTCGATTTTTAATTCGCCATAGTCACTTTTTCTAGTGAAGTAATCGTCCGGTGCATCTGTTAAAAAGTATATCCAAGAATACTTATTATTAATCGGGACAACTTTTACGGTACTACCTTTCAGTTCAAAAATAGTTGGTATGTAACTAGGAACAAATTTTTGTGGTTTACCTAGTACAGTATTTAAAGTAATCTCCGAACCCTTAAAAAGTCTCTTAACCCAGTCCGGGTTTTCATTGAGAATTCTTGCTGCAGTTTGTTTTATGAAACCCTTATCCGGTTGAATCTTGGCTATCTCACGCCTTCTGTATTCTTCGTCTAAGCTTCTCAGCAACGGATTATCTTTAAGGTCAGAAAGTAGCCTATCCTGTATTTCATTGTACATCTCGTTATCTCTTGCGCCCTCTCGAGCCCCATGAAAAATTTCACTTAATACGGGCCCAACGTCTGTCACGTCTATATGAACCATTAAATATTTTGCAAGATTCCTTAGATTAGCTTGAGTTTCTAATGTTGAGCGACCGATTGTATGATGTGTTTGACCATTTACTGTGAGGAAAATTGCTTCTGTTGGTGATGTAAATTCTTCGTTTGGGAATGGTCTCTTTTTAGGCCCTGATTTAGTGGATTCCTCGATTTGGTCTTTGAATAAAGTAACTTCAATTGTGCAATTTCCCAAGCTTGCTAAGTCCGATTTAATTTCAAAATATTTTTCAACCCAAACATGGTCTTCCCCATTTAGTCGAAATTTATTACCCTCCATAACTTTTGATGAGCTGTGGCCCTTATATGCAGGCCTTGCCTCGTGAATTAAGATAGGCAGTGCTGGAGTGAACAATCTCCTATTAAGTGGTCTCCAAAGGTCTAATGTTGCAACAGAAGGCCTTTTAAGATGATAACTATATAATTTTATAAAAGAGCCAAAATAAAGTTTCTTTTCATCGGGGAGAATTTGCAATGTATCAGCATCAAAAAAATAAAAATCTCCTGCACTGTCAACTAAATATTCGAAGAGGGGATTTCTAGAACCCTCTTTAAATGTTTGCCTGACCAACGTGAATCCCCATAGCTTGTTTGAATTTGATATTGATGGATTTCGTTTTGAAAGTACAAGCTGATACCGTTCTTCCGGCTTTCCACAAAACATTAAAGCACCGGTTCCACCCATGTTATATTTACCTTGTACAAAATTAATATCAGCCTTGTTACTTTTTTCCGCAGGGAGCGATAGAAAAGTTTTCAAGAAATCTTCTGGGTTTTGTCCTTCCCCCAAATCTACAATAGTTATATTAGGCTTTTCTTTGTCGCCATCGACAACAACCTGGATATTGTTAGCAAGTGCTCTTCTCTCTTTTGTAGAAAGTGAGGAAATATCGGCTCCTGGAATATCAAAGAACTTGTCAACTGCTTCTGACATTGAATTTGGCGCGTCAGGACTTTTTGGGTCTATGCCTTTTTTTAAGCATTCACCAAGCAATAGCGCATCTATTGAATTAACTATTTTCTCAACAAGGGCATTAACAGAATCTTTCGCTTGGGCGCTAATGACACTAAAGTTACTTTCAGTACTTCCGTATGGCCACCATTCCGAGTTCGTAAAAAATGCGTTTGACTTTAAAATTTTGGTTACTTCGGAGGCGTTTTGGGCATCAATTAGGGATAATACTGCCTTTATTATTTCCTTTTGATTCATAACTTAAACTCACTTTTTCCGCTGTTTTTAATAAAAGAAGCCTTTACTGACTTTAGCTGTGTCTCAATTGCAGAAAATATTTTTGAGACATCATCGTTATAGTACTCATAGTTAGACCGGTTTGCGAGATTGCCAAGCAAGCGGAGCTGTTCAAGTACAGAGTTAGTCCGTTTTGTCGCTATTCTTTTAAACTTATCACTTCGAGTCTCCATGATACTACATTCAAGAAATATTGTATTGTATCTGTTTTATATTGTCAACATGCGATGTAGATAACCATTATGTATGAAGTTTAGCGATTATTTAGTATATACATTATTGGTATATATACTACAGCCATCAAAAAGATACATGATTAATAATCATTGTTTATAATCTAAAAGTGTAAAATCTGCTCGAGGATAGCACTGCTAAAGTAGTCAAACGGTGAAAGAATAACTAGGGTTAGAACAGTCCAAAATGGCTATATATGAAGCTAAAACACAAGATCTTGCCACTATCCGTACACGTTGGCTGGGAGATTAGGATTCGAAATTAAGGACTTCCTTGCAAAAAAGTTCTAGGATTAACTGGTATTCCAAAAACCCTTATTTCAAAGTGCACATGAGGCCCTGTTGACCACCCCGTCGTTCCTTCATGCCCTATCACCTGATTAGTTGATTCAATCTTCTGGCCTTTAAACACAAAGATTTTATCAAGATGTCCGTAAAGCGAGGATATATTATTCCCATGGTCAATTATTATGTGCTTTCCGTATCCCCACCATATTTCCCCGGCGTAAGTTACAGTTCCCGGCATAAAAGCCGTGACAGGATCACCAATCTTGCCATATGGATTTGCAATATCAATTCCGGTATGGAAGGGTTGGTAAGGTAAATCCATTTCGCCAAACTCTAAAGTTACAACGCCATGCACCGGCCAAACGGCATTTGTTTGGATTTCGCTAATAATCTCACCAGTAGCCGGATCGTGGATTTGGACTGTGTTATTTTGTGGATTTTGAGTGGCAAGCCTATCCGAAACAATGTCAATTCCTGCGTTCATTAAAAGAATGACGGCAATTAACGGTAACAGCAGAACTAGAATGAAAGTAAAGAATACAAACTTAAGCTCTTTTCGCATTGAAAGAGCCGCGACAATACTTTTAAACAATATTGGGTTCACCTGGACTTAAACTTCTCAGCGGGTGAAGTGGTAATAAAAGGGTGCTCACGTTCGGATGCAACAACTTTAATTGCAACATGATTTTGATCTGCAATAATAAGTGCTTCTCCCCGGTCACAACCAAGCAGAAATTTTTGTTCGTATTCACTTAGCTTAAATTCCTCTGCTACACCTTTAATCGTTGTTGTGTCCTGCCTCATGAGTATACGGAGAGACGCTTGGGAAGCGATTGCTTTGCCATATTCACTCGATAGGAAGTCATTTGCTTGTTGGGAAATAATACTTACTCCAAGGTAATATTTTCGTGCTCTTCTGGTTAAACCCGAAACAAATCTAGCGGACTCTTCGTGTTGTAGAAGCATCCAGCCCTCATCAATGACCAAGAGTCTCTTTTGTGGGTTGCTTTTTACCTGGTTGTATACAAAATTGGCAACAACCATCATGATTATTTGTCTGAGCGACTCACTTAAGTCTTTTATGTCAAAAACAACGAGACGATTATCAAGTTTAATGTTGGTCTGAGAGTCAAAAACACTCGAAAGTGACCCTTTTACATACTTTTCAAGCCTATTTGAAAGCTTTCTTTGCTTTAATACCTTTAATGTTTTATACAAATCCAAAAGCCGTGGATATGTTTTTGCTTTCTTTGGTCTGCCCCTTTTGGGCTTGCCGTTTGTTCTTACTTGAGTTTTACCCTTTAATGACCAGCCGAACTGTTTGTAAGTAAGAATAATTGCCTTATCTATGATTGCCTGCTCTTCACCCGATAATCCGCCGACCATAAGAGATATGATTTCTGTTAAATCCTGAATATGCTCGGAAAGATTTTCTTCACTTCCGTAGGAGTTAGTTGTGAAATCAAAAGGATTTATTTTTTCTTTTGATTTAGCCGATAGCTTGATGTAGGTTCCTGACACCGATTCCGAAAGCTGCTTGTATTCACGCTCTGGGTCTATAACAATCACCCTTGTTCCCTGCATTAATTGTCTAAGTATCTCAACTTTGGTGGTATAGGACTTACCACTGCCAGACTGGGCAAACACAATAGAGTTCGCGTTGTTTAAAGAATACCGGTCAATCGTAACAAGAGAATTATTGGACTTGTTAATACCATAAAGAATTCCCGATTCCTGGACAAGTTCTGATGACGTAAACGGGAATGTAAGCGCTGCCGAGGAACTATCCAAATTCCTCTTTTGGGCAAGTTGGTTTTCACCTCTTGGTAAAACAGACTGCAAGCCATCAAGTTGCTGGAAAGTTGCCGTCTTAGTGTAAAAAAGCCTGGTGGAAAGGACTGTTTCCAGTAAAGTTGTGATCTTGTTAAGTTCGATTAGAGAATCCGCAATTATGGCTATATAAATTGAAACCTGAAAAAGTTTCTCCTGACCCCTCTGGATTTTATTTTTAAGTTCAATTGCCGATTCAAGCGGATCTAAAATTTCAGAGCCGATTATTTTTCCCGATTGCTGCATAGACCGTTTAGTCGATTCGAGCTCCGTTATCTTTCTATTAAGTTTAGGCAAGGCCAGCGTAGGATTAACCTGCTCTATGTGGTAGGAAATGTCGACGTTGTGGTTAAAATTAACAAGCATTGAAAGCCAACCTGTTGAGGCTGTATAAGGGAAACCGGAGATAAATAATGTTCGAACATATTTATCCTCCATAACCAAGTAGGTTGCCTGTTCTTCAAGCCCTGAGTAAGAAATTAAGTCAACTTGATCCTGGTCGCCAAAATTTACCTTAAGTGTCTGTTGCTCCTTTCTTTGTCTCTTCTTTAATTTAAAGTAAGCTTTAAAATTTAAAGTATTAAAAATCGGATTAGACTGCATAGTTGTTATTAAAAAGTTCTTTAAAGGTTTGTGCTTTTAACTCCTGCGACTTAATGTGGTCAAAGTTATAGAATTTATAGAACAATTCCAAAATCTCAAAGGTATCAAGTGCGCGCGTCTTCATGCCCAATTTTTCCAGGCCTTTGGCGACAATATCCTGGCTTAGCAGAATTTGCTCTTTAATTAGGTCAAAGTCGCCTGTTTTGTCTGTTGGGGTATATGGGATAACAACATAGAACCTGCGCGAGAGTATTTTGTTTCCCGACACAAGAGTGCGGATAAAATCACAGTAGTTTTTCATTTGGTCACGGTATACTTTCTCGCTGTCCTTACCCTGGCTCTTTGAAAACTCTTCCAGATAACGGTCAGTATCAACTTCTCTAACTCGAATTAGAATTTGCAGCGTACAAGGCAGGGAATTTAAAAAGTTCTGGAAGTTATCAATCAGTACGTCCTGTTCGTCTTCACTTTTAAGCTCAAAGTTAACAGACGATGTTTCAAGAACGGTTCTGTAGTGGTTGCCAGGCAAAATTAGTAGGTTGTCCTTTACCTCTTTAATTTGTACTTGTCTTCGGGATGATACTTTTGAATTATTTATGCGCATTTATGCTCCTTTTTTGTTAAACCTAAAGCTAAAACTCATCTTCGGATTAGCTAGTATTGCTTCCATACGGATGAGGTCTGCAATTGACAGTTTTTGTGATTTTGTATTACTTTCTTTTAATATCTTTGCGTGCGCAGTTTTTTGTTTGGAATGACTTGGTAAAAAGCCGATATTTCTTGTTGTCAGGTCGTTTTTGTTGTAAACGTAATATTTTGGCCGTAGATAATATGCCGAAAGGATGAAAAACCAGCTTAAAACAACTCTCCCTTTAATCCGCAGCGCCAAAATTCCACAAACCAGAAAAGTTACTAGAAAAAGCGGAATTTTGTAGATACTGAACCCTAGTTTTGGCGGAAAAGTGGCATAAATAAAAGTTGCAATAAAAAGTGAGACTAAAAGCAGGACAATTTGCGTCAGGTTAAGATTAGCTGCAATTCTATCCTCTACGGTTGTAATTTGGGCTGGAATTACCGTTGTTCTCATGCCGCGACTCTCTTTCTGGGTGTAATTTTTGCACCAGATGCCGCTAGGCCTTCAGTTTGGGAAGCAGAAGAACTGATCACGTTCATTATCTGGCCACCCACTTTTTTAACCAATCCTCGCCCCGTGTTGTAAAAAACCAGCTGCATCATAATTCCAGGAGTTTTTAAAAGGGTGAATAACAAGCCGATACCGACCAGAATTGAGATAAGAGAATTAGTACCTTGCTGTCCCGGGATTGTTAAAAACGCAGAAGCTAGCTGGATTACGGCAACGTGAACAAAAATTGCAAAAACAGTGATTATGTAAGCTTTTATTGATATTTCTGCAAAGTCGGAAAATTTAGGAACGGCCCAAAGTAGAAAGATTAAGGGAGCAAGGACAGCACCGAGCGCCACTAAAATAAGCCTTGAAATATAAAAAAGCAGCAGCACTACTGCCAGAATTACAAAAAGAAGCATAAAAATTAGCGTGATTATGGCCGTTGTACCGGTTGTGAGCGTAGCCGGATTAAAAGCGTTTAGAATCCAGGCGGCCTCTATACCACCGGTTGCATGAAGTAAGGCTAGAACAAGAGTATTGCAGGCCACCACTAACCAGTTAGCCCAAAAAAGAGAGGTATTGGCAAAAAGAAATGCAATACCAACCCGAGGCAGTAAGTGTTTAAATTCGATCTCCTCAAAGCCAAATGTTGAAGCAGACATTAGGTGAAATCCCAGAATGGCTACAACGAGTGCAAAGAGTGAATCGGTTATTCCAAGGATAATCAACCAGAAGTTAAAGATGACCGAGTTTGAGAGCATTTCAGGGGTTGTGGTGAGGAATGAAATTATGCCATCAACCAGAGGTTTTGTTGCAGACTGCACTATGTTTTGCAAAAATCCGGCAATTGCATCAAGTAAAACTTGGGTTAAACCGCCGGTTGGGGTTGTAGGTACAATTGGGGTAAGAGAAATCGCCGTTGCCCCTGTACTTGGAGCGGGATGTGAAAAAGCACCAGACAGTATTGATTGAACGGCTGCCGCACCCAGTATCAGAACTAAACCTATTATTGCGTTTCTAAGCGTGTTTTTTGCGCCTTCAATTGCATCTGGTTTTCCGGTTGATGTTATGTATTTGTAACCTGCTAGTACGATGAAAAATACAGAAGCGATTACGCCTAGAATTATAAATGTTGTGAGTGTTTGACTGGTAAATGTGGCTACCTCGGAGTTTTGAGTGGCAAATGCTGGATTTGCCACTCCAAAAAAGACTAAGGCAGAAAATAACGCCGTACACAATTTCTTCAATTTTTCCTAACTATTGGGCGCCGCCAAAGGCACCGGTTGCAACTTGCGTCACAATATTGCTAAGTACATAAGCAGCCAGAACTAGTGCTAAGCCAATTCCCGAATAGATGACTGTTTTTTTAGCACTATCTAAAGCGACTGGGTTTCCGGAACTTGTGACATATCTAAACCCTCCAAAAACAAAGAAACCTGTTGCTGTAAGGCCAGCAAGTGTTACAAATATCTGAATAACGTTTTTAATGAAGTTTTCGATCCTTGAAACATCGGCTGCTTGCGCAAACACAGGAGAAGCAACTATCAAAGAGGTTAGTATAAGCGCTTGTAAAATAATTAACTTTTTCGTATCAATCACCACCTTTCAAAAACCAAAAAAACTGCCAGAGGGCAGTTTTAGAACATACGATATTTAAGTGAATCAATATATATCAGCGTTAAATTATAATGTCAATAGCGAATTTTTTGCTAAGAAAACCAAAAAGAGAGTACACCTGTTTAACTCAGGCTACTTTTGATAAAATCATCGAGCAAATATACAAAAAGCATTGAATAAGCTATAAATATGTCAGAAGAAAAATACTATTGATTGAAGAAATCCCCAAAATGTTAAAAGTTGCTGATCTTACAATCTATAGTTTGATGTAAGTAGATAAGTTGATCGCTTAAAAGCGGACAAACAATATCACATAAGCAAAATGGATCTAGATAGATTCGTAAAGAAATACAAATAAAGTGATTAAGGACAAAAAAAAGAATAACGATAAACCGAAGATTATATCTTTATTTTCTGGTTGCGGAGGATTAGATCTTGGTTTCCATAAAGCTGGTTACCAGATAGTTTTCGCTAACGACAATGACAAGTCTTTAGAAGGAACATATACAAAAAATCTCGGGAAAATCCTTATTGATGACATTGTTAACGTTGACAAAAAAGCGCTTCCTGACGCAGATATAGTTTTAGCTGGAATCCCCTGCCAACCCTTTTCTAACGCTGGAAATAGAAACTCGACAAACGACTTAAGAGGGAATTTGTTTCGGCAAGTAATTGAAACCCTACAAGTCAAAAAGCCTAAAATAGTTCTTTTTGAAAATGTAAGGGGCTTTTTGTCTTCCAAGGATGAAAATAATGATTTCATGCCAGAAAGAATCAGAAAGGAACTCGAACATGTTGATGGTTTCGGGTTCGAGTTGTATTACAAACTCTTAAACGCTTCCGACTACGAAGTTCCTCAAAATCGGCACAGGGTATTTATGATCGGAATAAGAAAAGACATAAACAAGGGTTTCGAATTTCCCAAGCCTATTAATAATAAAGAAAAGATGAAAATAAAATACGTTCTCGATAAACCATTCCCCAAAAACGAAGAGATGGAGATTTGGGATTTGTCACCACAATCGAAGAGACTTATCGAGCATATACCGGAAGGAGGCTCTTGGAAAAATATCCCTAGCAGTGAATTACCCGCAAGACTTATTAGGATCAGAGAACAAATTAAACGATATAGATCACCTAATTTTTATAGGAGATTCTCTAGGGACGAAATTATGGGTACAGTTACGGCAGCAGCCACTCCTGAAAATTCAGGAATAATTCACCCTATAGAGAATAGGAGATATTCTGTTCGTGAGATTGCGAGATTCCAATCGTTCCCTGACCAATTTAAATTTGTAAAAGCCTCTATAAGACAAAAGTACCATATGATTGGAAATGCCGTTCCAGTAAATTTGGCTTATCACGTAGCATTATCTTTAAAAGAACAATATTTTAATTAAATTATGACAACAAACACCGACAAAGCTTACCTTTTAGGTCTCTTAGTAGGAGGCGGAATAATTCATGGCAGAAGTATGCAAATTGTACTACCTTACAAGAATTGGGGCGATCTAAAAATAAACCCTACGAGAGGTGGTGGAATTGCTCAAGATATAGTAAAAAGATTAGATCCCTTATGGAACTCAACTTACGGTATGTCAGTTTATTATTCCATTGCAAGCGATTGGAAAATAAGTTCTGACAATATTTCCGATGATTTACGAGCAGATCTAAAAGAATTGGGTCTTCCGGTTGAGGGTGAGTATAGAACTATAGCGAACATAGACAAATTAATTTCGAATCTTGACACTTACGAAAAAAAGAAATACTTTCTCGCTGGTTTGATCGATACAGTTGGAAGTTTGGCTCCTTCTCATCGTAGATTCACGGAGCAGTTTCAAATAGTATCTTTCGAGTTCAAGGATAGAAATTTCGATCTTGTAAAATCGGTGATTAATTTGCTTATATCTCTTTCATGCACTCCTGATCAAGTCCTTTGGAATCATCCTAATCAACATAGCTCTATTGATAGGTATTACAAAAACTGGAAAAAGGGGTTTAAAGTCAGAGTAGCACTGAGTGATTATCTATTAAGTGGAGGATTCGTATTCGAGACAAAACAGCTTTCTGCGGTCGAAAATTCCAAGATGCAATTGAAATCGGTAACTACAAAAAATAAACAATTGAGCATTTGGGGTAGAACATGTTTACATTCGGATGAAAGCAGTCTTTGGTTACCTCCCTATTTGCGTGGAAGACATTTCATACATTATATCCATTTGGCCAAATTCCTAGGAGTAGATTTTCCATTAGCATCAAATTTGAAAGAAGTTTTAGAAAATTTCGAAAAATACATCTGTCCTTTTACTTTATTAACTAAAGGAGAAAAATCTAGGATAGACGAGATTATTAAGACAGAGGAGTATTTAAGAAAAACCAAGTATAAAGAAATTACAGTTAATATTAATTCATTGTGTGCGAATTATCCAAGATCTCAATCAAGACTACTATTCGGAATTGGCCAATACGATGGTTTCCTTTGCTCTTTAGTTTTACAAGGAATTTCTTATGTGATTGCGGCAACATCCGGAGAAGGAATCATGGGAAGAAGGGTGCTTGGGAATTACATTGACAATATAAAAAAACACCAGAATCCAATTAGAAAGTTCTCCATTAAGATATTCAGACCTGATCGAGGTACTTGTTTGCTTATAACAAACGGGAGCTATGCTGCCTTGATAGGATATGTTAATGATAAATTCAACAAGAGTTTAATCAAAAGAGAAAGTGAGTTCGGGTTTATAATTAAAGAACCTAAATACGAAAGCTGTATACTTTTATGATCGATGAGCTAAAAGAAAGAGACCATTACGATGAAATAGCTAAAGCCTTAGCTAGTCTTATTTTCGACAATCTTGAAAAATCGGGAAAGTATGTTGTTAAATCACTCATAGGTGAGATCAGTTCTGGTTTACGTACTCTAATTGCGAATGGTTACGATGCCGGAGAAGTTTTGAAAAACTATAGTAAAAGCGTTCATAGGCTTTTTTTAGATGTATCCATTTTAGTTGAAAACAAAAATAGCGGGAAGTTCGAAATCATCATTTTTGAAATTAAAAAAGGAAACAAGTTAGGCCTAAACGCACTAGCTCAACTGATAGGGTATTGCCTAGTCTCTAAACAGAAATTCGGAGTATTGGTAAATGTTGATGATGGAATTAGTGAAAATTTTTCAATAATACTTCAAGCCGATCCTAATTTGACGATAATAGATAGGTTGATAGATGATACAGTTTTGCGGCATGAAATAGGAGTTATGGTGTGGAATAGTCACACAAAAAATTTCGAATATACACAAACTGCTGCGATAAAAAATATACCTGATTTAGTAAAAAAAATAGAGACTTCTTTGGAATAAACGTAGGGAATGGACACAGTCACAAAAACGAAGAGGAGCGAAATCATGTCGAAAGTTCGACATGGCAACACAGAGGCAGAATTATTTCTAAGAAAACAGTTACAACCCAAACATAAAAAAGGGTTTGTACGATGAAAGTATATCACGGCACAGATAATCCTAAATTTAAATTACAACCCATCAAGGAAGGTGTGGGATACCACCCCGGTGCAGGACCGGTTGAATTTTTGGGTCCTTCGTTTACTGACAGCAAAGAAATAGCAAGTTCATATGGCAAAAATATTATTGAAAGGGAATTTGTCCCAAATAAACCTAAAAAGTTTAGAAGCCTAAAAAGTCTAAAAAATAATATAATCAAGGTTTTTGGATTACCGTCATCAGGCCAAAATTTAGGGGAATTTTATCGTGATATTGCGGATAGCTACAAAGCCAAATTATTGGCCGAGGGTTATGATTCAGTCATGTTTCCAGAAGGTCTTAAAGTATCAACAAATAAAAAAGTAGCGACAACCATAATACCTTTATCCGAAACGTTTTTTTCTTAGATATGTCTCAGTATTACAACCCAAACAGAAAAAAGAATTTATACGACAAAGATTCAAAAGATATTTTTCGTCTGAGCCGTTCAAAAATAGACCTGTACCTTAACTGCCCTCGTTGTTTCTATCTTGACCGTAGACTTGGTGTAGGCCAACCGCCCGGATATCCGTTTTCACTCAATTCAGCCGTTGATAAGCTTCTTAAGAGAGAATTTGATAGCCATCGAGCTAAAGGCACGCCCCATCCTCTTATGAAGGCTTACGGGCTGGATGCTATACCGCTTGCCCACGATAAAATTGATGAGTGGCGTGATTCATTAAGAAGAGGGATAACAGTTCCTATTGGCGGTACAAACGTTGTTGTCACCGGAGGCGTAGATGATGTTTGGGTAAAACCCGATGGAGAATTTATTGTAGATTACAAGGCAACCAGCAAAGAAGACGAGGTCTCGCTTGATGCCGACTGGCAAATTGGCTATAAACGCCAGATGGAAATTTATCAGTGGCTATTTCGCCAAAATGGTTTTAAGGTTTCAAATACAGGATACTTTGTCTACTGTAACGGTGATGCGGACAAAGAAGCATTTGACGCGAAACTGGAATTTGATATCAAACTGCTTCCGTATGAAGGCAATGCTGACTGGGTAGAAAAATCAATTCTAGATGCTATTAAGTGTTTAAAAAGTGACAAGCTCCCAGAACCTGGAGAAGATTGTGACTTTTGCAAATACCGTCAGGCGGTAAAAGAAATCGAAAGTTAAAAATTTGCGTCCTTCTAATATGAACATAAACAATTTAGAAGAATTAAATCAAAAGGCCTGCAAGCTTACTACTGAACAAATTAAGAATCTCACTGAAGATGAAATATTGAGTATGGCCATGGAGAGACCAGGACATCCGGGTGCATTTGGATTTATGTTGGGATTACCATACTTCAAATCTTCAGGGCACCTTGCAAAAACAACGTATGCGCTAATGAAAAGATTGATGAAAGTTGATAACCTCAAAGAAAAAATGGTGAACAAAGGAAATGCTGGAAAAAAAGTGGCGCAATTTGGTGGAACTAATTTTGTTTTTATTCCCCAGAGTCTAGTTGTTAAGAGTAGGCCGGAGCTGGAAAATTTTCCATTAAACATCGTGTTTTCCAGTTTTACATTTAAAGATGGTAAACAAGTCACAGGGGACGCCCTTTATGATCCAGATTTATCTACCTTCAAACAAGAAAAGAACATTCAGTCGATGGAATACAAGAATAAATATGGAGGAAATTCCTTACTTCGTATTAATTATAAAATTAAGGAAGGCTCATGGTCTGGGGAAAAATTTATCAACGGAAAATCGATTCTTATAGCCTACGGCAAAGACTGGAAGAGCTTTTTCGTTCACCTGACAATGAACGGATTAACAAAAGGGGAATCTTGTTCTTATAGCGATATGCCAACAACTAACGTTAGTAACAAAACGTTAATCAACTAAAAAATTTAATCGAAAATTTTCCTAATTAGGGAATTTAAACCCAAAGTCTTTTAATTTCGTCTAGATTTACTGCTAATCTATCTAGTAGTGGGTTTTGCGGCCACTTTTTGCTTATTGCTGTAATTAGCTTTTCGTATCGTTTTAGCTGATCTGCTTTGCCCGCATTGAACTTTGCAAACATAGCATCTCCCTCTTTTCTATAATCGGCAATTTGATCCTTAAGATTATGCAAAACGTCTGCTGACTTTACCAGGAGTGAACCATTATCCATTTCTACAATATGTTCTAAAGCCTGCTGTTTTCGCTCTGACCAGTGTAGAGATTTATCCTGTTCCGTTACGTCATTAACCATCCTGGCAACTCTTGGTCCGAACTTCCACTCGATTGTTTCCTTCGTAATACTTCCATATGGTTGGCAATCCTCTATTGTGTCGTGAAGTATTCCTGCCTCGATTATTTCTTCGTCCTTTGTCACGCTTGCAAGAATCTGACCAACGGCCTTTGGATGAGTAATATATGGGGTACTTTTGCCTTTTCGGGTCTGCCCTTTGTGAACCTCTGTGGCAAATGCAATAGCTTTCCCAATGTCTGCTTTTTTTACTATCGGGTAAGATACAATCAATATCATTTGGAAACATTTAGGACAACTTATATCAAACAGATCGCTATAGTACTCTTTATCTCCTTTTTTTGCTTTGCCCTGCCATTTACAAACAGGGCAACTAATTAGAAAAGAGTCTTTATAGTCTTCATAGTCTATTATTTTCGCAAAAGGCCCTTTGAATATCACCATTTTTCACCTCCTTTTTAAGAAAAACATTCTTCTATTATCTAAACCACGCGATTGTTTTTGTACCATTCTGTAAAAAATCGAATTGCAACCTTGGTAAAGCTGTTATAAATCCAGGCTTATATATTTTATTCATAATCTCTGCTTTCTCTACTGTTTCTACCGGAACAAATGTGCGGTACTGCGGATCATTTCCTTCAGCCCAGTCAATTTCTTCATAAAACTCGTAGAGGTAGAGCTGTTCACACTCCTTGCATTTAAGAATACGTCTGATTATGTGACTTTCGTCAACTAGGGTTTTTACTTCAATAAAACGGTCAGTAGCCGGAACAATATCGGTTTCCGTAGGCGTGCTTTGTAAAAGATGACAATTTAATGTTTTTTTCATTTTTCCACTTCCTATCTATTTAAATTATTATTTTTGGGGGTTAAACTAAAAAATGCAGCCCCAAAAACATTGGTAGCTGCGATGGACGGATGAAGAAGATTCATCCCGCTAAAGCTAACCTAAGTATATCGAATTAGGTTAAAAATTTCAACTGATTGCTGTATTAAGTTTGAAACATTCCATAAATAGGAGTTAAATATACCCATCTAGGAAAAAAGGGGGACGCTTTGGAATGGACAACTTATTTTTAAGTGCAATTATTTTTGTTGTATGGACGGCGGCTACAGTCTTGCTCACTTTCAAGTACAAAAACGTTAACAACAAATCTAATCTCTTTTCATTAATCCTAATAATTATCGTTGCAGTAAATGCCCATGCAAAAATCACCAATCCTGACATAAAAATTCTTTACTCCCTATGCTTGATTATCATGAGTGGAATAGGCCGATATGCAACTATAATCATGAGTAAAACGGAAAAAGACAAGGAAACCATTAAATACAACGGCTATAGACATATACTGTACGCCATTTTATTTTTATATGGTTTATTGGGACTGATTATTTAGAAAATTAATATAATTGTTCCGCACGCATAGTAAGATTCATGAATATTTACTTGAAGTGATACTTGCAAAAGAAGCCAAACCCTGATGACGCAACTTGAGGTATCGTTATCTGATTACGTACAAACCTTAATACGTTTTTATATCAGCCTAATCAAATATAAAATTGGTAATCTTATCGATCCGCCACTCAAAAGGAAAAGAGGCGAACTTGACGATAAGTGGCTGGAAAGATCATCAATTGCCCAAGCCCAACGATTCGTAAACTATTATCGAGACATGTTAGTTAAAAGCGCCGTCTGGGCATATAGATCCGATCTTGAAAGTTTTGGTAAGAAGGGCAAAGACCTCAAAAAAGCTATAAAAGTAGCAAATACAATGGCTTTAAATAAATTTGACGAATATCAAAGAAGAATAGACCAAAGAGTTTTTGAGCAAAAGTATAAAAGAGCGTCGTAAGAATAGATGCAACTCAAGTTTGAGCAAAACCTATATTCAGGTTATCGTATAGAATCTTAACATCAGACAAGCTAAAGTCGAACTCAATTTCTTGGTTGATGAATAAGTCCTTGAGGGGCAGCAGAAACAATAGTGAGAGCAGGGTGGGTAAATTATGCAAATTGCCTCAAATCAGGAATATAAAAATACTCCTGTTGCCGCTCTATGTTCGTTCTAACGTCGTTCACGATGCCCAGCCAATCTTTGGTTTCTTGATAGTTTCTAAAAAATGCTATGATTAATTTACGCTAGACTGAAACTTGAATAGCATGCTCGACTGTTTTTTCTGGTAGGTTGCTTTCCGACCATCTACAGTCGAGCTTTTTGAATATTACTCCACTGGCTAGAAAACGTTACAACCTACTATTGCAACTTGAGTCCCTTAACTACATCTTCAACGAGTTTTCCTCCTAAGATGTAAGCAACCGCCACAGCAATAGCTGGTATTGAATAGGTGATTATTGTTCGGATTTTACCAGAAATAATATGAGGTAGATAATCTTGAAATCTTTTTGTCCACAATTTTTTTTGAATATAGTTATAAAGCACTAAGAATGAAACCCAATAAAGAATTTTAATATAAATAGATCCAGTTTTTTGTATAAGAAAGTTAAGGGTCGAAAATGCTGTAATCCACCCTAAAAACTCAAACCATTGTTTTGGATGTGGAGTAAAGTTGAAATAAGTTTCAGCTTCTTTTTGCCAATCATATGAAGATCTCTTGGTTTTTATTTTTTTCATGAGGCAATTATATCAGGAGAAAAATTTGAGGCTAAAAAATATACCAGCTCCCTATAGTAGATATGTTCAGGAACCGAGAAATAGAGTTTGGGTTTAGTCTTCAAAACATCCAAGCATTGTTTAATAACCTCGAAGCCGCACTACTCAATTTCAAAAAATTAGTGTAATATGTTCTCGAATGAATGACAAAACCGAGAAAAGGATTGACCAACTCGCCAAAATGACCGAGGGGCAACTTTTTAAACTCTCCGCAATTTTCCCGTTTGATTTTTTTCCGAACAAAATATTTATCGAACAAAAACAAATAATTATTATTTACAGCAAATTCCTGTCGTCCAAAAACCAACACATCTTAATCGAAGACATATTATCACCCGTTGTCGAATCAGGCTTATTTTTTTCTACACTTCGGTTTGAACTTGGTGCAGGTGGATTCATGCAAAATCCCCCGCCTGTTCAATTTTTAAACAAAAAAGACGCAACCAGGGCAAAAAGAATAATTATTGGTTTGTTAATCTGCCACAAAGAGAAAATAGACCTTTCCAATATGACCACCCAAGCTATCATTGAAAAAGTCGAAGAAATAGGCAGAGTTAAAAGGGATTAGACACCTCGTCCTCCGGTGTTTTTACAGATTTCATTAAAAGCAGCGAAAGCAAAAAGGCGACTGCCGACAATGTGGACATTAACAGAATTAACGCATCAAATCCGTAAATTGCTGCAATTGTAGCCCCTATTGTTGCAGTAGAACCAGCCACGATATAAGCAACAGCATTCCAATTACCCCAAGCAACTGCCAAGTGGTTAGGAGAACTTTTCGTAATTAAAACATCATAAGATGGCACACGAACCGCAGCTGCTATTCCCAAAATAAATTGGCTCACGTATAAAAAAGCAACAGAATTGGCAAAAAGATACAAAGTATAACCAATCATTGCTAAAAAATACCCGGACACTACAAACTTTTTAATGTTTTTTTTGTTAACATCTTCAAGTCTGGAGATAACGAATATTCCGATTCCCGCCGTAAATGAAAAAATCGAAAATGCAACACCAACCTCGATAAGGCTCCCACCTATTTTTTCAACAAAAACCGCAAAAATAGGCGCCAAAAGCCCTGCGCCCGCAATCAAAAAACCGTCAATGGCATATAAGATAAATTTAGTAAAAAAGCTCGAAAAAAAAGCCTCAAACCTCGTATCTAGATTACTCAAACTCGACATACACTTATTCTATAAAGATATGCCACTTAATAATAGTACTAAGCAACTAGAAAAAAAGCATCAGTAGTACTTGCTCCCCTTAGTATACATATTCAAGAACCGAGAAATAGAGTTTGAGTTTAGCTTACAGAACATACAAACAGTACTTGAAACATTTCCAACAACAGGAAGCGTCCAGATAAAGTATTTTGTATGTAAAACCTTTTTGAAGTGATGGTTTCTATCAAATAGGTTATAGATTTGCTTAATCTCTCTAGCCAAGTCATCTTTAACGAAACGGAAGATTACGAAATCGCCTACAACTGCCCCAAGTCCTGCAATCAACCCTATCTCTATTGGCGATAAAGTCTCAACTAAGACAAGTAAGATAATTGCCCCAGTAGCAACTGTAAAAGTGGATACGAACAACATACCTGCAAAGAAAGCTCCTATGTAACCAAAATTACCGAGGTGCAGTAAGTAGCTATGCAGGGTTTCATTACGAAGCACAAAGAAAGCCAATATTAAAGACAGAAGCAAGAAAGTAAGATTTTTATATTTCCAATGTTTCATTATTTCAATTTATCAAAATCAATCAATTAAACTAATTTCCATACGTGACACGCAGATTATCTCCCGGATTTATTTGTAAATCTAACACCTGTGGGGTCAATATATCATTGAGAAAAAACCTCAGCCTCTGGTTTTCATTTGAACAAAACGTTTGTCCTGTACCGGTAACCAAACACTCTTTTGAAAGTGAAAACGGAAGCGTTTCAAAAAAATCTGCCCACGTAGTTCCAACTGTTTTAACATAAATGGTACTTGGGTCTGGATTCTGAATAAATACATTCTGTGATTGGTTATGATACTTGACATCAGTAAAGATACGCTTCGTTCCATTAGTGTATATTTCAAAAGAAGCGGTAAAATCATTTTGTTCTGGTGATTCTGTAGGAATAGGTGTGTTAGCAATAATAGTTGCTTGCCTGTCTGGTATATTTTGATTACTGTATAATTGCCAACCTACTATCCCAGCAATAACTAAGCTAATAGAAATTAAAATAGACAAAACTACTTTTTTATTCACTACTCCAGTGTATCAAAAACGAGGTTATATTAAGAGGCCTGCTGGTACATTTTGCTCCCCTTAGTAGACATGTTCAGGAACAAAAAGATTGAACTAAATGTAAGTCTTACGAGCGTAAAGACTCTATGTTCAAATTTTAACTTACCAATATCTACTTAAACTATTTTGCTTTCAGGCGCATGTAAATACATTTTGCTTCTAAATTACCTGGCCATTCTGGCCAATGGCGAGAAAAACTACCTTTCTTAGAATCAATTTCAAATCCCCATCTTTTATACATACTAATAGTTTTATGGGCATGCGCATAAACATCTATAGTAATATCTTTATTCTTTGCAAAATTTAAAGCTAATTTCCATAACTGTTTACCAATGCCCTGACCTTGATATTCAGGAGCAACGTAAAATCCTCTTAACTCACATTCTTTTCCAGTATCGGCAATAGTCACAGAACCAGCTAAGCTAGAATCCAGAAAAGCAAGCCAAGTTTTTTGTTTATCACTAACAGTGAGGTTTGAATTTAAATAGTCTTGTATTCTCTCTGAAGAAAATACTTTCCCTGAAAAACATTCGCTTCTTAAACCAATCTTTTCGTCTGTATACGCATCCTGATACGTTTTTTGGAGTAGTTGAGTGTAATTCTCAATATCGCTTTTGCGTGCAGGTCTCAGCGAGATTTTCATTAACAGAATTATACTAAAACTGAAGCTAAAAATAGATGGCTCCGCCTAATAGACGAAGTTAGAACCTATTTTCGACCATAATACAGATCAATAATCTCCTGTTCATCAACAAATTTCTTTTAGTTTTAAAACAAATAAAGGGATTGCACACCTCGTATTGCAAGGGCTTCGTAAATCAGCTAGTCGCTGACCCTTGCAATCCTCACCCCGCTTAAAAATTCCACTTATTGGAAGCATGGGCATGCTTCCACATAAACATTTTTTAAGACAGGAGGGGGGTGATTTCTAAATGAATCTTTTACCTAAATACGTTTCTAGTAAGTTTCCGGCTATTGGCGAAACTGAAAACCAGAATGATCCTCAGGTTATATGTAAGTTTTTCCTTGTTGGATCAAAGTGGATTTGGTACGCGATAGAGTTTGACGGCAGCGATTTATTCTTTGGTTATGTTACAGGAGACTTTCCGGAACTAGGCTATTTTAGGCTTTCCGAATTAAGGGAAGTTAGGGGTTTATTCAATTTACCGATTGAACGTGATATGTATTTTAAGCCTCAGCTGCTTTCCGAAATTAGAAAGATACACGAGCCAGAGAGTTAGTTTTTGCCGCTTGCCCCGACTTTGGTCGAGGTAAGCCGTAAGCACTAAAATTAAAAAAGGGAGGTGAAACAATCATGATAGACCCAAGGTTAACAAACGAGTACGAAAACGAGATCCTGGAACTAATTGACAGTCAAGACGAATATACACGAAGCGATTTGCAGGGATTAGTCACAGTACTGGTCAATAAGATTATGGAAAGTGGTTACAAAATAATTAGCGACCAGAAAAGTAAAGAATAAAAACTCAGCGTGACTCAGTCTATTTTTTCCCAAATATTGACTTTGGCCTTACTGAATCTGATGGCGTCTTGAGTTGTTGAAAATAGAGATATATCCTCGAAGGTTTTTACTAGCTTTGCATGGCCATAATGATGTAGGAATTGTCTCCTTATCTCATTGGGAAGGATGAACAGAAGTGTCGGGAATGGATTATTATTAGTATTCGCCTGCCAATCTCCATTCTCGGAGTATTTAACATATTTCCTAGTATGAAATCTTATTGACCCGGGAGATTGTTTATTTTTATAGTCATCGAAAAGTTCTAGGAGATATTTGTCCGTTGTTCCCTTGGTTTCAACCGCTATATATGCATCGGGTAACTTTTCTGGGAAAAAGTCATAACCAATTAAATCTTGTTGCGTGAGAAAGTGAAGGGTCGACCCTTCACTTTGTTGGGATAAAAAGTAGAGATAAATATCAACCAGAAAAAGACAATGATTTCTGAATTTTTCTTTATATTTTTTCTCTTTATATAATCTGTACAAGAAATTTTTGTCATAGTCTTTATTTTCCTTAAGAGTGTATCTTGCTTTTGTATCCAGACAATAGACAAAGGATTTAGTCGGGTCTGATATATCCTCAATAGCGAATATGCATTTTCTCTCTTTTAAATCTTTGAGCCATTCTCTAATTCTGTGAGGATCTTTGTGATGAAAGTATTTAAGTAATTGTTTGACAGTTATATAGCGGAATTTATAAAGAAGAAAGAGAATTTGAAGTTGTTGTTTTTTGAGCGGTTTTATAAGTATCGATTTAATCATAAGAATTGTTTAGGGCAGAGAGCAGAAGATTGGGTAGATATCCTTGTTTCGGATTATATTACATCCCCTTATATTTATATAAGTATAAAGAGGCTGTACTTTTCGATATATTAGCTTCAAAATCATTAAAATCTAGTACTTACGCGTAGGTACTATTTTTTATAGGTAATCCATTAGCGCCAAGAACTATTTTTGTCGTATTTTGATCCTCTTTCTTTTGCTCCCCGTTGGAACTATTAGCAACTTCTTCTTTGACTTTTTGATACTTAATTGCCCAGTTTTTTCTCGATGCCTCGATAAGCTTTTCTATTTTCTTGGCATCTCTCTTAACGGGAATATAAATTGTTTCACCAGAGAAAGCTTCTTCCGGTTCAAGAGCCGAAACTTTAATGTAGAAATTATATTTTGGAAGATTGGCAATTTCTCCACGAGTTATATATGGAGCAAACTGAGAAAGCATTAATTCTTCGTCAATATAATTAGCACTTCTAAAACAGACAACAGTTGTGACGTTAGCTAAAATCACATTGACTATATTCCTGTCATCCTGCTGGGAAGTTGACTGCTCAGCAATTGTGACCCTTAATTTATATTTTCTCCCCTCGGATAACATTTTAGTAAATGAATGGGTGGCAAAATTTTGAAACTCGTCAACATACAGATAAAACGGTTTTCTTTTACTTTCGGCGATATTAGCTCTTTTAAGAGCTGCTTGTTGGATTTTAGTCATGATCGTTGTTCCTAAGAGTCTTGAAGTATCCTCGCCTAATTTACCCTGAGATAAATTGCAAATAATTATTTTTCCGGAGTCCATTAAATGTTCAAAGTTTATAGTAGACTTCGGCTGCTCTAAAATTCTTTTAGCAGTGGGAGAAAAAAGAAACCTTCCTATTTTGGAAGTGACACCACCCGTCATTTTAACTATTTGATAGTCACCGGCTCTACCAAATTCAAACTTCCAAAAGTTTTTCAAGTTCTCATCTGTTAATTTAGCAATTACTTTTTTCTGAAATGGAGGATTGTTCAAAAGGTCATAAACTGTAAAAATTGTGCGGTCCTCAACTGTAAAGGCCGTATAAATCGCATTTCTTAAGATATACTCAATTCTATGGGCATTTGTATTTTCTTCCTTCGAAAATACTTTTCTAAATAGAGAGATCACCCCCTCCGCAACAACTTCTTTTTCCAATTCTGCTTCGTCTTCGTCTAAGCCAGGGGTAAGTTCAAGAATGTTGATTCCTATTGGGTGTTTCAAATCAATTGGATTTATAAAAACCAGATCGTTGATTCTTTTGTCTGGAATAATAGAGATTAAATCATCAGCGGCATCTCCATGAGGATCGAGAAACGCCATGCCTCTTCCTTGTTCGATATCCTGCTTTGCCATTGAAAACATCATTGTTGTCTTTCCTGAACCTGTGCGGCCAATAATATACATATGAGTTTCCCGTTCTTCTTCTGTTAGCCCAATATCTGTAGTAGTTCCCCCATGATTATTTTTTCCAAAGACTACATCATATTTATTTCCTTTCTTGAGAGAAAGAGGGGCGGGTAAAGTTTTACTATGCAATTTAACCAAGTTTTCGGTATCAGTCATGCCGGTAAAGGGGAAATGGTAAATACCCGATACCTCAGAAATAGAAAGCACAGAAGTGTTTGCCAGCGATAGCATTCTCCTCTTGAAAAGATAGAACAAGAAAGACCTTGCTTTATTAATATTCAAAAACCTTTTAGTAACAAGTGACTGATATCCGGTAGAAGAAAATGTAGAAAATGATGATTTAAAGCCCTGTACTCTTTCAGATAAATCATCCTTTTTCTTAAAAGCCATAAGTAGCCTAATGCTTGATTCAAATAACGATTGGTTAATCTTTGCGTCTATAGAGCCAACAGCCTCTATTTCCGAGGGTGATTTAGTCTTAGGTGCTTTGTAGGAGTTATATAAAATCCAATTTAAAAATCTAGGTGTTTTTAAATATTTAATGACGTCACCATTGGAGGAAATTAGGCTTGAAATCTTTTTAGTCCTTTTGTTTTTTGTAGGGCAAACTATAAGTTGAAGAGAAATTAATTCACCTGGCGAAAGTTTGGTCATTTGTCCAGTCAGATATGCAATCGGGTCATGCATTTCCAGTTCACTTTGTCTTTTGAGTGAGAACGCAAAATGCCCAGAAAGCTTCAATTCTAGTATCTTGTAGAAATATTTGTTTAAAGCATTTGTATTCTCCGGTAAGTATTCTTCAACTTCTTGAGCTCTTAAGTGAGGGAGGTACGATAATAAACTCTTTTTTAATGTATTTACCAGCATTGGTGAGGTTCTAATTAAATACCTAATTCCCTGGTTTTGGGTTGAGACAATCTCCAAAGAAAACCTTGTCTTACTACCAAGCAACCTGTCTTTAAATAATCTTTGGTTACCAAGAGCATGAATAATAGAAAATAGCTGGTCGGTGGTATACGCACTCTTTTCGGTAACGGTAGGAGGTGTAAGCTCCAAGAGAACGGATGTTTCCTTTAAAGACCTTCTAAATTTAAGAGCTTTACGCAAGATCACCGCAATAAGTAATAGAAAAAGGACTGAAACAAACTCCATGTACCTTGGTAAATTTTGTGGCTTTGGCTGAAAATTGACCCAAAAAGATGAAATGTAGTGAAAAAGTCTATCTAGCAATAGGTTTGCGTCAAAATTTTGTATATTTAGCATTCAAGACCTCCTAGGGGCAGAGGCAGAATTCAAGTAGATTTACGGCGAGTATATCACAATGGCTCAACCGTACTTGACACTATCTATATATCGATATATACTATCTACATATCGATAGTTATGGAAGCTAAACAGTTGGGTATTACAGATGAATCATTTATACAACCTCTTAATCAAGTCTTAGTCGATATTACACCAAAGCTACCCCAATCAGAGTCACGCCCGAATGAACCTGCTAAATCACTCCAGGAGTCCCTAGACACCCTATTCCCAGAACAACAACGCGAAGAGAAAAACTTACAAAAAGCAAAAGAGATACTTGGTCCAGTGGCGATTGAGTTCACTTCCGAACAATTAAAAGAAACGATAGTTGAAGTTCAGTTTCTTGTAGAAAGCTGGCTCGATGACTTTGAAAGAGAAGTTTTTGGTGGACAAACACTTAAAGAGTTGTTGCACGAAAAAGGTGGCTTATGAGAGATAAAAATACGATTTATGCTGATGGTAAAAGAGCAGTAGTGTACTTGAGGGTTTCAACTGAAGAACAGGTAGATAACTTCTCATTAGACACCCAAGAGGAGATATGTCGAAGAGAGGCAGAGAAAAGAGGCTTTGAGATTGTCGAGGTTTTTAGGGAAGAGGGAAGATCCGCAAAAACAATAAAGGGTAGACCCGTGCTTATAAGCTTAATCGAGTATTGTCGAAAAAACAAAAACAAAATCCAAGCTGTTTTTGCTTATAGACTAGACAGAATTTCGAGACAAACTTCTGATTACCTAGCAATAAGGAAAAAGCTCGGCGAAAACGGTGTAGATATAATATCAGCCACAGAACCTACAGGCGATTCTCCTACGGAAAAATTAGTCGAAACGATACTTGCAGGTTTTGCACAGCTTGACAACGATATTAGAAGCGAAAGGGCTAAAAACGGACTAAGAGCGAGATTCCTGTCGGGTTTGATAAGCGGCAAACCGCCAATAGGGTACAAATTCCAAGTTGGGTTTGCAGTAAAAGATCCGGGATCTTGGGATAAGATAAAAAAAGCCTGGAACTTAATGGCAACCGGTACAAAAAGCTCGCGTGAGATGGCAAAAATTATGAACGATTGGGGCTTAAGGGAAATCCACGGGAAGGTAGAATACCCGCTTCGTTGTCAAACTGTGTGTAGAATTTTCAGGCTGAAGTTTTATGCTGGTTTCCTTGTATCGCCAACATACCCCGAAGAAATACGAGGCCAACACGTTCCAATGATTAGTGAAGAGCAGTTCTATAAAGTTCAAGCAATTTTAGATGGTAGAAACAACAACAAAACAGCTCTTGCAAGAAGAACTTTTGAAAACAAGGACTTCCCACTAAGGCGAATAGTTAAATGCGGGAAATGCGGAATTGGGTTAACCGGAGCATGGACTACAGGGAAAAGCGGTGGCAGATACGCTTATTATTGGTGTGCCGGAAGCTGTAACTACACTTGTATTCCGGTTTCCAAGCTGGAAAATGCTCTTATTAGTAAACTTAAGGAAACAACTCCTAAAAAAGAGAGCTTAGATTTGTTTATAGCTTTTATATCTCAAGCGTATCACCGAAGGGTATCTCGACTATACCAAATTAAAAACGAGGCAGATAATGAAATTGCAAGACTAAAGGAGTTGAGAAGGGTTTTGGTTGAGAAAAATCTTGCTGGTATTTATTCCGATGACATATTTAAGGAACAAAGTTCAATGATAGAGGATAAAATGACGAGGGCACAGATTGCCAAGGATGATGCGGTAATCAACAAGTACAGTAATGAGAAAGTGATATCTTTTATAAAGACTTTACTAGCTGATCTAGGTGAAACATATAAACGCTGCACTATTAGTCAGCTAAAAGTGCTTCTGGGTTCAATCTTCCCGCTTGGAATCGCTTGGGACTATAATGATACATTGAACCCCTCGATTAGCCCAATATACCAAGCTATTCGGGACTTTGGGACACAGGGTGTCCCATCTGGAGCGGGAGACGAGACTTGGACTCGCGACCTTCTACTTGGCAAGCAGACGCTCTACCACTGAGCTACTCCCGCACTTAATCAATTTCTTTAAGTAGGTAAAAGTACTTCGACCTACATAAACCTATATCCTTCTACTTGGCACCCCGCAATGCGGGGCTACCACTGAGCTACTCCAGCATGTTTAACAAATCTTTAAACTGTATACCATTTTTCATTCTTTTTATCGTTGATTCTCTTTTTCGCGCTTCAATGCTTGTTTTATATTCTTCCAAGTAAATTACTTCAAGCGGTACTCTGTACTTCATCGACTTAACTTGGCCAGTATTGTGCTGTTTTAGTCTTAATTGCACATTCCGAGAGTAACCTATGTAGTGTCGATTGTCCTTTAGGCTTTTAAGAACATAAACGTAATACATTTGCCTCCCAATTCAGCGACCTTCTACTTGGCACCCCGCAATGCGGGGCTACCACTGAGCTACTCCCGCGCGAACACACATTCTACCAAAACACTCAAAAACCTTCTAGGTGCCGGGGGTCAGACTCGAACTGACATAGCCCGTTTTTCAGACGGGTGCGTTGACCATCTCTGCCACCCCGGCCCGTTAGAAGTTCGGCAATACACATTGCTCCAAAAAACTTCTAACGGGTCCCGGCACGTTTGTGGGCACTGAGGGGCTCGAACCCCCGACATCCTCGGTGTAAACGAGACGCTCTACCAACTGAGCTAAGTGCCCCTAAATTTACTTGTGCGGAAGACGATTCTTATTTTGAACCGCTTCTGCTTCAATTCACAAAGCTTATGGAGACCTATCGACGAGCCTTGGAGGATAAAGAAGATGAACTCTAAATCCTCTACGTTAGCTTTACTAACATCTAAGCTTTATGACGAGACCACATTTTATCATAAGTTTACCCAAGATTTGTTGCAAGCAAACGGCAAGATAATTACAGAAAGCCCATTCATTTCTTGTAAAGAATGGCGTACTTAAGATCTGTTTTCTCAAAAAAATTAAAAAACAGAAAAACTAATCAAACGCGGCTAAAGCCAGACGCAAGAACTGTTATAACTCGTCTTGTTAATCTTGCGGCCGAAGCTGGTGTGATTGATCCTGACACCGGCAGACCATTACCCCTCATAACTTCTACAATTTCGGAAAAGACCGTATCTTTAACAGCCGCGGCAGTCGCAGAATTTAAAACTCAACCACATACTCCCGAACCAGTCTACACATATCAAGTATGCGAGTTGATTATTCCAATCGTTCGAATTTTGATATACTCCTGACATAATTTATGCAACGAATAACAAATAACAATCTCTGGAAATATCGTCATCTTCTCCTTTTGCTAGTATGGCGAGATGTTAAAGCTCGTTATAAGCAAGCATTTTTTGGAATAGGTTGGGCAATTTTAACACCGATTGTCATTGCTCTGGTCTTTACTTTAGTCTTTGATGTTTTTTTTAAAATCTCAAAAGGTCCTATTCCCTATTTGCTAACATTTTTCACAGGATTTATATTTTGGAATTTCTTCTCCCAATCAATATCAAGCGCTACCTTATCTGTTACTGGCAATTCTAATCTTGTAACAAAAGTAGCTTTTCCGAAGGAAATTTTAGTTCTGGCTTCTATTTTGGGCAGAATTCCCGATCTTCTTGCTTCTTTTTTGGTACTTTTTCTTTTGCTTGTTTTTTATCAAATCAACTTTTCATTTTTTATGATTTGGATTATTCCCCTTATTTTTTTAGAGTCTCTTTTGATTTTGGGAGTAGGATTATTCTTTTCTGCTACAAATGTCTATTTTAGAGATATTACCGCCATTACACCTCTTGTGTTGATGGTTTGGCTTTACTTAACTCCCGTAATATATTCTCTCGACTCGATACCCCAAAGGTATAGATTTTTTGCAATGTTGAATCCACTAACAGGAATTATCGAGAGTTTTCGCAAGATAATATTATTAAAGCAACCGCCCGATTTTGTTGCATTGGCATTCACCATCGCAATCACATTCTTGCTTCTCGTAATTGGCTATTTCTTTTTTAAAAAATTAGAAAAAGGGTTTGCAGATATCATTTAGCTTTTTATGGAAAACGTTATAATCTTAAATAATATTTGGAAAAGATATAAAATTGGTCAACCCAAAAAGTTAGGCGATGCTCTTCCCTTGTTTTTATCTCGTCAAAAACTTAAAGAATTTTGGGCGCTTAAAAACATTAACCTGTCCATTAAAAAAGGGGAAAGATTAGGCATTATTGGTCCTAATGGTTCCGGAAAGTCCACACTGCTGAAAATAATTTCAGGGGTGACGGCTCCGTCACTGGGAAATTTTACAATAACAGGTAAGGTCGCTGCTCTTTTAGAGATAGGAACCGGATTTCATCCTGATTTCACAGGTAGAGAAAATATTTATTTATACGGAACTATACTGGGAATGGAACTAGGTGAAATAAAGCAAAGATTTGATGAAATAGTCAGGTTTTCCGGGATTAAAAAATTCCTGGACACTCCAGTCAAATACTATTCTTCCGGAATGTATGTAAGACTCGCATTTTCCGTAGCAGTTCATCTTGATTGGGATGTTCTACTAGTAGATGAAGTATTAGCTGTTGGTGATGCCGATTTTCAAAAAAAATGCCTTTCAAAAATTGAACAATCTCTAGGCTCTAAAAAAACATTGATATTAGTCAGTCACAATTTTGATGTAATTAGAAAATTCTCAAGTAAAGTTTTGTTCATTAAAGATGGAAAGATTCAAAAAATTGGTAAAGCGGATTCTGTCATCAATTATTATTTAAAGCATGTCTAACAAGAATTTCGGAACAAAACTACTGGTGTCAATTGTAACTCCATCCTACAACAGTGGTCGTTTTATCGAAGAATGTATAAAAAGCATTTTGGATCAGGACTATTCAAATATTGAACACATCATCCAAGATGGAGGCTCGACAGATCAAACAAAAAGAATTTTAAAAAAATATCAAAAACCACAATATAGAAGCAGAATAAAAATTTTCATTGAGAAAGATAATGGCCAATCCGATGGATTAAACCGTGCAATCCAAAAAACAAAAGGTGAGATTATTCTAGTTTTAAATGCCGATGACATGTTAATGTCTCATGCTATTACCTGGGGTGTAGAGCAACTAACGAAATATCCAAAAGTTGGTGTCATATATGGCGATACCTACATCATCAATGAGGATGGAGAAATTATCGATATCTATAAAGCTCGGGAGTACGACTTTGAAAGGCTTTTGTGTGTAGAACTTGTTCCCCCTGCGCAAGCGGCTTTTATCCGCCGATCCGCTTTAGAAAAAGTAGGTTTTTGGGCAGATGCAACTTTGGATACATGTCCCGATTATGAAATGTGGGTGAGAATGGCTCAAAAATTTCCTATGAAACATGTATGGGGAGTAATCACAAAATATCGTCATTACGAGAGTCCGCAATTGGACAGCAAAATGCCAAGAGTAACCAGACGGTTCGTGATAGCCAAAAAAGAAGTAATGGATAGATTGTTTAATTCATCCAAGACTCCTAAAAAAATTAAAAAAATAAGACGGCGTGCTTATGCCAGCCTAGATCTCTGGGCCTCCCAGGTAGCTTTCGATATGAAAGATCCAAAAGGAGGAGTTTATTATTTGCTGAGAAGTTTTATTCGAAGACCTACAGTCAATACTTTAAACAGGATTTACCGGACTTTTAGAATGTTTACCTATTTTGCATTCTTGAGAATTATCAAATTATTGAAATCATAATGTCTTTTGAAAATGTTTCGATAGAAAAAATAAAGGGTTTTTGGGATAGGCGTCCTTGCAACATTCGCCATTCCGAAGCAAAAGTTGGCACCAAAAAGTATTTTGATCAAGTCGAAGAAAGAAAATACTTCGTCGAGCCCCATATTCCTGATTTCGCACGGTTTTCAAAATGGAAAGGGAAAAAAGTATTAGAGATAGGTTGTGGTATCGGAACCGATACAATCAACTTTGCTCGAGCAGGTGCCAAAGTCACAGCCATAGAAATTTCGCAAAAATCATTAGATCTTGCCAAAAAACGAGCCAAAATTTTTGGACTACAAAATAAAATTAAGTTTTATCTTGCTAATGCGGAGGAGTTATCAAAAATCGTTCCAATCGAGCCTTACGAATTCATTTATTCGTTTGGTGTTATTCACCATACACCTCATCCCGAAAAAGTTATTAAAGAGGTTAAAAAATACTGCAACCAGAATACAACTGTTAAAATAATGATTTATTATCGCTATGCCTGGAAAGTCCTGTGGATACTATTGAAATTCGGGGAAAGTGCCTTTTGGAATCTCGACCGGTTGATAGCTAAACACTCGGAAGCGGCAACAGGGTCTCCTGTCACTTATGTATATTCCAAAGATCAAGCCCGAAAGCTACTTAAAGGGTTTAAAATTTTAGATATGCGTATTGATCATATCTTTCCGTACAGTATTCCCGAGTATAAACGATATCAGTATAAAAAGGTTTGGTATTTTCGCTATCTGCCAAAAGAATTTTTTAGACGGCTAGAAACCCATTTCGGCTGGCATCTTCTAATTACCGCCGAATACAAATGAGGATTTCAAATCACCGAATGAACAACCTTGAAGAAGATCAATGTTATAATCACATACATGTTTGATTGGGCAAGGGGATCAGTTTTAAAAAGAATGATAGAAGCAAAAATACCCTTTGCAAGTTACGAGCCTTGGTTAAAAGGCTGGGCAGCAGCTTGGCCACTTTCTATTTTAAAAATTCCAAAAGATACTAAAGTTTTAGATGTCGGTTCCGGTAATAATCCTTACTATGCTCATTATTTTTATGATATGGGCTGTGAAGCGCACGTGCTTGAACGGAAGTTTATGCCTAGAAAAAATGCGGCAGGTTGGGGAATATCGAAGGAAATAATGGAAATAATCCAGAAATAATTTTCCATATGGGTTTGGCTGGGGAGAATAAAGGCCCTAAACGTTTCTTTGATCTGATTACCTGTATATCGGTCATGGAACACGTTTACGACTCTTCATTTGTAATGGATCCCAAAAATCCCTTACGGCATATTAACGCGCTAACCGACATGATCAGAATGCTAAAACCCGGGGGTGTTTTAGTTTTAACATATGATTTCTTTCTAAATGATATGCCACACTGGCGTGGTTGGGATTATCTTGCTGATATCCAATTGTTACAACTTTGCGGCATTCCTTTACTTAGTCAAAATATACCTTTAAAAAGCAGGACCTATATTTACAAGGTACTAGACTAGGAAACTAACTTTCTGTCGACTCCTTTCAACAAAACTATGAGTTCCTTGTATAGTTGTTTCTTTGTTTTCTTGTAGCGCCATTCGCATTCCTTTAAATGATATTCAAAGTTTACC
>Ga0210057_1000759_pt1 | contig 52621 bp, 66 predicted proteins | sample CryGeyCG2114_010_2_FD_183968 | JGI IMG/M metagenome (GOLD analysis project Ga0210057, IMG submission 183968) | Groundwater microbial communities from aquifer - Crystal Geyser CG10_big_fil_rev_8/21/14_0.10 (SPAdes) (version 2) | ecosystem: Environmental > Aquatic > Deep subsurface > Groundwater ...
AGTTAAGGGGAATATGGTGATAGGGGCGACGGTAAATTTGAATGGAAACTTGAGGATAATAGTAGAGAAAACTGGCGAGGCAACATTTTTGGCACAAATAATAAAATTGGTAAAAGAAGCTCAAAGTAGTAAGGCTCCAATTCAGAGACTGGCCGATCAGATATCGGGAGTATTTGTGCCGGTAGTGATTGTACTGGCTCTAATAACTTTTGTGGTGTGGTGGGTGTGGGGACCTGAACCAGTACTATTGAGGGCAATGTTGTCATTGATTTCAGTGCTGATTATTGCTTGTCCTTGCGCACTAGGATTGGCAACACCGACATCAATAATTGTGGGAGTGGGCCGAGGAGCAACTCTGGGAATTCTTATCAAAGATGCGGGCAGTTTGGAGTTGGCGGGGAAAATAAAAACTGTGTTGTTTGACAAAACTGGAACGTTAACTGAAGGTAAACCTAAAGTCCAGGATTTGGTGGTAAGTAAACAATTGAGTAATGACAGAAAATTAAAACAGTGGACCTTGGAAGCTGTGTTTGCACTGGAGCAACAATCACAACATCCTCTAGCAACTGCGGTGGTGGAGTATTTACAGGTTAAAGGTGACAGGTTAAAGGTGACAGAGTTTAGAGATCTTCCCGGTATGGGAGTGAAGGGCAGGGTTGATGGAAAAGAAATTATGATCGGAACATCCCGATGGCTAGATGAGATGAAAGTGAATTTGGACCAAATACTAGAACAAGAAAGAAAGAGATTGATGGATGAGGGCAAGACGGTGGCAATGGTAAGTGTGGATGGCGAGGAAGTGGTGGTACTAGCGATTGCTGATTCGATTAAACCGGTGGCAAAACAAGTCATTGGTAAGCTTAAAAAGATGGGAGTAAGGTCGGTGATGTTAACTGGTGATAACCGGATAACAGCAGAAGCGGTAGGAAGGAAATTGGGGATAGATAAAGTAGAGGCAGAGGTGTTACCAGCAGACAAACAAGCGGTTGTGAATAAACTTAAAAAGGAAGATGGGTTGGTGGCAATGGTGGGAGACGGGATTAATGACGCGCCTGCACTAGCAGCAGCTGATGTAAGTATGGCCATGGGTATGGGCACCGATGTGGCTATTGAGACAGCAACGATTACATTACTCCGAAGTGATATTAGTTTAGTGCCCCAAGCGATTAAGTTGTCTAGGGCAACGCTAGCTAACATTTACCAAAATTTGATCTGGGCATTTGGTTACAACATTATTCTGATTCCCGTAGCTATGGGAGTTTTGTACCCTGTTTTCGGAGTGCAGTTAAATCCGATGATTGCTAGTGGGGCGATGGCACTTTCGAGTGTATCGGTGGTGACCAATGCTCACCGCTTAAAACGAATCAAGTTATGAAAGTGCTGGTGATTGAGGATGACCAGGGACTGGCCGAGAACCTGAAGGTAAAGTTAAATCAAGCTCGGTTGGTTGTGGATTTGGCCGAGGACGCGGAAGAAGGTTGGTATCAATTGAGTGAGTTTGAATATGATTGTTTGGTGTTGGATGTCAATTTGCCAGATGGAAGTGGTTTTGATTTGTGCCGGAAATTACGGGAGAGCGGCAAGGAAGTGCCAGTACTGATGATGACGGCCAGGGATGGAATTGACGACAGGATTAAAGGCTTGGAACTAGGAGCAGATGATTATGTATTAAAGCCAGTAGACTCAGGTGAGCTGATCGCGCGAATCAGAGCATTGATTAGAAGAGCTGGGAAAAAGTCGCTGCCCAAATTGAAAGTGGCTGATTTGGAACTGGTTCCGGGGACGCAGAGAGTCAGAGTGGCTGATAAGCTTGTGGAATTGTCGGCTAAGGAATTTGGAGTGTTGGAGTTTTTGATGTATCACAGCGACGAGGTGGTCACCCGGAGCATGCTAATGGAACACGTGTGGGGGAGTGATTTTGAAACTTTTTCTAATGTGATTGAGGTGTATATCAAAAACCTAAGAAAGAAAATAGACACTAAAGGCCGGCGGAAATTGCTACACACGATTCGAGGCAGTGGCTATAGTGTGTCGGACAAAAGATGAAGTTACATTTACCCAAGAAACTCAGACAAACAATTCGAGGCAGGTTAACGCTATGGTATATGGCATCGACGATTGGTTTAACTCTAGTACTAACCAGTTTGTTTGGATTACTGTTATGGATTACTTTGCACTCGCAGATCGATCATCATATTCATGTTGTAGTCACTGAAGCTAAACAGATTGTAGAAAATTACCACGGAGAGGAACAAACCAAGTTACTACAGAACTTAGTGGGAAGTCAGGGAATGACGGTGGTGTTGCTTTCAGCCGATGGAGCTCCCCTACTCCAAACAAACAGTTCGGATGTGGCGGCCATGAGCGAGCACCAAATGCAGCAGGTGTTATATGAAAAACAAAAAGCTTCTGGCCAACCACGACACTTTACTATCGGGACGATTAGGTTTGCCTCGATGCCTGTAAATGAGGGAGTGGGTCAAGGGGTGTTGGCAGTTGGCTATACCTTGGCTGTTATAGAACAAGCCTTTTGGAAGTTGGCATTAATTATGGCAGGAGTGGTGCTATTGGTGTTGGTGCCGGTGTGGGCGGGTGGTTATTGGTTGATAAAAAAGTCATTGAGTCCGGTGGAATTAATGGCGACAGCTGTGGATCAAATTAGTGAACCAGAGCAACTTAAGTTACGAATAAAAGAGAGTGAGTTGTCAATGGAATTGGTGGCTATTGCCCGGGCATTTAATCGAATGATGGCTAAGTTAGAACAAATTTTTACCCGGGAACATGAATTTTTTTCGGATGCGGCCCATACACTCAAGACCCCCTTGGCAGTACTAAGATCACAGATGGAAACACTGCCGAACGAAGACTACGAAATCAAAACTAAGGGACTGGCGGTGATTGACCGATTGGCAGAGACAATTCAGGAGTTGCTACTTATATCTAGACTAGAGACTGGATATAAAGGGGATGCATCCAGAGTAAATTTGTCACAGATGGTAACGGGGTTGTCTGAGTTGGCAAGTACTTTGGGAGAGGAAAAGAATTTATTGGTTAAAACTAAAATTCAGAATGATGTGTGGATTCACGGCGAGGAAAAGTTGTTGCGACGAGCTTTGAGTAATGTGGTGCATAACGCAGTTATCTACTCAAAGCGGATGGGTAGAATTGAGTTGGGTTTACAAAAAGCCGAGGACAAAATTGTGGTGATAATAAAAGACCAGGGCATGGGAATTAGTAAACAAGATTTACCTAAAGTTTTTGATCGGTTTTACCGGGCAGGAAAAACTAATAAAAGTCACGGATCAGGACTGGGACTGTCGATTACTAAGGCAGTGGTGGAGAGTATGGGAGGAAAAATTGAGGTAAAGTCGAGGCTGGGGAGAGGGACGCAAGTAAGGATGGAGTGGCCAGTGGTTTAATTTCACGTTGGCTTCATGTTGGCTTTGGTAAGTTAGAAGGTAAGGAAATAGCCGGGACTGAGGTTATGTACTAACTTTTATCACAACACAGGAGGAACATGAAAACTGATACCAAAGCTACTGAAGTTACACCAGCAGAAACAGCTGATTGCTGTGGAGGGATGGGAGAAGAATGTGAACACCATCATGCCGGAGGGTCGAGCATTAACGAGAGTAAAACTCAAAAGACAATCAAGATGTGGCGAGGACTGGCACTAATTATGTTTGGGTTGGTAATTTTGTCCCAGGTGTTTTCGGTGAGCGTGAGACCTAAGAGTTGGGTGTTTAGACTGGTGACTGGAGGCAAGACAGCTGATACTAGTTTGGCAACCGCGGTGAGTAGTGCGCCTAGCGTGGATACGAGTGCTTTGGAACAGGAAGTACTACCTGCTGGTGGAGTAGTGCTACCCATCACGTGGGGAAGTATTGGCAAACAGATGGTAGCCGATGGGGTGATTGACGAAACTAAGTTTAGAGCATTATTTCAAGGTGGATTTGATAATCAGGACGAGCAGATGCTATCTGGAAGCTGGAATGACCAAGTAGTCATGACTCCTGACAACAGTCGATTTATGTTGGACCTATTGTGGGCATTTGGACTGGGCAACAAAAATGACATTTTGGATCACGGAGAAATGACAGACCCCCAATATGGTGGGGCGGATAAGTTTGCAGCGACTGGTGGCTGGTCTTTGGCCAAGGGGCCGGCGATGGACCACTATAGTCACCATAATTACGTAACTCTATCGGCGGAACAACAAGCTTTGGTAGACAAGGTTTCTAGAAATATTTACAGACCTTGCTGTGGCAACTCGACCCATTTCCCGGACTGCAATCACGGCATGGCCATGCTTGGCCTATTGGAGTTGATGGCCAAGAATGGGGCAAATGAAGATCAAATGTACCAAGTAGCTTTGGCAGTTAATTCATACTGGTTCCCCCAGACCTATATGGACTTGGCAACCTACTTTAAGGAGCAGGGTAAAGACTGGAATCAGGTTGACGCTAAGACAGTATTAGGGCAGGAATACTCGAGTGCCCAAGGATATCAAGTTACCAGAGAGAAGATCCAGAGCTTACCAGAGCCAGCACAAGGTGGTGGCGGCTGTGGGGCCTAGAGAATTAATTCAAGTTTAATAGGCAATGGTAAAGATATTAGAGGAACCAATGAGAATTAAGAGCAGAATAAACAAATTACTAATGTGGCAGACAATAAGTCTAGGACTAATGATACTGCTTCTGCACCAACCAATTGAGACAGTAGCAGTAGCCGCGGGCCAGCGTATAGGAGTGGTGGACAAACAACAATCATTAGTCCTAGTTCAGCCAGCCTATGCTAGTGATATCTACCCGATGTTTACCTGCCCATGTTGTGGTAACCCATTGGACAAAGAGACACCATGCTGCGGATCGGCTGAGGAAATGATCGGATACATTGACCAGCAGTTAGGTGAAGGCAAGTCGCGGGATGAGGTGGTTTTGGCTACAACCCGCGAGTATGGACTGGAGCGGCTAACAAATGATGCGGATAGAGTCCAAATCCAGGAACAGTTGGTGGCATTGGCTCCGGCAGATGCGGCTAAGATAGCGATGGATCAAACAAGTCAGGACTTGGGAGTGGTAAGCCAAAGGAAAGGTGAGGTGTTTACTGACTTTAATTTAACCAATGAAGGGGAGAGTGATTTGATAATCAATAAGCTGTCATCATCGTGTGGGTGCACTTCGGCAGACGTGGTGTATGAAGGAGAAGAAGGACCCAGGTTTTATATGGCCGGACACGGGCACGATAACCCCACTGATTGGCAAGTAGCGATTAAGCCTGGAGACCGAGCAGTACTGCGTGTTTATTACGACCCTAATATGCACAAAGATTTGGTGGGGCCAGTAACCCGCGAGGTAACAGTGTATTCCAATGATCCAGTTAATTTTGCAACCAAAGCCACTATTAAATTAGATCAAGAGAGGTAAATATGAGTCACAAACATTGCTGCAAACCAGAGCAAAAGCCAACCAAAAAGGGCAGCGCTAATTCATTCCTGATAACGATTGGAGTAATAACCGCCTTATTATTGGGCGTGGTGGTCTATGCTGGTCTTAATAATGGAGCCACAACTCAAGTTTTGGCTGATAGTCAGGTGAGTTTGGCGGTGGCAGAAACTAATTATGATTGGGGGACGATTGATTATGATGGCGGTGTAGTAAGTAAAAGTTTTGAAATAACCAATACTAGCGATTCCGTGCTTAAGCTATATGACGTAAATACTTCCTGCATGTGCACCACAGCACAACTGGTGAGTGGCAATAAAAAGACAAAGAAGTTTGGGATGCACGAGAAAAATAGCAGTGTATTTGAAGTGGCTCCGAGAGAATCGGCAGAACTGATAGCGGAGTTTGACCCAGCGTTTCATGGACCTAGTGGAGTAGGACCAATTGACCGAACAGTGACCCTAAATACTAATGACTCTAACCACTCTAACCTCTCATTTCAGGTGAAAGGTAATGTAGTTAAAAAGTAAGGATAATTATGAACCGGAATATTTTGATTATTGGATTAGTAATAGTAGTTGTAGGCGGAACAGTGGTTTGGTGGCTAAGACCTAAGGCCAGCAACACCCAAACAAATGAATTGGCGACGAGTAACACAACTGGGGCTAAGCTAGTTAACAACCAGGAGTTTGACCAGCTGATGAAAGGCGCCGATGCGTTTGTGCTGGATGTGCACACTCCGGAACAGACCCATATCCCAGGCACGGATGCATTTATCCCCTACGACCAAATTGATCAGCATTTAAGCGAATTGCCGGCGGACAAGCAAACGCCAATATTGGTGTATTGCCGGTCTGGGAATATGAGCGCGATTGCGGGAAAGGAACTCACGAAGCTTGGCTACACTCAAGTTTATGATCTTGAAGGTGGAACTGGAGCTTATAAAGAAAGCCACAATCAAGTTAGCATCACCCCAGACTCAATCGCGCTGGGAACAGTGATATATGGTGATGTCGCCCATGCGAATTTTACTTTAACCAACTACACTCCCCTACCCATGAAAATCACCAGAGTGTCCACGTCGTGCGGATGCACCAAAGCTAGTGTGGAGAAGGAAGAATTGGCAGCCTATGAGAGCACTAATGTGAATGTAAGCTTTGATCCTGCCGTACACAAAGATGACACAGACCTAGGCGATCTGACCCGGACGATATATGTGGAGACAGATAACCCCAACTTTAAAGAGCTGACTAGCATGATTACGGCAACAGTTATCAAGAAATAACCAATCATCAAGCATCAAAAAACAAATAAATTACAAGTACCAAGCACCAAATTTCAAATAGTTTCAGGACTTACGCACTCAAACATGATTAGCACTGACATATCTGTTCATTTGTCATTCCGGTAAAGGCCTTAGCCTTATCCGGAATCTAAGCAAATAATCTCTGGATCCCGGATCACTTCGATAAACTCAGTGCCAAGCAAGTCCGGGATGACACTGCGTAAGTCCTGTAGTTTTTGAAATTATAGTTTGGAGATTTGATATTGTTTGAGATTTGGAATTTGGAATTTGAGATTTAAATATATGGATACACTGTTTCAACTCTCACTGCTCGCCTCGTTTATTGCCGGGATGGTGGCGCTGTTTGCCCCATGCTGTATTACCTTTTTGTTACCCGCTTATTTTGCCAATGTGTTTCGCGAGAAAAAGCGAGTGGTGCTGATGACGTTTATTTACAGTCTGGGGATATTTACGATTATGTTGCCGGTAGTGCTAGGGGCGCGAGTGCTATCGCAGTTTTTCTTCCGGATGCATGACCAAACCTATATTATCGGCGGATTGTTTTTGATCTTTGTGGGGTTTTCTACCCTGCTCGGGTTTAAGCTACCCATGCCCCACTTTAACGTGACCCGCCAAGCGGATGACCCGGTGTCTACTTATATACTGGGAATAATTTCCGGAATTACCAGTGCTTGTTGTGCACCGGTTTTGATTGGGGTGCTGGCGATGTCGTCGCTGTCCCCGACCCTAATTGAGTCGCTGCTGGTGGGGTTTTTCTATGTGCTGGGAATGGTGACGCCACTATACCTTGCCAGCTTACTCATAGATAAACGGAATGTGCTGGAGAAACCGATTTTTAGAAAGTCGGTGACGGAGGTGGTGTTTATGGGCAGGACGCAGATGATTACGGTGTCCAACTTAGTTTCGTTTGCAATGTTTACGGCTATTGGACTGCTAACGATTTATTTGTCGTTATCGGGTAAGTTGGCGATGGATCGGAGTGAGGCGAGTGTGACGCAGACAATTCAGAACGTGGCGGTGAATGTGACGAGTTTGGTACAAAAGTTACCGGGCTTGGATTTGGTGTTTACGGTGGTAGCGTTGGTGCTTTTATACAGGTTTATGAAGTATGTTAGAAAGAGTTGAGAATACTTTTTGTCGGTTTGGATTTGCAGAAATGATGAAGTAAATTTAGAGAGAAGCGACGGCCTGAATTTAACTCGATGAACTGTTTGTCTAGTGAGAAAATGGGGTGAGGTATTAGAGAATGCGATCAATAAGATTATTTGATGACACCAAAGAGGAGTAATAGGGCAAAGATAGCAAAAATAAAGCCCATGAACCGGTAGAAAGTTAGAGTCCTAGCCCCGGCTTCGAATTTTGCACCGAGGATTTTTTGATTGGCCCATTTTTGGTAGCGGGCAAGCAGATCCGGTTGGAAAATGGCAACGGCAGCGTAGATGATAAAGATGGTGGCGACTGTATATTGCTGTGACATGGCTTTAATATGGTAGCAAATTTAGGGTGAAGCGACAATCTAATGATACATTTCACTGGACACGTTTCAACAAACCTGATTACAATTAAATGCTGATTTTGTTGATATCAATGCCTTGGGAATGCAAGGGTTAATCCCTTGCAGGGCTTGCGGAGACCTTTGAGGAAACAGAGGCAGCCGGTGACTAAGTTACATGGATGTGTTGTCGGTGGCGTCGGGGCCGTGGTCGTGGAGTTGGGCCATAAACCATTGGTGGATGGCTTGGATAACTTCGGGATTATCTGTTTGGTAGATTATCTGACCACCATCGGCTAGGTCTTGGTATTCTGCCGTGAATTTGCCTGCCGAGGCTTGGAGAGTGGAGAGGCCGGGCATGTCGGCACCGTGAAGTTGGGCCGGATCAGAAAAGTCTCCTTGGGCAAAGAGGTCGGCTTCGGTACGCAGGTGGCCTTGGATCAAACTGATTTGTTGAGTGTTGTTGGGGTCTTTGGATCGGATCTGCTGGAGGCCACCGGTGTCAGTGACTTGGAAAAAGTGGGTGGTTTGATTAAGGTCGAAGGGCATGACACTGCTGCCCATAGCGTGAATCTGAGATTGACGTGCTTGGAGAGGAGAACGCTGCTGAAAGTACCAGCCGATCAGGCCAGCAAAAACGATTAATGCGGTTAGGGGGAGAATAAGTTTGATCATAAGAGTCCTGATTATTTTTTATAAAGATTAAGGAGTTGGTCGAGTTCGAGTTGCTGTGTTTGGCTGAGCCGGTCGCCCGTGAGTTGGTGACGGATGTAGCCAGAGAGGGTGTGGATTTTGAGAGTTTGGAAGGAAGCACTGATAGAAGCGGTTAACTGGGCGATGTCGGTACAAGACTTATCGGTGGTGATGTAATGGCGGAGAGTACGGAGTTGACCTTCGATACGACTTAGGTGATTGAGGGCCTGTTGGTGACGTTTGGTTTTGGCGGAGGTGAGTGGCATACCAGGCTAATATACCCCACCCCCTATATAGAAAATATGAAGTAGATCACAATTTTAAATTGTTTGAATTGGATTAAAAGGTGATGCGATGGTGATTTTGTAAGTTGGCGTACAGAATGATTTCCCAGGTCGGGTAGGATGAGATTAATGTTTACAAGATAAGGATAGGGGGTGAGAGAGATGAAAAAATTTATTATATCTTTGTCGGTGATAGGCGGAGCGCTGGCCTTACCAGCCGCTGCACTTGCTCAAGCCCCAGATAAAACTGATGGGTTTGTATGTCCGGTAATTACTACCAATGCGGTGCTACATAGCCCCAAGGGGGTTGCAATTGGTGAAGGTCATTACACCATTGCTGGACCTAATGTAACCGTGCCAGTATTGGCCACTAATGATGATGGAGCCGGGACACCACCTGGTCCTCATTTACAGCCTGGCGATGTGGGTTATACCGCAGTGTGGGCAAATCAATAATTATTTGTCCAGACAACTCTGAAGCTTACTACAAGGGATGATCCCTTGTAGTAGGTTCGTTTTTTTAAGTTGGCGGAGGGGACAAGTTTGCCAATTAGGATTTGTTTGCATAAAAAATGAGAAACTTATGGTGGTTTTGCTTGTCTTATTTTCATTAGAAACACCTCTGCTATTAAACAAAAGAATCATTGACAAGAAAATGTCCGGATAGTAATCTGATAGCAGATGAATACTTTTAAACGATTTGTGTTGTCGATTATTTCGCTGGTGAGTTTTTCCTTGTTGTTTGCTCTTCCTGTTTCCGCCCAAGCCAATGTTTTGTTTTCTGATAATTTTGAAGGTGGTATCAACGGATGGACAGTTGAGGTCACACCTGAGGCCACAGCCAGCGGACAACCTGCTTTGTGGCATCAGAGTGAAAGAAGGTCAGATTCTCCTACCCATTCCTGGTATTACGGACAAGAGACCACCGGTGACTATGATACCGGCGGCCCCAATTCTGCCACTTTAACGTCACCAAATATTTCTATCCCCCAGGATGCTCAAGACATTAGTATTCACTTTGATCAATTTATCAGCACCGAAAATTTAGCTTCATCCTCGGGTACCACCTACTATGACAAGGCTACTTTGGAGGTCTCCAACGATGACGGTCAGTCCTGGAATATTCTGGGTACATTTAGATCGTCAGATAATACCTGGCAGGAAGTCTACACCTCAATTCCTTCGTACTACATTGGTCCGTCAGTCAAATTAAGATTCAAGTTTGATACCGTAGATGCCTTTGTTAATAGTTTTGAAGGCTGGTATATCGACAATGTTGAGGTTAGCGCCCAACAACCCACACCTACTCCTACACCCACCCCCGTACCTACTCCTACACCCACCCCCGTACCTACTCCCACGCCTACTCCTACACCAACGCCGATCTGTGACTTACCGGTCCAAGTTTCACTTTTGGATAACACTACTCCTCAAATTTATCCTGCGGAGACTATTAATAACCAGTTTGTGGTGACTAATCCCAATTCGGCCTTATGTGGTTCAACATTATATGGGATTAGTAGGAATTACCCTCCTGGCTGGACGATTTCCGCTCCTTATTCAGTTTCGGTCAACGCTGGCGAAACCCAAAATGTGCCTTTCTCGCTGACTTCTCCGGTTAGCGCTAATGCGGGAACATACAGTTACACCTTATATGCCAACGGCGGCAGCGGAGCTAATGGATCCGTAGAAGTTCTGGCAGTGAATACTCCTCCCGTTGCTCAAGCAGGTCCTGATCAGAGTGGTTTTACCAACCAAATATTAAATTTTGATGGTTCTGCTTCCACTGATAAAGAGGGTCCCCTTACTTATATGTGGAATTTTGGAGACGGTAGCCAGTCAACAAGCATCACAACAACTCATTCATATGTGACTCCTGGAATCTATACCGTGACTTTGATAGTTCAGGATAATGACGGACTAACCTCACAAGACACCTTGTTTGTGACTATTTCAAACGATACGGTGAACATCACCAAGACTGTTTATGCTGCTTCCAAAAAACAACTTACTATTGAAGTCACTAGTAACTCCCAAGGTGAAGCTCAACTTAATGTAGTGGGAATTGGACCCATGACCTATGACCCCACCACCCAAGTGTATCGACTGATCGAAACTGGATCACGTGTCAGTTCTGTTTCCGTAACTTCCTCGTTCGGTGGTTTTGATACTTCTACTGTAACGAAGACTGCTAAATAATTGCATGAGAATAATAAGAAAAAGCCTGTTTTGGGGTTATTTGATTTGTAAGGATGGCTTGTGTTGTGGAAAGTCTCTGAGATAATGGGGGTATGATGAAAAAATTACTTATCTTGTTTGGGGGAGTAGTAGTTGGATTAGTCATGTTGGCGTACTTTCTGCTACAGCCTAAGACGGCAGAACCAGCTCCTCAGCAGACGTTGGTGCAAGAAACGGCCCAACCCACACCCACAGCCGCTACAATTCCTGCGGGCTGGAAGACATTTACTTCGGAGGAGTTGGGGTTTAGTTTTAGTTATCCGGCGAGTGCTGAGATTAAATACGATAGCACGGATCCCTTGATCGTGGTGGTGTTTGAAAGAGGTGCAAACCAAAAAGGTCAAACTGAGTTGTATGACGGGTTATCGGTTACTTTTCAGGTGCTGCCGATTACTGGTGACAAATCATTTAAACAACAATTAGATGCTTATATTCTGGACCAGACCTCAAATGGGATAGATTTGGTAGAGCCGGTGACACAAACACAAGTTAATGGTTATGCAGGGTATCAATACACTCTGAGGGGGTTGGGCGAGTATTCTTCTGTGGCGGTGGAGCTACCTAACCAAACGGATTATGTGGCGGTGACCAACACGAGCGCGGATTACCAAGGAACGTTTTACCAAGAGCAAGGCCAACAACTACTATCAACTTTGAGATTGATTGAAAGATAACCGTTTGACTGTAGAGATGTGATTGACGCGGATGGAGGTGTTAGTTTTGTAGGTGGTTAGGATTTGGAAGGTTGGGGGAGGGTATTAATAATGAGATTTAATTTATACTTAGAGATTCCAACTGAAGGAAATGGTCTGGTTGTCGACGCCAGTTAATGTGAAGGTAATACTTTTGGCATTTGGCATTAGGGCGGGGAAGATAAGTTGGCCGCGGACGTGATGGCCACCGGAGTTGCCGGTCCATTGTTTGGTAGGATAAGTGTGGCCAGTGCTGTCGGTGAGAGTGGAGATGGCGGCAAAGTCGTAACCTAAGTCGACGGAGTGGTTGTTGAGGACCAGGTCAAAGATGACATCTTGACCGGAGGTGAGAGTTTTGGGAGTAGCCTCGACACTGACGACGCCGGCAGTTTGGGTTTGGGAAGATAGAGAAGACGTGCCAACCACAGAATTGGGAGGGCCACTTTCAGCAGATGATGATTGGGGTTTGATGCTCAGACCCAAGACGGCTACGCCAACGATGGCCATAATGATGACTAAAAAGACCTTTGAGTTCATGATGTTCTCCTTAAATGGTTAAAGAAAAAATTGAGATAGAGACGAGGGGTGAGCTGGCCGGTGATGAACCAGAGCATGAGGACGATGCCAAACAGGTTGGCAACTACTCCGGTAATAAGGAGTGGTTGTTGGTACTCGGACAAAAATAAAGCGGCAGCGGAGAAACCAAGAATTGGCAACAGATCTACTAAGTGATGGGCACAGCAAGCGACCATGGCAAGACCTGACACAGTGACCCCCGTGCCTGTGACTAAATCGGCCTGATGTTGTTTGACCAAAGATAACCTGAAGCCATGCCGGAGCAGCCAAAAAAGGCCGAATTGAATGCCAAAACCAAGAAGGAGTAAGCTCATCCACGGTTGGAGTAATTGGAATTGAGCAATAGGGTGCATGGGGTCACGGGTAACGGCAAAGAGGAGCAGATAATAGAAAGAACTAAGACTAAGGATGCCAATTAAGAAACCGGTGATGAAGGTGACAAGGAAAGAACGACTTACTGATGTTTGGATAGAGACCATAGCTATACCATACGCCAGCAAAGATGAAGCGGGCATGAAGTTTGGAAGATGTGGAGACAACTCAAACTGACAATAAAGTAGCTTGGATATTTCAGCAAGAGTTGATATCTTGTAGCAAGTTTATTGTTTACGTAATTTACGGAGAGAGTGGATAAAGTATAGGCTGCCGGTGGTGAGGAAGGTAATAAGTGACAACCAAGTAATGGCACAAACGACTAGACCTAAGGCTTGGAAAGGACCGGAGGCATATCCCCCACCCCAGTGTCCAGCCATCATGCCGCCTGGACCCATCATGGACCAACCGTTAACTTGACCGGATTGTCTGGAATTTGATACTGATTTACCAGTGGTGTTGCGTCCGACGGCACCCATCATACCCATCATGCCGTAGCCATAGTTGTTACCACAGCCCAGGTAGGAGTTGCCCATATTGATGTGCATTTGGCGGAGAGAGTCAGAGCCTTCGCCACCCATCATTTGATCCATGGCCTCGTGCGCGGCTCCAGGATGGTTTTGCTCCATGACCGAATCACCGAGGCGCTCAAGGTCGCTGTCGCTGACCTTAGAACAGTCAAGTTGCTGGACGGTGGAAACATTTTGAGAGGAAAGAATGTCTTGGAGAATTGTTTCTATAGATTCAAGATGCTCAGGTTGGGCCTGAGTCTCGGCAGTTGCCTCTGGCTCACCGGACATCATGCCTTGGGCACGGACAGACGGCACACTTGTCAGAGCAAAAGTAGCGATAAAGATAATAATCAGTCGGGTGAGAGTGAGTTTCATAATAGGAAATATTAATTGTTAAAGATGTCAGACTAAATCTGGCGGTACGAAAGTTTAGCATAATAAAGATGAAGAGAAGATGAAGAAATGGGCTATTGTTTATCCGGAAAAGATTGCCATATAATGATTGGACTCAATTTAAAGTGAAGAGGTAATTATGAACTGGATATCGATATTTTTAACTGGGCTGACCTCTGGAGGACTGTCGTGTTTGGCGGTTCAGGGTGGTTTAGTAGCCAGTGTAATTGCTAACCAAAAAGATGATGAATTGGAAGAAGCGGACAAGAATACCTCCAGTAAGAAAAAGGTGAAGGAAGTAGCGGCAACGAGTGCCAAATCGTTTGACGCGCTGGATTGGTTACCAATAACAGTGTTTTTGGTGGGGAAATTGATTTCCCATACCATACTAGGTCTGTTGTTGGGATTTTTGGGAAGTAAATTGGAGTTATCGCTGGGAATAAGATTGGGTTTTCAGCTAGCGGCGGCCTTGTTTATGCTGGCTACGGCGGCAAACCTATTGGAACTACACCCAATTTTTAGATACGTGCTATTACAACCACCTAAGTTTCTGACACGAATGATCCGTAACACGAGTAAGAGCAAAGCGGTGTTTACTCCATTTGTGTTGGGACTGATGACAATCTTTATTCCCTGTGGAGTGACTCAGTCGATGGAGGTGTTAGCCATATCTACTGCTAATCCAATATTAGGAGCTGCAATCATGTTTGTGTTTGTACTGGGCACCTCTCCCCTATTTGGAATTTTGGGGGTGGGGACGGCAAAACTGTCGGAGATTTGGAAAGGAAGTTTTTTGAAGATAGCAGCTGCTACATTGGTATTTTTAGCAGCCTCAAGTATGAATGGCATCCTGGTGGTTATGGATGCACCAGTGACCTTCCAAAAAGTGATGATAGCGGTACTAGACCCAGCGGGAGTGATTTATGCTGACTCGGATGCAACACAGGCGGTAGTAGCCAAGGGAACACAGAAAGTGACTATTAATGTAACTAGCTCTGGATACAGTCCAAGGAATTTGGCGGTAAAAGCAGGAGTACCGGTGGAACTGACTTTGAAGAGTGGCGAGGTGTATAGCTGTGCCAGTTACTTCGTGTTCCCAGAATTTGGAATTAAAACTCAATTAAAACAAAACGATCTGCAGACTTTTAAATTTACCCCGACTAAAAAAGGTAGGTTTACTTATTCATGTTCAATGGGCATGTATACTGGGGTGATGGAAGTACTGTGACGCAAAGCTAAATTTCTAATTGGTCTAATTAACCTAATTTCTAAAAAGGGGAAGAAATGTTCAAATTTCTAAAAAAGAAAGTTCGGGGGGAAGAGATTATTTTGAAATTGACGGGAATGCACTGCACTAGTTGTGCCATGAATATTGACGGGGCGCTGGAGGATATGGAGGGAGTGATTGAGGCAAAGACGAGTTATGCCAAACAAGAGGTGAAGGTAGTGGTAGAGCCAGGGAAGTTAGACCGGAAACAATTGGCCGATGTGATTAAGCAGGCGGGGTATGAAGTGAAAGAATGAGCGACTAGCGACTAGGGATTGGTGACTAGTGACTAGTGGCTAGTGATTAGCATCTAGTTTAAGGTCTTGTGATCATTTTTCCAGATACAAATGGTAAAATATGGATGTATGTATAACTGGTCGGTAGATACTACTAGGTTAAAGAAAAACAGTCGGGCTGATGAAATTTTTGAATTGGAGCAAATGATTAATTTTGGATTAGATGGTCAAAAATTGTCGGAGAAAATGTTAAGGTTGTATTGGCCAGAGTTGAAGATTGACCCCAATAGGAAGAAATACTTAGCGAGGTTGTTGTGGCCGGAAAAATATAAGGATTGAAATCGTTACAATTGTTTGGCAATAAAGTCGTGGGTGGTTTTCCAGTTTCCCTCCCCTGCTTTGGGTAGAAGAATATAGGCTCCAGCGGATGATTTGCCATCTACAAGGACGTTTTCCGTGGAGAGGCCAATTTGGGTAAGAGTGTAAGGTTTAAGGTCGACAACACCTTCGATCATGGCTTTGATGATATCAGTGTCGATATCGGTGCGGATAGAACTTTTGAGTTTGGTAAAGAAAGGAATGATTTTATCGAGTGAATCCCAGGTAAGGATTTTGTCACGGACGCCAATGATAATGGCTTGCTGACGCTGGCCCCGGGCAAAGTCAGAACCACCAACAGCAGAGTGGCGGGAGCGAGTGAACTTTAGAGCAGTTTCGCCGTCCATGTGGGCCATACCTTTATCAAAATGGAGATGTTCGTAGCGACAAGGAAACTGTTTTTCGAGAGTGAAGCCAGACATGGTGGCGGACATGGCAGTGACCTCTTCTGGTGACCAGTCACATAGTTCTAGTTCCCTTCCCCGGATAGGATAGAACTGGTCATCAAAAGTTATGGGTACATTGACGTCCACACCACCAAGATTGTCGATGGCTGCTTGAACATCGAAGAAATCCATACCGACAAAGTAGTGTATGGGGAGGCCAGTAACTTGTTGCACAGCGTACTTGGCCATATTGGAGGGACCCAAGTCGCCTTTATACTTAGCATCTTTGCCAGAAAATTTGGAATCATCACCGCCGACAGCATAGGCGGCGTTGATCTTGTAGTTGGTAGTACCAGTATTGCTGGTGGGCAAACTGACCCAAATGTCGCGGGGAATGGAGATGAGAACTATCTTTTTGGCCACAGTGTCAACATGGACCACCATCATGGCGTCAGTGAGACTAGCCCCCTCGTGACCGGCATCACCCTGACCAAGAAGGAGAATATTAAAGACTTTGTCGGGCTTACCAGCTGGAGGGACCGAAGCTTCGGTAGAAACGTAGTTAAGGTCAGGATTATCTTCGGCAGAAGCAGTGGAGGAGTCGGGAGTTGGGGTAACCAATGATTGGTCAGAGCTGGTAGAAAACTGGCGTGTGAAAAACCAGAAACTAACCCCAATTGCTACAAAAAATAGTATCAAGAGTCCAAGAATAGTAAGCTGTTGACGACGGGAGAGTTGGGAAAAGTAAGAAAGATTGGGTTTATACACATGGGTATTTTAACTTATTGTTATAATTCTTCCAGAAAAATAGTTTTTGTGGAGTATGACGAGGAAAATGAAACCAGAATTGGAAGCAGATATATCGAGATTTTACCGGTTAGGTGGTGAAGGTCCAAATCATGTGCCTGATGTGTTTATCGCTCATTGTATAGGAAAAAATGGATATCATGCTGATAACTGTCATCCCTTTTGTGTTTGTCAGTCATTTACTGATGATAAAGGTTATTGGAAATCAAAACTTATCAAAGAATTTGACAGGCTTGATGATGCATTGCAATGTCAGGGAGCAATACCTTGGACTACTTCACGCACTTGTTCATCTTGCCATCAACTCCCAGATCAGCTGGTGTTTGGTGAAAGATTGAAGTAATGGAATGGTTATTATTTGAGGTCACCAACATAGAATTGAGGAAGCAGGGCTCGGGCGCGACCACTGTGTTTGCCCATGGTGCTAAACATGCGACTGGCATCTTTACCACAACCCATGGTAATCATCATGCCACCAGGGTGTTGGTTGATATAGGAGGTGACATTGTAGACTTTACCGTCTATAACCATCCAGCAGTCAGAGGCGGAGCGGTGTTGTTGGACATCGGAGAGAGTGTAGGTGGTAGCTGAGGTTGTTGAGCTGGTTTGGGAAGAAGAATCAGTGATGGAGGAGGAAGTAGTGTTGCTGGTCCCAACAGGCCGAGTGAGGTTGGTTTGGGAGTTTGACGAGGTGGCAGCAGCCGAGCCACAGGCAGCAAGAGTAATGGCTAGAACCGAAGGGATAAGGAGGTGTTTAAGTCTCATAGATTAATATTCTGATAGTTTATAACCGGATTTTATTTCTGGGAGTTGGGAAAAGGCTGAGAAAGAATTTACGAGTTTCGCACTTTGGAAAACCAGATGGAGGTCAATAACTTCGGAGTCAGTCAATCCCGGGATATTCCCGCTCGAGTTTCACTCGGGCTCCTCGATCCCGGGATTGTTTTACAACCGGCCTTGATGTACTACCTGAAACTGCGAAACTTGTGGGATTGAAGACGCAATGAGGATGATTTAGTTTGTCTGACTATTTATGAACTGCTTTAAGTATTGCCCAGTATATGATCTCTGTGTGGCCATTATTTGTTCTGGTATGCCTTGGGCTATTATTTTCCCACCCTGATCACCACCTTCGGGCCCTAGATCGATAATCCAGTCGGCACTAGAAATAACATTAAGATTGTGTTCAATGACTAGAACAGAATTCCCAATATCAACCAGATGGTGCAAAACAGACAGGACTTTTTCGATGTCAGCAAAATGTAGTCCCGAAGTGGGTTCATCTAAAACATAGAATTCACCTTTTTGATGCAATTTGCTGGCGAGCTTAAGCCGTTGTGATTCTCCTCCAGATAAAGTATCTAAAGTTTGACCTAAGTTTAGATAACCTAAACCCACGTCTTGCAACATTTTTAAACGTTGATGTAAGCCGGCTTGATTAAAAAATTCAACTGCTCCTTCTACTGTTAATTCCAAGATTTGATAGATGTTTTTGGCCTGATACTGATATTTGAGAGTCTCGTGGGTATATTTTTTGCCCTCGCATGTTTCGCAAACAACTCTAACGTCGGCCATAAAATGCATGTCTACCTGGTGGTATCCTAATCCCTTACAATCTGGGCAAGCGCCTTGACTATTTGAACTGAAAAGAGCTTTGTTAACGTGATTTTCTGATGCCATAAGTTCTCTGATCAGATCAAAGGATCCAGAATAGGTGGCAATATTTCCTCTTGAATTAGCACCAACTGAAGATTGGTCAATACTGATTACCTGATCATGATAAGTGTTGGTGAAAACGTCATTAATAAGACTGCTTTTGCCTGATCCAGACACTCCGGTTACGGCCACAAATACACCTTTGGGAATATTGACAGTGATATTTTTTAGGTTGTGGATATTGGCATTTTTGATCTCTAAGAACCCCAGAGGTGTTCTATTGTGGGAAGCAATGACGTCCTTGATGTGTCCATTTAGATATTTCCCTGTTAGAGAGTTGTTATTGGAAGTTATTTCTGCAGGCGAGCCAGTAGCCACTACTTCCCCACCAAACTGACCGGCGGCTGGACCTATTTCGATAATATGATCGGCGGCCAACATTGTTTCTTGATCGTGTTCAACGACTATAACAGTGTTTTGCGAGTCTCTAAGTTGTTTGAGGGTGGTGATTAAGTTTTTGATGTCTCGTGGGTGCAAGCCCGCGGTGGGTTCGTCTAAGACATAGATTGTTTCTATTAGATCGCTGCCTAATTCCCTAGCCAACTTAATTCTTTGAGCTTCGCCACCAGAAAGAGTGTCAATTGAACGATTTAGAGAGACGTAGCCAATGCCGATGTCGACGAGCGATTGGAGTATGTCCGTCATTCTGGTAACGATAGGTTTGGCCACTGGACTATCAATCTTAGCCACCTCCTTTATTAATTCTGTGATAGGTATATTGGCATATTCACCAATATTTTTGCCGTTTATTTGAACAGACAAGGCTTGTTGGTTTAGTCTACCTCCGTGGCAAACCGAGCATGTTTGGGAGATCCAATAACCAGCTTCATGTTTTGATTTTGACTCTGAGATACCCCTAAGATCACTTGCTCTTTTAATACCTCGGTTAACGATCCCCTCCCAACTGTATGATTGGATAAAACCTTGGTCGTTGTTTTTAAGGGTGACGTGGGGGGAATACAACAAAAAATCCAGTTCTTCCTTGTTGAAGTCTTTGATGGGTTTGTCAAAATTTAACCTCTGGGTGGTTTTGAGAATGTTGAAATATCGTGAGCCTGGTTTGTAATTGGAGCTTTTAATTCCACCTTGATTGATAGATTTGTCGTAATCCAACAGTGAGTCTGGATTGATGGTGATCTCCACACCGATGCCGCGACAGTGTTGGCATGCGCCCTGAGCGTTGTTGAATGAAAAATGGGCTGCTGAAAGGTTGCTTGACCCCACCCGAGAGAATAAGAGTCTTAGGTGGGTGTAAAGTTCTGTGGTAGTGCCAACTGTCGATCTTTGACTTCCTCTTAGCTTTTTTTGTTCAATAAGAATTGTGGACGATAAGCCTTTGATGCTATCGACGTCAGGTTTTTCTGTACGGGGTAGTAATCTAGCCGCGTAGGTACCAAGTGACTCTAAGTATTGGCGTTGACCCTCTGAAAAAATGATGTCGAAGGCAAGAGTAGATTTTCCAGAACCTGACACTCCAACCAAACAGGTGAGTTTATTGCGGGGAATTTCAACGTTAATATTTTTAAGATTGTGTTCTCTGGCACCGGTGATGGTGATTTTATTAGTCATATTTGTTGGGTCTGTTTCGGTTATTTTAGCTCATTATACTGACATTTCATTGATCAGAAGACTCCTGAGTGAACTTATCCAAAATGAGGAGGTTAACAATGATAGACGTCATGTATAATATCTCTAGTAGATGGCCCCATCGTCTAGTGGCCTAGGACGACAGGTTCTCATCCTGTTAACCCCGGTTCAAATCCGGGTGGGGTCACCACAACTTGCTGATTAATAGATGTTACTGAGGCTTTGAATATGGGCTATCATCTTGAAATTAATTCAATTGTAAGGTTATCTGATGAAGTAGATAGAGGCTCACTCAAAGTGGGTCAGAAGCTGATGGTGACACTGGAAAGGGAGAGAGTTCTCCCCTTACGGATCGCTTTGTTGTTTTTTCATGGTGACTGGAATTTTTATGGATATTGCAGAGTGAGTGGATTGAGGCTAAAGGACCAGAAAACAGAGGCTGAGGTGGAGATTTTGACATTGTTTAATGAGGAAGAAAAAAAGATTTATAGAGACAAGTTTGTGGAAGCGGGAAAATTTACTGGTGAGGCATGAAGTTAATCATATCGATGATATGACAAATATTGATTACAGGTCTCTAAATCAAATCTTATTAGAACCACCATCTCCCGTTGAACAGGGTAACTCCGATATTTGGGCGAAAATGACCAGTTTGTTGGGCAAACCTTTGCCTAATGATTTTATGTGGTATATAGACACTTACGGCTCAGGTTCTATTAGTGATTTTGTTTATGTTTTTAACCCTTTTTCTGGAAACAAAAACTTTAATTTCCAGATACAAGTGATTGAAAAGTTATCTATTTTAGGCTCCATCAAACAATCAGAAGGTGAGAAGGTCGTACCTTATAGTTTGTGTTTTGAACCGGGTGGCTTGCTTCCTTGGGGTGGAGATGATAATGGAGATACTTTTTATTGGTTAACAACTGCCGGTAGTTCAGATAATTGGACTGTAGTTTTGGGCCAGGCGCGGGGTGATGATTGGGAAGAATATCCGTTTTCAATGACTGTTTTTCTAAAGAAGCTGCTTACCAAAGAAATACACAGCAATTTACTTCCTGATGATTTTGTGGCAGGCCCTGATACTCCTTTAGTATTTAAACCTATTGGATACTAATTGTTCTCTAGGGGTTTATCATAATGAAACCAAAGATTGTCAGTTTCCCACCAATGTACAAACGAGAGTCCGGGTTTGATGTAATTAACATGGCAGACGTGCCAGTGGAGTTTGAGATCGAGGAGCGATCGATAGTGCGGATTCCTCCAGGACAGTCTGGTGGAAATCACAAGCATCCAAGAGTTGAGGCGTTTGTGGCGGTGGAGGGAAAAGGGATGAAGTTGGTGTGGTTGGATGAGAAAAACGAGAAACACACAGACTTGATGATGGGGGAGGAACTAAAATTATTTGTCATCCCCTCTTACCTCCCTCATGCGGTGGTAAATGAGTCAGATAACGAGATGGGGATACTGATCGAGTTTTCCGATGGACTGCAGAGAGATGTGGAGAAGGTTGATGTGCTGCAATGGCAAAGCTAATAAGCGTGTACAATTATTCAAATAATTGTACACGTAGCAAGTTGAGATATGAAATTGTTCAATAACGGTGGTAAGGCGGTTCTCAGGATTAATTAGTATACTAATAATTAGTTTATCTGCTAGAATCAGGTAAATTTGCAAATAGTATCAGTTATGAGGAGGATAGGACCATGAAAAATAAAGATGTGTCATTGATTTCTTTGGGGGTAGGAGTTGTAGCAGGAGCAGCTTTGGGGTATGTGGTGAGTTTATTGGTATCTGATCCTGATAAAAGAAAACAGAAGAAAAAATTGAATAATAAGGTTGAAGAGATTAAAGGATTGTTGCAGCAAGAGGATTTGGTTGATCGAGTTGGGGACGTATTTGATTCTACTAGTAGTGCGGCTAGAGAAAAATATGAAGAGTTGGTTGACGATTTTGCAGTCAGATTGTCTTTGTTTAAGGGGACATTAGCCAGCATTGATGACAAGAAATATAGACAGGTAGTAGCTGATTTTGTGGATGACTTGCAAGAGGATGGAGAGTTTTCGGATGAACAGTTAAAGAAACTTAAACGGTACTTGAGGCGAGATTATAAGTTAATCAAACAAAGCGTAACCTAATGGATTTGGCGAGTTGGTTTTATACCCTGGGGATTGTTTTTATTAGCTTGTCGCTAGCGTGGGTGTTGTTGTTGTTTGGATTTTTATTTGCTGCAGTATGGAAAGTGAGAAAGATGAAACTGGCAGCCGAAGAAATGCTGGTGTCTCGAGTTGCTTCAAAAATACTTAAAAACCGAAAAATTGGGTATAGCTTTATACTCTTGCCGATGGTGAAGGATATCTTGGTGAAGGTGAAAAATAGGTTGGAAAAGGAAGAGTAAGTACAAGTATTTGGAGAAAATTAAAGTGAAGTTTGTGGTGTAAATTAGTGAGTGTGATCAACTTTCCATTTATCGTCTATCCAACCAACAATAAATCCACCTATTAGGCCGGTGAAAATAATAGGCAAGTAGGCTGTGGTGATGATGGCATCAGGAAGGCTGACAAGAAGGCTGACAATTACACCTTTTAACCAGCCAGGAGTCTTAAGATTGACTAAAGGAATCAAAGAGCCAATGGCAAAACGACTGAAGAAAGCCCCTAATATGGCTATCACTTTGCCTTCCATGGGAATGGGGAGCATAAGCAAAGAGTCAATGATGCCAAAGGAAAATCCAAAGACTAGGCTTTTAATAAGTTGATTTTTGGTCATATTGAAGACTCAAAGACTAATTTTTAAGATTATTTAGTTAATTTTTTTTGACTTTTGGAAGTAGCGATGAGGACACCACCTAAGATACAAGCAGCACCGAGTACAATTGGCAGAGTCAAAGTCTCGCCCAGGAGAAATACTCCTGATAAACTTCCAACCAAGACTTCTAGCATAGTGATAATTTGAATAAGCTGACCCTTAACCCGTTTAACTCCCTGCATGTAGAGAAGGAAAGCAATACCACCAGCCGCCCACCCCAAATAAACAAGGGAAACAATGTTAGAGGTGAAATTACTGAGAGTGAGATTGAAAGCAAAAACTGAGGTAAGGATGAGGATAATAAAGTACTGCCAGAAGGCAGCATAAAGAGGGGTAGTTTTTTGGGTCAGGGTTTTGGAACTAATGGCCATGGCGGCGTAGAAAAAAGCTCCGAGGAGGGCGAGAAGAGAACCGAGAGTTTGGCTTGAACCAATACTAATACCACTAGGATCGCTCACTAGGATTACGCCCACGAGAGAGATTATTATACCTACGATGGTTTTACGAGCAATAGTTTCGCGGAGAAAGATGACTGAGAGAATGACACTAAAAATAGGAGCGGTGTAAGTAAGAAGAATAGCGTTGGTTATGGTGGTTAGACTTAGAGCGGCATAGAACAAGTAAACAGAAAGGCCTTGCACTACACCCATAACAATAGTGTTGACGGGGTTTCTGAATTTGAGTTCGTGTAGACGGTGGCTAAAGATGGCTACACTCAAAAGAAAGATACTGGCAAGAAGTGCTCGAAAGAAGAGAATCTGCTGGGGGTTAATGCCGTGAGTCAGCTTAACAAAATAGCCACCCATACCGGTAAGGAGAGAAAAAGTTACGAGGAAAATGACACCTTGGGTTTGGTTCACAAGTAATTTTATCAGTTATCAATCGGGGAAGAAATGATTATTTCTTGAGGAGTTTGAAGGCGTGGTCCATGCTGTTGTATTTAAAAGCATAAGTGATCCAGAGCATGGCTAAAGGTTCCAACAGTCTGGATCCAGTGATATCACCGATATCAATAATGTCTTCCCATCCAAACTGACGGAGAAGGTCGGCAACTGTCGATTTAGATTCATCCTGATTGCCACAGATAAACATTGTAGGTGAACCTTTGGGAAAATCAGGGTTAATCATGTGAGGATTACCGATGGTGTTTAGGGCTTTAACAACTTTAGCAGTGGGAAGTAATTTTTGAACTAGTTCACCAGAGGAGTTGTCGAAACCAGAAGCCATTTTGGGGGGCATACCTCCAGAAAAATCTAGTGGATTGGTAACATCGATAACCACTTTACCAGAAAAATTGTCAGGATTAGACGCCTGGAGACCTTGATTAATCCCATTCCAGGGAAGCGCCACAACCAACAACTCGCCGAATTGAGAGGTTTCTTTGGAAGTACCTATTTGAGCATGAGATTTGTGAGTCGATAACCATTCCTTTATTTTTGGTTGTTGAGGGTCACGGGTCGCCAACATGACATCGGATTGTATACCTATGAACCCATCGGCCAAACGCCTGCCAACATCGCCAGATCCAATAACTCCAACTTTCATATTATCTCCCTGTAATTTTATTGTTTATATTGCAAGGATATAAGGAAATATCTATTTAATCGGTGAGATGACACACAGAAGCAATTACTCGTTGACGACTTTTTCGAGGGTTTTCTGGCGAACACCAGGAACGTCGGGGTGGCGTTTGTTTTGATAATATTCGTAAATCATAGGAACGAGAGAAAGACCAATGATGGCAAAGATGGCATAGTGAAAGTTTTCTTTGATAATGGGCATGTTGCCAAAAAAGTAGCCTGCAAGAGTGAAGACTGATACCCAGATAGCACCACCAATGAGGTTGTTTAACAGGAAAGTTTCGTAATGCATACTGCCAACTCCAGCAACAAAGGGGGCAAAGGTGCGGACGATGGGGACAAAGCGGGCCAGGATGATAGTTTTGGCACCGTGTTTTTTGTAAAATTGTTCGGTTTTATCGATGTGTTCTTGATTAATGAAAGGGATGTTAGGATTATCAACGATCTTGCGACCAAAGAAATGACCAATCCAGTAATTAGCTGTGTCGCCGAGTACGGCAGCAACGACAAGAACGGCAACAATAAACCAAACGTTGAGAGAGCCAAGGGCGGCGATAGCCCCAGCGGCAAAAAGGAGTGAGTCACCAGGAAGAAAGGGAGTGATAACAAAGCCAGTCTCAGCAAAGATGATGAGGAAGAGGACCCCATAGGTGAGGACACCGTAGGTGGTGACGAGTTGAGTAAGGTGAGTATCAAGATGCAGAATAAAATCGATGGCGAGTTTAAAAAAAGACATAGGCGTTTATATTATCACAAATTGACCTAATTGATCTAAACAAATCCCAATGACCAAATGACTAAGGTTAAAGATAAAAGGTATCAGATTGAAGGTTATAGAATCAGGAAATGTCTTGGTTCTATGGGTAGGGAGAAGGATTTGATTGAGTGAAGAGAGACCGAATCGACGCGGGCATATTTTAGGCCCTGGTGACACCAGGCGGTGAACTGGTGGAGGTCTGAGGGTGCGCCTGAGACTTCGATGTAGACGGAGCCGTCGGGTTGGTTGCGAACGAAGCCGGAGAGGTTAAGTTTGGTGGCTTGAGTCTGAGTGGAAACGCGAAAAAAGACTCCCTGGACGCGACCAGTGATGATAAGACTAATGACTTTGGCCATAAAATTTGACAACTTGGTTTTGGAACCGTTTGAACCTTTTGGCAGTCTGTTGGGAAAATTGTTTGAGGTGAGGACAAACACGACAGCGGAACCAATCAGGGTTTGTGTAGGCGAGACGTTGATAATTTTTCCTAATGTTCATGTGAACTTCGGAGGGTTACCTTTTTGGTATTGTTTTTGGGCAGTGGTAAGACGGGATTTGGTGAGCATGGATTGGATGTTATGATCGAGGGCAAGAATGAGGCTGGAGAGAAGATAAGCTGCTACGGCGTAGATGATGACGGCAAAGACAGTGGAAAATTCGATAATGTAGTTATGGTCTAGGGCAACTGAGGGAAAGATGTTTTGGAAAGGATCGAGAAATGGCTCTGAAGTATTGTGCACCCAGAGGACAAAAGGAGTAGCCGGGTTGGCAGAAAATAGTTTGAGGACAAAACGGAGACTTAAGAGCAATTCAAGGATGTAGCTAGCGAATTCTACTAATGAAACCGCTAAAGAGGCAGGCGACAGATTGGCCATATGGGTAGGTGACTCTAGGATTTGGGCTAGTTACCTTCCAGGTCTTGGCCTAGAGTGATGACCACGTCAAATGATGATGATTTAAGATTGGTGTCGGTGGTGGCGATGGGATAAGAATCCTTAAGGTCAGCAGAGACGAGATCGAGAAGGGCTTGATTGTCGCTGCCAGTTGATGCTTCTGTCTTGGTGTGGTCAAAGTTGTCGGCATTACCAGACTTGACGTCTTGGTAGCCGGCTTTTTCCAGGGCTGCGACTACTTTGCTAGCAAGACCCTTGATGCCACTGCCATTGAGAACTTGGATTTTGACCTGTGTGCGGTCAATTTCGGTTGCTGGGGTGGGGGTGGGGGTGGCTTCTGGAGTACGGGTAGGTTCTGGGGTAGCCTGAAAACTCTGGCTGGAACTAGTACGGCCGACAATGGCATTCTTGTAGACAATCACTCCACCAATAACTACGGTGGTGACAATAGCCAAGAGGAAGAAGGCTAAGACTACTAATTTTGTGGGGAATGGGGGTTTGGATTTGGTTTCCATGGCAGAGATAGGTTGAGGTTCCTCTGGTTCATCTGGAGGATTTTCTGTTTGGGACATTTTAGGCAGTTTGGGAGCCATGGGCTTGATCTCAGGCATGGATTGATCATCAGAGGAGTCAGAGACTTCTTGGTCAGCTGACTCTTGTACTGATTGGTCATCTTCTGGATCTGGGGAAATTTCAGGCATAGATTCTTCTTCGGCAAAAACTTCTTTGGGGGTGATATTTAAGACGTCCTCGTCATCGCCTTTGATGTCGGCCTTATTTGCAGCGGTTGCCATGAGATCAAAGTCTTTGGCGATGACTTTTTTGCCGGTCTTTTCGGCTAATTTATCTTTGGAGATCTTTTTGGCTTTGGTGGGCATAACAATGGAGTCAACATTTAATCCATATTTATCTTGTACCAAGCTTAGCAAAGATTCTATAGCACTGTAAACAGACAAGTCAGTGATCTGAGTACTGGCAAGGACTTGACCTTGGTGAATAACAGCGGCTTCAGTAACATCGTCTTCCCAGATAACCATGACAGCATCGGAGGAATCTGGTACTACTCTGGATAAGACGTAAGCAACTGGTTCGATGGATTCAATCTTAAGACCTGCGGATTGGGTAGCCCGACCCAAGAGAGAAAGGAATGGCTTTTGGACAGCAAAGAGCTGAACGGCAGTCATACCCTCTGCCTGATACACCTGCTTCCAGTCAACACCCAGGTCGTCTAGAGATTCGGGCAAAACTTTGGCGGCTTCTTCTAAGACTTTGTCTTTCAGATCTTTGTCAGAACTCGGGATAAATACTGGGGTAAGGAAACTTAAGTTATCACCGATAATCACCTGAAGTGAAGTGGCTTTGAGCTTGGTTTTGAGCTGGGATAGTACTTGAGAGAGAGTCCGGGACTCCCACTGGGCCGAGAATTCGGCCTGGTGGTCACCAAGAGATTGGGCTTCAATCCTGCCCTGGCCAATAAAGACAACTATTTTGGATTCAGAGGACATGAGACAAACGGATAATACCGGAGCTTAATTAGTAATAGCAGCCACCAGTTTATCACAAAACTTGGTCAAGATCAGGTTAGTGTTACCAGACTTACCACATGCGAGCGACTTTGTCTTTGGGAGGCTGGGCTTTGTTAACCACTAATGGTCTGCCTTTGTATTCTTTGCCGTTGAGAGCATCAACTGCTTTGGTTGCTTCAGATTCATTGACGAATCTAACAAATCCATAACCTTTGGACCGATTGGACAAGCGGTCGGTAATAACTACGGCTTCTTCGATCGCACCGAACTGAGAAAAAAGCTGTCCTAATTCTTCACTAGTAATCTCGTAAAGAAGGTTACCTACAAACAACTTAGTATTATTCATAAAAATAATTCACCTGCCTTCATAAAAGCTAATTAATAACAACCAAAACCAATATAGGAATTGGTGAAACTTTTCAATTTAAATGAAACTATTGATGTACTGAAACATTACGCACCAGAACACTAGTAACTATTTGACTGACTCAGACGGGACACATATACTCCCTGACACTGGCTTCATTCAGGAAGTATTATAGCAGATTGATTGGAGTTGCAAGGGTGAATCTCTAGGACTTAGGCAACAGTATGGAGACAACTGAGAAATTACTTGGCTAGGGCAACGGCGAGAACTTGGTCCATAGTACCGGCAAATTTAAAGTCAATATCTTTTTTGACCTCGGTGGGAATATTGATCAAATCCTTTTTATTTTCTTGGGGGGCGACGATGGTCTTGATGCCAGCGCGGTGAGCAGCGATAACTTTTTCTTTTAGGCCACCAATCTCGAGGACGCGACCGCGGAGGGTAACTTCGCCGGTCATGGATACAGAACTTTTAACTGGAGTTTTAGTAAGGGCTGAAACCATAGCTGTGGTCATAGTGACACCGGCAGAGGGGCCATCTTTGGGGACAGCACCTTCGGGAACGTGAATATGCAGGTCGATTTCTTTATCAAAGTTTTTCTTGAGACCCAGTTCTTGCCAGCGGCTTTTGATGTAGGAGAGGGCTGCCTGAGCTGATTCTTTCATCACATCACCCAATTGTCCGGTAAGAATAAGCTTGCCTCTGCCGGGCATAATGGCAACTTCGACAAAGAGGATGTCACCGCCAGACTGGGTCCATGCCATACCGGTAGCCATACCGATCTCGTCTTTTTTCTCGGCCAAAGTTTCTGGAAATTTGAATGGACCTAAAAACTTTTGGAGATTCTTGGTAGTGATGACGGTTTTCCCTGACTTGCCTGAGGCTAATTTCTTGGCAACTTTACGCATAATTTTGCTGATCTCGCGTTCCAGGTTCCTGACACCGGCTTCTCTGGTGTAGCGCTGGGTCAAGAGAATTAAGGCTTTGTCTTCGATGGAGATCTGGTCTCCTCGGAGACCGTTGTTTTTGAGAGTTTTGGGAATTAAGTGTTTAACACCAATAGCCTTTTTCTCGAGGATAGTGTAGCCGCTAAATCTAATGATCTCGAGGCGATCGCGGAGAGCGGGAGGAATGGTGTCGAGAGTATTAGCAGTAGTGATAAACATGACTTGGGAAAGGTCGTAGGGTACTTCCAGGTAATGGTCAGAAAATTCAAAGTTTTGCTCCGGGTCGAGGGCTTCGAGGAGAGCGGCAGAGGGATCGCCGCGGTAGTCGGCACCAACTTTGTCGACCTCGTCGAGCATGAAGACAGGATTTTTGACGCCAACGGTGCGCATGCCTTGAATAATGCGACCGGGCATAGCACCGACATAGGTACGGCGGTGGCCCTTGATCTCGGCTTCGTCGCGCAAGCCTCCAAGAGAGACTTTGACAAATTTGCGATTTAGAGCCGAGGCAATGCTCCTGCCAATGCTGGTTTTGCCTACACCGGGAGCACCAACAAAACAAAGAATGGTTGGTAAACTGGGAGACTTTCTGACCTTGCCATTTTTGGTCTTATTTTGGGATTTAAGTTTGAGGACGGCCAGATATTCGATGATGCGTTCCTTGACCTCTTCGAGGCCATAGTGATCGGTGTCGAGCACTTTTTGGGCGGCTTTGATTGAAAGTGATTTTTCATCGATGGTTTTCCAGGGAATCTCAACTAAGGTTTCCAACCAGGTGCGGATATAGCCGGCTTCTGGATTGTGAATGCTCATGAGATTGAGGCGTTTTAATTCTTTGAGGGCGCGGGTGCGGGCCTCTTTGGGCATGCCGGCTTGGACGATTTTTTTCCTTAATCTCTTGATGTCTTGCTCTTCGTCCTCTTCCTCACCTAATTCTTTTTGAATTGTTTTCATGCGTTCTCTAAGGACAGTGTCGCGCATGCTTTTGTCGAACTTTTTCTGAGTTTTGCTGGCAATGGAACGCTCTATCTCAAGAATTTTGATCTCGTGAGATAATAGGTCAGAGACCAGTTGAAGCCGCTCCATGACTTGGGAAGTTTCGAGAATCTTTTGTTTTTCTTCGGTAGTAGCTTCAAGTGAAGAGGCTACTTGGTCAGCAAGCTGAGCAGGTTCAACCCCAGACATAAGGCGCATAACGTTCATGACGTCGACAGCCTTACCTAAATTCATGGCTTTTTTGAATTGGTTGGTAATGTGCTTGACCAAGGCTTCGATCTCAGGCCCTTTTTCGAGAATGTCGGGGATCTCTGTTATTTCGGCTTCTAGGTGAGTGCCGAGGTCATTGATAGTCTCGATCTTGACCCGGGTGATACCTTTGACGAAGGCGTTGAGTTCGCCGTTGGTCTTGAGGGTGCGCTCGATCTCGCAGAGGGTACCAATTTGGTACATATCTTCGATGATCGGCTCAGCAACTTTGGAGTCCTTCTGGGCAACGAAGATGATCTTTTTGTTGCCATCGAAGGCCATCTGGACACCGGCAATAGATGCAGGGCGACCAAATTGAATGATGGATTCGGTATTGGGATAGATGACACCGTAACGGATAGGGACAAGAGGAAGAGTTTTGGGTTTAGAATCTTTGGATTGTTGAGTTAGGAGAATGGCCATGGAAATAAGGATTAGTTGATAGGGATTAGGGTTTAGTGACTAGATTGATATTTGATAGACAAATGATAATTTATGAGGCTAAAAATTAACTTTGGCGATGAAGATAATTCGTCTTAGGGTTAGCAGTATATCTGAGTGAGTGCTAGTTGTCAAAACGAAATTTAACCGGCCAATTGTACCCCGGGAAAAGCATTTGAGGCGAGTTTGCCGATGACAAAACCCAGAAGAGCAGCGGTGAGAGAAATGGTCATCATTTCCAATCCACTTTTGGCAGGGTGACTGCCAACGACTTTGCCTTTGACAGTGCCGACCAGGAAGAGAGAGATGGCTGTAATAATAACTGCTACCCAAATGGCAGCAGCTACCGGTAAAAATAAGTAGATGCTGACAGGGACAGACCCACCGATTATGTAGGAAACGCCCATGAAAACGGAGTCGCGAAGTGGTTGATGATAGTTTTTTCTGATAAATGGAAACCAGGGCTTTTTGGCTTCGATCTCGGACTTGTTGGACAAGTAGGTACCGGCGGCCATGGAAAGGCTTTCGACAGCAACGATAACGAGGCCGGAGATGACAACAATTCGGGGGTCGCCAGTGGCGGTGGCGATACCGGTGATGGCCCCTAGGGTGGAAACCAAACCATCTTCGAGACCAAAGACAATTTCACGGAGAGAGGCCTTGGCGGCAGAAAAACTTTGAAGCATAGCACTAGTGTAAGGTATGAACAGGACCCAGTCCAGAGTTACATACCCAACATTTGGTGGGCTTGTTTGAGATCATCCTCGGTGGGGTTGGCGGGCATTACAAAGACGTCAGAGTCACTGGGTGCAGTAATATTGACTGGTGAGTAGTCATAATTCATGGTGATGTTGTCGCTACCGGTTACTTTAACTTGTCGAAGAAGCAGCTGAGTTTGGTCAAAGTAAATGTCGGTAGTAGACTTTTCATCGGTTAACCTGAAGACATAACATGTTAACTGTCCACAAGACTGTTGACCTTGATACTGTGGGGGGTTGGTTTCGGAGGCAAGGGCTTGCTTGACTTCGTCAAGGTTAAATTCAACATCACTTAGGTCCGTTTGGGTATCTTGTGGCAACTTGAGCCATTTCTCGGATTTAGCGCTTTTAATGTAGGTGGCAGAGCTGGTGGTAATAACTTCTGTTTGGCCACCACTGTCATCGGTAAAAGAACTCTGAGTTAGATCTGGTTTATTATATTTGATGGTAACAGTACTGGGAACAGCAGAGCCGGAAGCTATTGAAGTGATAGTGGTAGAGTAGGAATCGGCAGCGGAAAAGGCAGCCACAAATTGGTCAAGAAGCTGTTTGGGGTCGTCTGTTGTGACGATAGGTTGGTGGGTAGGTGTGGGGTCTGAGGAGAGAGGATTGGGAGAAGAGGAAATAATTTTGAACGTGGCTAGTGCCCCGGTGATAATCATCAGTAACAGAATCAGAATGGAAGTGTTTTTCATCCGAAAATGACGCATAGCGATGTTTGGCCGGATTCTAACGGATAGATGAAGGAGATGCAAACGATGGGTAGAGAAGCTAGAGTAGTCAGAGGAGGTAGAGTAGATAGAGTAGATAGAGTAGGTAGAGAAGGTAGAAGAGTTAACCTAATTGTTCTAAACCCAAGAGGAGAGAAAGTGGTGAATGGCGGTAGCGGTAGCAAGAGGTTGTTCGTAGGCAGGATTGTGGCCAGCGTGAGGGATAATTTGGAGTTGCAGGTGGTGGTTATTCAAAGAGGTGATAATTTTTTGGGCAGTAGGAACAGGAGTATATTTTTCTGCTTCTCCATAGATTAATAGAGTAGGTTTGTGGGTGTGGATGAGATAGTGTTTGAGATCAATTTTGGAAGCAGAAATACCCAGCTCAATATATGATTTGCCTGTAACTTGGCGACGTCCAGGAATCCCATATTTGTCGACCTTGGCTTTATCGAATTGGTAGGCATTTAAAAACATCTCTACTAAATATGCGGTGTAACGGGACTGAACGGTTTTTTCGACCATGAGCTGAGTGGACTTGGTTTTGTTAGCATAACCCAAGAACTGCATTAAATATTTGGAGGCATATTTGAGACTGTCCTGATTGAAGACTGCCCCTAACAGAATTAGGTTGGGAGCTAGGGAGGGATAATGGTTGAGGGTATAAGTAGAGATAAAAGTACCAAGGGAGGCACCGATAATGGCTTTGGGGCGAAGACAATTTTGATGAATAAAATCTTTGAGAAGTGTGGCTACTGCAGAGACGGTGTAGGATTTGAGCCGGTCGGAATCACCAAATCCTGGTAAATCAATCATATAGAGGTGGTAGTTGGGAGCTAATTGTTGAGCCAGAAGTGTCCAACCAATCCAGCTGCTGGACCAACCATGAATTAACACCAGGGCAGGACCATGACCAACTTCGGCGACATTAAGGCGGACGCCATTGACAAGATACTTATGAGTGCGGATTGGGGACATAACAAAACGGTAATTTGAAACTGATTCTTTTACACTGATGGTGCTTGAACAGCTTGGTGGCGGTGGGCCCAGGCTGATAAGTGAGAAATCACTTCGGCAAGTAAAACGGTGCCAGCAAGCAAAGCCCAAGTACTAACTAAAAAGAGCAGGTGGAGGAAAACAAAAATAGTGGCGACGTAAATTAACTTTTGGAGCTTGGCCCAGTTGCGCCGGAGTAGGCGGACTGAATAGTCGTTGGAAGTGATAAATAAAGGGGTGAAGAAAAGTAGGGCGGTTGCACCTGCGAGGACGAAACTATTGAGCTGACCAATAATGGTGCCTACCAATAAGTTGGACAGAAGAGTAACCAGTAGGTAGTGAGACAAAGCCAGGAGATAGGTGGTGATGCCAAGGTGGCGGCGGATGGGGGAAAGAAATCTGGTGATGGGAGTAAACCACTGAAGGCGTTTGAGCATGCCCGGGACGAGGGTAAGTGATAAAGCCAGTACAGCCATGTCACCGGCTTTTTTGCCTAATTCATAGGCCAACAAAAATACCTGGGTGTTGTTAAGCCCGGCAAAAAAGAGTAGAGCCACAAAGAGCGAGAAACAGATTTCTCCAATTTGAAAGAGGCGAATTTGTTGATGAGTATTCAGCATAATTTAAGGTTGTAAATTTATTATATACGCAATAGTTTATGAGAAGAAGTTGAACTGGCGCTGAGAGAGGAGATTAGTTTGAATAAACCTTGACAGCATTAAAAGCCAGAGTTAATATACGGTTAGCACTCGTATTATTAGATTGCCAATATGGCAGAAAGGAGACATTATGGCTATCGTAAGATGGAGCCCATTATCAAGTATGTTATCCCAATGGCCAGATGTTTGGGACGATGAAATGATGCCTGCGATCACCGGATCAAATAATCTGGATGTGTATGAGACCGAAGATGAGGTGGTGGTTAAGGCCAATGTAGCCGGAGTCCCTGCTGAAGACATTGACGTGACTTATGAAAAAGGGGTGTTGTGGATCAAGGCCGATAAGACTGAGGAAGAGACCAAAGACAAGAAGCACTATAGTAAGTCTTCTTGGAGTTACTCTTACAAAGTGGCAGTACCTGGAATGGTTGACCATGCCAAAGATCCTCAGGTTGAAGTGGATGAGGGGGTGATCACCTTGACCTTTAAAAAGTCTGAGGCAAGCAAGCCAAGGAAACTAACAGTGAGCAGAAAAGAAAAATAGGAGTGTATAACGGATGTCGTATTACGTATAACGCGGAAAGCCCGGAGAAATCCGGGCTTTTTTATTAGTGATTAAAGGCTAAAAACTCGAGATCCTATTGTAACTGAGGTAGATCTCCGGATTGATGGTTGGAAAATTTAGCTGATTTGACACACCTCTATTTGATCAATGATTTGATCAACTAGCTTGTCGATATTAATGTGTTTTTCGATGGCGTGGATTTTGGAAAGGTTAGCAGTGGTAGCTGGGTGATGGGAGATGATGGAGCAACAATCTTTGTAGGGGAGATTGGCAACTGATTCGAGACCAATATCTTTGATCAGATTGATGATGTCAACTTTATCGGAGCCAATTAGGGGACGGAATATGGGAATATCCGTGGCTTGATCGACAGCAACGATGTTTTCAATAGTTTGCGAGGCGACTTGGCCGAGACTATCGCCCAATACTAGGGCTTGATATCCGTGCTTCTGGGCGAGTCGCTCCCCTACCCTTGCCATTAGTCGACGGAAAACAATCAACTCTTGTTTTTCCAATCCCTTAGGCAAGTCGAGGATGGCTATTTGGTAAGGTAGGTTGGAAGCCAAATATATCTGGGTTGATTGAGTGTAGGCAGAGAGTTGGGCAGCAATAGTATAAATTTTGCTATCGATAACTTTTTGTTTGTCGGTGAAGATGTGGAAGTGAAGAAAGTCTACCTGGGTACCTCGACGAGCTAACTGGTATGAGGCAGCTATGGAGTCAAAGCCACCTGAGAGCAATGCCAAGATTTTGCCACTACTGCCTACGGGCAAGCCGCCTGGGCCAGTGATTTTGTGAGAAAAAAGGTAGGCTTGTTGAGTTGTCAAATAGATGAAGATCGTATGGTCTGGGTGAGAAAGATTCACTTGAGATTGAGTGGCAAGTCTGACTGATTGACCAATTTGTCTCTCTATATCCAGACTGGTAAAGGGAATGTTTTTGCTGGAGCGTTCGGCGCGGACTGCAAAAGTGTGTTCAGGTTTTATAAGTTTTTTAGCCTCCGAGACTGCGAAAGTTGAGATTTGTTCTAGATCAAGATGAATGGTTTTTGCCTCGGCAAACCAGGAAATGCCAAAGATTTGCCTTAATTTTACAGAGACTTGGTGGCTAGCCGATGATGGTGTGGATAGTAATATTTGACCAAAATCTCGGCTAATACTGATAACAGAAGAGCCTACGACTTGGCGGATGTTAGCAACTAGCTGGAGTTCAAAGTCCTTGCGGTTTTTGCCTTTGAGAGCAATTTCGGCATAGCGGATGATAAAAGTGGTTGAATTTGGTGCCATAGTACAAAAGGAAAATTTTATTATTTAGACTTAGCAGTCTTTTTATAAAACAGTAAAGGTAGCAAGTTTAGAGCAATGACGACAAATAATAGTACGCCAAAGTATAGGGCGAAAGTTTTGACTGAGATATAGTCCATTAAAAATCCGATCATAAAGGCGGTAATTACATAAGGGAGTTTGGTCAGCATTTGATAGGTGGAGAGGGTAGTGGCTCGGTATTTGGATTCAACCTGACTATTGATGATGTTGGAGGTGATGTTTTCAATAATGGGTTTAAGAGAACTTCTAATAATAATCATGGCTCCGCCAAGAATAAGGCCAATCCAGGGTGAAACAACAATAGAGGCAGCTAGCAAAAGTGATAAGACAATGAGTGCGGTCTTACTGGGAAGTTTTTTACTAATCCAAGGAGTTAACTGAGAAGCAAGAGCAGCAATTATATAGGCACCAGCAAAGAAGATACCCATTTGCGTGTCAGAAAAGCCGTAGCTGACGGCCAGAGCATTGTCGAGATTCTCCCAAACAACTATCAGAAAGGCTCCAATAGAAATCATCAAGACGGTGTATGAAATTGGGAGCTTGGATTTGAATAGTTGGATAAAGCCTTGTTGGGTTTGCCGAAGATAATTCTGGAAAGAGAAGGTAATGGTGTCTATTTGTGGTTCAATCAACAACATGCTTACCAACATGGCTAGAATACCAGCAATGCCGACGGCAATATGTGGCAGTCTGGGGTTGAGGGCATACATAAATCCACCAACGATACTGGAGATAGCATAAGCTGTTAGTTGGATAGAGTTGATTCGAGCCAGAACTTGATTGTATTGATCTTCAGCTTTGTTTTGTTTGAGGGTGTCGAAAATCAAGGCTTCAAAAGTACCAGAGTGAAGAGTGTAGCCAATGTTGATAATGACTACGGTAATTAGCAAATGCATTAAATTCATGGATAGTCCCATGAGGACATTGCCGATACCAATAAAGAGAAAGGCAATGACTAGGGATTTCTTTTTCCCAAGTAGATCAGCAATAGCTCCGGTGGGGATTTCAAGTAGAACCGCCGTGGAGATCATGACTGATTCAATTAGGCCAATACCAGCGTAGTTGGTGAATAGAAGGTAGTATAGGATCCATATGCCAAACCAAAACCAAGAGGCGTTAAGGTAGGCCAAAATATATGCCAGGCGAATATTGCGCATGAGGATATTTTATCAGGGAAAGTTAGCGTTTGTAGATTTCACGGCGGTGACCGATGCGAAGAATGATTATAGTATGGTGGGTCGTATCAAATATAATCCGATAATTAACTACGCGCCATCGATATTGGCCAAGGGCACTGTGAGTCAGTTTTGTAGCGTAAAAAAAAGGCTTAGTAATAAAGCCTTCGATTTTCTTTTTGATTCTTTTTTTGGCTGCTGGATCTAGTTTTTTGATGTCATGGGCGGCGGTTTTGGTATAGACCAGTTTATATTTCATTAGGTCTCACCCCATACGTCTTTGTGACTTAGAATATCCCCATTTTTATATTCGTCTCTGGCTTGTTGAATGCTTTTTAGGTATTTTTTGTCGCCTAGAGCCAACAAGTCTTCGAATAGGTCGATATTAACCAAGGCAGAGGTAATTTTGCCACGATTGGATACTAACAGATAGTCGGTGGTATTGGATACCGTGTCCATAGCATCTGCCAAGTTGTTTCTGAGTGTGGTGTTTGTAACAATGTTCATAACAACATAATTGTACATTTGATTTGTACAGAATCAAGGTGCTACTTAGAGAACTTCTTTGATGGGGTGGGCGATGGCCCAGAGCATTTCGAAGATGGTTTTTTGGGTTTTGACTAGTTCGGCGTTTTCGATCTCGACCCCAACTGTTTCCCCTTCTTTCCAGTAGCACACAGCGAAGATATTGTTGTAGATAGTGGTATCACCGGCGACGTAGAAATATTCCGAGGGGACATATTTGATGTTGTCCACGGATAACTGGTGAGTGCCAGGGTGGACGTCGCGGTTGATAAAGTGAAGTGTTTCAGGAAGCTGGTTGGTAATGACTCGATCGGTCAAACCTTTGGCTTTAAAGTCGTCGACCCAACGCTGATAGAACTGACTACCGACGACTTCGACCCTGCCAAAGACTGAGTAACCGATGGTTTCAACTTCGGCTTCCAAAGCATTGGACATCATTTGTTTAAAACCCTGGGGGCCTTGGTAGTAGCGGACTTGGGTGGCTGTTTGAGGATTGATCGCCAGATTAATGTTTTGTTTGAGGAAGTCAAAATTTTGTTGGAGCTTTTTGAGTTCTGTAGCTTGTTTGTCGACAATGTTTTCGAGGATGGAGACTGGGTAGGCTTTGAGCTTTTGACTTTTGTGGCGAACAATTCGTTCCACCAATCCCCTTTCGATGAGTTTATTGGAGTTGTCGTAGACTGAGGTGCGGGGGATTTCTAAGCCCCGAGTGATATCGAGAATGGATTGAGGGGGTTTGTTGAGAAGAAAGAGGTAGATCTTGGCCTCGACGTCGTTTAAGCCAAACTGGATGAGCTTGTCGATGATGGTGGATTTATCGGGCATATGAGCGAAGCGAATATCGAATAATGAATAACGCGTTACGGACTAAGTTTTGTAAAATTTGAGACCGGCAGATCTTATGCTTTGGCAGTATGAGGTTATATGAGATTGTATGAGATTGGTCAAGTAGGTGTGGTATTTATGGTCTGATTACTTGTGTCCAAACACACTGGATCGGCAAATGAGGTATTTTGACAATTGGACAATGAGGCTCTTCTATTCTAGTCAGGGTAAACAATTGAGCAATTGTATTTTTTTTGAATCTGTCGGACACTTCCGACGTTAATTTAATCAAAACACACTAGATAATTCAAGATTGAGATGTGTTACTGCACACAATATGGTGGTTTTTTACCAGAAAAAAATGCCATTAAATTTTCTTTTACCATTTGATTCATATTTTCTATGGCTTCCTTGGAGCTATATGCTGTGTGCGGTGTAATTATGAATTTGTTATCAGGTAATGAAAGTAGTTTATATTTGTCCTGATCTAAGGAAGGGGCAGGTTCTTCATAATAAACATCAAAAGCGGCAGATGTTATTTTATTTTGCTTGAGTGCTTCAGATAGTGCGATTGGATCAACTAACTCAGCCCTGGCACTATTAATAAGGATTGATGTTGGTTTCATTAGTCCGATTTCATTCTTGCTTATTAGACTAATATTTTCTTTATTAGATGGAATGTGAATAGACACCACATCTGACTGGCTCATTAGTTCATTAATAGCGACCTTTTTTGCCCCCAGATTTTGCTCTATTTCACTTTTTTCAGTTCTACTAACATAAATTACTTTCATCCCAAATCCCTTACTCATTATGGTGGCCACATGACTACCAATAGTCCCCATTCCAAGGATACCGAGTGTTTTCCCACTCAGATTCCATGTCTGTCTTCTTGACCACTTACCTTGCTTGACCGAATTATTAAGATTAGTAATCCCCTTAACAGCATCTAATATCAATGCCGCTGTATGTTCTGCAACAGTGTAAGCATTTGCTTTAGGGGTATAAGCCACCGTTATTCCTTTGTTTGAGCTAGCTTTCACATCTACAAAATTTTCATATCCAGTACCATAGAAGACTATTATTTCTAAATTCGATGATTCGATTACTTTTTGAGTTGCCTTATCTGTCCCACCAATGACATAGCCTGAACAACCTTGCAGTGCTTGTATTAATTCTTTTTCTTTGAGATCTCCTTCAGCTGGTACAATTTCAATGCCTTTTTCTGAAAGTAATTGTATATCCGACTCAGAAAATCCATTTTCTGTAAATAGCACTTTTTTCATATAGGTAAGAGATTAATTATTAACACAATTACGTAGTTCTGAAATTTGGGTGGTGCCGGTTTTGGAAAGGAAATGGCCGGCGCCTTTGGTAAGTATAAATTTACCGCCCAGACGTTTGCTCATTTCTTCTGCCTGAAAGGCAGTGATATAGGGGTCATTGTCTGAGGAGATGCAGTAGATTTCCTTGACGTTTTGTTTGATTTTGTCGTGATCGATGGGGCTTCGCCAAAATAGCTGGTGTTCGGCAGTGAGGTCATTAAAGTCCCAACCGGATACCAAGATCATCTCGTGATATTTTTGTCTTTCGGCGATTCTCATGGCTAGAAGGCAGCCCAGACTGTGACCAACAATCAGTGTCGATTCGTCGACGGCGTGAAGTTGATCGACGAAGCTAAGCATTTGCTTGAGGTCCGGGAGATCGGTATGAATCGTGGGCAAGTCGGGAACAACGACCTTATAACTCTCGTTTTCGAGTTCTGATTTAAGCCAAGGGTACCAATTTGTATCTGGTTTCTGATACCAACCGGAAAGAATTAAAGCCCTTTTTTGTTTTGCCATATAGCCAATTATATCCTAGGTTTAGAAACTTAAAAACTTTACTTTGTGACCCACTTATTTAATATTCAATACAATTATTGTATGATATGTGTATGAATCAGACTATAAATGTGTCGTTACCAAAGAATCTGACTGATCTGGCGCGGGCGCAGGTTAAAGCGGGGATGTACTCATCGCTGAGTGAGGTGATCCGTGATGCAATGCGACGGATGCTTAATCCAAGGCCTAAAATTACCGTAAATGGATTTACCGAAGAGTTTGAGAATGAAGTATTAGCAGCGTCCGAGAGCCCACAGGATAAAGATTTAGTGTTTGAATCAGCGGATGATTTAGAAAAATACTTCAATAAACTTGGTATTAAAACCAAATGAAAGTTGAGTTGACTGGTAGGTATTTAACTGGTCTGAAGAGATTACATGACCAAGATGCAATGATTGGTCGAGACGTAGTGGTGGCAATTAGAAGATTTGAGAAGAATCACAAAGACACTCGGTTACGAGTACACTCTCTTAAGAGAAAGCTCCGTGGTAAGCATGCATTTTCGGTAAATGATAATATACGGATAGTGTTTGTATACCTTGGAAACAATACAGTGAGGTTTATAGCGATTGGCAAACATGAAGAGGTGTATTTGGATTAAATGGATTTATGATGTCGTACCTGGCAGTTACGTTTTTTATTTGATCCCGGGATTTTCCCGCCCTTCGACTACACTCAGGGCTCCTCAATCCCGGGATCAAATGCGTAAGATCTGTGTTTAGTGGTGTTCGGGTGCTGGTTCAGCTGGTTTTTCAGGCTCTTCTTCTTCCTTCTCGTCATCTTCTTTGGGAACATAAATGTGAGGGGCATTGATTAGAGCAAGCTGGGCGGAGCCGATGAGGGAAGAGTTTTTGACGTGGGTAAAGTGGAGTGAATCTGTGGGGATGTCGAGCTTGGCAAGGTAATCAGAAACCATGGCTTTGTATTGCCAAGCTTTCCAAAACAGACTGCCTTCCATGACAAAGGTGAGTTTGGGTTGGTTTTTGAATTGGTAGATACCGGCAATTTGGCAGGCGACAAGTGAGGCAGAGCGTTCGAGAAGCTGTTGGGCCACTAGGTGGTGCGGTGCTGATCCCGCTGAGGCAAAGATGGAGAGGTCGTCTGTGGAGGTAGCGTGGGGAGCGTCTTCGCCAAGTTGATCAATTATAAGATTGTAGTGTTGATAAAGGTAGGCACCGGAGACTTCTTTTTCGAATTTGGAATCACCAACTACTTCTGAAGTTTGGTCAATAATTTCTCCGATTTTGGACTGAACAAACTTGTCAAAATTGCCACTTTCCAAGTTTATAAAGTTATTTTCATCTACAAATAATCCAAAATTAAGGCCAGTACCGACGATTCCACAGACCAAAGAGTCGGAGTCTTGATTTTGGTTTAGTTTCGATAATGCCAAACAGAGAGTGTCGTTGGCAAGGGCAACGATGATTTCTCGATTGTGTTTAAGCCTGAGGAAATTTTCAATTTCGTAACCAAGCTGATGACCGATTAGATCTGCAAATGTATTTTCTTTGCCCCCAAAGGCGAGCACTCCATCTAAAACTAAATCTCTAAGAAAAGGATCTAGTTCATAGGCTAGATTAATAGTCAGAATGTCTGCCCTATCATCGAGATGGCTACTAATAAATAGATAGAATTCTTCAGAGTTTGAAAATTTTGGTAAAGGCAAATTCAAAATATTTTCAAGGCTAATACCTGTTGGGGAACGACGAACAAGAGCTTTTTGAAAATTGGTACCTCCAATAACCATGCTTTGGTATGTTGCTTGATGCTTCCTAATAATTGGTGCCGAAGGCATATTTGTGAAGTTAAAAGACAGACTGGTAGACTTACCCTGGGAAGATTGAATAAGCTCATCTGTAAATTTTTGAGTGATTTGTTTTAGTGTATTTATGGACAACATGGGGACAAATTGATGTAAAGACATAAGATGATTATACACAGAAATTGGTGTTGGATTGACACCCCTATGGGGTATGATATATTTAATGAATGAAAACACAACGACAACTAGTTAACAATGTGGTAGGACAAGTCGAGGCGGTGGGAAGAATGATGGATGAAAACCGGGATTGTGAGCAGGTGGTGATACAGATGAAGGCTGCCCAGGCAGCATTAAAATCACTTATGGATAAGTATGTTCAAGATAATTTAGAATCATGCTTACAACATGTACCCAAAATTGAGTACCATAAAGCAAGTACATTAATTACTCAATTAATTAAAGCTTAGTATAATGAGGAAAATGAAACGACAGTTTTATTGTGAAACGTGTGAAAGTATTTTTGAGGCAAATGGTAAGAAACAAAATTTAACGAGCAAGCTGTTTGGACCAACTTGGAAATATGTGGCGAGTTGCCCTAATTGTGAGAATGAAGCTGGGGAATATAAACCGGTGAGTATGTCTAAGAAAGGCGGTGCTGGGCTATCGAATTCTGTACCTAGCAGCTGCTCAACAGGCACTTGTCCGTTTGCAACAAATTAGGTGGTTAATTGAATAGTTTGAATAACCAGCCAAAGAGACTCTTGGTGTTTTGCTCGGCTTTGACTTGTGATTGAAGAGAGGTGTTTTGCTGGACCAAAGCGTCGATGGTTTCTTGAAGCTGAGTGGCATCAGCAGTATTGGTAACTTGAGCCTTTAATTGCTCCAATTGTTGGATGCGGAGCTGGTTTTGAGCAATCAGCTGCTGCATGCTCTTGATGGCTTTGTAGTCGGGGCCTAAAAGAGTCTTGATAATACCACCGCGGTTATCTAGTTGTAGTAATTGGCCACTGATAGTGGCTTGGGCTTGGTGTTGCTCCTGGGCAATCTCACGGACTTGTTCACCTATACCACCTTTTCGGTCGGGACTAGCCAAGAGAATTTCTACCTGTTTGGCGACTTCACTCATATGCTCGCGGGCAACCTGGCTCCTGGGATTTGCCGACTTGGTGGCAACTGGGTCAGAATCATCCTCGGTTTCACCTGCTTCTTGTTGGGTTTCTTTGGTGGTGACTTTAAGCTCCTGATCTTCACCTTCGTTTTCGGTTTCTACTCGATTTTGGTTTTCAACTTTATGCTCGTCTCCTTTAGCGCTGGCTTCTTGTTCCATCATCGAACCTACGTGTTCCTCGTCAGATTTTCCGGGGTTGTCTTCCGCTTTGGTGGATTTGGCTAAAACTGGTGCGGCTAGAAGTAATAAGCAGATAGCGGGAATAAGAATTGCTGTTTTCTTTGACATAATAACCTCCAATGATTAGTTTAAGGGTAATTGTAACAGTTTTTGGAGGAGTTTTATATGGTTGCAAGAATGAACATGGATGGTTATAATTAGATGGTTGTCTAATTATCTAAATATATATGGACCACATTTTTAAGGCTTTAAGTGACAAGAACCGACGGGAAATACTGGAGATCCTCAAGCAAAAGGATATGACCGTAACAGAGATCAACCAGTACTTCCCGATGACCATGGCTTCCTTGTCGCACCATTTGTCGATACTAAAACAAGCCAATTTAGTAATTACACAAAGAGATGGTCAACATATTTTTTATTCACTCAACACATCGGTATTTGAAGAAATAATGAAGATTTTTATTAATTTATTTGGTAATAAAGAGGCCAAATGAAAAGGATAAGTCTGATTCAAATAATTAAAGTGGCAATGGTGGCTGGGGTGTTGGTGATGAGTTGGCTCAGCTATCCTAATTTACCGGATAAAATGCCCATGCACTGGAACTTAGAGGGTGAAGTGGATAATTATTGGCCTAAGGAGAAAGGGGTGCTGGTGATCCCAACAATCTCTATGCTAATGTTGATGGGATTTGCGTTGCTACCTTCAGTAGACCCGAAAAAGAAAAAATATCGTTTGTTTAAAACTGAATGGGAAATTATTCAAGTAGGGCTATTGGGTTTCATGACCTATATTAGCGGGGTGACTTTGTATGCAGCAGGGCATCCGAACATTAATGTGGGGACATTGATTATGGTAGGGACTGGAGCTTTGTTTATCTTGATGGGCAATTACCTGAGCAAGATTAGACAGAACTGGTTTATTGGAATTAAAACACCCTGGACACTGGCAAGTGAAGATAATTGGAACAAGACCCATCGATTTGCGAGTTGGTGTTTTGTGGTGGCAGGTGTAGTCATTCTGACAGGAGTAAGCTTGGGTCTGCTGATGCCAGTGCTGCTGATAGGAGGGATAATACTAGCAAGTTTGTTGCCACTGACATATTCGTTCCTGCTGTTTAAAAAACAGGAGAGACTTATGAAACCAGTTTTAGCAGGACTGATGCTGGTACTGCTTCTGATGATGGCATTAAGGTTGGTGACGGGTGAAGATAATTGGATTTGCCAAAATGGCCGGTGGGTGGCACACGGAAATCCGAGCGCAGCGATGCCAGTTGACAAGTGTCGGTAGACACAAGTTTAAGTTTTAAGGTATAAGACGACAGAAAATTAGGGGATATATTCTAGGTCACATAGCGCTTGTCTATTAAGTTATTAAAAGGGCAGCAGTATTGAATCTTGGAGAAAAGCGGCAACCTCCTGTTATACTGATTAGTGATGAATGGTTTGAGAGAAATAATTAAAGAAAATCGTGGGTATCTGGCTATTTTGGTAATGCTGGCTCTGGTAGTGTATGGACTAAGTTTGAAGAATGGCTTTGTGTGGGATGATCATCATTTTATTGAGGGGGTCAAGGAACATAGTCAGCTAACACTTGGAAATATTATTAAGTCAGAATACCCAGTAGCAGGTACGGGTGCATATCGGCCAGTGAGGGATGTATTTTATCCACCGGCGTTTTTGGTGTGTGGATTTGCTCCGGCGTGTTATCGGGGTTTTACGGTGGGATTGCATTTGTTGGTGACAATAATGATATTTTTGTTGGGAGTAGAAATGTTGGGGGATAAAAAGGCGGCGCTGGTGGGTGCTGGCTTATTTGCTGTCCATCCGGTACATGTGGAGGCAGTGGTGTGGATTACAGCAGGATTTGATTTGATCTCAGCGGTGTTTTATATAACAGCACTATACTTTTTTGCCCTGTCAATAAAGGCTAAAAACCAGAAATTGGATAAACTTACAAAGCTGTCTTGGCTAATGGCCGGGTTGGCAATGTTGTCAAACGAACTAGCGTTGACATTGCCGCTGGTGATAATGGCCTATGATTGGCTGGTAGTTGGTAATCAGCCTAGAAAGCGAGGAGAGGCCTATTTACCGTACTGGGCACTGGCTGGTGTGTATGTGGTGGCCAGACTGGGATTGGGAGTGGCTAATGTGACCTACGTGAGACCCTTTCCAGGGTTATGGCAGACAGGACTGCTAAGCTTGTTGATACTGGGAAGATACCTTCAATCATTGGTGCTGCCGGTCAAAATGTCGGTGGATACTATCCTGGCCCCGGGAATAACCGGCTTGTTTGGGATTGATCATGATCCAGCTAAAGTTTTGACACCACTAAACTTGGCTTCGAGTGGGATGTTGGTGGCTTTGGGGTGGTGTGGAACAGCAGTGGCAGCAGCTGGATGGAGCTTGAGGAAGCATAAACAGTTTGCGTTTGGGTTGGTGTGGGTGATATTGGGATTGATACCAGTACTGCAGTTAACGCCGTTGCGGGTATTGTGGGCTGAACGATATACATATTTTGCTTCGATGGGGGCAGCAGTAGCGGTAATGGTGGTGATCCACGAACTATTGAAGCGGAAGCAGTGGACAAAATTGGTGTTGGGGACAGCGATATTTGTAATGGCTGGATGGGGCTACCTGGGTGCAAATAGAATAGGCGATTGGCAGAGCGATGTAAGTTTGTGGACCAAGACACTGTCCGAAAACCCCATGAGCGCGGCGGCGACAAATAGTTTGGCCGCGGTGTATATGGTGGAGGGTAATTACCAAGCAGCGCTCCCCTACTCCGAAAAAACTGTGGAGCTAAACCCTGGTGTAGAAAGACATCAGATGAATTTAATCAACGTTTACCAACAGTTGGGGATGTATGACAAGATGGTAGCTTTTATGGAAAGTCTGTTGGAGCGACAACCTGGGAATATGGATTTGATATTTTCAATAGCCCAAGTGTATGAAGAAAAGTTAAATGACCCGGCTCGTGCCCATGAGTATTATGCCAAGGCTGCAGCGTACGCACCGGACCTTCCAATTGTTAAGGCGGCGATGGAGCGGACAGCGACTGCAAGTGAGTAGATCTACCAAATCTTGGAAATAAGACGGTGGGTGTGTTGCTGATAGTGTGAATACTGGCTGAAGTGGTGGGCGAGCAACTTTTCTTCGTAGCTAATCTTGGTAATTAAATCGATGACAAGAATAAAGTAGACGACAATGCCAATGACGGAGGGGTGGGTTAACAAAAGTCCCAGACAAGTTAGCAGCACGGCGGAATACATAGGATGACGAAGATAGTGATATGGTCCAGAAGTGACGAGAGTTGCAGAAGGAATAATATCCGGAGTAATGTTTAGCTTGCTGTGGCGCATGGTGAGAATTGCCCAAAGACCAAGGATAATACCAGTGATAATAAGGGTGGTGGCGAGTACCGAGGTGAAGGGGTGAGCGACGGCAATAAGACAAATGATAGCGGCAAATTGGATAGAGACCAGGAGAATAGATTTCATAAGGGAATTATAGAACTAATGGTTGAGTTAAAATGCAGTTATGGATACCAAAAAAATTGGGTTATATGTGCATTGGCCGTTTTGTAAGGCAAGATGTAGATATTGTGGTTTTTTTACTTTGGCTGGTAAAGACAAACTATTGCCCAAATACACTGAAGCCTTAATCAGAGAATTTGAATCGTATCACGAGCAGCTGAGAGAATGCCAAGTTAATAGCATTTATCTAGGTGGTGGGACACCATCATTGGCAGATCCGGAATTAATAGCTATGTTTTTGAGGAAATGTCAGCAGAGATTGGAGTTGGCAAATGATACAGAGGTGACAATTGAGGCCAACCCGGAAAGCGTGAGTGAAGAGAAATTAAATATTTATTTGGAAGCGGGGATCAACAGATTAAGCATGGGTTTGCAGGCATGGCAAGATATGTGGCTCCATAAGATGGGTAGGTTGCATGATCACAGAGAGTTTGTTGAGAAATATAATCTGGCAAGAAAATGTGGTTTTACCAATATTGGAGTAGACCTAATTTTTGGAATGCCGGGACAAGCTTTGACTGAGTGGCAGGAGTCATTGGAACAAGTGATTAAACTAAATCCAGAACATGTGTCCTGTTATAGTTTGGAATTGGATAAAAACTCATTTTGGGGCAGAGAATATCAACAAGGAAAATTAAAGGCTGCAGATGAAAGAGTGGATCGGCAGATGTATCATCTGGCTCGGCGATTATTGAAACAGGCTGGATACTTGCAGTACGAAATTTCCAACTGGTGCAGACCAAAGATGGATTGTAGGCATAATCTGATGTTTTGGAAAGGATATGAATATATTGGGCTGGGGGCTGGAGCCCATTCATATTTTGGCGGCAAGCGGTGGCAAAACGCGGAGGATATTGAAGGATACTGTGAGAAAATGAAAGTAGGAAATAGGGTAAAGGTCCAAGTGGTCAGCGAAGACAGGGATGATCAAATGGAAGAGTTTGTGATGTTACGACTACGATTGGTTGAGGGCTTAGATTTGGATGAATATCAAAAGAAGTTTGGAGTAAGTTTGCAGGATGAGTGCAAGAAGAGCATTGGGGAGTTAGAACGATTGAAGCTAGTCAGGATTCGGGGTGGAAGATTGAAGCTGACGAAAAAAGGACTCGATGTGGTGGATACTGTGACGAAAGAATTGTTGTTGATGTGTTAAAAAAGCCCTTCTTTTAATTCTGCCATGGAAAACTGAACTTCAAAAGTGGTCCTATCCCCTACATTTACAAATAATGACAAGGTATCTAATTTGTCTTTTCTGATGATACCTCCACAGGAATAGACAACCCGGCGAAGTTCGGGATGCAGTTCAGGCACTAAAGGCAAGCCATCTTCTTGAATAAAATCATCTGGGGTGAGGATGGGTTCAGGGGCAACAGTGACTTCAAAAGTATTATCGTGTCTGGTTAATTTGGCGCGACCTAAACTATACACATATTTAGAGCGTTTTTTAGTCTTTTCGATGGTAATGCCGTGCATAATAAATAAGGCTTCATGTTCATTTATCCATATAGGAGGCATGGTAGTACCAATTCTCCACTTAGCCCAAGGGAGATTTTTGGGAAATTCAATATCGTCTAGTTTTTCTGGTACCTGCTGATGTAGGGAAAACACTAAAATTTTGTGGTTGTATTCTTTAGCATCGGGTCTAAATAAATAGATGGTGTTGCTGACTGGGGTGAGGTTTTTCCCTGGACCAAAAGTGCTGATTATCAGAAAAGGTGGTAATTCGAGATTCCATGTGCTGAGCGAATCGATCTTGATGATTGCCGGGAAAGGAATAGGACGGCCCCGCTTATCCCTTAAGACTGCTGTTAGACCGATTAATAAATTTTCACTGGGAAGCTCTAAGGCTCGTGGATCTTCCAAATTGATGCCTTCATACATAGGTTCCCAAATGGTTCTTTCTTGGATAATGGTGCCATTATTATCAGCTTCGTATAACTTTAAGATGCCAGAGTCTGGCTGGCCTTTACGACCAGCTGTGGCAACTTCTCGGCCAATAAAATAAATGGAGTCACTATGAAGGTTTTGCCAAGCCGCGAGATTAAAACGGGCTACTTGTTGGTCGGGAAATAAATTTTTAATTTGTTGAATTTTCATGATGAAATAATTTCTGCAATAGCTAGTCTTGATAATAAATATGAGACTAAAGATTCAGCACCTTGGTTTAGGTTAACACGATCAGGCTGTAATCCATCGTAGCAACCACCAGTCTGGTAGTTATAGAGAGGCAACTGTAAACTATTATTTCCTAAAAACCAATTAAAACACACAATTGAAAGTTGCTGATAAGTTTTGTCCTCGGTGATTTTGAATGCTGTGACTAGAGCTAATATCATTGAAGCGGGATCCTCGGGTTGTTGGTCGAACTTACTTCTTTTTTTGTCTTGTTTATACCAGTCTGATTGGCCGATGGGTAAATACATTTTAGATGAAAATGTTTTTTTAATTAGAAAGGAAAGGGCAGTAATGCCGGTTTTAGTGTATTTGGGGGAGCTGGTAATATGGCCGGCAATAATCAGGGACTCTGGCAAAATAGCATTGTTATAACTTAAATAATCATCAAACCACTGCCATGATTTAACTGAGTTTTGACTAAATTTTTGGACAAGCAAATCGGATTTGATTCTAATCTCATTTAAAAGTTCTTTTTTGAATTCTGAAATAAATGGCAAAATCTGTGAGAAGGCTTTAATAGTAAAAGCAGATGCACGAAGATGAGAGATATGTTTTGAACGAGGCAGTGCCCGAACAAAAATAGTTTTGGCTAAAGCTGTCAACTTTTGGTCGAGCTGAGGGTTGCTGATAATTTCTGCAAGAGCCCAGAGAGCACGTGCAGTAGAGTCTTCGATATCTTCGTGCTGATTTTGGTTGGTGGCAGTTTTATGCTGATGATCAATATAATTGATAAAAGAACCATCTGATTGTTGGCATTTTTGAATAAAGTGGAGATAAATATTGGTTAAATGATTGATATTTTGAGTTGTCGTAGAAGACAACCTACTACAAACAATTAATGCACGGGAGTTGTCATCGAGAGTGTAGCCAAATTTTTTGTCTGGTTTGTCTAAATGGGCAAATTGGAAAAGACCAAATTCATCAGTCATGTTTTGAAGATGCTTTAAGTTGATGGGGGGAAGATAATTTTGGGTAAAAAGACTTGAGTATTGAGCGGCAACATTAGTCCAGAGCATGGGTCTGGTGACTTCATATGCCTGGCGGTGCATTCTGCTTAGAGCATCTTTGTCACTTAAAAGATGATTTAAAATTTGGCTATATGCTTTGGGGTCCTTCATGGGGACCAAACTGCCAGACCCTTTGGTGACAATTTCTTTAGCTTGAGCGAAGGTGGTACTAACTACTGCACGTCCTGCTCCTAGGGCATAAGAGAGGGTGCCGCTAACTGCCTGATGGGGATTGATTGAAGTAGAGATATATATGTCTGTAGCTTTGAGAAATTCAAACAGATCTTTTAGAGATAAGTATTGATCATAAAACTTGACGTGTTGTTTTAGCTTAAGTTTGGTAACAAGAGCAGCCAGTTCGTTGCGGTAAGCTTCACCTTCAGTTCGCCGTACCAATGGATGAGTTCCACCAAGGATTAAATATTTTGTTGATGGATGTTTCTTAATTACTTTGGGTAGTGCCTGGATGACATATTCGATACCTTTGTCACGGCTTAAAAGCCCAAAAGTTGATAAAATAATATTTCGGGTGAATTTTAATTTTTTCTTGGCAGTGATAGTGCTGGTAAAAGTAGTCGGGTGAATACCGTGAGGAATCACATGTACTTTGCCTATCGATTCCGGGTAAACGGTTTCCAAAATATGCTTTGAACTTTCGGTTAACACTACCAGATTGTTAGCTCGACTGATGATTTTAGTAGTTACTTGCCTCATGTGGTGGGTAGGATCAGGTAACACAGTGTGAAGAGTGACAACAACAGGTTTTCCATAGGTATCTAGAAAATCGAGAATGTTTTTGCCATCTAGCCCACCGTAAATTCCATATTCATGTTGAATGATGACTCCACTGACATGAGGATCTTGGTTTAATTTTTTAGCTAGTGAAATATGCTCATTTTTGTTGTTTTGATCAATTTCCCAAGCTACTTCGTGGGGATAGATATATGTATCCAGAGACGAAAAATTCATAGCGGCAACTTTACAGGAAATATTACTTCCCAAAAATTGCTGGCTAGAAACGAGTAGATCCTGATTGAAAGTTGCAATGCCACACTCACGAGGAGGATACGTGCCAATAAAGACTATGGTTTGTTTGTTTTTGATATATTTACAATTATACTCTTTATCCTGAGGTCTAGCTGAATTGCGGAACGACGGAACGAGAAAACCCATCTAAATGGGAAGTGTTTGTGTTACTGCTTAAAATCTTGATCATCCGGAGGTGGAGGCAGATTTTCTTCGCCGTTGGGGAGATTTTCACCTTTGAGCCATTCGACATAGGTGCAGCCGGTGGCTTTTCGTGCCTCACGGTCCCAACCAGCAGTGGAGCATTTTTTGAGCTTTTTACCTTTGGAGGTGGTGAAGAGGACGAGTTTAGCTCCACAGTCAGGACATTTTTCATCCAACTCTTCTGTGGTGCCGGTAATCCATTCAACATAATCACAGCCGGTGGCTTTTTTGGCTTGTGGATCCCAGCCGCCTTTGGAACACTTTTTCATTTTCTTACCAAAACGAGTTACCCTAAGTTCAAGTGGGGCGCCACATTTGGGACATTTTTCATCAAGCTCTTGAGGTTCTGCCTCTAACCATTTAACAAAGGGGCAGCCTTCAACTTTTTTGGTGTCTGGGTTCCAAGCCCCTTTAGAGCAGTGTTGAAGCTTGCGGCCGTTTTTGGTTTCTTCTATAGGACCGAGGGGGGCTCCGCATTTGGGACATACTTCTTTGGGATCTGCCATAGACCTCCGATACAATTATTTAATTAGGGTGTGACTACAATAACATTTTTAATTAGCAAGATAAACAGTTGACTTAAACCTATTGCTTAGTTTTTTACATTCCCTTTCTTAGAAAGGAATAGAGGTAAAAGAAAATATACAACTGATCTGGAAAAATGGTGATAAATTGTATGAGCCGGCTCATACAATTTGTGAGCTGACTTTAGACTTTGATTTTTTTGAAGAGCAAATAACTTATCATCCAGAACTCACCGATGGTGGCTGGAATAGTGATGTTTTCGATTATCGATGGGGAGATATTGGGTGTGAGTATATTTAAATATGCAGAGACTGTATAACCGATTCCACCCACTATCAGAAACCATACGAGCGGTTTTGGCATGTTGGTAAGTTTGGCTAAATAACCCATGGGGATTAACCAAAAACCAAAAAATAGTTTTCCAACAATCCAGACCAGATCATGCAAAGTAAAAATTGCATAAGCCAGTTCGGTAACAACACGAATGTCGGTGCTTTGGGTAGCTATGGAAAGAGCAGATAACCAAAAAGCGCTGGAAATGAGAATTGTCTATGATGGACCCCAGAAACTAGACCAGTGGTTTAGATACAATACAAAGGGGTCAATATGGGAAAACCAAAAAGAAAACATAGCAATAGTTTTAAAGCAGAAGTCGGCTTAGCAGCTTTAATGGAAGA
>Ga0210057_1000764_pt1 | contig 52334 bp, 36 predicted proteins | sample CryGeyCG2114_010_2_FD_183968 | JGI IMG/M metagenome (GOLD analysis project Ga0210057, IMG submission 183968) | Groundwater microbial communities from aquifer - Crystal Geyser CG10_big_fil_rev_8/21/14_0.10 (SPAdes) (version 2) | ecosystem: Environmental > Aquatic > Deep subsurface > Groundwater ...
CTGCCAAATATAATGATTAATGGGATGCTCAATCATGAGTGCGGCGGCGATAAAAAAGGGTACCAGCCAGGCAACCAGCCAGATCGTGTCCTGATCTTTCAAGGCTTTGAGGCGGTCTTTGAGAAGGCGGAAGAAGAGAAAGACCAAGGCTAAAGCTACGGCTGCCAAGTGGGTGAGGCCGATTTGGAAAGACATGTCGTCGTTGGCAGTGCCAGGCATGGAAAAACCATAGCTCCAAGGCGAGCGAATCAGCTGCCTGACTGTGACAAAATGTTCCATGGTGTAGTTTAGGGCCTGGTCAAATTGGAGATAGTGGCGCTCAAAAAAGGCGGGAAGGTAGATGTAGGAGGCAATGGCAAAAGCCAAAGTGAGAGCACCTAGACTATAGATAACGGTTTGAGGGCGATGTTTGGTGGAGATAAGCTTGAAGATGAGATACCAGGTGAGTAAAGGTAAAAACATGATAGAGCTAAGCTGATGAGATAAGAGCAGGCCGGCAAGAGAGAGGGCGGTAAGGCCGAGCCAGCGGAGATTTTGGTGGTGGATAAGGCGGTTTAGGCAAAGGAACGAAGTGGCGATAAATAGGTAGGAGAAGGACTCGGCAAAGGCGCCACGAACAAAGAGGAGGGAAAAGCGGTATGGGGCCCAAGTAAAGAAGAGGGCACCAATAATACTAGGCCAGGTTTTTTTGGTTTCTAGCTTGAGGAACAAATAAAAGGCCAGGCCTGATAACCATTGGCCCAAGGCCATGGTGAGTTCGAGCGAGTCGGTGTAGTGAAAGCCTATAAAGTGAAAGGTGGCACCAACAAAGTAAGGTAACGGGTAGATGAAAATGAAAATAGGATATCCAAGGCCACCTACGAGAGTGGGGGCAAGGGCCGGTGGAAATTGACCTTCTTTGAGGGCGAGATAGTAGTTGGCGAGGCGGGCAGTGTGAGTCTCTCCATCATGACTGGTATAGAGGCCGGGAATAGCAAAGGCCTTGATGCTAAATAAAATAACAATAGACAGACCAATAAGGACAAGGAGGTTTTCGCGGATCAGCTTCATAGGGTGATTATACCCAAATCGGGAAAAGAATTGAGGAGAGATTAGGGGCTAGCGTCTAGTTACTAGTGTTTAGTTAGACTCGCCTGAAATTTGTTGATGTGTGAAGTGGGGATAATTATCAGGGTTGTGACTAAGGTGAGCGATAAGACGGTAATGAGGTATCCCAACCGTCTGATGGGAGTAGGACGGAAGGCGACGACGACGGTGTGGGTGCCGGCAGGGACCTGGCTGGTGATGAGACCACTATAGTCGATACCCAGAGAAGTACCTTGATAGGGAGCAACTCGAAATGTGGGTGAATTTAGAGGTTGAGGCTGACCGTCGAGGTAGAGCTGCCAACCAGGGAAATAGAGACGGTTGATGATGATGTTAGTTGGTTTGGTAGTATCGAGAGTAAATGAGAGCTGGTGAGTTTTGGTGGTAGTGGCGGCAACAGATGCTTGAGGATTGCTGATCTCGTAGGGGCCATAAAAACCGGCCCAGCTATCGGTCTTGCGCCAGATGGTTAAAAATTCGTTCCTGGAGGTGGCGCTGGGAGCATAATTTTCGAAATCAGGGTCAGTAAGAGGCAGGGTATATTGGATACGAAGATAATTACGATTGGCAAATAAGAGGCCGGCGATGATGAAGATGGAAAGATATTTGGTTTGATGACGAAGAAGATAAGCTGCGGTGATGGAGGTGGTAGTCACAGCTACTCCCAGTAGTCGCCAGGGAAAGTCGATTTGATGCAACCCGGGTAACAACTGCCAGAGAAATGAGTTGATGGGACTATCTAGCATTAATAAACAGACAACAATGGTGGGGAGCAGCCAGGAAAGGAGATGTTTAAGATCGGTTGGTGGAATAATTTTGAGTTGAGGGCGGGCGAGCCTGATAAGAAATATAGCGACGGCGACAAGTAGGATAGTAATATGACCTAACCCCAATTGAAATGACATGCCGTCGGTAGTAGTACCTGGCAGAGAAAAGCCAAAACCCCAAGATGGTTTGATTAGCTCTAGTAGAGAAATAAAGTGGTCATTGGTGTAACTTAATGCTTGATCGATTTGAAGATAGTGGCGCTCGAAGAAAACTGGTAGATAAACAAAGGCGCTGATGCCAATTGCCAAAGCAAGCGAACTAGTGAGTGACAAAATAAAGGACCGACGCTTGGGTTGTTTGGTAAGAAAAAGAAAGATGTACCACGTAAGCATTGGCATAAACATGATGGTTGTAAGCGGGTGCGAGAGAAAGAGACCGGCAAGTGAAAGGCTAGTAAGACCCAGCCAACGCAGCTGCCGATGATGAAGGAGTTGGTGAACACATAAAAATGAAGTGGCGATAAACAGGTAAGAGAAGGATTCGGCAAAGGCGCCGCGGACAAAGAGGAGGGAAAAACGGCATGGGGCCCAGGTAAACAAAAAAGTGCCAGCGAGGCTGGGCCAGGTCTTGTTGATCTCAGATTTTAGGAAGAGATAAAAGGCAAGGCCTGATAGCCAGAAACTAGCACCCATAAGCAACTTGAGAGTATCGACGTAGTGAATGCCAATAAGGTGAAGGAGAGCACCGAGAAGATAAGGCAGGGGGTAGATGAAGATGAAGATAGGATAGCCAACGCCCCCAAAAAGAGTAGGAGCAAGGGCCGGGGGAAGTTGACCCTCTTTGAGAGCGAGGTAGTAGTTGGCGATGCGGACGATGTGGTTTTGGGCATCGTGGCTTTGGAATAAGTCCGGGGTAGTATAGGCCTTGAGAGGAAAAATAAGCAGGAATGATAGAAATAGTAGTGGGATGAGTTCCCGGCGGATAAGGGTCACAAGTTGATTATATGAAGTTGACAGATAGATAGAAAGTTATTGAAGTGAGGGTTCGGTCTTCCACCATTCCACGGTCATGCGGTTGACTTCGGATGGAGATACCAGGACCCAACCTTCTGACTGGATATCTTGGGGGTTGGCGGAAGAGAGATCGACCAAATTACAGACCACGCCGCCAACAATTTGGGTGTCAATAAATGGATATTTTGAAGGGCAGGTTTTGTCGATACAGATGCCTACCGGGTAGCCTGTGGTTGAGGCGAGCTGATAGTCGTCGAGAACGAGGCTTAAGGAGATGCTACAACCCGTGCTGAAAAAGAGGCGGTCGTAGACAGCGAACTTTGCACCTGATTGGTAGCTGGTGAGCTTGTGCTGAAAACGGTCGATGTTGGGGCGAATGTTGACGTTTGAAGCAGATTTGACCTGACCATAAAGATTACCGGTGAGGAGAAGGCCGGCGGCGGTGACCGAGAGTAGATAATACTTGGTCTTAATTTGAGAGATAAGCCAGGCGGAGAAGAGAATGATCAGCGGAGCGGCGTAGACCACATAGCCTTCATTCCGCTCGGCTCGAAAGTAGCGAAACCAAACGATAGCAGTAGCCCATCCAAAACCGTAAATAATCAATGGTTTAGTGAGCTTTTGTTTGAAAAGTTGGTAAAGATAGGCTAAGCCAACCAGAGCCATGATTAAGTAGGCCGTGGGTCGGAAAAAGCCACTCACCTTGGCCCAGTAGCTGGGCCAGAAAACTCCAGCATAGGTAAGCCAACGATTGGGCACGTAAATCTGGTATTGACCAAAACGATAGTAGTCGATGATCTTACTGATGTTCCACCATTTATGCTCGACATCAAAGAGAAGTAGCGGAAGAAAAGGGGTGATCCAAACTAAGGCAAGTTTGGATAGAACTTTGATCCCTGGCCAGGTAAGAAGGACAGTAAGGATGAGCATGGGAATAAGATAGATGGCTTGGTAGTGGAAATTGGTGGCAAGGCTAACAAAGAATACTGACCAATAAAGGTTGGAGAGTTTTTTAGTGGTGCTATAGCGTTAGATGAAGATGAGAGCGATAGAGACAATGATGGCTACAGCAGAGTGCTGAGTGCTACCTAGAGATGATTCGGTCAGACCTAGAGAAGTGGCTGCCAACAAACCAACGACGATAGACATATATCTACCCCCAATCTGGTAACCTAACCACATTAACATCAGTACCATAAAAACTGAGGCAACCCCCATGCCGATCCAGTAGCCCATGTGTGTGGGAAGAATGAGATTCATGAAGGCAGAGTACCAGTACCAGTAAGGACCAAAAGTGAAGGGGCCGGCAGAGCTGAAGGAGCCAATGAGAGGTAGAGTGTGATGGACCAAACTTTCGCGACCAACAATAACGTCGCGAGCCTGGTCTGACCACAAACCATAGCGGGTGGTAAAGTCCCAAAAACGAAAGAAGGTAGCCAACAGCAGAATTCCTAAAACAGACACATGAAAGCGGTCAAAGCGGTATTGAATTAAGGTCCAAATCGTTCTAAAGCCGTCTTTCCAGGTGATCTTTTTGCCATCTTGGTAGTTTCTGGGCTTGGTGGTAATGGGGACCTCGACAATTTTTTGGCCAGTTCGTAAGATTTTAGCAGTGATCTCTGGATCGATGGAGAAACCATCTTTGGTCAAACTAAGTTGGAGATACACATCACGAGTAAAGACCTTGTAGCAAGTTTCCATATCGGTAAGATGCGATCCATAGAGCAGGTTGGAGAACCAACTTAAGAGCTTGTTGGCCAGGAAGTGGAGCGGGAGGGGGATGGTCCGGAGTGTGTGAAGGGTGAGGCGGGTGGTACTTAATCTGCTACCAAAGACCACTTGAGCCTGGCCTTGGTCGATGGGCTGGAGTAGTGCTTTATAGAATTTGGGGTGATACTCTAGATCTGCATCTTGGATTAATAGGATGTGACCGCGGGAGTGTGCATATCCGTAACGGGTAGCATAACCTTTGCCTCGGTTTTGGGGGAGATTGAAAATGCGGATTTTGTGATTGGACTTGAATGTTTGGAGAATTTTGGCGGTATTGTCGCTTGATCCATCATTGACCACGACAATTTCGGAGCGTGGGGGTAGATATTTGAGCACCTGTTTGAGTAAAGTAGCAACAGTCTTTTGCTCGTTATATACCGGAATGACTACAGATAAGTAAATGTCTTTATTGTTCATGAATCAGCCAAAATTTGATGTGGTTGGCGTTAATATAGCAGGATTAGGGAATTGATCACAAGAAGTAATTATGTCTGAGCAGATGTTTTTTATGAAATTACTTTTTCTTGGTTAATGTCGTGGGTTGTTTCTTTTTGGTTTTGCTAGCGCGGCTTTGAACATAGTCGTTGATATTACGACCGCCGTCGAGGTGAGGCTTTTGGGTAAATAATGGAGGGAATTTGATCTTGGCCACGGTGATATTTACAACTCTTCCTCAGTAATTACACTAATGTTGGCGTCTATTAATGCCTGAGCAAAAATTCCGTTGCCTTGAGTGAGGGTTTTATCGAAGTTGCCATTGTATATCTTACCAATACCACAAGATGGAGATCTGGCTTTAAGAATAGCTTTACTGCAATTTGATAATTTGGCAATTTTGAGAGCCTGTTTGGTACCGCTTTTGAACTGTTTAGTAACGTCAGCTCCGGAATTAGTGAGAACTATTCCTTTTTTGATTTCCGCCGGTGCTCTTGGTGTTGGAAGACCTCCCAACTGTTCAGGACATACAGGGATTGCTCTACCTTTTTTGATCAAAGCTTGAACGGCAGGACATCTGTTATTATTGCCGTCATACCGACAGTTAACTCCAGCTAGACAGGCACTTACAATGATCATAGTTACATTTTTGTAATGATAAAGACGGGTTTACCGAGGGGGTCGGAGATGGTGGCCAGTTGCTGACCTTCGCTCGGGGGAGCGTCGGCACCGGAGACGACCAGCCATTTTTGGTCCCCTTTGGCAGACAGGTCGTAGTTGGTGAAGAAGTATTTGCCAAAGCTGTTGGTATAGGTGAAGCCAAAAGGATCGCCACCAGCGTCGCGCTCGGCGACATATTTGACAGGGTCGTATTGAAGATAGAAGAGAACATAGGTATGTGGGCGACCAAGTTTTTGGGTTATATAGATGCGGTCGTATTGGTCCTGGTGGTCTTTAATGTAGCTAACCAACTGTTTATAACCATACTGCCATGAGTCAGACCAGTAGCGAGGATAGTGGCGGTAGTAAGTCTCTAAATAGAGAGAAAGTGATAAGGAATAACCAATAACCAATAACCAATAACCAATTTGAGAGTATTTCTTGACATTGGAGAATCGGTCTATCAGGGCGATGATTCCAAACCCAACTAATATTTGAGGAATAGGGAGAACCTGGAGGGAGCGGAGGGCATGAGGAGTTTCGCGAGCAACACCCGCAGGAATAAAGGCTAGGAGTAACCAGCCGATGATCAATAATTTGGCTTTGGAGTCTTTTAGCTGAAGGAGTTGGTAGAGACCAATCAGCACTAGTGGTAGTTCGATGAGATACATTTCACCTTGATCTCGGGTGGAGAGACGGGGGTTTTCGTCGCCGCTGAAAAAGAGAAAGTCAGGCTTAAACCCGTCGGTGTAATGTTTAAGAAAGTCTAGGGCATAGAGAACGCGACGGTTATAAATAACCTTGGTCCAAAGAGCGTTGTGATTGAGCTGCTGTCTTAAGTTGGCCTCGATGACTGGGGCTTGGTTTTTGAAGATAGTAACTTCATCGAACCTTAATTGTGCTTGGGAGGAGAGAACAAAGGGGATTAAGGGGGCGACCAACACCATGGCAACAACAGCACTGATAAGCGACCATTTAAGCTGGCGAGTTATTCGCTGACAGTAAAGCAGTAAGAGGAGAACTAGAAAGAAGGGCAGGAAAATGCGGTAGGCGTTAAAGGTATAGAGGGTGGCGATCCAGAAGATGGCGGATATGGGCAAGAGCTTGGGGCGATTTAGACCGCGGAGAAAGCAGAGTAGCCCGGCTAAAAATAATGTGAGGGCAAGATTGGCTTCAAAACCAGCGCGGGACATTTGTAGGTGCCAGGGAGAAATGGCTAGAAGCAGACTGGAGATTTGAGCTAGAGCAAGAGAGTGTTTTGTTTTACCAAAGATGTTTTTGACAAGAAAATAGGTGAGAGCAACAGCGATGACTCCGGAAAGTGCCGAGGGAAAGCGGACAGCAAACTCGTTAACACCAAAGACAGCCATAGACAGACTGGTGGCATAGATGTAGAGGGGGGGTTTGGCATCACCGTATGCCAAAAAGTTGGTGATGGGGTAATGAACGCCGTGCTCGTCGATGCCGCGAGTAAGAATGGCAAAGGCATTGTAGCCGATGGAAGCCTCGTCCCAATAAAGAGCAGGAGGGTTGGTGGAGAGGTGATAGAAACGGAGGAAAGTAGCCAACAGGAGAATTGAAATGAGTAAAGAGGTTTTAGGTTTAAGGTAAGAGGTTAAAGTTGATAGGGGCATGATAGTGGCCAAATAACTTAAATAGAGCTTAGAAAATCATGACTAAAGGATATATTGCCAGAAGTAAAATTACCAGCCATTTAATACGGGACAGCTTTTTTATGATAACGATAGCTAGTATTAACAAGAGGACAAATTCAATTAAGCCCAGTTGATCAATGATAAATTTTGGTGACAGATAGTAGGTGAAGCATTGAAGATAGTTGATCAGATAGTATCTTAATTTATTGTGGAAGATACTGACCAGCCAAATTGGCAAGCGATCTCCAGACGAAGTCACGGCCAGCCAAATCTGGTAAGGGACGTCTTGTTTGATGGCATAACTGGTACACTCTAAGCCATTAACTACCTGCACGGTCCTCCCAAATATAAAATAAATCGTCGCCGTTAATCATTTGGATGGAACGATAATCTTTGAGGCTTTTTGGTTTTTGCCACGGTGGAGCGACAATTAAGATCTTGCCTTGTGGGGGAGGAGAAATTGTCCATGCCTGGTCAAAAAATATAAATTTGTCTACTGGTGGGGTAAAGTTGGTATATTTTTGGGGAATGAGCTGGTATTCCTCTGGAGGAATTGGCAAATAGAGGCCAAGGTAGTCGATGGGTAAGTCGCGATGAACATAGATGGTGTCGTAGCTGCCATAAAAAGCTTTGATAGTTTGAACTGTTTGTTTGTAGCCATTGTTCCAATCAGGAGCAGTAATCTGGGGGTAGCGGACCCAATATTCATCTAGGTAGAGGAAGAAATTATAGATTAGGGAAAGAAAAAGGATCAGGTATAAGGTATGGCGTATAACGCTGCGGGGGCGGAAACGTGTTTGGACAAAAGACAAAACTACTGACAGACCGATAGCGGAGAGGATAATCCAGGCTGGGAGGATATTGAGAGAGCGGAGGGCGTGGGGGTTGGGCTTGGTAATAGCTGCTGGTAAGGGGGTGAGTAGGAGCCAGGTGAGCAAAAAGAATTTGGGTTTACTGGGGAACTTGGTGATAAGTGTGAGGAGGCCGATGATAATTAGGGGTAGATCAAAATAGTAGAGCATACCAAGGTAACGGACTGAGTGGCGGCCATTTTGGTCGCCGTTGAAAAAGAGATAGTTGGTGTCAAAGTGAGACAAGTAGTCATTTCCTAGCTGGGTGATGGCATCACCAAGCGGCAAACTGGCAAGATAAGTATTACTACTTAAACGAACAAGGCTCTGAGTGTCGGTAAGCGTGGGAAGTACGGGTAGAGTAATTAGGGCAGTAATGGCTATGGCCAAAGCTAGTGGTTTGAAACGGTGTTTTATCTCTCGCCAAAAGATGATTGGAAAAGACAGTAAAAGGAGAGGAACAAACATACGAGCGCTGTGATAGGTGGAGATGGAGACTAGATAAAGTAGGCCAGCAGGCAAGTAATAATGCTTGCCAGAGCGGAAACTGTATAAGACGAGAGTAGTAGCGGCAAGAATAAAGGCAAGGGCAAGATTTGCCTCGAAACCGGCGCGGGAAAATTGGAGCGACCAAGGAGAGATGGCGAAAAAGAAGGCGGTAATTAGGGCTGTGGATTGAGGAGGTAATAAGTGCTGGGAATGAGCTTGTGCTTTGCCCAATAAACAAAGCTCTAAGGTGAGCTGATAGATGAGCAGGATACTTAGGGTGCCAGCAGCTGCAGAAGGAAAACGAACTAAGACGTCATGAAGGCCAAAAAGCTTGACTAAACCGGCAGTGAGGTAGATATAAACTGGTGGTTTGAAGTCGTGGTAGGACTCAAACCAATAGGGCATGAATTTGCCGTACTCGTCTTTGGCAGTTTGAGCGATGGAATAAGCGTTGTAGAGAATACCTGCTTCGTCTACATAGAGTCCCGGGGGGTTAGTGGAAAGATGATAGAAGCGTAACAAGCCACCCAAAAAAGTGATAGCAATTAAAACTAATAGAGTTTTGTCTGTGGTTGGCTTGAATTTGAACATTGGGGTTAATCCTTGGCATAGATGCCGATTTGGGGAGTACCATCGGGCAGGTCAATGACTACTTGGGGTTTAAACTGGTCGGGTATTTTGGCGGCAAGGTCAATATAGAGTGTGTGGGGGTTGAGATCAGCTTGGTTCCAGGAGATGGGGTGGAATTGGTATATGCCAAAGTGGTTCTGGTCTTCGTTAAACCCCCCAGAGACGGTACCGCCGTCAATATTGATATAGGTTAGGGGATCATACTTGAGGTAGAAAGCAAAGAAGTTTTGGGGCTGACGTAAGTTGGTGGAGACAACTATATGCTGGTACTGCTGTTGATGGACAGATGCATACTCGACTGCTTGGCGGTAACCATATTGCCAACTGTCGGCGTAAACCAAGGGGGCGATACGATAGGAGTTGTGGAGATAGTCAAAGAAGAAAAAGATAATCACAGCACCCAGAGCCGCTCTAACCAGAAAACGACGATTGAGGAAAATAAAGGCCGATAGTCCAGTGGCAGTGAGGAGAGAGAAGGTGGGTACGGCTAATAAAGTGCGGGTGGAACTGGGAGCATCCCAGGTGAAAGCTGAGGGAACAAATGATAGTAGCAGCCAGAAAAAGATGATAAGACGACTACTGCCTTTTTGTCTGCCCAGTAAAACAGCTCCATAGATGATGAAGGGTAATTCCCAGAGATAAAGAAGGCCAACGTTGGGGGTAAGGTCTCTGGGGGGGCCATTTTCGCCGAGAAATAAGAAGTGGAAGGTAAAGTGGCTAAAGTAGCCTTTGAGGAGAACCATGGCAGCGGCCATACGTGAGTCATGAAAAAGAAAAGCCTCGACTACCCTACCCTGGCGCCATTCCTCGATCTTTTGCTGCCGACTAATATCAATAAGGGTGGGAGTTTCAAAAACACTGGTGCCTTTGAAACGGAGGCGGCCAGCGGGAGTGAGAGAAAAAGGAATCAGAGGTAGTACCAAGGAGATAAAAGTGATGGCAACAAGAAGCGAATGAGTTTTGTGTTTGATGATGGCCCGATGCGAATCGAAGATCAATACTAGAGCAAAAAGCGGAATAACAATTTTGGCTGAGTGATAAGCATAGATGGAGAGAGCAAAAGCGATAGCAGTAAGAAACCAGTATTTGGGCTGGTGCTTGCCCTTGAGGTAGGCCCAAAGACCAAAGACTACAAAAAAAAGGCTGAGATTGGTTTCGTATGCTGCACGTGAGAATTGAAGGTGCCAGGGGGAAATAGCTAGGATTAGACTTGAGACTTGAGCTAGTGCAAGAGAGTGTTTGTGGCTAGAGAATAATAGTCTGGTGAGGAAGTAAAGCATGGGAATGGTCAAGGTACCAGCGAGGGCGGAAACGAAACGGACTGCAAAAGGATTAAGACCAAAGAAATAAATGGGGATGGTGGTGAGGTAAATATATAGGGGAGCTTTGTAATCGTCGTGAGAGCGGAATGTAATGGGAAACCTGGTACCATACTCATCCATACCGGTTTTGAGAACTGAGTAGGCGTTATAGCCGATGGCAACTTCATCGAGGTTGAGGGCGGGGGGGTTGGTGGAGAGGTGAGAGAAACGGAGGAATCCTGCAAAAAATGTAATCAAGATGATGAGTTTATACGAAGCCCGGGACTTGAAGTTCATGGTTTGGGAGAAGATGAGTCGATAAATACTTGGTGATCAGTGAAGATAAAATGTTGGTGGCGGCGGTGAACCAAAGCTTGAGGCAGCTGAAGAAGGGCGAGAACAAAACCATGGATGAAAGCGCCTTTGGTCTTATATGCGGTAATGGTGAGATGATATGGTAACCACAGTAGGTGTTGAATTAAAAGCCTGGGGTCGGTAATGTTTTTCCAGATGAACAAGAGCTGGTTTTTAAAAACATAGGCGGTTTTACGACCACCAAGAGCAGCATTCATGGTGGCTTCGGCTTGGTGCTTAACAGTGGCACTGGGGTGAAAAAGGCATTGATAACCCTGTTTCCAGGCTCGGTAACAGATGTCTATATCTTCGTAGTAAGCAGGTTTATATAGCTCGTCTAATCCTCCTAGATTGTCCCAGATGGATTTTCTAAACATGCCGCTGGCGGCAAAGACCCAAATTGTAGGGCCGGATCCCGCCTGTTTGACACTGCGATGAATAAACATGCCTCGTAGAAAAGAGGCACGGCTTTTGCCTCGAGTCTTGCCGCCGGGTAGTTTTTCTAGACAGCCGACTGCAAAAATTTTGGAGTTGTTGAATACCGGAACTAAATGTTTGATGGTGTGAGCATTGATGGAGACGTCGTTGTTGAGAAGGAGAACCAGGTTTGTGCGAGATTTGGTAAAACCTAAATTGACACTCGCAGCAAAGCCGAGATTGGTGGGGTTGATAATGAGCTTAACCTGAGGATAGTGAGCTTGAATCCAGGACACACTGCGATCAGTGGAAGCATCATCAACCACAATAACCTTAGCCCCATCAGCGTAGGTCATAACTGAAGGCAAATGTTTTTTTAACAGGGGCAAACCGTTAAAGTTGGGGATGACGATACTGGTAGATAAGCTCATGATCTCCCTCTGGCACAATTGTAGCACGGAGCCCATTCCAGTTGGTAATTGTGACCGGCCGACCATCAAGGGTGGCCTGCCAACCAGGATAATAAGAGTCTGACAAGACTAGATAGCCTGAATTGGCGTGTGTGGTAGTGATCTTGATGTAATTAGGCTGGTAGGTGATGATACTTGCAGCTTGGACCTTGGCGATGTGGGGAATATCTGTTGAGGGGGCAACGAAGGCTCGAGGAAATACTAGATTATTTTGATAGAGGTTGACAAAGCCTTCCTGCATGATGAGGGTGAGGTGGTCGTCGGGAAGGGAATCAAAACTCATTAGATACTTAACTCCGAGGAGATTGGTAATGGGCGATTGATAAGACTGCAGGCTGGGCTGGCGGTGAAATACTGGATTGGCAGGTATCTTATTGTCCTCAGAAAATGATAATAACTGGCCGTAGCTGGCAATATATAGAGAATCGTACCCCTCGACAGTGTATAGATTGTACTCGATATTGATAGCCGTGGGCATTATGTTTTTATCGAGGGCTAGGTAACGAAAATAGCCTGGTTGCTGTTTTAGGTAGGTAGTGATTCGAGATGGTGGGTAGAGATCAGACCGAGAAGAAAAAGTGGTGTATTTTTGGGCGAACAGTAGAGCGGTAAGAGACGCAGTTATAACTATGGCTGAGGGGATTACTGGTGATCTTGACAGCCAATGGAGCGAGGGGAAATGCTGCCTGAGGCGATGTGGATAGAAGAGAGGGACATCTAGTAGGCCTAGAGCAATCAGTTCGATACTGGGAAAAACCAATCCAGAACGGGCAACATTACGGCTTGAAGTGGCAATTGACGGAATAAAGGTAGAGGCCCAAAGGACACCCATAATGATACTAAGAACAATAAGACAGAGTTTGGCGGAGTGGCGGTTTGGTTTAGTCAGTAGCTGGTCAAGACCAAAGGCGGCAAGAAGACTAAGAGATAGGTCCGTAACCACCAACCAACGGGAGGCATTGGAGGTGTTGAGTAAGGGCAGCCCCAACCTAACTGGTAGCTCTGATATGGGGTTTTTGATGGCCATGAGCAGAGACACACAAACAACACTAGTGAAAAAGAATTGAAGCTTATTTAGTTTTTTATTGCTTAACAGATAAAGAACAAAAAAGGCAGGGATGATACCGATGTAGGAGACAAACTCAGTGTAGTTAAAGACCCCCCAGTAGTTGTAATCAACAGGGTTGCCAAAGAAATCGGGAACTATCAACTGAATAAGGTGAGGTAATGGTAAAAACCAGGTTGGGTCGGTAAGGGGGTTACCAATATCGGCGGTGCGGTTACTAAGAGTGGCAAACTGCCAAGTGGCAATAAATTGAGGGGCAGCAAGAAGAGCACAGATGAGATAGGCGAAGATAACCGGTAGGATTTTTCGGGTGAAGAGTTGGCGATGATAAATGGTAATAAGGTAGCCAAGCTGAAAAAAGGAAAGATAAAGCCAGGGTGCAGGAGAACCAGCAAAGAATTGAGCTAAAAGAGAAAAGGACAAGATTGACAGCCAGACTACCCTTTGCCTCCCGGTAGATTTTCTCCCGGGAGCGTTTATAGATAAAAGATGGTCAAAAGAGAGCAGGATGAGGGGAGTCCAAAGGGCCACATGGACGAGAGTGTTCCATTCGAGCCAACCAATGAAGAAGCCTGAAAATACCCAGGTAATCGCACCAAAAATACTGGCAAACTGAGAGAGCTGATGATGGCGAAGATATAGATAAAGAAACAAACCACCAAGGAGTTGTTGGGAGACAATTAAAAGCGTCCAGCCAGTGGCAAAGTCTGTGAGCCAGAAGATAAGATTACCCGGATAAAAGACGGCTGATTGAAAGTTGGCCAGCAGGGGTGTGGCGGAAAGATTGTAGGGATTCCACCAGGGGATGTGGCCGGATTTAAGTTGGGAGATGGCTAGATGACGCCAAGGATAAAGTTGGCGAACGGGGTCGGTGGTGAGTTCGTTGTGAGGTGCTTGGTCTGATGCTATGCTTGTGGCGTTAATGGGGTAGAACTTAGTAGTAATAATGTCTGCTGAGAGAGGAATTTTCCCTTTGAGTAAAGGAAGGTAAAAGACCAACAATAATAATAAAAAGGCCAATAAAGGCCAAGTAGTTTTGAGGACAGCAAAGATTTTATGGTTTGCAAATACTCGAATGTTCAAGAGGGTACCGATGATAATGGGTGATGACTAGAGGAAACGGGGCTGATAGGTGAAGACAACTCGGTGACTACCGGCGGAGAGATTAACCGCCTTTAAGCCGTACCAGTTGATAGGAGTAGTGCTGTGATTATCTACTGTAGCTTGCCAATCTGGATACCAAGCGTCGGAGAGAATTAGAGTGCCTGCTGGGCTATCTGTAGTGGTGATAACAACTTGATTGGGGGCATAGCTGGAAATGTCTGCAGAGAAAATATGAGTCAACTGATATGGGTTGATGTCCCCCGTAATAAAGGCCCGAGGCAAGACATGCTGGTTTTGGTAGAGTTTGGTTTCACCTTCGGTCATAATCAGCTCTAATTGGCTACTGTTAAGTTCGTTTAGCGACAAAATATATTTGACCCCTAAAAGGTCAATTATGGGTGAATTGAAGTTATCGGTAGCAACAATGCGATTGAATGGTTTGCTTTTATCCGGAAAATTGGTTTGTTCGCTGGCATAGATAAGTTGGCCATAGTTTTCAAGGTAAAGAGGGTCGTAACCTTCAACAGTATATAGATTGTAGGCTAGGTTAAAGTTGGGGGCCATGATCCGCCGGTCAGTGGTCATATAACGATAAAGACCTGCGTGTGTCTGCAGGTAGGTAAGGATTTGGGTTGGTGGGTAGAGAAACTGGCGGTCAGAAAATGGGGTAAATTTCCAAGCAAAGCGGAGTCCAACCGTGGAAGTGAGGATGATGAGGAGTATCGTTGCCAGAACTTGGTAGGACGAAAGTAATTTGGCAAGTGGTTTACTGATTGAGGTGAGTAGTCGTCTGAGAAGTAAATAGATAAAAGGGCTAGAGATAAGAATGGACAAGACCGCAGCTAGTTCCAGCGAAGGGAGGATAAGGTTGCGATAAGTTATTGATAGATTCTGAGTAGTTATGGATAGACCCAAAAGCTGTGGTTTGAAGGTGATCAACCAGATTAGACCAAGAATGATGGCGCTGACCGCTGTGGGTAATAATAGCCGAGTTTTTTTTGAAAGGTAGGCGTGCATCCCCAAGGCCGCGGTGATAGCGAGTGATAAATCAGTCACCACCAGCCATCGAGAAGGTTGGGAGGAAGAGATAAATGGCAAATTGAACTTAAACTGAAGAATTGAAAGTGGATTTTTGGTGGCCATAAGCAAAGACAGACCTGTGAATAAGGTAAAAAACAACACTTCCTGTGAGCGCTTTTTGGATGACCAAGCAACTAAAACCATAACAGTAGCAGCCCAACCGATGTAAGAGACAAATTCAGTGTAATTAAAGACGCCCCAATAGTTAAGAGTGGCAGGATTACCGAAGTAGTCTGGAGCAACCAGCTGAACCAGATTTTGATATGGCAAAAACCAATCAGGTTTATGCAGTAAATCTCCCTGATCATAGATGCGGTTAGAGAGCTTGGAAAATCTGAGGGTGGTGAGTAATTGAGGACTAATAATGATCATAAAGAGTAAATATATTGTGCTTATTTTCACAATAGTTATCACGTTAAGGTGTGGACTGATTCTCCAAGCTATATATGCTAATTGGAGTAATGTTAAATAGACCCAGGGTTGAGGATATCCCGCTAGAAACTGACTAATAAGAGCAAATAACAAGATCAGCGGCCAAATTATTGATTTAATTCCGGGGCTATTAACCCCAGAATCTTTTCTATATAAAAGATGATCAATTGAGAGCAAGATAAGCGGTGACCAGAGAGCAACATGGGCGGCAGTATTCCATTCGAGCCAGACAACAAAGAAACCAGAGAAAATCCAAACAATGCTACCAAAAATTGCTGCTAAAGGGGCAAGCTCCAGATGTTTTAGATAGAGATAGAGAAAGATAGCCCCCAACAGTGGTTGGAGGATAACCAACAAGTTCCAACCTGAGGTGAAATCGAAGATCCAAAAAATAAGGTTGCCAGGATAGAAGGTAGCTGATTGGAAGTTGGCAATATGGGGTGTGCCGGCAAAGTTGTAGGGGTTCCACCAAGGCAAGTGACCGGATTTAAGTTGTGCTATGGAGAATTGGCGCCAGGGGTATTGCTGACGGACGGAGTCGGTGATCAAAAAATTCTTGTAAGGTGGGCCGTTGGGGTAGATGTCTGCCAGGGCGTCACGCATGGGGTGATAAAGACCTGGTATGGTGTCGGCGGGCAGTGGCAATTTGCCCTGGAACCACACAGGATAAAAGAAGATGGCGATGGGAAGCAGGAGAATTGTAAAGGGGATGAGAGCGGATAACTTAAGACGCATCAGGAAACCAATGATTTAACTTGTATGCTGAACTGATCAGAAGAAAATTTGTGACTTCGGGAGATGGCTTCCTGTGATATTTGTGAGAGGAGTTGTGGTTTTTTTATCAATTGGTTGGTTTTGGAGACAAGCTCGTTGACCTTGTTAAAGAGATAGCCGTTGACACCATCGGTAACAATTTCAGGTTGGCCGCCCTGGTTGATAACTACTGGTACACAACCCGCTGACATGGCTTCGACGGTAGCTATGCCGAAATGTTCTACATGTTCTGGGTGTTTGGTTTGATTGACGTCGTAACCAGTAGCTAGCCAGAAGATTTTGGATTTGGCGTAGAGATCACGAACTTGAGCATAGGAGATGTCGGTAAGAATCTCAACTGGATAACCTTTTAGCTCGGTTTTGAGTTTTGACACCAGCTGGTTACTCCCTTTTTCGGTGGTACTACCCGCAATTACCAGTTGCCAGTTTTTTAGACCCTGATCGATGAGTTTTTTAAAAGCAGTAGCTAAAATGTCTTGACGCTTGTGATGCATGGTTTGGGTAAAACGACCAACAGAGAGGATAATGTTTTGTTTGGATTGATGTTTAGCGTTGATTAACCTAACAGGAGGATAGAGAATGGTGGAGTTGACCCGGAGACGCCGATCAATGACTGTGGAGGTAAAGCGGGAGTTACAGACAATGTGGTGAATGGTGGCAAGTTTTAATGAGGTGGTAAAGGTACGTTTGAGAGAGGTGAAGGGAACCTGGAAGTGGACAATGTTGGTGTGGCCAAAAAGAAAAGGTAAACTGCCGTCACTTAAAAAAAAGACAAGGTCGTAGGTTTTGGTAAGGCGATATTTTGACCAAATGTGATTTGGTGAAGTGAGAGTAATATATGCTTGAGGATTAACTTCGGCCTGGAGGCTGATGTCTAGATATTTACTGGCGTCGGCCAAGACTTGGCTTGATGGAGCAGCCAGAGTGATGTGGTAGCCAAGTTGGTGGAGAGCTGCAGCGAAACTTAGGGTATAGACCTCTCCCCCACCCCAGGTATCAAAATATGGTGAAAAAACGAGGGCATGTTTCATTGACACTGATAACCAAATTTTAGGCGTGACATACAATTCGATGGTTTATAACTCACGCGACAGCTCCTGGTCTAGGTGGTGATATTGCTGATCCATGGTTTGGTGCTGTTGGAGCTGCCAAAGGTATACCTGAATTAAAAAGGCATTAAAAGTTTGGTAGATAATTTCCAACCAACCAACAAAACCATCGCGCCAACCAGAGGTTTTGATAGCCCGATAGTAAAATTCCCTGGTCATAGCTCCTAAAAAGTTTTTAACTTTAACTGGAGGGTGATGATTTTCGTAAAGAAGTCCTGCATATAACTGGGTGTAGGAAATGGATTTGTACATCATCCAGGTAAGACTGCGGTGCGTTAGGTGATAGAGATCTGCTGAGAGATGGGAGGTAGTGCCCGTAATTTCTGGATATTCATGAAGGTCACCTACCCATAACTTGAGGGCAGATTTTTTGATAAGGCGTGTGGCTGGATCCGGGTACCAACCACCATGATGCAAGGGTTGGCCCATAATATAGTTTAAGCGATTAATTTGATAGGCATCTGCTTGAGGATTTTTTAGAACTGATTGTATTTCTTGGCTCAATTTGGAGCTAATCCGCTCGTCAGCATCGAGATAGAGGAGCCAATCTCCGCGGGATTTTTGGGCACCAAAGTTGTGGGCCGGGGCAAAGCCTTTCCACTCGTGTTTATAGATTTTGGCACCATGCTTATGGGCAATTTCGAGGGTTTTATCGGTGGAACCAGAATCAATAATGACAATTTCATCAGCAAAAGAAACTGATCTCAAACAGTTAGGTAAGAACTGTTGTTCATTTTTGGTGGCAATGATGGCTGAAAGTGACATATTAGTTGGCTACTTGATAGATAGTGGCTTGAGAGTTATTAAATGCCAATTTAAGAGCTAAGGTGTTGTTGACTGTGTCAAGCACGTGTTGGTTTGGTGAGCCTAGATAAATGTAGTTTATTTTAGCATTGGAGAGAAAACTTAGCTTGTTTGAAATGGATTCTGAATGGTCAAGAAAAGCCTAAATCTGGAAGTGGGGTTTCGCGCCTTCTAGAACTGTTTGAGTATAATTATAAACTTGGCTTTAAAGACGAAATACCAACATCGTTACTAAACCGAGACATTACAGTAATGACAGCAGAAAGGGTTGACATAAACATAGATAGATTATAGTGTGAGCAGATATTAGAACTAGACAATGCTATATATGCGTGAAGATTTGTTTGAAGAAATGTACCAGTTGGAAGATAGTTATTGGTGGCATGTGTCAAAGAGGAATTTGGTGCGCCGCCTGACAAGCCAACATGTGGGTAGGGGTAAAAACCAAATTTATATGGATATCGGGTGTGGGACAGGGAGGTTGATTGCTGAAGTTAGAGACTGGAAAAGATGGAAAAAAATAGTGGGATTGGACGGGTCAGCCACAGCTCTATCTTTTTGCAAAAAAAGGGGTAAGGCAGATTTTATCCAAACTGATTTTGAAAAAACACTACCTGTGAACAATAACAGTGTGGATGTGATAACTTCACTTGATGTGGTAGAACATGTTGCTGGCGACCAGCGGTTGATCAAAGAGTTTTATCGGATCCTAAAACCAGGTGGAGTGGTAATGGTGGCAGTACCGGCACATCAATGGTTATGGACCTATTGGGACGACATGCTGGGACATAAAAGGCGTTACGAGACTGTTGAGGTAAAAGACAAGTTTGAGAAAGCTGGACTTGATGTGGAGAAGATTAGCTATTTTTACAGCTACTTGTTGCCAATGGCTTTAGCGTTTAGGGTTTTAAAATCCATTTTCCCAAAGTGGAAAAAATCATCTGATTTTGTGGAGCTGCCTGAATGGGCTAATCAGATGTTGCTGAGACTGTCGAGTTGGGAAATTAAATTAATTTCAAAAATGAATGTACCGCTAGGGTTGTCGGTAGTCTGTGTAGCCAGGAAACCAGTTAATCGTAAAAGCCGCTGAAACTGTTAATTCTAATCTTGGCAAGACCGAGGAGTGCGTTGATGCCGTCGTGGAGAATATTTACCTTGGTACGGGGATCATTCTGCCAAGTGACAGGTATTTCTTTGATTTGATAGGCTTTTTTCTGGGCAAGAAATAATATTTCGGCATCAAAACTCCAGTCGTCGAGTTGACTTAACTTAAATAGTTTTCGAGCTACAGAGCCTTTAAACAGTTTAAAGCCGCAGGTGACGTCGGTGATGTTATGGGTGGCGAGATTATTAGTTAGCCAGGTAAATATTTTGCCCAGGTTCTCCCTAATTGGGTCTTGGTGTCTAGTGACTTTGGCACCTTTGGTTTTCCTGGAGCCAATGATGACTGGAAATTGCTTAGTGTATGGCCAGAACCTGGTAATTTCGGTCAAAGGGGTTGATAGATCAGCATCCATAAACAAAACATATTCCCCTTTGCTGGCAAGAACACCTGTACGGACACCAGCTCCTTTACCTTGATTGGTGGAGTGAACTACAAGCCGAATTAGGCGACTATTTTTGGCAATTTTACGGACAACCTGCTGAGTATTGTCGGTTGAACCATCATCGACAATGATGATCTCTTTGGGATATTTTTGAGATTGGAAAAATTTGATGATTTGGGGAAGAGTTTTGGAAAGTCGTTGAGCTTCGTTGTAGGCGGGAATAACAATTGAAAGTTTGGGTTTCATAGGAAGCAATTGGTGAGGAGATCCTTGGGGCAGAAAAGAATTACCACTATTAATGCTTATTAATATTAGAAAGAAGATTGAATTTAATTAATGCTAGTTTAGCACGAAAAGGTGCGTGTTTAAGGGCGAAACGGAGGCGACTTTGGTCGATCAATTTTTTTTGAGTAGCTGAACCTGAACCTCCAGTAGATCCTGCATTCTTGTGCCAGAGATGTGTTGAAGGGATATAGCCAACCTTAAACCCTTGTTTTTGGGCACGTTGGCAATAATCATTGTCTTCGAAATAGGCAGTAAAGCCGGTGTCGAGGTTGCCTATCCTACTTATCACCTGACGACGGATGGCCAGGCAACAACCGGAGGCAAAATCTGTAGAAGTAATGAGATCAAATTGACCATGATCAACCTCGTCGACCCCGATGTGTTGGGCCCAGACATTGGCCCAGTCGTTGCGCCCTCCGGCATACCAGATGACTTTGCCACGTTCATTTTTTTGGTAGTCGTGGCGGTGGAATTCTTTACCGGGATAAAAATATATTTTGGGGGAAACTAGGTCAAATTTGTGAGTATCAGCTTCTGAGATGAGGCGATCAAAAGTGTGTTTGTCAACGATGGTGTCATTATTCAATAGCACTACCCAGTCAGCACCATCTTTGAAAGCTTGGTTGATGCCAAGATTATTTCCACCTGAGTATCCAAGGTTCTTGTGACTGACGAGAAGATGGTGCTGGGGAAATTGTTTGCTGATAGAAACAACAGAATTGTCGGCAGAAGCATTATCGACAACATAGACAACTAACTTAATATTAGATTGATCTGATTTATCTATGCTTTTTAAACACTCTTGGGTATCTTGGAACCCATTCCAGTTAAGAATAACGATAGCGACTTGTGGTTTTGACATGAGATGAGAATGAGTAGTATCAATGCAAAAATAAGAGACAGAGTGGCTCCAATTGTAGCAGATTGAGAATGGTAACTAAATCTGATCTGGTGACTACCAGCAGGTACAGCAATTGACCTAAAAGCGTGTTGGTAGGCATTGATAATCACCAACTGACCATCGATTGTAGCCTGCCAACCGGGATAAAAAGAATCAGAAAGAACCAACGAGTCAGATGACGGGTTATTGGTGCTGATGTCGACAAGCTCTGGCTTATAGTTGGTGATAGTGACTTTTCCCCTACCCGACTCGAACCAGGCTCTTGGTGTTGGCTGGAGACGTTGGTAGATGAGCGGATTTGTGGAAATGATCTTAAAACCAGTTGTCAGCGCGGGGTAAGGGCGTATTGTGTCGGTAACAATGAAATTAACCCCCATTTGTGACAGACGTGGATCATCAAGATTGTTGATAGTCACTGAGTTAATACGCTGAGATTGCCAGTAGTTGGCATAGGAATTCAGAACAACAGCACTGTAACCAGACACATTTGACCAGGAATAAAACATGTTGATATTTCCAGGCATTAGAGATATTTCATGTTTGAGAGCTAAAAAGTTTTCCAGTTCTTGATTGGATAAATCTGGGGCAAAAGGGGATCTGACCCGTAGGTGGTTCCAATAGACATGTGGTCCTAGGTAATCCAAAGCATCGGAGATAGAGAGATAACGACTCACACCAAGATTGATGGGTGGTGCTTGGAGTTGAAAGGTTGAGACTGGAGCAGTGAAGATGTTGCCCGTGGCAAATAAAAACAGATCAAGAGTGATAATTCCAATAGCAAGAGGACCTATAAATTTTGGTTTTCCCTTGATGGCCCAAAGAAAAATAGTGATGAGCACAAATTCGATGGTAAGATTAGAAGTAATGAGGTGAATAATGGCATTAATTTTGGCTGGTGGGTAGACTGTTGGGTTAAGAGTGATCATGTTTTGAAATAAGATGGTTGAGACCTAGGGCTGAGACATAGGATAGGCCTAAAGTGTAAAAAGCGGTGATCCTGATGGGAGAGCGAAATTTGTTGAACAGAGGAAGAAATTGGCGAGCTAAGGTAAAGAGAGGAGTCAAAGAACCGAAAGCTAAGATTAGACTGACAATTGCCGTGGCTAGAAAAAAATGGGCGTGGCGGCTTTTGACTTTGACAAGAGCAATTAAAGTAAGTCCTAAAGGAATCACACCAACGTAACCTTCTGTGTTGGCCCGACCGGTTTCTAAAGGCGAGTTGGGACCCCATGAAGAACCAGTGCGCCAGGAACCATAAACATCTGCCACAACAAAACTTGGGAGATCTATTGGGGATAGTGAGTTCTGGTTTGAAAACTGTAGATCCTGGGGCCTGTATGTAAGACCAGAAAGCTCGATAAAGGGTAACAGCTGGACGGAAGAAAGACCTAAAAAGAATATAAAGACCGTAAAAATAATCCTAAGCTTATATTTGATTGAAAGTTGGAGAAAGACAAATAAATAGAAGCAGGTAAAGATCCAGGTGTAGTAGCTATATTGAGGATGACCAGAGATAAATTGCAGCAGTAGAACCAGACTGAGGTTAATAATGGTGACGATACGGGGGCGAGTGCAGAGATGATGGGCAGCAAGGATGACTGCGGGGATAAGAATTATACCTTGAAGGGTGTTGATGTCGTTGGTGGCGGCCAGAGTGGTGCCTGAATATGCCCAAACGATGGCGCCGAAAAGGGCGGGTGTAACACTGGTGAAGTTGATTAGGTAGTAATAAACGAGTATGGAGCTGAGAAAAATTTCCAAGACCGTGAGAAGTGACAAGGCGATAAAAGGGTTATCGACAAGCAGATAAATGATATTGAATGGAGACAGAGTATTGCTAGATAAATCAGCCAGGTGAGGCAAACCAGCAAAGACATATGGATTCCAGAGGGGTAATTGTCCCAATGATAGCTGATGTTTCCAATACACCATGCTAGGCACTCGATTGAGGAGGGTGTCACCAAAGAAGAAGACGTTGCCACCAAAAATAATTGGGTAAAAAAATAGTAGGGAAATTATGAATAGAATGAAGATGGGGAAAAATTTATGGGTGATGAGTGGTCGAAGCGAAGAGATCATGGCGGATGATCCAAAAATAGATGGTGATGGTGAGCAGGGTGATTAAACTAATCCGACTGCCAAGATACCACGATCTTGGCTTAAAGGTAAACTCTATTTGGTGAGTACCAGGAGAAAGTTGGAGGCTGCGAAATGCCTGTTGGTAAGGAATTATTGTGGCAGGTTGACCATCGACTTTGGCTTGCCAGCCGGGATAATAGCTGTCAGCTAATACTAACTGACTAGCCGAGGTAGCTTGGGCGAGGATAGATAGATGTTCAGGTTGATCCAGAAGAATTTGGGCAGGGGTAGCTTGGCCAGAATAAATAACACGAGCCCGAGGCAAGGTTGAACCACGGGGAATAATGCCGGTGGGAGTTAATAGGTAGCGGACACTAAGTTCATCGAGTTTGGTGTCGGTAAAGGCAGAGACAGGAGGCGAGTTTTGAGGTAGGGATGATACCTGTCCGTCAAGGTAATCAAGATACCGGGTTAGAAGGAAGCTTGAATAACCATTGGGAGAAGATAAGTGATAAGGCAAGTTCCAGTCTAGGGCCAGACTTTGGAGACGAGTGTTAAGTATAGCGGCTGATGATTTTTCTTGGGGGGTGTAGTAAGAGTCGGCAAATGGGGGCCTGATGGTCATATTCTCCCAATAGTTTCCAAGTCCGGTGAAGACCTCGAGGTCTTGGTTACTGATAAACCGGTCTGCCGGAGTGAGCAGACGTTGAAGCTGATGTGCCTGTATAGATGATGTGTCTATAGTCTGAGGCGAGATGGTGAAGACTTGGCTGGCGTTATGAAGATATAGGTCGACAAAGATAAGTCCGAGAAAGAAGACGGGGCGATGATAGTGGATGAGGATAAGGGTAGCTAAAGAAAGCAGGAGGGCCAACGATGTATCGGTGACAATGGTGGTAAAGATGATTTGATCTCGGGCTAAGGTATGAAAAACACTGATGGCATGCCAGAATTGATCAAAATAAAAATTGGCAATGACAAAACTTATGAGGACCAACAATACAGTTGGGGCATAATACTTGATGATTGGTTGGAGATGAAAGTTAGATTTGGAGAGGATATGGAGACTAATGCCGGTAAGAAAGGCGACTGAAAAATTGAGAACTAATAGGCTTTCTGCTGGACCCCTGAAGTGATTAAGACCAGGAAGATAATTGAATAATAAATGGTAGATGGGGGTGAAATTGCCCAATGCCAGAATGATGGCTATTAAAGAAGTGGCAATGAAGAAGTAATAATAACGACGATATGGAGAATCACTAAGTAGTGGCCAGCCGAGGCTGATGAGAACAAGTGAGACGATGCCCAAGTAGCCACGATTGTCAGAAATATGACGCCAGGCTGGGCCCCAGGTCATGCCTAGTTGGGGCTGATCAAAAAAACTAGGCAGGAGGAAGCGGACCAGAAGAGCGGGATGAAGAGAGTCCAGAGTGGCTGCTGGATAGTTGATTTGGGATCGGGTGGAGAGGTTAGTGAGCTCCAAACTTGGGATAAGAACTGCAGCAGTGAGCCCTAAAGAAGCAATCAGGATGAGCGCTAGAGTAGCAAGGCGGTTTAGTAGGCTGGAGAAGGGAAAAAGGCATAGAGTGTATCCAGCCATGAGTAAAGCCGTGTAGTAGACGGGCTGGGGGTGGCCAGCAGTGATTTGAAGAGACAGGGAAATGGAGGTTAACAGCCACCAGTAGCGATGAGGTGAGGTAAATGACTGGTGAAGAGCAAGAAGGGTCAGCGGTAACCAAACACTACTACCCAGAAGATTAGCGTAACTTGTGTAGTGAATGAGGGTGCTACAGAACATGTAGCTAATGGCAGCCGACAATGCAGCGAAACGATTAAGCCGAAGAGCATGACAATATAGATAGGTAAAGAGACCGGATATAAAAATGCTAGCAATGGTTTGATAGGTCAGCGCCTGGAGAGGTGACAGAAAAAGATAAAATAGGGAGAGAGGATAAAAGATAGCATTCGAAATATCGGCTAGATATGGCATGCCGATAAATATATGTGGATTCCATAGTGGCAATTGACCCTGCGAAATTCTTTGCCAACCATAGATGGCGCTGGGAAGTCTGAGGGATAGGTTGTCACCAAAAAATAGTACCTGCCCTCCCAATGTGACTTGGTAGAAAAAGATGCCAGTAAGTATGGCCAACAAAACTATTGGCCAAAAATGTGCTGATGAGGAAATTGTGACTAACCAATTAGAAACGGGAGAGAAGCTTGAGCCAGATTTTTTGGAGTGGTGAGGCATGTTTTAGTTTGACATTGGTAAACCAATACTTAAATTGCTGACGGAAACTTTTTAACTCTGATTCCGTTTGGCCAATGGTGATTTTTTGAGGCTTGAAACCTTGTTTTTCCCAAACTTTTGCAAAAACGATGAACATGTAAAACGCCTGAAGGATGGCAAGAACTAAACCATGAAGACCATCTTTGTAGCCCTCACGACCAAAGTAGTTGGTGATAAAGTCCTGAAGTGGAAAACGAATGGCGTCGTGCCAGCTGATAGTATTGCCTTGCTTGAGGAAGACATCAACTTCGTTAATAGAATAGGTGGTGTCTATTTTTTGAAGATATTGGGAAATGGTTTGGTAGTTGTAGTGAAGGATGTGGCCTGTGAGATTTTGGGTAGGGCCTTCAACCTCTAAGAGTTCGTGGTTGTGGACAGCGGAAAAGGCGCCAGCGCCTCTTCTGAAGAGCCTAAGTTGATAGTCAGGATACCAAAGTCCATGCTGAATCCATTTATCAAAGATGATGTTTTTTCTGGGAATATAATAGCCTTCAATGTTCCCAGGTAGGTTATTAACTATATCAATTATTTCTTGTTTTAAGTCAGCTTCGATCCGCTCATCTGGGTCAAGACTTAAGATCCAATCTCCATGAGCTTTGGTAAAGCCGTAATTTTTGTTTGCATTTAAATTTGCTGGTTGGTTGGGTCGATGAAATATTTTAGCCCCGTGTTGTTTGGCTAAAGACACCGTTTCATCAACAGATTCGTTATCAATTACAATGATTTCATCAGCAAAACTTACTGAGCGCAAGCAATCAATAATAAAATCCTGACTATTATGGGCAGTAATGACAACTGAAAGTGAACTCATATTTTTACCTTTATGAGGTATTTTCTCACGATAGCAAACTCAGATGCAACTCTTTGGGGGGATATAAGCATCATAATGGCAAAGTAAATAATAGCTCCCAGACCACAGATGGCCAGGGTATTGAGGAGCGAAGTGGCAAAGATACCGGCGATGAAATAGATAGCGACAAACATAATTAGGGATCCCACGGCAGGAGGAAGAATTTGGGGCAATAGCTTGATATCGACGATCCTTTTGACTATATAGAAAGCAATCAAAGAGGAGGAGGCGGTAAGGGCAGAGGCAACGGCGACTCCGTTATAACCCCAGAGATAAATGGAAAGAGGGGTGAGTACCCAGGTGAGAGTGGTCCACATGACCATGAGCTTTAAGGTGGTTTTAACCTTGCCGGTAGCGTTGAGTGTGTTGGTCAGGGTAATTGATACAGAGGAAAAGATGGTATTGATGCCATAAAAGGCGAGGGCGAGAAGAGCGGGTTGCCATTTAGTGTATTTGGGAAGATGAGCGACTAAATGTGGTGAAATGGCAATTAAGCCTGCAACCGAGGGAAAGACCAAGAGGCTGACAAAAAAGATAGATTTCTCGATGGCTTTTTTCATTTCGGCTTTGTGTTCTTGGAGGCGGGAATAAGCTGGGAAAGTGACACGAAGAATGGGGTCGGCAAAAAACCTAATTGGTGCCAAAGCCCATTTTTCAGCCCAGCCGAGATAGCCGATTTGGGCAGCTGGCAATATCTTACCCAAAAAAATAATCATAGCCTTGTCCTTAAAGAGAGCTAGAATACTGTTTAATTGAAATGGGGCACCAAAGGTAACCAGGCTTTTTGCAACTTGTTTGTCAAAACCAAACTGAGGTCTCCAAGGTTTGAGAGCGTAGATTGCTAAAAGACCTACCACAGCTCGGGCGAGAACGGCGTAGGTGTAGCTTCTGATACCAAAACCCGCCCAAGCAAAATAAACAGCTGTGCCGTAGAAAAAGAGGTTTTCGAGGATTTGGGGAGCAACTAGTTTGTCAAACTGAAGTTCTCTTTCGAGAAGAATGGAGGGGATGGTCTTAAGTGATGATAGAAAAAAAGCTACTACCAGAGCCTGAAAAAGAAAGACAGATTCAGGTCCGTAGTTGTAAAAGTCACCTATCCTACCGGAAAGGAATAGAGCAATGGTTATTAAACTAACTACAAGAACTTGTTGAATAGTAAAAGTAGTAGCTAGGTCTGAAGCAGTGAGGTTGTGTTTCTTTTGGATCAGGGCTGCACCCAAACCAACATCGGAAAAATAAACCAAAAAGCTGACGGTGGCATCGACGACAAAAAAGATACCGAATTGACTCTCGGTAAGAAAGACGGATAAAAGGAAAAAGGCTACAAATCCGATACCTTGGAGGAAGAAGGTGCGGGTAACGTAGGCCACAGCTCCGGTGATGGAACGTTTTTTAATTTGATGAAGATCAAGGTTTTCGTTGACAAAGGTAAGATCAGCGGCGGGCACGTCTGCCATAGATAAGTTGGGTTAATTGATGTTGGTTGAGTGTCATTGTGCCTGCTAATAGTAGCAGGAATAGAAGGGAAGTGAGATTGGCAATTGTGCGGGTGGAGGTGTTGGTGAATTTAATCGAGAGTTGGTGTTGCCCTGGTGGAACTGAAATTTGGATAAGTTTAAGGGGGTTGCTATCTGAAATGGAGACTGGCGAATTGTCTATGTCTGCGCGCCAAATGGGAAAATTAAAGGTATTAAACTGGATAATAGAAGTCTGGTCGGAAGAAATTTGAAGCTGCTTTTGGTGAGGAGCGTTGGAAACGACCGAGACTTGGGGTTGACCACTAATAATCGAATAAGGGGCGGTGGCAATTTGGTCCTTGGTGATGTTTAGTTGAGTGATGTCTTTGTCGGGATCTATATGAGTAGCCACACCATAGGGCACAAATTCAAAACTAGTACCGCTGATTTTCCATTTCATGAATTCGTCGGAGAGGTAGTATTGGTCATTGACGTTGAGATATGTCTGGGGTTGAAAGAGCTTGAGATTGGGAAGGAAGAGAAGAAGTACAATAATGAAGAATGATGAATGAAGAATGAGTTTATCATTGAACAATTTTTGGAGCTGACAATAGAAGCCTCCTACAATGAAGCTGGAAAAGAGAGCGGTAAAGGTGAGGAAACGCCAGGGAAATTGAAGATATTGGAGAGGTTGAAGATGGTCCCAAATAAAACTGGAGTATGAAGTGGTAAGCCAGGCTGAAGTGAGAAGTAAGAGGTAAGCAGTAAGAAGTACTGTGGTAGTTTTGGAAATTAGATGGAAACGTTTTTTGTATAACTTGGAGGCGATGGCCAGAAGTAGTGAGGCGGTAGCTAGAATTAAATGAAGTTTGCCAATTTTTAAGGTAAAGCCGTCAATGGCACCTGGAGGAGCAGAGCCACCATAGCCCCAAAGTGAGTTCCAGAGCTGCCAAGGTTGTGCGTAGTGAAGAGAGAAAGTATATTTTTCTGACAAAAGGATTTTGTTAACAAGAGTGAATTGTTTTTCGGCTAGTGCAGGTAACCAGAAAAAAGTAGTAAGGAAGAAACCCATAAATAATGAGGAAGAAATCGTGATAATTGAGACTAGTTTTTGTTTAAGAGCAGTGGGTTGAAACACTAATCTAATTACCAAATAGAAACTGAGGAGGAGGGAGAATGGAAGGAAGATAAGATTGTGGGTAAGCATCAGAGCTGCATAGGAAAGGGAGAGGACAAGACTCCAGCCACGAAAGTGTCTCCCGGGAGCGTTTCCAGATAAAAGATGATCAATTGATAGCAAGATGAGGGGAAGCCAGACGAAGGCAAAAAGTTCTGCTAAGGCGCCTCGAACATAGGCATCAACAGCATGGTAGGGGACGTAAGTATAAAAGAGAGCAGCGATAACCGCAGGCCATGGACCAAAGTGATAACGAGCCCAGTGATACATGGTCAGAGCCGCGCTAAAGAAGGCAGCAACAAAGACCAATTTAATAGAAAAGAGATAGGAAAATCCCAAAAGATGAAAGGCTTCACCGAGATAATAGACAAGAGGAGGATAAAAGTTAAACAGGGGATATCCATATCCAAAGCCCAAATCCCCTACCCAACGGACAGGAAACTGGCCAGCCATGAGAGCACGATCAAGTTCCGCAAGCCTTACTACCTGTTGATCATCGTGCATGGTAAAAAACCCGGAATGGAAGAGGGGGCGAATGGCGGGAAGAGTTAAGATGAGTAATAAGGCTAACGGAAGGAGTTTCTTATATTGATACATAAAATTTCTAATTGACTTAATTTCTAAACAATACTCGATTCCTAAATCCTAATCGAATAAATTAAAAAGGTGAAATTTCTTGGCAATGAACCTGCCAGTTTGGGCAAGGGCATAATGGAGCGGTCTGTGATGATCAATAATTAGTTTAACAGCTAAAATGTAGGCGAAGGGTAAAAATAGAAGCATGTAGTGTGGCCAGCCACCGATAAAGGTGAGGAAGATAGAATAAAAGAGCAGCCACGAAGTGAGCAGGTGATAATCTGCCACAGGCTTGGATTTGGATTTCCAGGTTGTGATGGTGGTGTTGATGAAATGACAGAGAGAGAACAAGCCGGTAAGACCGGCGAGTGGCCAAGTGAGTTGCCATTCTTTGGTGGTGAGAGTGTAGTATAAACCCCAAGAAGGGCCCCACCAAACCCGCCAGCGATTGAAAAAAACTAGCTTCCAATAAGATCCAGTAGGTACATGGGTGGTACCGGTTTTATAAAATTCGTAGATATATTTTTGAACGCCAAGATAATTGCGAAAGGAATTACCTAGAGCAAAAAACTGAAAGTAAGAACCAATATGAACCAGTGCCGCTAGAGGTAAAGAGATTAAAAACCACTTGAGCTGTTGAAACCGATGCGAGGCAAGATAAAAGACTGCGATACTAATAATCATCAAGATACCTGCGGCATAGAATTTGGTAGAGAGAACTCCACCTAGCATTAGTGCAGCAGCTACAAACCAGCGATTGTCCTTGCTGGACCTTAAGAGAAAATAGAAACCAAGACATACAAATGTTAATTGAATGGGGTCGAGCATGGTGGTAGGCATGGCACTTTTGAAAATGGTTTCGGTTGAAATAAGTGCTGGCGGGATTAATGATAGATAGCGGTCTTGAATGATTTGAGAGGAAAGCAAATAGAGGGCCAGTGAGAAAGCCAGTGAGAAGAAAGTGCCTACTAGAGCTGGATTCTGGGTGAACAAGATGCCCCAGCCAATTAGGTATTTACCCAGAGGTGGCATTTCTGAGTTGATAAGAATTGGATTAGTACCGTGAATATAACTCCAACCAGCCCAAGCATAGAGGCCGTGATCACCAAGTGGCTCACGAGAGATGGGGTTAACCCATTGGGAGTTAAGGTATTTTTTTTCCTGGAGCATTGGATCAAATGATTGTTGGTATGAAGACCAATTAGACAGAATAGTAGTGGTTAATTCTGTAACTATAACCAAGGCTGAGAGGTAAAACAGAGTTTTAACAATCTTTTTGCCAGAAACCAAATATATAAAATAAGTGAGTAACCCAAGAAGTGAGATAAGAGAGACAGTATCGGCTAGTTTTCGGATGGGGGTTTCTTGCCAAACGAGGCGAATAGTACGGGTTTCGGTTTGGCCAGGTGTGAGGTGAATTTTAATACGACCATCATCCAGAATTTCTGGAGTTATCAGGTTGTCATCGACGTATACTTGCCAACCTGGAAAGTAATGAGTGTTGAAAGTAACTTCGATGTCGTTATCGACTATTGCCTGCAGGTAGGTCTCTTGAGTTTTAGTCCAAGACTCGACTACTTGATACTCACCAGTGGGCCCTTGAATCTCATATGGAGTACGGGCATAAGTGGTGGGGTCATGTTTGACATGGTTAGGAGTGAATTCCTTTTGGTTGGTGGTAGTGTCAAAATTGGTTTCAAAAAATCCGGGGGAAAAGTTATCGATAACCACGCTTTTGAGAATACTGACGGCAGGAATTAGAAGTAGGGTAATGGTGGTGAAGGTAAAGAGACCTTTGGTTAGGGACGATTTAAGTTTGGTTAGAGTCATGGCGGTGAGGAAGGAGGCAGCAAAGACGGTGATGGCTTGAAGCCGAAAGGGAAATTGAATGAATCTGTCTAAAGAAATAGCGTGCCAGATAGGCTCCATGAATGGGAGTTGGAACAGAACTGCGAGAGAAAAAACGAGCTGGAACCAGCGAGCAGTGATGGAGCTGGTAATTACTAAGGAGAGAAGGACAACTAACAAGCTAGCAAGGCCCAACTCCCCTATCAACGCGCTGGGTGGAACAAAATGTTCGGCGATGTTGGAAATATGGATAGAACCAGCCCGGGTGAATTGGAGGTCGTTGAGGGCCGGTAGCCAAAAATAGGCGGAAAGGCAAAGGGAAAGAATGAGGAATGATGAATGCTGAATGAGGTGAATGCTTTTTACTGATAAGCGTTTTGAGCCTGTTGAGGTAATTAGCATGTAGCCAATGACTATGGGTAGAAAAAGGAGGGCGAGGGTGTTGTGGGCAGTGATCAAAAGCGATAAAGCAAATGAGCCAAGGAGAAAATCAGAAAGGTGGTGGTGAAGGTGGAAACGGTCAATAAATATAAAAATTATTGGGGCAATAGCGAGAGCAACTACCTCTCCCAATGAACCGCGTTGATAGAGATCGGTGAGATGATAGGGGGCCAGGAGATAAAAAAGTGAAGCAATAAAAGCGGATAATGTTGATGTAAATGGAACTAACCATTGATACATGAAGATACCGGAGGCAAGTGTGGCGAATATCATTACGGCTTTGACAGCATCGGGCGAGGAAAATTTAAGAAAATGAAATGGCTCAGCTAAATAGAATGGCAGAGGGTATAAGAAGTTAGTCACTGGATAGCCGTAATTTTCATTGAGCCTACTCAGCCAACGAACAGGCAAGGCACCATCTTTGAAACTTTGGTGAAAGGCGCTACTTCTGATGACCATGCTAATCAGATCATCAGAGTGAGGCAGCCCTTGCTGGAAAAGGTGAAAACACAAAATAATACTTATGAAAATGAGGATAATTTGAGGTAAATATTTTTTCATGGCCATGTGATTTTGTAGGTAATTTGGTGTATACCTTCGGGAACAATAATTGCTCTAAAAGTTTGATTTGCTTTGTATATAGTGGTTTGTTGATTATCGATATAGGCGTGCCAGCTGGGATAATAGGAGTCGGTGAGGAGGAGGAGGCTGTTGCCACCTTGGGTATTGGTAACAATATCTACCTGGTTGGGAGTATATGAAATGATTTTAGCACTGCCAGAAGCAATGAGGCTGATAGCATGAGCTGGCTCGTGTTCCAGAACAATCGATGAGTGAGGATCCCAATTTGGAGAAAAGAGAGTGGCGATCCTGGAGCTGATGTCATCAATTACCTGATAACGATTAAAAAGGCTGACGCGGGGCAAGGCGAAAAGATTTTGGTAAATTTTGAAAAGTCCAGCCTGCCAGATGAGTTGGAATCGATCGGGGTGGTACTTTAAAGGCTCTTGTTCCCAAGACTCTCCAGGGTCAGTGACTTTGGCGGGAATATATTTAATACTGGTAAGGTCGAGGAGGCGGTTGCGGTTAGTTTCATTTTTGACAGGAAAATCTGCGTCGGAACGCTTCAGCTTGGTAGGGTCGTAGATGCCAGTTTCTCCAGAAGAGATGAGCTGTTGATAGGAAAGGAGTTGGAGAGGATTGTAGCCTTCGGCGGAGAAGAGATGGAATTGAGTATCTAAGTTGGTGGAGATTTCTCCTTCCCAGAAACCCATGGTGCGACTATAGTCTTGGGAACTTAGATTTTGAAGTTGCCAAATCAATAGGTGCTGGGGATAGCTGTAATCTGGTGGAGAAAACGAAAGCATTTTGCGGGCATAGAGGCTAGTTTCGATAACAATGAGACAGATTAGGACGGGAAGAACGAGAGACTGAAGCAGTGCTTTGTATGGGTTAGATCTAAGCCGAAGCAAGAAAGTATCTGACCATAGGATTAGAAGTGCAGCAAGGGCAGTGGTTGTGGGAATGACTAAATTTCTGAGAGTAACAAGCCGATACTGCCCGGGTACTAAAATACTGGTAAGGATAAGTAATAGATATATAGCTGCGACTATGAGTAGGGGTCGGCGACGACGAAAGGCAAAGTACTTGTCTAAGCCATATGATGATAAGACTGCGAGACAAAAGACAGTAATGGTGGTGATACCGCCTGCTGAGCCTGTAGTCAGAGCGGGAAGGCGAATGTGACCAAAGAGATAAGTAAGGGGTGATTTGATAGCAAATAATAGGGAGACAAGGAGAATGAGGCGGAAAAATGGCTGGTAGTTGACTAGTGATAACTTTTTGACTGATGGAGAGTGAGTGCTTATAAATAGTGATAAGAAGAAAAAGATAAGCGCTACTGACCCGATAAAGAGATTAGCATCGAGGTAATCGGTGGAGGCGATGGTGTCGGCCCAGTAGTTTCCAGTAATGCGGTTACCAAAATAATCAGGTGCAAAGGCAGTAACAAGTTGCCAAGGAGAAAGGCGGGTGCGCAGGTAAAGATTGGTGGAAACTTGGCCTTTGATGACAGAGTAAGCAAATAATTTGGCGGTAGGGATAATTTGCGGGGCGACTAACAAACCAACGATTAGACCTACCATAAATATGGGCAAGCGAAGAGTTTTGATGCTGAGGCGATAAGACTTGATAATATACAAGAAAAATAAACCTGCCGTAAATAAAGCATAGGCAGATTCTTGGGGATAACCACCGAGGATGGTAGAAACAGTGGCGACAATTAATATCGGGAGTGCCCAGCGGTGATGGCGAGCTAACCAGTGATGAAGAGCAAACAGGATCAATGGCAGCCAGACAATGGAGTGCGTAACAACCCCCCACTCCAACCAGGTGAGCATTCGACCAGAGAATCCGAAGGCTAAGGCACCAATGAGACAAGCTTTGAAGCTGAGGTTTAAGGAGCGGAGAAAGAGAAGCATGAAGACTGTGCCCAAGAAAGGGCAAAGAATGATGTACCAACTCCAAGCAATATCAAAGTTGGGTGTCGCTAAAAACAAGAGTGAGAAGGGTGAAAAGATGGTGGTTTGGATGTTGGCGAGAAGCGGTTCACCGGAAAAGTTGTAGGGATTCCAGAGAGGTAGCTGACCGGAACGAATAAGGTCGAGACTGAGAAGCTTCCAAGGGATCATTTGGCGGAAGACATCGGCAGCAAAGAGGCCGCCCTTGAATACGATACCAGGATAATAGCCTGACCATCCGCCAATGTTGTATGGAAAGTACCAACCTACCAAAATGTTATAGGGAATTGGCAGGAGCCCATTTAAAAAGAATTGGCGAAAAACAATAAAAGTTAAAGCAACAATAAGCGCTATTGAGAGAACCGCTGGGTGAATTCTAGGAGTGGCTTTCTTGTTCATGAAGTCGTAAGTCGGTCACTAAAATTGGATCTTTTTAGTTTGGATTAAATAAATTGAAGCAATGACGATTCCCAGGAGGGAAGCTGCAGTAATCATGAGGCCGATTTTAAATGAATCGGGAGAATAGATGATGAGAACTTGGTGATCTCCACTGGGCAGGTAGATAGCTCGAAAGGCGTAGTTGGCTCTATAGATAGGAGTCTGTTTGCCATCAACATAGACTTTCCAGCCAGGGTAGTAGGCGTCAGTGAGGACCAAGAGGGTGTTTGTGTCAGCTGATGCACTAATTTTGACTTGATTTTCTTGATAACTATCGATAGATACTTGGGAGTTGGTGGGGGGTTGAAGTTTTTGGTGATCGGACAAGTCTGTTTCAAGGATTGCGGTAGATGACAGGTCAAATTGGGGGTCATAAATGGCATTGAGAATTGACTGACTATCAGATATAACGGTGTACTTTCCGACCAAATAGGCTCGATTTAGGGCGGTGGCACGCTGATAGATTTTGAACTTGCCTTGTTGCCAAATCAATTCGACTTGGTCATTTGGAAATTTAAACAGTTCGGGGTTCCAATCGTGAATTTCCGTATCGTTTTTGTCGAGAATGTACTTGACTGAAATCAGATCAAGAAGACGGCGGCGAAGGCCATTTTCATTTTCGATAAAATCGGCGTCGGATTTTGAGTAATAGGCAGGTACTTGCCCAGTTTCTTGAGAAGCAATTAATTCTGCATATCTTTGAATACGGAGGCTGTCATATCCTTCTGGGGAATATATGCGGTAGTAAGTTGAGAAGTTTTTATCAAACTTAGCTGTAGTGAAACCGATAGCTCGGTCTGGCGTGGGTTGCGATTGAAGCTGTTGAATGAGTGGGTGGTCGGGAAAAAAGAAACTAGTTGAGGCAAATGACAAGGTTTTATTGTAGTGATAAATGACAAATAATATACTCGGCAAAAATATACCAAGAAGAAATAGGCGTTTAAGGCGAGTTGATGACAAGAATAATATTGAAGAAATGAAAAGACAGATATAAACTCCGGTGGGAAGAATGAGGTTTCGTTTGGCTACTGAGATGGCGGCCAGATCCATCCCAAAAAATTGATAGAGACCTTGGAGGTGTGGGGCAATAAGAACAAAGAGCCAAAGAATTGCATAAATTAGTGAAAAAATACCTAGGGCGGAGAGATATTTCCTTCTAACAGATTTTTGTTTGATATGAGTGAGTAAGTGATCCAAACCATAGGCAGACAAGACACTTAGGGAGAAGACGACGATGATCAAAGATCGTGATGATAATGTAGAGGTGAATAAGGAAATATGGAGTAGACTAGCTAAATGGTAGCCTGGCCCTGGAAAGCCATAGCTTAGATAGATCAAGGTGATGGTTCCCCAAAACCAGATGACTGGCGTATTGATAGCGATTAGCGCAAATAATGAAAACAATAAAGGCACAACTCCGATGAAGGGTGTACCATCACCATAGATATCTGAAGTAAAGTTGTTGGTGGCTGGGTTGCCAAAAAAATCAGGGGCGAAAAACGTGACCAGGTTTTTGACCGGTGTCTTAATTTTTAGAAATACTTCTTTAGCAAACGACTCACTCATGGGCGAGAGCGGTTTTAGTTCCAGAGCTGGTAAAAGTTGAATGGAAACAATGGCAATAGCGACTGAAAAGATAGTTCCTAAGAGGATGAGAGATCGAATTTTTTTGTTTAGTGACAGGTGACTAGTGAAGGTTTTGTAGAGCCAATACAAACCTACTAAGATAAAGGTGTGGATGGCGGTTTGAAAGTGCCCGGAGAATAATGAAAAACTAGCAGCAGAAATGAAAATAAGAATATATCGAAGCTTAAGGTGTTGGTGAAGTTTTTCGGTGGCAAAAAGCATTAGTGGCAACCAGAGAATGGTGTGATCGACGATGCCAATTTCGAGCCAGATGATGAAGAAGGTCGAACCAGTTACTGCCATTGAGGCAAGGAGTGAAGCAGCTTTGGAAAGCTTAAGAGAACGAATAAATAGGTAAGTAAAGCTGGCAAAAAGTATTGGCTGAACCACTATATATATTACCCAAGCTGGCATAAATGGAAAAATAAAAAAGACGATATTGAGGGGATAAAAGACAGCCGATTGTAGATTGGCAAGCAAGGGTGTACCAGAGAAGTTGTATGGGTTCCACAGCGGCCAATGACCATGCTTAAACATATCGATGGCAAGAAAACGCCATGGAATGTCTTGCCGAATCGTGTCTGAGCCGAGAAATGCTTTGTGGCTAGTCCATGAATCGTACCCGGCGAAGCCGCCGTTGTACCAGGGAAAATAAAATGATACTAAAAGGTCTCCAGGAACTGGGATCAACCCTTGTGTGAATATTTTTCTAAAAACCAATAAGGTGAACAAGAGTATGAGGGTAATTGGTTTGAGAAGAAAACGCTGGCAAAAATAATCAAGCTTAGTTAAGAGTTTTTTTTGGCGGGGTGAAAGTAGGTGGGAGGGAAATATCTGTTGCCAACGTTTGATGTGTTGATGGATAAAAGTTAAATTCATAGATGAAACTGTTGGCAGCTAATTACTCAGCAGCTTGACGTTACTACAAATGGCGTGTTAAACGATACTAAATTCAGGTAATTACCTGTCTGACTAAAGTTTACCTTTTAAACGGTATGAGTAAAAGTGATTGTTATTAGACTGATATATACTGTAGCATATTGATTAAATTTTATGAGGATTACTAGCAAAGTTAAACAAGAATTTGGGGAGTTATTGTTGCCAAAATTTAAAAAGATTGGACCAGTTTGGGTGGTGTTGATTTTGGAACTGATGACGTTAGCAGCATACTATCCTCTACTGATGTGGGGAAAAGTACCGGTGGCGTTTGACTGGGGAGTAAATAATTACCAGCCGTGGAAGGTTGATTTTTTAAACACGTCTCAACCTGCTCCAAAATTGGCGGGACACGATGATGTGCGGATTTTCTATCCACAGAGAAAATTGATTATTGAGAGCTTGAAGAAAGGAGTCATCCCCTACTGGAATCCGTATGAGTTTAGCGGCAATGTGCTAATGGCTAATTCGCAGACAGCGATCTTTTATCCGTTGTTTTGGATATTTTTGCTACTACCACAAATTGGTGCCTGGACGCTGATGTCTTTTTTGGTACCGGTGATGGCAGGACTGGGGATGTATTTATTTTTAAGACGGGTAGTGAACCATGATCTGGCAGCGGTGGTAGGGGCATTAGCATGGGCATATTCGGAAGTAATAATTACCCGTAGCCCGGATGGGTTGGTGGCTGGACATACACTGATATGGTTACCTTGGGTGGTGTGGGGGGTAGAAAAGTTGAGAAGAGGGGAAAATGGTGGCGGTCTGTTAGTAGCTGTCCTGGCACAAAGTTTGTCGATGACTGCAGGTTGGTTCCAATTTACCTGTTACACATATTTGGTGGGCGGGATGTATGGCATGTATTGGTGGTGGCGAGAAAAAGATAAAAGTTTGGTGGTTAAGTATGGCCTGGCTAGTTTGATGAGTTTGGGAATAACAGCGGCCCACTGGTTGCCGGCATACCTGGCTTTGCAGTGGACACCCCGAGGAACGATGGGCACCCCAGTGGAATTTGCCCGAGAACACTTGATGCCCTTGTGGCAGGTGGTGACTTTAGCAGTCCCCCACTTTTTTGGTCAGGTAATCAATGGAAGTTACTTTGGAACCAGTGAGTATAAGGAAGGGGTGATGACGGTGGGAGTATTACCACTGCTACTAGCACTAGTTGGACTGACCAGTAAAAACAAGTTACCAGTGTTGAAATTTGGGTTTTGGTTGATGATGTTTGGATTAGTGATGGGGACGAATAATCCAATTGCAGTGATGGTGTTAAAGTTAAATTTACCGATTGTATCGACATTTTTACCAAATAGGTGGTTAGTGCTAGTAACAGTGGGATTATCTATCTTGGCTGCAGCCGGAATGGAGCAAATACTTCGAAACAGATGGAAAGTATTCGGTAAGTGGCTGGAGATAATAGTTGCAGCTTTTGGTGGGTTTTACGCGCTAGTGGCAGGGATGTATGGGTATGAAAAAGTGTTGGCTGGCGGGCTGGGTTGGAGTTTCTTTGAACATGGGTGGGAAAGATATGTGATGGTGGCAGTAAACAACAGCTGGTTGCCATTTATCTTGGTGGTAGTACTTATGCTGGTGATGCTAGGGACAAAGAGGCGGTTGTGGGTAGTTGGCACGCTTGTGGGACTGATGGCCCTGGGACAAGTTAGTAGAGCACACCAATATTGGTATTTTTCCGACCCCGCTCATGCATTTCCGGATAATCCGATTTGGACATATCTTGATGACCAAACTAAAGACAACCGAGCACGCGTGTTGGGAATTTCTTATTCCAGGTTTACCTCAGATACTCCCAGCTATTATGGTTTGTATTCACCAGAGGGAGTAGATGCCTTATACCCAATTTGGTACGGGGAGTTTACTAATTTTTATGATGGACTATTTCCATACAAGGGGGAAACCAAAAGAATAGAGGCGAGCTTTGCTGAGGCGCTGGAGCGACGAGGTTGGACAGACCCGATGACTGTGAATATGTTAGCCCATTTGGGAGTGGAGTATGTGGTGGTACCCAAGGACCATGGCGATATGCCACCGGAACCTGATTATTCAAAAGTGTTCGCCTACCAGTGGCATAGTGTGTACAGATTCAATTTAGCCCTGCCTAAAGTATATTTTGTAACCAGTTATGTAACGAGTGACTGGCCAGACTTGACCCTAGAGAGGGTGTTTGAGCCGGAATTTTTTGGGCAGCTTAAATCTCAGGTAGTGCTGGCGACAGATAGTGAAAAAATAAAGGAACCGTGGCGGAGTTTGGGTGGCCAACTTAAAGATAATTTTGATTTGAAGCTACAACGGTATTTGGAAGGCAATAAATTTAATGACTTTGACACGCTGGCCCAGTTTGAAAAAAACCTAATCAACAATCCCGTGGAGGTGAATCAATACGAGGGGAATAGAATGGAGCTGATGGTTAGTGCTAGGAGTAATGGATTTGTGGTGGTAGGTGATACATTCTTCCCTGGTTGGCAGGCTGAAGTTGATGGTACACCAGCACCTGTTTATAGGGCAAACGGCACGTTTAGGGCTGTACCAGTGAAGGCAGGTGAACATCGAATTGTGATGAAGTTTGTACCTGAAGGTTGGCAACAAGGTAAAATGGTATCGATGATAACTGTTGCTGGCGGATTAATGATGGTGGGTGGGTGGATATTAATTAAACGGTTGAGAGCTAATTATGGACCCTAAAAAATACTTACTGTTTGATTGGGATGGATGCTTGGCGGATACGTTATCGATATGGTTAGCGGCGTATCATAAGGTCTTTGAAGAGTATGGGGTCGAGGCTACGGATGAGACAATTGTCGCTAAGGCTTTTGGGGATTGGAATGCGGCAGAAAAGTTTGGGATTAGTGATGTAGAAGGTTATGCCAAAAAATTGGCCGACGAGGCGGCGACACAAATGTATAAAGTGGAATTGAATGGCGATGTGAAGCGAACTTTTGAGATGATAAAGTCACGAGGCGGAAAAATTGCCATTGTAACTTCGTCACTTAAACCGTTAGTGTGGCCGGCAATTGAAAAGTTTGAACTTGACCAATTTATTGATGTGTTTTTATCTGGCGAGGATGTAGTCCACCACAAGCCGGATCCAGAAATAGTCGAGGCGAGTTTGGAGAGAATGGGTGGTGACAAAAAATCGGCCGCAATAATTGGAGATTCTGATAAAGATGTAGAGGCTGGAAAAAATGCCCAGATCACGACGATGGTCTATTATCCCCAAATTAACGAGAAATTTTACAGCACGGAAACTGTAGAAGGACTGGGGGCTGACTATGTGTTTAGGAAATTAGATGAGCTATTGAGATTGATATAGGTTAACCTGTTTTGGAATCTGAGATTAGCGGAAAATTAGGGTGTCAAAGAGATTAGGATCGGTGGGAACGGATTGCTCTTGTTGACTGAGTAGGTATTTTTTGACTTGGTAGCCGTTAGGGTATGTGGTGAGTTGGTCTGGTTGCCTAGTAATACCAACTTGGTGTTGCCACCATTCACCGGTAAGCTCCGGTCGATATTCTGGGGCAGCAGCCATAATTAAGTAGGTTGTGGACTCTTTTTGGGAGGGGTGGACCTGTATACTGGGGTGAAGTTTGGCTGCGTAGAGCATGGCATATTTGGGTGAGTAGGCATAGAGCTCGGGAGTATAGACAAAGTAACCAAAGGGGCCGGGGGTATCAGTGTAGATTTGATTGGCTAATTTTAAGTTAAATTTCCATGAAGAAGGATCCGTGCCGGGAAATACTCCATGGACGACACGGATTGAAAGAGTGTGATAAAAATTGAAGCTGATAAGCAGCAGGACTAACCCGAGGCTGATTTTGGAGGGCCAAATTTTGATCAAAGCCGCAGTAGTGATGACACCTAAGGCCATAAAAGGCCAATAATAAAATTGCCAAACTTCGCCAGGGTAAAACGAAACCAAAAGCCAAAAACCTAAGTAAATCATGAGAGAAAGGCGGAAAAATGACTGATATTTAAACTTGGGCTTGAGAGCAGCGACTATAAGAATGGCGAGAGTGGTAAGACCCAGATACTTACCCCAACCGTTAGTGACTACTGAAGGATTAAGACCAATAAAACTAAGGTTATGAAAACGTTGTGAAAGAGTATTGGTCATTGAAAGCCCCGCATTTTGGTGGGGACCAAAAATAAAATTCCATACAGAGCGGGTTTGGAGAAATTGATGGCGAAGATCAAAAAGGATGAATGTGGACAGAGGAATAACAATCATAAAAGGGGCAAGCAAGTGCTTGAAGTGCTTGTGTTTGAAAATTGTGGGCAACAGGTAGAGTAAATTAACTATCATGACCGGAGCAGCGAACGCGGTTTGGAATTGGAAAGTGAGACCGTAGCAGAAAAACAAAAGAAGTAGATGGATGATCTTGCGAGAATTGAGGTAGAGATAATTAAAGTACAAAAGGAGTGGAAAGAGGAACAGGGAGCCAAAAGGATTGAAAAGTTGATCGGCAAAACCCGATGTTTGGGTAGCATAGAGCATGGCTGCAAGATACCCAATATGACGACCAAAGATCTTACTGGTAACAAAGTAGAGAATGTAGATGTTGGCGGCAATGAGCAAAATCCAGAACCAGCCAACCTTGATGGGGTCGCCGCCGGCAATAATGAAAGCGGGTAAACTAAGGTAGTACCACAAAGGACCATGAAAGTAACCAGGGATAGAACTACGAGGCCCAATGAGGTCGGGCCGGTGGTTAATTACCATTTGGTTTAGTAGCATGAAGTCGCGAGCAATATCGACATGGAAGGTGATTTCATGGTGCAGAATTGGCCAGGCGCCAATGATAAGACAAGCAAAGATGAAACCGATAACTAGCGCGGGCAGAAAGCGGACAAGATAATTAGTCTTTGAGAGAACTGGTTTTGGTGGCCAACTAGTTTGGGTCTTTTTGGGCATAGATGAGGATATTGTCAAAAAAATTAAAGTAAAGAGGCAGCTTACCAATAATGTTATCAGCGACTGCCTGATGGAGCAAGTTAGCTATTTTTGAGTGGTGGATTTGTTTGACTAAATTGAGAAAGTAACGAAGGCTTAACCATTTACCCTTGTACTCGATTTTAATTACTTTGTAACCAGCTCGGTGAAGTAACTGAGTTAAGGTTTTTTGGGAGAAAAAGAATAGGTGTTGGGGAGGTACATAAAAATGCCAGTTTTTACCCATTAGTTTGGCCAGGAGACTGCCAGCGTCACCGGTGTTGATAACCAAAACACCATCATCTTTGAGAAAAGTTCTTAATCTCTTTAAGTCACGGCGAGGGTCTTTGAGGTGTTCAACGACATCGAACATGGTAATGACATCAAAAGAATTGGGTTTGTAAGTAACATCGGAAAGGACGGCTTGCTTGATGCGGTGTTTTAACCTGTGCCGGGCTTTGGTAACAGCATATGTAGAGACATCGAAGCCAAAAGGGTCGAAGCCCTTTGCTTGGGCGAATTCTAAGAAGATGCCGGTGGCACAACCGACATCGAGTAGTTTGCCTGTGGATTTGAATCGACTAATCCTGGTGAGGTAGCGTTTCATGTTGATGGCTTCGGTGAGCTGATCGCCTTCATAATTACTATAACCGATTCGATCTTGGGATCCAGTAAAAAAACGCTCATCGTAATATTCTGAGATAAAGGAGCGGTAGTCCTGCTGAAATTTAAGCGTGAGGAGTTGACAGCTTTTGCATTTTAAAATGTCGTAACCATATTTGGTGAATACTTTGGTGGGTACGCGTTGACGACAGAGGTAGCAGCGTGTCCTTTTGCGAGAAGAAAATTGGGGCATAACACAAAATCAAAACTTAATAAGTACGATGGGATAACAACTGAGGGAAAAAGTAAACCATACTTTAGGTGGATTTAACAGGGGGATTTTGGTTAACCGAAGCTGATAGTATACCCCCTAAAACCGCCCCTACCAGGGTTAACCAATTCCTGATGTTAAGCACCCAAGGTGTATAGTCACCAATATATAGGTATGGGGCGTAGCGAAGCAAGGCTCCAAAAGTGAGGGCAAACATGATGGCAAGGGTGAGTTTGGTTTTGGGGACTAGGACTGTGAGGGCAAAGGGGACGATAAAATACCAGGGGAGGATTTCGCGTTGGCTGATGATGGCTAGAGTGAGGAGATAGGAAATGAGGATGGAGGAGAGAGTAAATAATTGAAACGAGTGTTGCTTGGACTTATTTGTCAGAGAGAAAACTAGGGGAAGGGCGGCAAGGCTAGCATATTTGATGCCGACGGAAATGAATAACAAGACCCAACTGGTGATTTTTTTGCCAGAAACTAATAACCCCAATGACAGCAACATGATGGCTGCCATAGCGATGTCAAGGTGAGCAGAAACTAAACCTTCGATGATGATGAGAGGATTGAAGGCGAAAAGCGCTAAAGACAGGTTTAAGGTTTTAGGTTTAAGGTGTGAGGTAATTTTGTTGAGAGAAAAAATACTTACGAGATAACTGATAGCCCCTAGGAGTTTGAATGAGATGAGGGTGGGGACAAATTTGCCAAAGCCGATAAGATAAAAAATAGCAGTAAGCGGGAGCCAAGTGGGGCCGTATGGATAGGTGCGATGCGTCCAGTGCATAAATCTGGTCCAGAGGTCGCCGGGAAAATCTAATGCGGTGAACTGGTAGGGGTTAAGGTGGTGGTGAATGAGGATGCGGGTATCGAAGATATAATTGAAGATGTCATAAGAAAAGGCCGGGTAAGAAAATATGAGGACCGCAGTGGTGATTACTGCTAAGCGGATGATTTCTAAAGTTGTAAGTTTGCCAACGGAAGCAAGTCGAACCAATAACCAATAACCAATAACCAATGAGGAGAGGATGGCAATGAATATGGCGGTTGATAGGGGTCGATTGAAGTAGCCAAGGTAAGTGAGCTGATGTTGGAATGTTTGGTAGAGTTGGTTTGAAGAGAGAGTAAGATTGAGGTCGACTTGGGAGTAGCTATAAATAAGGAGAGAGAATAGGGATGAGAGATATAGAATGATAGAGATTTTTTTCATGTTCATGGGGAAGGAAAAGGTGAGGAAAAACTACTTGTATTTGCCCAGAAGATAAGCCCAGCGGATCTTGATAATGTCCATAAGCATGCGAATGGAGTCTTTGGCGGGACTAACACGGCTTGTTGTGACATAGGTCCATTTAACGGGGATCTCAATATATTTGTATTTAAACTTACGGGCCAAAAATAAAAGCTCTACATCAAAAGCACCTGTGTAGGCGTCTTTGGCACGACGGTTTTTGTAGACTACCAAGCGATTGAAGAGGTCGTTGGTGGCGGCAGCGGAAAAAGCCTTGAAACCACACTGGCTGTCGTGAATGCCGCGGAGGGCAATGATTTGGACCATTAGATTAAAGACCCTGCCCATGAGGTGGCGAAGATATGGTTCTTGATGGCGACTGGCACCGGGAGCTTCACGGGAACCAATGATAACTTGGTAGCCTTGTTGGTATTTGTCTAGCACCTTGGTGACTTCGGAAATAGGGGTGGCTTGATCGAAGTCAGTAAAGAGGCGGACTTCTCCCCGAGCCTGTTTCATACCGGTGGCGACGGTTTTGGCTTTGCCATAGTGGTGATTGGTAATCAGACGCCAATGTGATTTGGTCTTAATCCAATTACGAACTAATTGGACTGTGTCATCTTTGGAGCCATCATCAACAACAATTGCCTCCCATAAATAGTTTTGTGTGGCAAGGAAGTCGTTGACCTGATCGAGTTTGCCTACCTTGAAATTGGCAGCCTCGTTGTAGGCCGGAATGATGATGGACAGTAATGGGTCAGTAGCCATAGACTAATTCTAAACTGAAAAAGGTGATTAACCAAATATAGATGAGAGGATTAGCCTTGGGGAGCGGGGTGACCGATGCGATCGAGACTGTCGGGGTGATGGATGAGGCGGAAGAGAGTAATCCCTGGTGGAACTACGACCCGGTTGGTGATCTCGGCACGACCAAAACCAGCAATTTCCCAGAGTGAGTTACCTAGGGGATGGCAGTCAGCAGGATCAGCTTCACAGGCGACTATAAGCTGGCTAGTAACTTGATCTTCCAGGAGTACTGGTTTGTGGTTCTCGATCTCAAGAAAAAACCGGTAGGCGTGATCTGAATTGCCAGGGGTGATGAGGGCAAAGTTAAAAGGTTGGTCGTTACTTAGCTTGATTGCTTCCTCGGCGATCCTTTGGGTCTGATTAACAAGATTTGATCCCTGAACCCAAATGGGCTCTTTGATGACTAGATAAGACGTAGCCGCTAGGGCAACAACTGCTAAAATAAACTTAAACTTGACTGATTTTGCAACTGAAAGGATCAGGCCAAGAACCAAGAAAGGTGCAGGGAAAAGAAACTCGAAGTAATGATAGCGAAGTTGACCTTTGTACATGCTAATGCCCAATATTCCCAGGGCCCAGAAGATGAGGATAGTAGTACTTGCAGAGGTGAGGTTACGCTTTTGTTTGATTAGGACAAATAGGAAAATTATGATGGAGACGAAGAAGCCATAGGTAATCCAGGGCGTGATGGGGCCAAATCTACTACCCAAGATAGATTCAAAATTAAAACGATTGATTTCGTAAAATAACCAGGCTAAATTGTAACTTCTCAGACCGGTAGTACTGCCACCGCGACTGATAAATTCGATGGCTGAACGAGTATTTAAAAAGTTATGGCGAACTTCAAAGGCAAAAAAGGGGCTGGCAGCAACAAGAAACCCAAGTATTTGGGCAAGAGTCAATTTGAGCCAAGATCTGAGAGGTGATTCCAGTAGCATGATGACCAACATTATTGGTGCCAAAAGAAGCCCTAGATAGTGGAGGTGAATACTGGCAATGCTGAAAAAGAATGCTGATAAAAACGCTAATTTGAGATTAACGGTTTTTGGGGTTTTATTTTTGGAACCGAGCTTGGTGTGGGGATTGAGGGCATAGTGGAGACAGGCAATGGTAAGAAGAGAAAAAAGAGGCATAGGGTTGGGGTTCCACGATGATCTGGAAAAAACGACAATCCCTGGAGATGCTGCATAAAGCAGAGAAACAATCTGGGCCGGAAAAGTGCCGAACCAATCCCTGATTACATAATATAGGAGGGCGACGGTGGCTACACCCATAATGGCAACCATGATGGCAGGCCCGACAGGGTCGAGATGAGACAAAATCATGGCAGGAATCATCATGTAATAGTAGAGGGGTCCTAAGTAGAAGCCACCTACTGAAGCTGTGGGGCCAAGGAGGGTAAGATCGTGGTCGACGATCATGCGTTTGACCACTAGAGCATCACGACCTTCGTCCCCGAGAAAGACCAGGAACTCACGGATTTTGTAAAGACGGAGAAAAGAAGCTAAAAGGAGTATCGATACTAATACGAGGAGCTCGATTTTATGGCGACCAATAAATTGTTTGATCAACTTGGTGGACATTAATTCCTAAGCTCTAATTTCTAAATTCTTACCAAATTCTAATGTCTAACAGATAAATTCACAAACAGATGGAGCATCCACAAAACCCTAATCAGTCTTTTTGTTTTTCCACACTACCTTACTATACATGGCGTAGTTCCAAATAAGCCCGAGGAAGATGCCGGTAATGTAGGCAATTGAGGTGACCAGGTCGGTAGTGTTGATAAAGTTGTTGGCCGCCTTGATGGTGAGCCACTGAATAATGGGAGAACCAAAGGAAAGAGCGTTGAAACTAATAAATTTAGTGATCAGGGTTTTGGGGTCCATGGAAAGTTTGCGATCGGAAAAGGTCCAGAAGTTGTTGAGGACGAAGTTACTGATGATGGCAAACTCGGCACCTACGATGGTGGCCAGGGCCGGATCCATGCCGGTGGCTTTCCAGAGATAGGTAAAGATGACGGTCTGAATGATAAACCCTGTAGTACCTACTACCAAGAAACGCAAGAAACGGGGGGGGTTGGTAAGGTCGGTTTTGATGAGATAACCGAGGAGATTGATGATGTACTCTGAGCCAATTTTAGATTTACCGTAGACCCTGTCCTTAAAGTGCATGGGGACTTCGGTAACTTTGGCCCCGGCAAGGAAGGCTTTGTGGAGGAATGAAACTTGAAAAGTGTAACCTTTAAATTCGGCCATTTGGTCAGCAAGTTTTTGGTAGAGAGTGGTGCGGACTGCCCGGTAACCCGTGGTCCAATCGTGATGTGAAAAATTAAAGAGCATAGTGCGGACAATGAGGTTGCCAAAGACAGAAAAAAGCTTGCGGTGGAGTCCCCAATTTTTGGGAATAGAGCCGCCTTTAATGTAGCGACTACCAATAACCAAATCGTAGCCTTGGTCGATTTTGGATAAGAATGATGGAATTAATGCTGGGTCGTGTTGGAAATCAGCGTCCATTTCAAACATGACCTCAGCCTTTAAATTCTGTGAAGCATATTCCATGCCACGAAAATATGCTTTACCTAAGCCTTCTTTTTTGCCGGTGATAAGGTGAACATTTTTGTATTTCTTTTGAGAAGTTTTGACTACTGCTTGAGTACCATCGGGAGAATTGTCATCAACAACCAAAATATGCATGTGGTGCTTGGTGACTTTTTTGAAAACTTGCTCGAGCTCATCGATAAGGCGGCCGATGTTTTCTTTTTCGTTATAGGTGGGTACAATAACGACGACTTTCATAAGAAATTTTCGAATTATTCGAATATACGGCTAATTAATGTGAATTAATAATGATTAGGTATGTTTGACTCTATCTAGATCCGCTTCGACCATGATTTTGACTAACTCTTTGAAGGTGACTTTGGGCTGCCAACCAAGGATTTTTTTAGCTTTGGCTGGATTGGCAACCAGCAAATCTACTTCTGCTGGGCGGACATGAAGAGGATTGTTGGCTTCGACATAAGGTGTCCAGTTATCGATGCCGATAATTTTAAAGGCTTCATCGAGGAATTCTCGAATTGAGTGTGTTTCTCCGGTGCCAACCACATAATCATCGGGCCTGTCTTGCTGGAGCATAAGCCACATGGCCTCGACATAGTCTTTGGCGTAGCCCCAGTCACGTTTGGAATCGAGGTTACCTAGTTGAATACTCTTTTGTTTTCCAAGCTTGATGCGGGCAACAGCATTGCTAATTTTTCTGGTGACAAACTCTAAACCGCGGTTTGGCGACTCGTGATTAAAAAGGATGCCAGAGCACGCAAAGATGTTATATGATTCGCGATAATTGACAGTAATCCAGTGGCCATAGACTTTGGCTACACCATAAGGGCTCCTGGGATAAAAAGGGGTGTTTTCCGACTGAGGGGTTTCCATAACTTTGCCAAACATTTCCGAGGAAGAAGCCTGATAGAATTTAGTGTCTGGTTTAGCCAGACGGACGGCTTCGAGCATACGAGTGACGCCAATGCCAGTAAAATCACCGGTGAGGACCGGCTGCTCCCAGGAGGCTTTAACAAATGATTGGGCGGCAAGATTGTAGAGCTCGTCGGGTTGTGATTTTTTGACGGCTTCGGTGAGAGAGTGCTGGTCGAGTAGATCTCCAGAGAGGAGTTGGATGTCATCGATAATATTTTTGAGCCGTTCAAAATTGGGGTTACTTGACCTTCTAGTCAAGCCATATACTTTGTAGCCTTTAGTTAACAGAAATTCTGCTAAATAGGGGCCGTCTTGGCCGGTAATACCAGTAACAAGCGCAGTCTTGGTTTTGGACATATTGTCTCCCTTATTGGGGCAGGAGTTGTTTATTGACTCTTAGTTAATAATTGTAAATCATTGTCGGTCATTTTGATGATCATTTGTTCAAAACTCACTTTTGGTTGCCAGTCAAGAATAGACTTAGCCTTGGAACTATCCCCCAAGGGGGATTTAATTTGTTCTTTCCTTACAAATGAAGGGTCTGTTTCGACAAAGTCTTGGTACTTAAGTCCCAAATGCCCAAAGGCAATTGTACAGATGTCGGCAACAGAATGATACTCTCCTGATGCGATAACAAAATCTTCTGGTGAGGGCTGCTGGAGCATGAGCCACATGGCCTCAACGTAATCAGGAGCATACCCCCAGTCTTGAGTAGCGTCTAGATCTCCAAGCAATAACTTGGACTCATGACCCAATTTGATCTTAGCTGCAGTTTGGGTAATTTTTCTGGTGACAAATTCGGGGCCACGACGCTCGGACTCGTGGTTAAAAAGAATGCCGGCAACAGCGAAGATGTTGAAATGCTGTCTCATAATGCCAACTAGACGATGAGCAGCAGCCTTACTGACCGAGTAAGGATCCAGAGGTGAAATAGGGCTGGTTTCTGTTTGAGGTGAGATTTCTGAGTTGCCAAAAATTTTGCTGGAACTAGCTTGGTAGAATTTGGTCTCTGGGTAACGTTGGCTGATGATTTCTAAGATCCTGGCTACTCCAAGAGTGTTGATATCGAGAGTAAGAACAGGCTTTTCCCATGATGGAGGAATAAAGGTAAAGCCAGCGAGGTTGTAGACTTCGTCTGGTTGGTGTTTTTTGAAGATGGATTGGATGGATTCGCTGTCGAGAAGATCGCCGTCTTCGAGAATGAGTTTATCTTTGATGTGGTCAATGTTTTGGTAGCCGATGTTATGTTGTTGACTGACCATACCCACAACTTGATAATCTTTTTGGAGCAAAAGTTCTGAGAGATACGAACCGTCTTGGCCAGTAATGCCGGTGATCAGAGCTACTTTGTTCATATAATCTAGACTGATAAATGCTTGAAAGTTATAGGTTAATACTTAGATTGTCTCAATGACCAATAACAAATAATCAAATTCCAAACAATATTAAAAGTTCAAATGATCAATACCTAAACAAGGAAAGATGATGTTTTGAGAATTGTTGATCTGATTGTATTTGATAATTGATGCTTGGTGATTGCTATTTATCTGCCGATGCCGATGTATTCGAAACCAGCAGCTGTGACTTCGGTCGGGTCGTATTGGTTCCTAGTGTCGATGAAGACGTTACCCCTCATGGCTGCTTTGAGCTTTGGCAATTCTAATGAAATTAGCTCCGGCCATTCTACTAAGATGATGGTAACCTGTGATCCTGCGGCAGCTGTATAAGGATCATCTGTTGTGTGGAGGTTTTGGAGGATGACTTTTGCTGCCTGATTGGCTTTGGGGTCGTAAGCGACAACTTGAGCTCCAGCTTTAGTAAGAGCAGGAATGATTTTGAGACTAGGAGCCTCACGCATATCATCGGTGTTGGGCTTGAAGGCAAGACCTAATACTGCCACTTGCTTATTTTTCCAACCACCAACTTGGGCAGCAAATTTGTCGATAAGTTTGGTGATGCGCTTGTCGTTGAGCTGATCGATTTTGACGAATAGCCCATCTCCTTCTCCAACTGCTCGGGAGTAAGCGGCTAATTCTTTGACGTCTTTGGGGAAACAAGAGCCACCGTAACCAAGCCCCGGATACCAATAGTGCTGCCCGATGCGTTTATCCTGGCCCATGGCACGAATAACTTCCTGAACATCGGCACCATTCTTTTCACACAGATTGGCGATTTGGTTAATAAAGGTGATACGTTGAGCAAGATAAGCATTGGCAGAATATTTGCTCATCTGAGCTGACTCAGGGGTAATGGTAATCTTTTCTCCAGGAAGAGGCTGGTGAAGTTTGAGAAGCTTGTGGGTGACATCTGGATCGCGGGCACCAATGACAACGCGGTCTGGATAGAGGGCATCGTGGACAGCACTACCTTCTTTGAGAAATTCTGGGAGTGATGCAGTGTGGAATGGGACATGAGTCTTGGTTTGGAGGAGGGCTTCAACTTTGGCATTAGTCCCTGGTGGAACTGTGCTTTTGATGGCGACGATTGCCCCCGGCTTGAGATAAGGAGCAAACGACTCGCAGGCAGCAAAGACATACTTGAGGTCGGCTTGACCATCTGAAGCTGATGGGGTACCAACCGCGATGATAATGACATCGGCATCTTTGATAGCGGTGGGGTAGCTGGTGGTAAATTTGAGGTTGCCGTTTTTAAGACTAGATTGGATGAGATCCTCAAGACCAGGCTCAAAAAAAGGAGCCTTACCTTGTTGGAGTCCTTTGATCTTGGGTTCAACCACATCGAGCCCGTAGACAGTGTTGCCAAATTTGGAGAAAACCCCAGCGGAAACAACACCAACGAAACCGGTACCGATGACTGTAACGTTCATGGGGTCTATAATACCAGAAAAGAATTAAATTGGGTAATTAAGATGGGCAAAATTTATTTGGTGCCAACACCGATAGGAAATTTGGATGATATTACACTGAGGGCGATCAAGGTGCTAGGGAGCGTGGAAATAATTGTGGTTGAGGATAGTAGAGTGAGTAGTAAATTGTTGAAGCACCTGGGTATTGAGAAGCGGTTGATGGTGTACCACGAGTTTAACAAGGATGAGCAACTTCCTTTAGTATTAGCAGCAGCTGAAGAGGGAGATATTGCAGTAATTACTGATGCAGGGACACCGGGTATTTCTGATCCTGGGTTTGAGTTGATCAGAGCAGCGATTGAGAGAGGGGTAGAAGTGACTCCCCTCCCCGGGCCAACGGCATTGATTCCAGCACTGGTGGCCTCGGGACTAGCAACTGATAAATTTGTGTTTTGGGGATTTTTGCCGAAGAAGGATGTCGCAAGAGACAAGGTGTTGGTATCAGAAAAAGATGAGACCAAGACAATACTGATTTATGAGAGCCCCTTCAGGGTGGCGGCAACACTTAAAGCCATGTACCAAATCTGGGGCGAGAGGCATGTATGTGTGGCTAGGGAAATAAGTAAAAAGTTTGAAGAGCTAGTGAGATTACCGTTATCTGAGGCAAGGGATCTATTTGCCGATAAACAAGTAGAAGGAGAGGTGGTGATAGTGGTAGAGGGGGCCAGTAAGAAACAACCTGTTTGGAGCGAAGAAGAGGTTAAAAATGAGTTGACAAAAAGAATGGGTGAGGGGAAAAGCTTGTCTAGCGTGGCTCGAGAATTGGCCAAGGAGTGTGGCTGGAACAGAAAGCAGGTGTACGAGTTGGGACTGGAGATTAAAAAAACAAATTGATTTGGAGATTAATTAGAAAATTTTTGAGGTACACATGCAGATTGATATTGTGACAATTTTTCCAGAAAT
>Ga0210057_1000766_pt1 | contig 52191 bp, 34 predicted proteins | sample CryGeyCG2114_010_2_FD_183968 | JGI IMG/M metagenome (GOLD analysis project Ga0210057, IMG submission 183968) | Groundwater microbial communities from aquifer - Crystal Geyser CG10_big_fil_rev_8/21/14_0.10 (SPAdes) (version 2) | ecosystem: Environmental > Aquatic > Deep subsurface > Groundwater ...
TTTTGCCTACCCGCCTTTTACTGAATATAAAGAGAATGGGCTTGATTTGTTCGGCAACTGGGAGAAAGATCGCCATTTGGTTTTGGAATGGATAAAAAAAGAACAAGTATCCTTGCTTCTTGTTCCTACTGGTCGGGATTATTACTTAAAACTGGTTTCTTTGGAACCGTGGCTTTTTTCATCGGCCGGCAATGTCTCCGGTTACGGTACTTTTAGCGCTTATTATGTTAATCGAGACAAAATTTAAATTTGTTTATGAAGGAATCTTTTGATTATGAAAAAAAAGTATGGTCAGCTTCGCCCATGATGCCCAACTGTTTTTATATTCAATATCTTCATTTTTTGTACGCCGCCGCTTGTCTGTCCAAGTTAAAAGAGGGGTCGCGTGTTCTTGATCTAGGTTGCGGGGGCGGTTCTCTTACCGCCGCTTTAGCAAAAGATTTTCCTGGATTAATATTTACTGGCGCGGATATAAGCAAAAATGCCATTAAGGACGCCCAGAAATTTAGTACGGATAACCTGAACTTTATTCATATTGATTCCGAACAGAACTTGCCTTTTTCGGACGGTTATTTTGAGGCAGTTTTGCTGGTAGATGTATTAGAGCACATCTCTCGTCCGGCTGAATTATTGGCGCGGGCGGGGAGAGTTTTGGTTAAAGGAGGTTATTTATATATCTCTGTACCAGTGGAGGGGGCGTGGTGGTGTTTGCATTTTTGGGCGCGCCGGTTGGGTTGGCAGGGAAAGTTGGTTCAATCCGGCCATGTCCAGAATTTTACTCCAAGAAAAGCGCGGGAATTATTGCTAACCGGTGGTTTTAATATCATTGAATCCCGCTGGGGGTTTCACCTGTTTTCGCAAGTTTTGGACATCGCCTACAGTCTCTTTTGGCTGGCGCGGCATCGGCTGCCAAAAATGTCCTTAGAAGGTTACCGTCAGCAATCTTATTCGTCTTATAAGCAGACTTTATTTAATCTCGCCACCAAACCGATTTTTTTGATAATGAATCTGGAATCGCTTATTTTTAAATCCATTCCCGCCATGGGTTGGCATCTAACGGCGCGCAAAAGTTGAGGTTTGATTACTTATGAAAAGCAGCTATTTTGGGTCCCTTCACCACCATTTTTTGCGATTTGGCTTGCAACAGTTAGCTGGAGCGGGAGGCAGTGTTTTGGATATGGGTTGCGGCGGCGGAGCTTTTAGCCGCCTCTTAAAGAAAATGCGGCCAGACCTTCTTATTTACGGGGGCGATGTTAACCGCGCCTCTCTTTCCCGCGCCCGACAAGGTTTTAAGGGAACGGAATTTGTTTATGCCGATATTTATAACATTCCCTTTTCTTCCAACTCTTTTGACGCGGTGATTATACTTGATCTTTTAGAGCATTTAGACAGTCCTGGAGATGCTTTGGAAGAAGTGAGGCGGGTGTTAAAGCCGAACGGTATTTTGTATCTCTCGGTCCCTTTGGAAGGGGATCGTTCTAATCTGGTTGGTCTTCTTTACTATGTTTTTAACCTCAACCTTAAGTCAAGGACCGGCCATTTACAGCTATTTACCCGCCAGCAGATCTTTTACCTACTGCAGGGGAGCGGTTTTTCCATAAAGTCTTACTGGCATATCTTCCATTTTTTTTATCAGCTGGTTTATTTGGTTTACTGGTGGCTGCCTTGGCGGTTTATTGTTCTAAAGGAGTCCAGCGGCCGTCAAGAGTCCCGTTATCCTTGGTGGCTGACTGTTTTTTCTTGTCTTGTTAATTTGGAATCATATTTGTTTAGCTGGTGGCCGGGACAAACAATTTTAATCGCCGCTTCTAGAGTTGGTTAATTTAGTTAGCATGAAGATACTGATTATTCAGCCGTGGATTAGCTATCGCGGTTCGGAAAAGATTAGCGTTGATTTGGCTTGCCGCCTAAGTCGCAAAGGCCACCAGGCGGTTGTGGCGGCGGTCTTTGTTGATTACTGTCGTTTGCCTCCTCGGGGAAATGAGGTCACTTACCTTGCTGCTCCTTGGTGGCTTGCCCATTGGCTTAAACAATCCCGACTAGCTTGGTTTGTATTAGGAATCCCCGTTCTTTTTTGTTTGGTTTTGTTCCACGCCCGCTCCTTTGAATTTTTAAACCCCCATAACCTGCCTTCCCATTGGGTGGCTTGGGCGGTTGGGAAGTGCTGCCGGATTCCTGTGGTATGGACCTGCCACAACCTTCCTCAAAAACCGGCTTTTGGCAAACTAGGCAGTTTTGTTTGGGACACGGTGGTAGGGACTCTGGATCGGGCATTTATTCCTCGTTTTGATCTTATTTTAACTTTTTCCCGTAAAACCGCCGCTCAACTTGTTTACTTTGGCGCCAGAGTGGTCAAAGTTCATTCGCCGGCGGTGGACTGGTCTTTTTACCAAGACATTAGTTCAAATTTTGGTTCTTTAGACTTGCCTCAAAAGAAGGGTTTAACCTTAGCGGTAATTGCTAATTTGCACCCGGTCAAGAATCATCGTTTAGTATTTAAAAGTTTGCGAATTTTGCTTGATCAGGGTTGGGAACTGTCTTTGTGGTTAATTGGCGATGGCTCTTACCGGCAAAGACTTATTTATGACTGCCTTCGCCTTGGCCTTGCCAAGAATGTTTACTTTTTTGGCTACCGCGAGGCGGAGGAAATAAAAAGGATAATCAAGGAAGTGGATTTGCATATTTGCCCGTCTTTTGTTTCGGAAGGTTGTTCCCTAACGCCTTTGGAGTGCTTATGCCAAAATATTCCCTCAATAGTGATTAAAAACTCGGGGGTGGATGAGTATTGGCGGCATTGGTTTCCTCGGTTAATCGCTTACCCAACCGTAAACGATCTTAGCCGTAAAATAGTTTGGGCGGCCAGGCATTACCAGCAAATCAAATCGAGAAGCGCCGAATGCTCGATTGAATTAAAGAAGCGTTTTGATTGGGATGTGTATACTGATTGGTTTGTTAGAGAATTAACGCGCTTTAACATATGAAGATAGCTGTATTTCATTTTGGGTTTTTTTATTCCGGCGGTGGTGAAAAACTGGTGATTGAACAGGCCGAAGGTCTTCGCCAGCGCGGCCATGAGGTGATGTGTTTTGCTCCAGTAGTGGACTCGGGACACTGTTTTCCCGAACTGCTCAACAATTTTTCTGTGGAGCTTGTTGGGGTAAAGATTCCTTCTTGGTGGCCGGATTGGCAAATGCTGCAAGTTCTCGTTAATTGTTTTTTATTCCCTCTTTTTTTCAATCGTTTTAAGGATTTTGATGTGGTGTTGGCGGCTAATCAGCCCAGCGTCTTTTTTGGCTGGTGTCTGAATCGGCGCTGGGGAATACCTTATGTGGCTTATTTGGCTCAACCGACCCGTCATTTGCACCCTCGTCTAATTGATTTGGCGACTGACTTTGGTTTGGTAAAAGGTTGGGGATTAGCTCATTTTCTAGCCAAGTTATTTAGGCCCTTTATAAACAGATTGGATCAAACGAGCATTAAAGAGGCCAGTGAAATGCTAACCAACGGCGACTACATCGGCGCTGTCCTAGAAAATACTTATCAGAGAGGCCGAATTAATTGCCCGGCCGGAGCCCACCCATCGGGACGGGATGTTATTTGTAGAAAGGGTCGTTACAGGCCTCGTCTAAAGGATGAAAATGCTTTTGTCACTAATCCCTACTTGCTGATAACTAATCGCCACTTTCCTCAAAAAAGATTTGACTTTGGTTTGCAAGCTTTAAAACTTCTTTCTTGTGATTTTCCAAACCTTGGCTTAATTATTACTGGCGAAGCGACCTCGTATACTAGAGAATTACGCCGTTTGGAAAACTCTTTGGGACTAAACGGCCGGGTCAAGTTTACCGGTCTGGTTAGCCAAGATTGTTTGCTGAATCTTTATCAAAACGGCTTGGTTTATTTATACACCGCACCACAGGAGGATTTTGGCATGGGGGTGGTAGAGGCAATGATGGCTGGTACGCCGGTGGTGGCGTGGAACGAAGGCGGTCCCTCTTGTACCGTTATTAACGGTTTGACCGGCTTGTTAGCCCGCCCTTGGCGAGTAAGTGATTTCGCGTCTAAGGTGAAAGATATCCTTAATGCTTCGGAAGAGCGTTACAATCAGTGGTGTTTTGATGCTCGTAAGCACGCCGTTAAATATTATTCCTACCAGCGGCATTACGAGATTGTGGAAAATACTTTATTAAAGGCGGCTAAACGGAATATATCTTATTCTCCACCAAAATAACCCGCGGTTTATTGGTCTTAAAACCGCGGGCGCTAGTCAAATACTTCCAATCCGTTGACGATAGTGGTCGTGGCGGCCGGCGTATTGCTGTACGGGTTACAGCACCACGGCTCAGTCTGGTGCACTACGCTGGTGCAATTTCTTCTTTCTTGGAGGGCCGCATTGATCGCCGCGATTAATGCTCCCGCGCCAATCCCAAGATCGTTGCCCCAGCCATTGCTTTCTAGGTGGCGTACCTCGATGTACCGGCCGTTGTCATCCAAAAGACCCTCACCATATATGGGGGGGACAATAATTTCCCCATAACCGCTGAAAGGTCGGCAAATTATTAAACACAGCTCTCCGGTGTGTTTCTCCACACGGAGGACCGCGTCTATTACCATCGCTTTGTCCATTTTTACTCTCCTTTGAGTCTGTTTTGTTAGTAAGATGATTATACTATATACACATCAAATATGCAAGCGCGGACATCTAAATCTCTTTCACTTTAATTACCTTGTCTTGCTAAAATAGTAGCATGGTTAAACTGCCGAAGTTGTCAAGCGGGTCATTTATTAATAAAATATTGCTTTTTTTGGTTCTCGGCGCTCTCTGTTTTCTCTTGGCTTATTTTTTGGGTTGGCGTTACACGCGGGTGGTTTTGGGCAACGACACGCCCGCTTATTACGCTCACCTAAAATGGGTGGATAAGTATTGGCCGAGGATTCCTTATTGGTACGATCTGGAGGGCGGGGGAGTAAGTTTGGTTCAGGGTTATCCAATTGCGTCCGATTGGCTGGTGAGCGGAATTCACCATCTGTCTTCGTTAAATCTCGTCCAGGCAATGCAGTTGTGGGGTTGGTTGTGTTTGCCGTTGACGGCGATTGGAGTTGGTTTTTTGGCCTATTTTTTTATTCCTAACTGGCTGGCCGCTTGTTCGGCGGGTATTTTTTTTCTTCTCTCCCCACTTTCCTGGTCTTATTTGTGGCAGTGGGGTTTTTATGCTGATGTAAGCTCCTATCCCTTTGTACCGTGGGCATGGCTTTTTTTTGCTATGCATTTAAGGCGGATTCGTGAACACGATTCCACTTTTTACTCTAGATTACTTCTTCTCTTGTCAATTATCTTTTACTCTCTGGTTTGGCTAATGCATCCTCTGTCTGGACTAGGTATTACCCCGGTCTTTTTCCTTTTATTTTTTAGCAGCCATCTAAAGATTAAACAGCGGTGGGCTGCTTTTTGCGACTTACTTAAGAATCGCGCTTGGCGTAAATTATTTTTTCCTTGGAAAACCCCGCTTACTCTTTTTATATTTTGTTTTTTGCTAATCAGCTGGTGGCTGATTCCTTTTTTTCGATATAACCGGTTTGCCAATCGGGAAGGCTTAACGGTGGGGGAGAAGAGTTACGAAAGCTTGGTTAAACAAACCGTTAGTTCCAGCACCTTCCTTTCCCTAAAAGAGCCCGCCGAGATGGATAAGGATTATCCTTTACGCAACCTTGCTCTTCCCGTAGTAGTTTGGTCTTTAGCCTCTTTGGGAATAGTTTTGGGTTTTTTTGGCAAAGGTGTTCCTCGCTGGCTATGTTTGTACCTTCTTGTTGGTGTTTTGTCGGTAACACAGCCGCGAATTCAGTTTTGGCTGGTTAATTATATACCTTGGTTTTTGAATTTGTTCTTTTCCCGCCGCGGGATATGGCTTTGCTTAAGAATTCTGGCGCCAGTTCTGGCGGCGGGTGGGTTGTATTATCTTGGCAGAGCATTGTCCGGACTGCTCTTTTACCCTATTCGGCTATGCCGCCGACTTTTCCTCGGAACTATCCCTAACTTCATTGGAGTGATAGTTGCTTTTGCGGAGGATTACTTGTTCACTCCAACGGTGACGGTGTTAGTATTTATTGCCATTCTTTTATTTTTTGGCCACTTGCCTTACAAAGAGGATTTTTTTTGGCGCGTTGGTCCGGAGAAAATTGATACGGTAAGTGTATGGGCTGATCGTCCCAACACCTGCGCCGCAAATGCTTCTGACACGCTTTGTTACCTTGGCCAGATAGTTGATGATATTGATCAGGCTGATTTGTTTTCTGCTTGTTCTCTTTTGAGAAGCGATTTGGTCCTTATTGGGGAGAGCGCTCTTCCGGGAATCTGCTCCCTTAATTTGGATCAGCATGCCGAGGCGCGCCGCTTTGTGGCCGAGTTTAAAGACCAGTGCCGAAAAGGCACTTTTAGCTATCCGGCCTTGTGTTCTTCGGTGCGGCCGACTTTAGGGGAACAGCTGGCTTTTCGTAATTGGCCTCCTTTTCTGTTGGGTGGTCAAGAAGAGGCTTTTGTTGGTAAAGATAATTTGTCTTTGCTGTCTTCTTTGGAGCGCTTTGCCGGCGAAGGCCGTTACGATATTTCCCCCGGAGTGGCGGAACTAATTACAACTTCGCCTGTTTTCTCTTCTACCCCTCGGATACAGCTTTATTTAGCTCAACTTTCTCCAAACCACGCCTATTGGGGGTATCAGGCGTCGGCCTTTTTTTCGCCTGGGGACAGTCTTTATCAAAACAGTTCTATTACTGATAATTTGGCCGGTTACTACGGAATTAACGCGGTGGCTTTCCCCTCATATACTCAAAAATTACTGTCTCGCTATTCCACAAGCTGGCAAAACCAAACTTTTGCCAATAGTGGCGCTACTATTATGTTGGAAAATACTAGTCCTACCAAATTGGTAGATTTTGACCAGCGGAGGCGGGTGTTGGTAATTGCTTCCAAAGAGGAACGGGCCTATGAACAGGTTTTTAGAGCGGCTAACCGCGGCCTTTTTCCTTACCAAAACTACCTTCTTTACGAAGGGGATTCGGATTTTGTTGATGATTACTCTTTGGAGCAGTTAAGTGGTTTTGATCTAGTTTGGTTAAACGGTTACCGTTATAAAAACCGCCGAGCGGGATACTATCTTTTGGAAGCCTACGCCCGCCAAGGAGGCCGCGTTTTTATTGATACCGGTTGGCAATACATCGCTTCCGATTGGCAAAGCGATGGCCTTTCTGCTATATTCCCCGCCTCTTCTTTACAATGGTCCGCTCCTGCTGGAACAAGCACTATCAAGTTTTCGGATAACCTGACTAAGCTTCTTGTTGGGAAAACCGTTTCTTCTGTTGGTTTTACTTACGACTGGGATTATTCCTTTGCTCCTATTTCTCAAATGTCATTTGGATTTACTTCTCTGCTGACTGCCGGCGACAAAGTTGTGATGGCAAAGGCTGATGTAGGGGAGGGGACGGTTATTTGGTCTGGCTTGAACTATTTGGCGTACGCTCTTGGAAGCGAAGAAAATGAAAGAAGGGATCTTATCTCTTACTTATATTTTATTGTAAACGGCCTTTACTTATGGTCGTCCGGTGATACTAATACAAACTTTGATATTTCTTACCAACGTCCCGATCCGACAAAAGCTGTTTTTACTTTGCAAAAATCTACGGTCAACACTTCTACTTTTTACTGGAAAGAGAATTGGTATTTTGATTGGCATGCCCGGCTTGTTTCTCCCAAAGGTTCTCCGCGAGACCTTAAAATATATCGAGCCGGTCCAGGGATGATGGGTTTGGTACTGCCTTCTTTGGAAAAAGGCAGTAAAATTGCCTTTACTTTGAAGCTATCATTAGTTCATTACTGTAGTTATCTTCTAACATTGCTTGGTTTTGTTTTTCTACTCCTTTACCTTTTTAAACCTGGCGTATTTTGTTTGAGGCTGCCTTTCGGAAGACGAGCAAAGAACGTCGCGGGGTAATAATTTTGCTTAGTAAATCTTCCATTTTTCCGCAAGGCGCAAAAAACGCTTCCGCTAATCTTGCCGGCAGAAGATTTAACCAGATAGGCGGCATCACTTCAAATGGCAGGCTATCCACTAATTGGATATTCAAGCTTTTGCATAAGTTTTGTAACTGCCTAGTGTTTAGAGATACATCGTGTTTGCCGCGCGCCATTTTTATTGATGTAATTTTCTTGTGTGTTATAAAATCAGCAATAATGTAGCTTTGACAGACACGAGCCATTTCTGATAAAACCCGCTGTATTTGTTCGGCTGATTTTAGATGCCAAAGTACCCGCAGGGCGATTGATCCTTGTGTCTGGTTGGTACTAAAAGGTAATTTATCCCCTTGATACCACCGCGCTTCCGGCTGGTTTATTTTCTTGGCGTATTCCTTTAACATCGCTTTTGAAGGATCGCAAGGCAACACCGCAATATTAAGCTGGACTAACTTTTGCGTTAGCGCCCCAGTGCCGCACCCGACTTCAATTAGGCTCTTCAGGTTATACTTACTGATAATTCTGCATATCTTTTTAAACTCTTGCCATCTTTTGTATTTTTGGTAGTTTGTGGTATTTCTACTGATATCGTAATTCATCGCGACATTCCCTCGCTCGTAGATGTTTTCGTAGGGTTGAGGAGGTTTGCGAGGGGGGATATACATAATTCTACCTAATAAATATCCTAGTAGATCTATGCACTTGACTACCAGCACGCCAATTTTTTCTATAGATTTTATATCTTTTCTGTTGACTATGTTTACATACCTAACAAGCTTGTTTTTAAGATCCCTCTCTAAAACATATGCATATTTTCTTTTTATTATGGCGGCAGCCCTTCCTCTTTTTAGCATTTTTGAAAAGCTTTGCAGAGGATTACTTACTGCCTTTAGACTCTTTGTATAAGTCGCTTTTGTTTTTTTAATAGCCGCCCCTTTTTGTTTTATTCTTAAAAGCAATCCTAGCTCATCCAGGGGCTCTGTTTGTTCATCGTATCCGCTGACCGAATCAAAAAGTTGCCGGCTAAAAAAGATTGGCAGCGGATTTTGATTCTTTTTGATCTCTTCATCTTCAATTCGGCGGCAATTCTGCCAAAAATTTAAGCTTCTTCTTGTAGTATCGCTTTGGAAAAGGGTGCCAGTTTGGGTTCCTTTTAATCCCTCTTTTTCCAATTTGGTGATCGCCGTTCGTTCCATTAGCATATCGGTGTCTAGATGGACCAGATGGGTTCCTCGCGCTCGGCCGGCCCCGTAGTTGCGCGCGGCTGTTTTGGTTAAAGGTTTGTTTAGAATGACGACTGGTATATTTTTTTTAGTGAGCGCGCTAATGTCCCCGTCGCTTATTTTTTTGCCGGTTACTATTATTAACTGCCAGTTTTTCGAAGTTTGTCTGCCTAGATATTCTACACACGTCTGCCACAGATCCTCCGGCTCTTCCGTCTTTATTGGTAGGATTACCGAGATAAACATATACTTATGATAATGAGGAAACCGCCCCAGCACCATATATGTAATTATATTTATCTTCGTGGCTTAATTCCTGTAAATGTTAGAAGCTCGCTTTTATAAGTTCTAATACACGCTAAATTTCCTGTAAGAGGAGTATCCTCCTTTCCATTGAATGTTGTTGCAATTAATTTTTCCACATTTTATTAACATAACCTGTCCAAGTATCTCTTCGTCTTTTGTACCTCTATAACGCGGTGGCGGCTCATGGCATTCTTATAATAGGTATCACATCCATTATGTCCACGAGCCCCGTCTTTTCTCAACTGTCTTATAAGCCACATTTGTTTCTAGGGTATAACACGGTATGTTTCTTACACACTAGGGGAAGTAACCATCGTTATATATGTATACCCTCTAGTGATTATATTCCGATTCCTCTTTTTGCATAGTTTTTAGTACCTTACAAAGTGAAACCTTTTCTTCAAGAATTAAGTGTGCCCAAATGAAGCACCAACGGTGTCGTACAGGTTAAAAGGTTTACATTATGTTAGGTGGAACTAATTTGAAGGGGGCGCTTTCACGAACACAGCGCTCTCATCTTATTAAAACTGTCTTATCTGGAAAAGTTGATATTACGAAGGCCTGCGATCGTTATGGCATATCCCGCCCAACTTTTTACAAGTGGCTGCGGCGTTACCGAGATGCCGGTGGCGTTATTTCTTCCTTGGAAAACGGCAATAATCTCACTCGCGTTTCCGGTAATCACCCTTTTAAAAAATCTCAAGAAGAGGTTGATCGTCTTACCGAATTGGTTGTTGCCCATCCAGAATGGTCATGTTCCGCTTTGGTTAATAATATCAACGAATTTAGCCACGGCAGTATTCAGAGAATTTTAAAAGAAAATCATCTTAATACCTTTGTCCAGAGATTGGCTTTTAGGGATAAATACTTGCTATCTCATCCTCAAGAGACCCTGGAAAGAGCGCCGACGCCAATCACTGCCCGCTGGTTTATTCCTTCATTCCTGCAATTGGTCAGGAGACATATTCCTACGGGATTGGCTTCTCCTCCTCCCGCTCTGTTTAATACCTATCGTCTTCTTGGCACCTTAGAAGGGTTGATTGTCAACACTTCTAAAGTCTTAAGAAGTTCTTACTTAAAGATACTTCCTCCTTCTCCCAGCCGCTCCTTTGCATTGAAAAGAATTGGAATTATCTTCTCCAGCTTAGCTTCGTTATTGGGCATTGTTCTTATTAACAAGAACTTATTGAGCGAAACTAAATCCACCGCCAGCGCGATTGGATTGCTGTTCTCTGAAGTATCTCTATTGTTCGGCACCTTCTTCTTCCTGTACTCGGCTCGGTATTACCTGTCCTTGGTATTAGTGTTGCTCTTCAGCCGTCGCAAGAGTCCCGCGGCCGGTACGATTAGGACAGGAGAAGAGATTGACGAAGAGGGCGTTCGTAAAAATATTTTTGATCCGAACGAAACTGCTTCCCTAGAATCTTTCCTCCCCGAAATCATCAATTCTTCTTCCACTCAACCATTCATCTCCATCCACCTTCCTTACTACAACGAGAAGAGAGTCGCCGAAAGAAGCATTAGAGCGGCGGCGGCTCAAGACTACACCCAGTTTGAAGTATTGGTCTGCGACGACTCTACCGATGAAACAGTAGAGATTGTTGACAGGACGGCGGTTAGTATTAACCAAGAGGTATCAGACAAGATTAGACAAGCTAAAAAAGGTTACTATCAATCTCTAGTCTCTCTTGCCAGTCAAGGCGACTCCGCCGCTATCTCTAAATTAGAGGAGGTATGGGCGGCAAGAGAAGCGACTAGATATCAGATACAAGATAATGGATACAAAGTATTTAATAGCCAATCCAAAGCGCCAAATAACAAAAATCAAGTTCCAAACTTTGAATCATTGGCGGTCGAACAGCTCAACCAACTTATTGACGACCGGTATCCGCTCTCCGCTCTCCCAATCAACTTCCAAAGAGTTCGTATTCTCCACCGTCCCACTCGGGCCGGATTCAAAGGAGCGGCTCTGGGTTACGCTCTTAAAGCAGTTTACTCGGCCACTGAATACATCATTGTTCTGGATGCTGATTTTGTCCCATTCGCCGATACTATTCTCCAGTTCCTTAAATACTACAAATTAGTCTCCTATGACCCGAGATACTACGGGGCTAGTAGTCACTGGGGGTCCCCCTCTTCGGCGGGTAAATTGGGAGCTAGTGGGGAAGAGATTAGGGATCAGGGACAAGGCACTGGAGACCAGCAACCAGTTACCAGCCCCCAGCCCCTAGCCCCCAGCGCCCAGATTATCTCCTACGATCAAGCTAACCGTCTCGCCGGCGGTGACTGGCAGAAGCGTCTCCAGCACTCTAACCTAGCGGCCGTTCAAGGGTACCAGTGGCATATCTTAAACAAGAATGAGAACTGGATTACCAGAGGAGTACGCACCGAGTATTCCGGTTCCTACATTATTGAACGATCTAGCGATGAACTGATGGGCTCACTCAAACAGATCTCCGGAGCGGTATATATGATCCGTCGCGATCCCTTGGAGAAAGTAGGCTGGAAAACATCTATCACCGAAGACTTTCAGCTCTCCCTCCGCTTGTACGAGCAGGGATACAAGGTGGCTTTTACTCCATATATTCAAGCTCCTTCCGAATGTGTTTCCACTCTAAAGAGACTGATTAGGCAGAGAATGAGGTGGGCGGAAGGGCACTCGCATAACATTCGGCAGATGTTTCTGCCTCTTATCAAGTCGCCCAAGCTATCCGCGATTGAGAAGATACAGGTTTTGTATCTCTCTCCTTACTATCTCCAAGCCGCTTTCTTTATGGTCGGCAACCTGGCTTGGTTTTTGGCGGAAACTATCTTTAGGGTACGGCTGCCTTTCTGGACTAGCCTTTGGGGTTGGTCATTAGTATTCTCCAATCTGTTTGCTTTGCCTCTTATGAATGGAGTAGGAATGTTTGTAGAAGAAGCGGAGGAGCGGGACTACCTTGGCCTGTTATCCTTTGTAGTCCTTTGTTACTTGGTGATTCCTTTTCAAGCCTGGGCGGCGATTAAAGGGTTTATGGAGAAAGAAGAGGGGACTTGGTTTAGAACTCCCAAGACCGGCAACATTACCATTGATATTGTTAAAGGATCCTTCTCCCGTCTCTTGGGTTTGTTTAAGGGCACCCGGGGTGTTGATGCCGTTGGGAATGAAGCAGTTTCTTCCTTCTCCTTGAGCAAGGAAGCGCTGTCCAATCTCTCTTATCTGCCGGCCTATGTCTCTGAACATACCGCCTACAAAAACTTCTACGAACTCACTTCTCTTGGGACTGTCTCCCGCCGGGTGAAGGGATTGGCTCCCTCTCTGATTGCTGGTCTTTCCTTATTCAGCATAGTTTTGTTTTACTTTACTCCTTTTATTCCTACCCGAGCTGACCCGACCGGCCGCCATAAGTTTGGGATTGCTTCAGCTCAAGACTTGCCTCAATCAGTGGACCGGTCATCAGCTAGCGGGGAAGCTGTCTCTTCGCCGCCCTCTTCTTTGTCGTCATCTTCTGCTATTACGGTTACTGATAATCGTCAGAGAAATAATACTGATTTACCCCAGGAAATTTCTCTATTCTCCGTGCTAAATGAGGGAGTAACATCTTCCCAGACCCATGAAGATCCAGTTGGCGGGTTGAGCGTCTCTGTCTCCCCCTCCACTACCCCTGATAAATTCTTTATCCGTCCCGATACTCTATTGGCTTTGAAGATGGATCAGTGGCTCAATGCCTCTGGCGAACACAGCAGCATTAGTTCCTTTATTAGTTATCGTAGAAGATTGGAAGAAAAGCTAGCGAATGATGTTTCTGGTATTCAAGTCAAGGGAGAGAAGTATCTTCCCTACCATTTTGTTAAAAGAAGCGACGGTTTGTGGGAAATCTATAACTTAACAGTCTCGGGATTACAGCGCTACACATTATTTCCTGACAGCAATCGTATCCAGCTGGATTCCTTTCCGGCAAGCGATCCGCTGGAGATGGATTTTATGTCTCAATCAGGAGTTAACGGCAATATTCCCTTTTCCTCTTCTTCTCAACAGCAAGCGGTTAGCCGGCCGGTTTTTGAATATCAGGATGCCGCTGGTCAATGGAGAGAGTATCTTCCCCCTGCCGCCGCGCAGTTAGCGGTGGTGGAACAGACGGCTTCTTACCTGGTAATTGAACAGTCTTACGATTTAACTGCCCCGCAAGCCGACTCGCCTTTAGTAAGAGCAATTACCCGCTTTAAGCTGGGATACACTCAAGAGCTCAACAACCCGGCCTACTCTTCCCGCCCTTGGTCTTATGTGAGCAAGCTGACTTTTATTCTCCAAGGCAACGGCAATCTCAACCGGTTGATGTGGGAGACTAGAATACTGGGGGCTGGTGAGGATGAAGTAAAGGAGGGCGCTTCTTCCTATCAATTTAGAGATTTGAAGATGGATTGGTCGGATTTTGACGCTCTCCAAGAGCAAATACAGCATTCAATCGTGGGGACCGATACCAGCCGGCAAGCCAAACTGTTGTTCTATCCGGAAGGAGTTTCCGGCACTTTGGAAATTGATCCCCGCCTAAGTTTGGCGGTGGCCGCCGGTTTGGAAAATGATTCCGGTGAAGCAGAATTAACTCATTATAAATGGGAAAAATCAGGCAGGACTTTCAAGACCGATATACCTAATCAATATGTTTATAAATCCTCTATTGGGCAGAAGAATGTTGATTTGGGGAACGGACAATACGCCCCTTATGTCTGGAACGCCGACGAAAAGACATTAAAATTTGCCAATTCAGAACTCAAGCTTAATTCCAACAGCCTGGAATTCTATAGTGATGGAGAAAAATTAAATACTCTGGCCATTCACCCTGAAACCAAGGAAAATGGAAACTGGGAAAAGAAACCAGCGGTTGTACTGGAACCAACAGTGGAAGAAATAGATGAGGGAGGGGCTGAAGTCAGGTTAAAAGTTTCTTACAAAATTTCCACCGAAGATCAGGAATCGGTAATTTCTTTTGACGCCGGCGCAAACAACAAGGTTAATTTTGACTTTAATGTTAAGGCGTTAGAGGGCGGGCAGCAACGGCTGGCGGTTGAGTTTGACCAGCCGGCCCAGCCAATCAGCCGAAGGGACAGACAAGCCAATCTTCTTTCCCCAACTTCTTACCGCTTTAATAAATCCTGGTGGGCTTTTGAAGAAAACGAATTAGATACCCACAAAGTGGAACTGGGAGAAAAAACCGCCGTGTATCTCGGCGAGAAGAATTACAAAAAAGGAGAAACATTAAGAATCCATCCCGATGTTTGGGGCGGGGCCACTCAATGGGCCAATGAAGATGCCAACGAGGCGTGGAATGGAGCTATGTATCTAGATGGTCGATGGAACAATTTTGTTTATTTGGATGGCAGCGGGGACGGTGGCGCTGAATTTGTCAGTTGGCAGTTTGATAATGTTGCTATGTCGGGAACAATTGACACTACCTCTAAATTGGTTCTGGCTAAACCCGATCCCGCCGATGACTCAACTCCTGGAAACATTGATTGGACATTAAGAGCGGAAGATACATTGACTCCAGTCACTATTGAAGCCATCGATTTTAATCTTAGCAATCGGACTACTCTCACCACCGCTAATGAAACTGGAGTGGGGCAAGCAGGCAGTTTAACCATTACCGGGGCTGATTTTGCCGGCATCCTGCAGGAACTGGTTGACAGCTACACTTATGATGGTGATGATACAATTAGTTTTATCGCGCGGACAACGGCTTCTACTGGCGATTGGTGGTCTATAGTGTGCGATATCTCTCATGCCACCGGGGATCCGGCCAGTTTAGAAATCGTTTATTTAACGGCCGCTGATATCCAAGTTGATGTTGCCAACCGCTACCGGGCGGATATGCGGACCGGGGATACGAATGATTATCTTCTTATTTATGACCGGGCGCAAAATGACAGCAGTCCACTAAATACTTATGAATTGCCCGGGCCATACATCTATGAAGCTGATGTTGAATACGCGCTAAGGTTCCACGCTACTAGAAGGACTACTATTTTAGAATCTTCCAGCGTCAGAGTCCGAATCAGAGTTGAAGGTTGTTTTGATACCGCTGCCGGTGGAGCTTGTCTTGGCGCGACTGACTTTACCGTGATCGAAGACCTCACCTTTACCACCGAAGGCATCTATGTTTCCAATATTACTGACTTTAATACCGGCGGGGTGGCTCTGGATACTCCCGGAGCAGATAATAACGGCTACAATTTCCTGACTATTGACGGTGATATTCAGGATGATGCTTTTGGCGGGACGATGTATTACGGTGATGGCGCGACTGAAGCCAGTTCAGCCGTTGACGCCACATTTGAAGAGACCAATACCTATGCTGTCTTTCCAGCCGTTGACGCTTCCGGTTATCAATCAGGTTTTGTCGGCATCCAAAGGGCTGGTTGGCTTGATCAGCCCGGCGGGACAGAAAGCTGGCGGATTGATTTTAATTACTTCGTTAACATTGACCGTCTCCAAGCCCGAGAAGGCAACTCTACTCCCACCGGCCTCCACTATGCTAAGTGGTATTTCCTTCTGCAGGCGGAAAATGATTTGGATGCCGAAGGAGAAAGGGAATCCTTCAACAATGATAACTACAATCCTGATGTTCTTACCTATACTACCGGTTCGGAGTGGGATGAGATGTCCGGCGGTTCAGCAAAAGATGCACCGTCTGGTGCGTCTCCGGGGGTAAAGTTCGATGGGAGTAATGATTATGTAAGTGTGCCGTATTCTTCTGATTTTGACATGAGTTCTAATTTTACTGTTGAGTTTTGGTTCTCGCCTACAGAAACATGGGATTCAACAACAGCGGTTGCAAATAACGCAATTCTTTCTAGATCTTCCGACGCTGGTAATTATTTCTCTAATAGTGATTGGGCTTTTTTCTTGTTTAACGGAGTTGGCAGTGCTGACGATGACGACGGAAGGATGCGTTTTGGAACCTATGGTGGCAATATTCAGACACAAACGGATGAATGGACTGATGGGCAATGGTATCATATTGCAGTTGCGTTCACATCCAGCACTAATGCAACTATTTATGTAAATGGAGTAGCTGATAACTACAATAGCGACTATAACCCAGGAACTGTGGATGGGACAGAAAACAATCCTCTAGAAATTGGGCGTGGAGAGTTCGATACTGCCGTAACCAGTCCGGGGTATTTTCCCGGAAGAGTTGATGAAGTTCGTATTTGGGATGATGTTCGTACTGCGTCAGAAATCCAAGAGAATATGTTCAAGCAGGTTATTCCTTCTTCTGAAGTGAATTTAGTTGGTTATTGGAAGCTTAACGAAAATACAGGGACTTCCACTTTTGACGAGACGACAAACAATAACGATGGAACATTAACCGGTGGACCGATCTGGACCACCGGCTTTGTTCCCGACGCCTACAACGAAGCCGAGGGGGCTTATACGGTTGATGCCTCGGGTTCTCAGGTGGAATTGGATATTGACGGGGGAAGCAATGTTTCCAACACTTTGGCGGGAGCAGAGAGTGCGGGAGACACCAGCATTGTTTTGACCAGTTCTGATGATTTTCCTGATGGAGGCGGAGTAACGACATCTTATGCTTACATTAATGGCGATAAATTTTCTTTTAATGATAATGATACGGCTACAGAAACCTTAAGCGGTATTCCTTCCAGCGGAGAGCTTTCTATTGTTGGTCATGCGGCCGGTTCTGTTGTTGCCATCAGCAACCGCCACAAACCAAACTTTAAGATCAGAAATTACCGTCTCAATGATAAGCCTTCTTCGGTGACTATGGAGGGAGCCGCTTTAGTTGAAGGAACGGATTACAATGTTGACTACAAACCTGTCTCCGACGCCTATTTTGCCGATGAGCTGACCTGGGCTTCAACTTTGGAGGATAGTAACGCGGTGACCAGTCCGGATATCGGCGACGGAACAGGAAGCAGTATTGATTCAGCTACTTTTGCCGCCGGCAAATATGGCAACGGGATGCAGGTGGACGCCACCACCGAAAATCCTTTTTTTGTTTCCAGCGGCAACATCAGCGGCGCCGCCGGTGTTATTGAGTTCTGGTACAAATATACCGGTACGGCGGCGGCCAGCGGCTACTTTTTCGCCTGCAACAACGGCAGCGGAACAAACAATATGACTCTAGGAAAAGGAGGCAATACGACGGATATTGATTTTATTGTTGATGACGGGACAGCGCATACTAATTCTTGGGATGGGATAAGTGTCGCTATTCACGACGGCAGCTGGCACCATATCAGATTGACTTATGATTCCGCCACCGATGTGCCGGATTTATATCTTGATAATATTCTACAGACGCGCGACGCCACCAGCGCTTGGAGTAGCATTACCCCTCAAACCAATACTTATATTGGTAATGATGACAGCGACAATGAAATAGGGGGAATTATTGATGAATTTAGAGTTTATTCGCCCCTAACAGGCGGAGTTGATGATTTAGCCCAAGGCGGCGATACCACCGATGCTTCCGAATACCTCTTCTCCGAAGCCCAGGATTATACTTTGGACTTTGAAGCGGATGACGCCAGTAATCGGGGAGAGTATCTGTTTCTAGGATCGGATAGTATGGTTTCCGGTTTTAATTTTGATTTGGCGACAGTCGGCGTTTCCTCTTCCGCCGATCTTTATTGGGAGTATTGGAATGGCAGTGCTTGGGCCAGCTTAGAAGCGATTACCGGCTTTACCGACGGCACCAGCAATCTTACCCAAGACGGCGCCGTCTATTGGACGGCCAATCCCACTAACTGGCGGCCGTATTCGGTTAACGGTTCTGCCGATCTCTATTATATTAGAGTCTGTTTAGAATCAGGATCGCTGACTACCTCTCCGATTGAGAACTTTATCAAAACCGATATCCTCATTCTCCAATATCTTGCCAATATAACTTCGGCCGATCAAACTCTGATTATTGTTCCGGAGAACCTGTGGGCTTTATTTTTAGCTATTCCTCTGCTGCCATTGATGGTTAAGAGAAAGACCCCGCCTACTCGGCGTAAAAGCCTACAATTTCTACCACTGCCAAAATCGCAAACTGGTAAGTTGCTCAAGCCGTTCAAAGCAAGGGGTGGTTCGGATAATTTGTTTAGTGGGTAAGAATGACATTAGAATGGCGACTGCCTTTTTTGGCTGTCTAAACCAGCACACGGCGCATAGCGGGTGTTTGTTTTTTTGTTTAAAACTGGCGCGTAGGCTTTGCCAGGATTCACCGTTCCAGATTTGACCCAGACTTTTCTGGTGAATGTTTCCTAATCTAAAACTCTCCCGATTGGTTCCCATAGCGCAGGGGCAGGGAAATACTTCTCCGTTCCAAGTAACATAGAGACTGCGCCACAGGTTAAGACAACCGGTTCCTTTTTGGTTCGGTTTGTTGTTAAGAGGAGTGCGCGGTTTAATTCTTACCAGCGGTGCGCCCTGTCCTTTCCAGTATTTAATAAACTCTACCAGTTCGGTATGGTTTTCTTCCTGATCCACGAATTGCATTACCAGCTGGGTTTTTGGTTTTTCTTTAAGATATCTTTTTAGGTAGTATTTTGTATTTTCTACCACCCGTTTAAAGTCGCCGCCGACTCTGATTTTTGCGTAGGTCTCCTTTGTCATCGCGTCTAGAGAGATAACTAAGAAGCTGGGTTGATTTTGCAATAATGCCTCGGTCTCGGATTGGCCAAGAAAGTGGGCATTGGTCGGCAGGCCGGTGGCCGCTCCAACATTGTTGCAGTAGTTGATCATTTTTGGCAGGAGGGGATGCATCAATTGTTCTCCTAGTCCGCAGAAGTAGTATATTTCGGCGGTGTTTTTGGTTTGTTCCACAATCTTTTTAAATGTTTCCCAGCTCATATCTCCCAGCGGTCGGTCCATTTGTGATCGGTTGCACATGGGGCAAGCCAAGTTGCAGCGGTTGGTCGCTTCAATTTCCACTTCCACCGGTCCATGGTTAACTAGCGGTTTTTGGCGCAAAAAGTTGTTGAGAAGTTTAAGGCGGTTGTAAAGAGCCATAAGATTGATGCTTGCTGGTAGTATACCTAATTGGCTGGAAAATACCCATTAATGTAATTGAGACATCGTTGTGCCGATTCAGTAATATAAAGGTATTGTTTTATTCCTATGCGTGTTTTGTATATTATGCCTTGGATTCGCCAAGGCGGGGCAGAATCAGACGCGGTTTATTCCGCTTGCTATTTGTCTGGGCGCGGACATCAAGTTAGCATTCTTTGCTTGTTTTACGATCTTCGTTGGATGGATCAAGTGTCCGCGGAGATTGATTATATTACGCCTCCATGGTGGTTGTCCCTGATTTTTAACCGATCAAAGTTTTTAACTTACTTTTTTGGTCCTTTGGCCCTTTTGGCTCTGTTGCTTTATTACGGCCCGCGCTTTGATCGTTGGCACCCCCATAGCCTGCCGGCGCCGTGGTTGTGTGTCGCGGCGGTATGGCTGTTGTCTTTTTTTAAAAGGAGCGGCGATTTTAGCTTGGATAATGTTTTTTGGCTTTGCAATGAGCCTCCTCACTGTCCGCCTCTGTCGTCTTTGGCAAGTATTGGTCTGGTGGACTGGCTGATGTGGCGGCTGGCGGACAGCGGGCTGGATCGTTGGCTGTGCTCCAAAATTAAATATGTGAGCGTGTATTCAGAGGCGATAAAATCGCAAGTGGCTAGTTTATATGGCCGGGATGCTCGTTTGATTCGTTTGGGTATTGCCCCGATTTTTTTTCAAGACTTCCGCCGAGACTACCGCCGTGAATTAAATCTGCGGGATCGTTTTGTTTTGTTGATGGTCGGCCGGCTCCACCCGCAAAAGAACCAGCGGCTGGCTTTGCGCGTATTATGGCAGTTATCAAAGGATAGTGATAAGGTGCATTTAGTGCTGGTAGGAGAGGGTCCTGACCGGGCTTGGCTGGAGGGGCAGGTTAATCAATTGGGGTTAACTAATAAAGTAACTTTTTTTGGTGGCGCCTCTCCTGACCAGGTTCGGGATTGGTATCACAGTTGTGATTTGGTTTTATACCCATCGCTTAATCAAGCGCCCCCAGCCAACCAGAGTTGGGGACTGGTTCCTTTGGAAGCTTTAGCTTGCGGACGGTTGACGCTAATTTCCCAGGGAACAGCGGTAGAGGAGTGGTATGGGCAGTATTTTCCAGATTTAGCCCTCTTGCCGGAAGAGCTTACTTTTGCGTCTAAAGCGCGGGAAATAGTGAGCGCCGGTGTTGATCCCGAACGGTTAGTAAAAGCTGGGGAGCAACTTTTTTCGTGCTTTAGTTGGCCGCGATATGCCCAAGAATTGGAGCATTGGTTAGACATTGGATAGGTTACAATAAAAGTTAGAATTTTTTTGAATATGCGGGGTTTTTTGCCGTTTACTTCCAAAATAGCGAAACTGTCTACCAGTACTATTTTTTGCGGGCTGGCTCTGTTTATAATCACTTGGGCAACTTATGTCTTTGGATACATGTTTTTGCGGTCGGGGAGCCTGCTAGGAAATGATTCTGGTCTTCATCTTACCTACTGCCGCTGGATTGACCAAAACTGGCATGGTTTGTTCGGTCCGCTGCCGGCTTGGAATAGCCAGCAGGGCGTTGGTGTTAGCCTGGCTTACGGTTACCCCATTGCTTTTCATAAAATTACTGTCGGTTTAAGCCGCGTGTCTTCTTTTGATCTTGCGCAGTCTTTTCGTTTGGTAACTTTATCCAGCTTTTTGCTTTTTGCCTGGGGGGAATTCTTTTTTGTGTGGTTCCTGCTAAAGAATAAGCTAGCTGGCTTACTGGCTAGCCTAATGTTTTTGATTACTCCCATGGCCTGGGGCTTTGTTTACATTTGGGGCTTTATTCCTTACATTGTCTCTTTTGCTTTTATCCCATGGTATCTTTTGTTCTTGGAGCTGATGCTGACCGCCTTTGCCCACGGTAAAAGGTGGCGGGGTTTATGGCTGGTTCTTTGCGTTTTGCTTTTGACGTTGGCAACAATTACCCATGCCATGACCGGCATCAGCTTAATGGCATCCACGGTTATTTTAGGTGTTCTTTACCAAAATCCCTTTAAGAAACTTGGTTATTATTGGCGCTCTCTGGTAGGTTGTTTCCTTTTGGCTTTAAGCTTTTTGTCGGTGGGCGCGTTCTGGCTAGCGCCTTTTTTTCGCTACAGCCTGCTGGCCAATCGCGACGGTCTGAATAATGTTGATTTTGGCATGATTCCTGAATTTAAGTGGCCTTACTTTTTTGGCTATCAGATTCCGGTGATTGAATATAATTTGCGAAGTTTGTCTTTGGTATGGTGGGTGTCTCTAGCGGCTTTGGGAGGGGTGGTTCTGTGGCTTTTCTTAAAACGCGCCCGCTGGTCAATTCTGGCGGCAGTGGCGGTCTTCTTTAGCTGGGCGCCAAGATTTATCTGGGTTTTGTACAGAATTCCTTTTGTTATTTTTGCCTTTGGTCCAAGAACAATGATTGGAGTAATGCTGGCATTGGTGCCTTTGCTGGCGGCCGGGTTTTTGTGGGACTTGCCCAACCTTATTACTCTTGGTTTTGGAAAAGCGCTGAAGAAGTTTTTGTCGCTCTTTTCCCGCAAACTGGCTATCGCGGTAGATTTTTTTAAAAAGCCTGTTTCATCAGTTATTTGCCTGCTCGCTTTTATTTTTTTGCTCGTTAATTTTCAGCATCCCCAGTCTCTCGCTGGTTTTTCTACTTATGGTCTTAATATTAGGCAGTTTAGCTGGGATAATGTTTGGCCTTTTTATTCTGACTTATGCGATGGGGAGAAATCATCTTCTATTATTACCTGCCAACCTTCAATAATTAAGTACTTTTCTCCGGCCAGTCTGCGGGTCTTTTGTGATGATTCGCAAAGCCACCACCTTTTGTGCCAAAAGAATGTTTCCCTGCCAACTGTTGAACAGGCCTACTCCAGCTGTGACGGTTCTTTTACTGATCCGGGGTTTTGCTGGGCGAGGAGAACCGCTTTTATTGAACAGCTGTGGCCGGGCAATTGGCCGGACTTCCTTGTTTCTCGCTCTGGGCCCGGGTATCAAGAAGAGGTGGCTCAACTTGGCCGCGTTCTTGAGAATGATGGCGTTTCTCGCGTAAGTATTTCTCCCAATATTGGCCAATACACGCAGATGCTGGGCTACTCTACTAATATTAGTCATCCTGATCTGTACACTTTCCAGATCTCTCTTAATCACTATTTGTGGGGGTATCTTCAAGGAGCTCTTTATACTCCTGGAAGGGCGGCTGGGTCTGAAGTGAGCGGTTTAGCTTGGTATTGGGGGCTGGATGAGGTACTGGCCACCGCTGACGAAAACGAAGTTTATCAATTAATGGATAACCCAGATTTTTCCATTGTTAAGAGCGCGTCAAACCGTCCTGATCCGTTTAGGTTGACTTATTCCAATTCTCCGGGAATTTATACGGCTACCAATCGGCCGGTGTGGCTGGTAATAGGCCAATTCAGCCGGCGTTCTTATGAAACTGCTTTTAGATTAGCCAATCAAGGGGTGTTTCCTTACCAAAATATGTTACTGGTGGAAGGATCATCGGCTGGTTATTTGGATGACTATTCGCTTGACGAACTTAAGCCTTTTTCCGGTTTGATTCTTCACGGTTACCGCTATCGCAATCAAACCAGAGCCTTTCAACTGCTGGAAGAATATTTGCGCCAAGGAGGACAGGTTTTTCTTGATACCGGTTGGCAATATGCTTCGGCCGATTGGAATTTGGAAAATCCTCCTGACTGGTGGCCAACCGGACCTTTGAATTGGAGTGCGGTTTCGGGAGACCGTTGGGCGGATCCTAACCTATTGGTTTTGGAGCCGCTTGGCGGGTTGGCCTCTACTGGTTATACCGAATACGCTTCTTGGGCGGCAGTTGATCAATTGCCTGCCGATTCAAAGGTTTTGGTAAGCGCGGGGGATAAAGTTTTGGCATCGGAAAGGCGAGTGGGGAATGGTTTGATTGTTTGGTCTGGGTCAAATATGCTGTCCCGCGCTTATGATACTATTGATTCTCCTCGGGAAAAGGATTTGCTTGCTGGTCTTTTCTCTCTATTTGGCCGGTCAAAGGTGACTGATTTTTCTTTAGAAATGTCTCGGCCTTCCGCTGACAAGGTGGTTTTTACGGCCAGCGAGGACATTCCTCAAGGCTCCTTTTTGTACTTTAGAGAGGCTTATGAGCCTTCCTGGCACTCGCTTGATCAAAAAAGCGGACAGGAGTTAGCTAAAGCGTTGCCAGCCGGTCCGGATTTGCAAGGTTACTTTTTACCGTCCTTACGGAAGGGCGAATCGTTTTTAATTGAATATCGGCTGTGGTGGGGGATTATCGCGGCTAAGTGGTTTTCACTGGCTGGTTTCTTTTTTCTGTTTCTGTGGGCGCTGGAGCAGGCGCTAGGCGGGAAGGTCACTTTTTGGGTTACAGCAAGATCTATCAAGTTTTTAAAACATTTGGGCAGTTCTGCCAAACAATCGGCTTTGGGTGAGGAAACAGAGCACGATCGGGATGCGGGGGTCGGGGGTAAATAATTTTGGATCAAATTTTAGAGAGATTGAGCTGGAGCGTTTCTTCCTCCTTGGTTGGATTCAAATTTTCCCGCGCCCAAATTAATGCTTTGCCGCCCAGCTCTTGTCTCAATCGGGCTTGCCCTAACAAATAACTAAGCGTTTTTGCTAATCTGTCCGCGCTTTCCTTCTTATTCGTCAAATTCGCGCCGCCGGCTAACGCCGCGCTTTGCAGACCTTCTTCTACCAGCCAACTTCCAGTGATAATTGGCAGACCGCAGGCGGCGGCTTCTCTAAATGTCCACGGCACCATTTCTTCCCACATTTTTATTGGTCCAATTTTCCATGGCTGGTCGGGGGAGCAAAAGACTGTCCCCGATCGGTACACATCACCCATAGCAGTGTAAGGAATGTTACCTATAAACTCTATCTGCTCATTACTTATAACCTTCTCTTGGACTAAATGTTCTTCTTTACCAAACCCGCTGATTATCAGTTTGGCTTGGGGATGCTCGTTTTGCAGTGCTTCAAAAGCTTCAATCAAATTTAGTATTCCTTTGCTTTTTACCAGCTGGCCGGAAAAGAGTATTACATTATTAGTGCTGGCTTCTTGCGTCTTTTGCGCGGGAAAAAAGAGACGGGAAGCGGGGGAAGCGTAAGCGATCAAAATTTTGTGGGCAGGTACGCCCAGTTGTTGGAGCAGCCTTCCGCTTCTTTTGGTTCGAGCTAGAAAAAGAGCGGTATTATTCATCACCTCTCGCGCCCACCAACAGTAGGGCGGGCAAGCAAGCCATGGGGAGATAAAAGTTTCCCAAACCTCGGTTATTAGTGGTTTATGGTACCTTTTTGCTAATTGCGAGGCGTGGTATCCAAGATAAGAACCTAAAGTGTAGATTTGTACAAAATCGGTTTTTTTTACTTCATCTTCCAGTCCTTTTAATGTCGCTCCGTCCCTTAGAGGTTGATTCTTGGCGCCGGGAATTGGTATTGCTCTTTTAATTGGCAAAGGCTTAATTTTGATTCGTCGCAGGTAGGCGCCTAATTCTTGATTTAGCCAATCGGCCCGTTGAGGGCTAACCGCCAGTGTTATTTCAAAATTTTGCCACTCATCCAATGAGGCGGCTTCGGCGGGGCGGGCCGAACTGCCCATGACGACTAACAATTTAGGTTTTGTCATACTGCCTTATTTTATACCCCTTCGGGATGACGAGGGAATGGGATTCTTCCCCCTCGCTTTGCTCGGGTTCAGAATGACAAGAAGAGGCATCAAGACATAGCATTAAGATATGGTCTGCCACAGGCGGACGGGTCTTGGCATTGTCAGAATGACGAGGGAATGGGATTCTTCCCCCTCGCTTTGCTCGGGTTCAGAATGACAAGAAGAGGCATCAAGACATAGCATTAAGATATGGTCTGCCACAGGCGGACGGGTCTTGGCATTGTCAGAATGACGAGGGAATGGGATTCTTCCCCCTCGCTTCGCTCGGATTCAGAATGACGACTATCCCTCCCGTCATCCTGCCTGCCCGTTCACCCGCCTCTGGAGGGCCTCTGGAGGGCCTATGGCGGGAGAAGCATCCCGCCTTTGGCGGGACGAAGGAATCCCCATTGAAGGAGATTCTCTGTCGCTATTCGCTCCTTCAGAATGACAGTGGGAATTATCAAGACCCGTCCGCCGAAGGCGGACTTATCTGAATGGTGGACCCCACAATATCCTTCGGAATTTGAGGGGCAGGCAAGAATGTCCACCCTACGCGACAACATAAAGGAGAAGAAATCCCCCTTTCCGAATGAGATTCTCCAGTCGTCTTTGGCGGATCAGAATGACGAGGGAATGGGATTATTCACCCGCCTGCCGGCCGGCCGTGTCTGCCGCCAGGCAGGCAAGGCAGGCAATTTATTGCGCGCCGTAAAGAGCGCGAACTAAAGTTCGCTATTCCACACAGTCTTAGTGTTTCCCAAACAAGCGCGAAAGTCGTGGCAATATCATTTATCTCTCCAACGGGGTACTAAACCAGACGCGTAGGGCGAGCTTTCCAGCTCGCCATTCAGAAGGAAGTGCACACAAATATTGACTTAACCCTATCACCGGTCTGCGGTATTGGAATGGCGAATCCCACAATATCCTTCGGAATTTGAGGGGCAGGCAGGAATGTCCCCGCCAACGGGCGGGCACGGCACCCTACGCGACAACACGAACTGTTTTTTCTCCTTTCTTATTATCTCCTAGTTTTTATAATCATACTATGTTATGAATACCGCAAAAAAACTAGTGGTAATTGGTTGGGATGGAGCAACATGGGAGCTGTTAGACAGTTTGATGAGTCAGAGTTGCTTGCCTAATCTTAAAAAGTGGCTTAACGAGCCGGCTGTCCAGCGGCAAAACTTGGCCAGTACTTTACCTTTTTTAACGGTGCCGGCTTGGACGACTTTTGCCAGCGGCCAAAACCCCGGCCAATACGGTATATACGGATTCCTTAAACCAAGCGGTGAGTTTGGGCAAGCTTCGCCGATCACGGCGGCTGATTTCACCATTTCTACTTTTTATCAACAACTGGAACGGAAAAACATCAAAAGTTGTTTGCTTAACTTGCCGGTTCCTTGGCCGTATGGTTTAGAAGAAGGAACAGGAGTGGCTAGTTTTTTATCCGGCCGTTCGGATTACTTCTTTCCCGAAGATCTTGAAAAAGTCGCTCCTCTGATCAAAAGATATCACGGCCAGCCGGGTTTACTGGTCAGCCGCTTTGGAAGTCTCCGCCAGTTTGCCCAATCATGGCGCTGTGTTGAAAAAGAGCGATTTAACCTGGCCCAACAGCTCTTCCAGAATGTTGACTGGGATCTTTTTTTTGTCCTTTTTTCCGGCTCTGACGCTTTGAGCCACCGCGCTTACGGAAGCGCGGCGGGAAGTGCTGGCAGACTGGCGATTGCTTCTTTATTTGCCGATCTGGATAAATATTTAGGTTGGTTTGTAAAGCAAGGCTTTCCTTTGCTGTTTATGTCTGATCATGGGTTTTCCACTTACCGCGGGACTTTTTACCTTAATCGCTGGCTGTGGGAGAGCGGCTTGCTGCGTTTGACGGCTGGGGCGGTTTTGCAAACTTTAGGCGAACATAGTTTGGTGGGCAAATCATCTTGGAAGTGGAAATTGCTATCCGCTGTGCAAGGGGGCGCTGGCCAAGCAGTTTTATCAAAAATAGCCGGCGCCGCTGGTTCTTTTGTTAAACACCCTTTGCTTCTTCAGCTCTCCGGGCTTGGCCAGCGCCCCGATCCCGCCCATTCGCGCGCTTACGGCTGGCCGGCCGCTTGCGGTTTAATTTATTTGAATAGAGGTCAATTGAAAGATTCGGCGGAGGAATTGCGAAAACATATGAAGTCGGAATTGCTGGCTTTACGCTCTTCGGATGGCAAATGCCTGGTTAAAAATGTTTTTTTTCCTCAAGAGATTTACCATGGAAAATTCATTCACTTGGCGCCGGACTTGATTCTGGAACCGGGGGATTACTATTTTAATTCTACTCTGTCATCCGGGCCATTTTTGGATCAGGCGACTGTGTTTGGCCATGCCCGTTCCGGCATTTTGGCCGGTGAGCAGGCAATTGGTTTAAGCGGCGTTAAAGAAATTGGCGGCTTGGCGGCGGTGATTAGCGGCTATTTTGGAATTCCATCTCGCCCGTCTTTTGGCGATCAAAAGCAACCGCGCCCGCCAAGCGCGCTCTCGTCTGATTCTGTTAGCCAAAACCAAGTAACGGCGCGTTTGCGGGCGTTGGGTTATTTAGATTAACTGTCTTGCCTTGTTTTAGTACCCAACCCGTGTCTCTACATATGTTTGCAAGCTTCTTGCCAGTATGTTGGAAGCGTCAGGTATGTTCGACTCCATTAATTTTCTGGCTATAATTTTTTCGCTTGCCGTTCCATCTCTCTCGCTATCAAAAGCATTACGCAAGGTTTTCCATTGAAGCATTAGCGCGTTAGCTCTTACTTCTTCCTCTCTGGATAAGTAGACCATTCTGGCTAGGGCCTGTTCGGTTGCCAGGAAAACAACGAATTCTTGGGCGGCATCTTCTTCCATGCCGGCTTCGGTGAGCACCTGATTCATTAAGCCCATGGTTACTAAAAGATCGGTTCCTCTCCGAGTGAATTCTTGATCGCTTCTGTTCAACAGTTCCGCGGCTACATCATCAACTTCGCCTGCCCCCACCTTCCTTCTAAGTGCTTCCGGCAAGTGGCTTTTGGCTTCGGGGTTTTGCTCCAATTGGGTCCTTACACGGTCAAGGGTAGCCTCTTTTATCTGATCGGCCAGCTCGGCGGTGTTAACTTTTTGCGGATCGAACTCGCCGGAAGCTCGTATTTTTTCTACGGCCGCTTGGATCTGATTTTGGCTTACGATGCCCTCTTTCCCCACAGACTCTTCTAGTTTCTTAAGGTGGGCGGCGTGTCTCCTTTCTCCGGCACTTTCGGCTAGATCAGCAATATGGCCGGACACGCGCGCGAGAGAAGCAAACGTTTCTGCTACAACTGGTTTAGTTTTGCCCACATAGTTTGCCGTTTCTTCAAGAAGTTCGCCCATATCCCTGATATTTTCAACAGTCAGCACACCGCTGTAAGGGTTAATTTTGTCGTAATCCCTTTTTCCTTCGGCCATCTTAACTGTTAGTTCTAGGCTAGCACGGTCTACCAGCAACGCTTTTAACTGAGCCACCTCCTCCTTATAACCTACTTGGCCAGTTTTGCTTGCTTTTACTAAATCGGATGCGTGTTTCGGTAAAGCCTTTGTGGTTGTTTGGACAGCCTCTTTTAACGCCTTTTCTATTTCTGTATGTCCCGCGCTTAAGGCGAATACATTATGTACATTCCATCTTTCGCCAACTATTATTGGTGCCACATCTCCTTCGGGGGAATTAATCTTTGCTTTTTTAAGCCTATCTTTTATGATTTTTGGTACACGATAAGCTTTGTCTACACGCAGGATCGTGTCGGCATCAAGGGCATTTGTCCAAGCGGCAAAGCGGCCAACCTGTCCTTGTTCCACAATCGCTTTGGCAACAGCTATTTCTTGGCTTTGCAGTGTTTCTGCAGGCTCACTCTGTTCTACTGAATCCATTAGATTGTTCAATTGTTTGAATATGGTGGGTTTTATAACCCCCTCTGCTTTTGCTGCTTCGATTATTTTTTTTTCCTCTTCGGCCGCTTGCGGTGTGGCTTCCGCCGCCATGCTCCTAGCGGCGGCATTCATTACTTCGTTTCTTATTCTTTGTCGTTCCATTGGAGGTAGATTTCTTGTTCGGGCTGCCTCTGCTCTATTTATCGCTATTGTTTCTGCGGCAATACTTTCCGGAGTTGCTTCTTTTGCCATAGCTCTGTAAGCTTCTTGCGCAACCTGTTCTCTAGTTTGTCCTGCTTGAGATGGTTGGGTTCTGGGGGTTATTCTAATCTTAAATTGAGATGAGGCCTCGGTGACATTTGAAGATCTTTCCATAGTAAAGATGATCTAAAAATAAAAACAATATCTGTTTAGTCCATTAAAGTTCTAACTAATTGTAAAACACCAAACCACATTAAACCATACATAATTACGGCGACTAAAGTTTCCACTTCCACTACCGTGGCGCCAATGGCGGGTAAAGGTTTGAATATTCCTTGGAAAATGGATATAAAGGGGTAGGTGACTTGATAAAGAAAATTAACGAACGGGCTGGCGATATTGGCGCCCAGCAGGCGAAAGAAGAATCTTATTACCAGCAAGACCTCCAACCCGCCAAAACCGTAACTGCAGTACGATTGGATTTTTTTGATCCTTTGCTGTTTTGAGAATGTTGAGATTGGTTGGTCCACTGTTAAATTGTCCATATAGGTTTAGAATATAGAACCAATATCCGTTGAATCAAGTGGGAGTTTTATTTTTTATTACCAGCTGGTTTCTTAAATAAAGTTACATATGCCTAAAAATAATTCTGTTAAAGCTCTGGTCCTTTTCTCCGGCGGCTTGGATTCCATGTTGGCGGTGGAATTGTTACGCCGCCAAGGAATTGCTGTTCGCGCTTTGTGTTTTACCAGCGCCTTTTTTGACGCGCAAAAAGCCCGTCAATCAGCGGCGGCGTTGGGAGTTAATTTGCTGGAAAAAGATATTTCTGCCGCTCATTTGGCGCTGGTCAAAAATCCTCCTCACGGCTGGGGAGCCGGAGCGAATCCTTGTTTGGATTGCCACGCTCTAATGGTTAAAACCGCGGGAGAACTTCTTAAGCCTAAAGGCGGCTTTAGTTTTATCGCGACTGGCGACCCTACTGCGCTCTCCGTTACGCTCCGAGCTGCGAAGGGTAAAAGTGTTGGCTTTGAAGAGACGATTGTTGATAAAGTTAGCGATGGTCCATTTGATTTTATCGCGACTGGCGAGGTGTTAGGTCAGCGGCCGTTCAGCCAAACTAAAAGCTCTTTGCGTTTTGTGGAAAAGAATTCCGGCATTGGGGGCTGTCTACTTCGGCCGTTGTCGGCTAAGTTACTGGACGAAACCATACCCGAGCGGGAAGGTTTGGTTGACCGCGAGCAATTGCTGGCGTTGAGCGGCCGCGGCCGCTTGGTTCAAGCGGCGCTAGCTAGGGAGTGGGGAATTTCTGATTATCCCCAGCCGGCGGGCGGGTGTATTTTAACTCAAGCCTCGTACGGCCAAAAGCTCAAGAATATATTCCAGATCTGGCCGGAATGTACCAAAGATGATGTGGCATTGCTGTCCTTGGGGCGCCACTTCTTTAGACCGAATGTTTCTCCAAACATCCTAATTGTTTTGGGCAGAAACAAAGAGGAAAACGACAAATTGCCGCTCTTGGCGAAAAAAGGCGACTGGCTGGTAAAAATGACGGCTCGTTCGGGGCCAATGGCATTGCTTAGACCGATAAGTGGTCAAAGGAATAATCTGGAAGATGCCTTTGGTTTTTTGGAAGAAGCTAAAAAGTTGATTCTAGACTTTACCAAGAACAGTGATTATAGTGAAGGTGTAAATTGGAAGGTTTGGGGAAAAAATTAGCCGGCGCAGAAAAAAACTTTATTCAGAGAAAAGGAGAGTCACAATGTCTGATCCAGGGGAAGTCGAAATTATTGTTTTGTCCGATACCACCTCGGAAAGATTGGTAATTCCTTATGGCAGTACCGAGGATCAGATTCTTGAATTTCTTGGGTCTGTTTTGTCCTGTATTGATTACTTTAGGATAGATCAACTAGAGTGGCTGTTGGAGGCGTTAGAAGAGGGAGACGAATATCTGCGCCAGAAGTGCAGTGCACACTCCCCAGTTACATTGAGGGTTGTTTTTGATTATCCCTCGTCGGAAGATTGGCGGCCAGTTTGTGTTGAATGCGGCAGATGCCGTCGTCCATCCCCTCATTTAAACGGCTGCCGATTTTTGGATGTGCGGGGTCTGTCGAGGTTGGCGAAAGTTATCGTTGGTTTATTGCCAGACGGGGATGTGGGCGCGCTAGTGGAATGTTGTTGCAGCGTGCTATAAAGTGCGGTGTTTAGCCGTGATTTGCTTTGGCGAGAAAGCATAGAAGGAGAAACATTGTGGAGGGTTTTAGTGGTAATGTGAAGGGAATTATGGGATGCGCGGGTTTGGCCTTTTTTGTTGTTGTCCTCCTTCTTTCTTGTGTTTTGCTTTCGGTATTTGGCTTTGACTTTGAAAGGATGGAGTCGTTTCTTCCTGGCATACTGGAGTATTTCAAGTACTGCTGTGCCGGTCCCTTTTTACTGGTGGCGCTTGTCGTGGCATTGATAGCAGGAAGTATTGCTACCCTTACTTCTAAGTAACAGTAGATTACCTGGGCGGAAGTGGGATTTAGGATGTGTATCTGTTCCACTGCTGAATCCCACTTCAAAGCTGCGTTGTTTCCTTGGTAGTAATCTTTGAGGGAAATTAGGGAGCGGCCGTATCAAGTGAGTTTGGAAAGTGGGGGTGAACCGTGGGTATGGTAGTGCGTGCTAAGGGGGAGAAGGAAGGGGTGGGCAAGGGGGCGCGGGTGGAAGAACGAGGAACCGACCTTCTGCTTGCCGATCAGGAAGCAAGGAAGCTCGCAGAGAGAAAAAGACAAATTGTTGCCCTCTGCCAGAGGTGGGATGGGGTGGTAAACCAGCATTTAACCGAACTGGCGAAGGTCTGTTGGGGTAACAGTGCTGAGTTTGAATTAGACTCAGGTTTCCGTGAATCTGTTCTTAAGCCTACTTGGCCACCCTTAGCCGAGCGGGTGTGGCGAGTTCGTCTGGGAAGTAGTTATTTTCGCGTGTCGCTCCCATTTTTTTGGTATGAGGGAACAGAAGAGCTAGTGACAGAGTTCTTTACCGTTCAATTTACTAGGTTGGTACCAGTTGATGTTGAGGGGTTGAGGGAAGCACTCACAGAAGCCTTGGAGGAGGGGGCACTGACTTTTGGTCCCCGTAGGGGCTTGTTATTGTGAGATGCTCGGTGCCGAGTCGGCAAAAAACTTTTCCCGACTCGGTTTTTTCTTCACACATGGAGACCCCACTTGGACGAGGTTCTGGTCATCAAGGCTGTGCCTCACGCCTGCTTAGAGAACGACATTTAAACCTATGGAATTTTGTCATCCTGAACTTGTTTCAGGATATAATACCCAGTAAGATTCCGAAATGAATTCGGAATGACAAACTACATACTTTTAAACTGTGATGTCTAATACGGAGTTTAGAAATTAAAAATTAGTAATTAGAAATTTGACACCTAACATTCAGAAAGCTCTACTCAGCCGCTCACGTTCCCCCTTGCTTCCTCTCGCAAATTATGCTTAAGATGTTACTATTCCTTTTATTTTATTAGGTATTGCTTCTCCTGAAGAGTTGGTTATAATAAGGTCTGTCGTTAGCTGGCGCTAGTCTGTCTAACAAGGTAGGCGGGCTCTAGCGAGCGATTGTTTTAGCTCTTTGACAATCAAATAAAAATTCACTTTTCATTAGCCTTTTTTAAGCGGCTTGAAAAGTGGAAAGAACTAATTTTTTTGAGAATTTGATCCTAGTTCAGGGTGAACGCTGGCGGCGTGTCTAAGGTATGCAAGTCGTACGGTGGGATGTGGGAGTTGGGAGGTGAGAAGTGTGAGGGTTTGTTATACTACGGAAGAGTATGATCAGAAGTTACAGGGATCTTGAAGCCCATAAACTGTCTTTAAGAGTCTATCCTCAAGCAGTCAAGGCTTCGAGGAGGTTTCCTCACTATCTGAAAGATCAGTTTTGTCGGGCGGTTAATGCTATTGCGGCCGATGTTGCCGAAGGTTACGGCCGGTCGGCGGCTGAATTCAAGATGTACTTAACCAGAGCTCTTGGTTCCTGTAATGAGGCGGAAACGCATCTGCAAATGGCTTACGATGCTGAATATATTACAGAGGACAAGTTTGTTGATCTGAAGAATCAACTAACTATTATTGGTAAAAAGCTCTATACTCTTCGTAAAAACTGGAAATAACATCACTCACATTTCGCATCTCCCATCTCTCACTTCCCATAGTGGCAGACGGCTGAGTAATACATGGGAATCTGCCCTACACATGGGAATAACTTGACGAAAGTTGAGCTAATACCCAATGGTTTCAAGGGGGAATTGAGCTTAAGAAGCAGCATAGAGTAGAAATTCTAAATTCTAATCTCTAAACTCTAAACACCTGCCTGCCGGCAGGCAAATATCAAAACATTAATCCTGTTTTGAATTTAGAACATTTGAATTTTGATATTGTTTAGTGTTTAGTATTTTGATATTAGTATTTGGTATTTATCTATCAGGGTTTAAAGTTTGACAGTAATCTTCTTAATTTCACTTCCCCTTTGAATAAAGGTTTCTGTTTAATAGCAGATTCCGGTGCAGGAGGAGCCCATGGCCTATCAGCTAGTTGGTAGGGTAACGGCCTACCAAGGCGATGACGGGTACCCGGTCTGAGAGGATGTCCGGGCAGAATGGCACTGAGAAACGGGCCATACACCTACGGGTGGCAGCAATCGAGAATCTTGCGCAATGGACGAAAGTCTGACGCAGCGACGCCGCGTGCGGGATGAAGGCCTTCGGGTTGTAAACCGATATCAAAAAGCCCCGGCTAACTACGTGGGGTCTGAAATAAGACCTGGCGCGTAGTGGATTTGGTAACAAGTCCAATGAAAATTTCACTATATGCTGGAACATTTCGTTAATAAGTTGAGTACTCACCTTTCACAAGAAAGGTAGTGAAAATCTCACTTCAATCTGCAAAGCCCACCGCTGGGCAGTTAATGATTACGAAACAATCAGCAGGGAAGAGCATTCTCGTTTTATCAAACGAGAGGTATAACTCCCCTCAGAGACTACACGTGAAACTCCTAAATTTTTAATTTAGGATGATGATATAGTCCAAAGTTGTATGACAGATTACGAACAAGTAGCAGTTGGTTCTATCTTAGGGGACGGATGTTTAAAGCAACTTTCCAAAAGAAAGAAATGCTCGCAACTTTATGTCTCGCAACATACTAGTAAACTTCCTTACTTGGAATGGCTTCATTGCAAACTTAAACAAGGTTTTGCGATTAACAGTATTAAATCTAAGAAGGGTTACAGCCAATACTACTTTATGACCAAGCCAGATAGACGGTTAGGATTACTTAAAGAGGTTTTTTATCCAGAGGGGTTAAAGATCATTCCTTCTAATATAAACGAACTTCTTACTTATCCTACTAGTTTAGCTGTTTGGTATATGGATGATGGTACGCTTGACAGAAGGTCCAAGTACCATTATAACGCTTTATTTGCTACTTACGGGTTCAGTTTTGAAGGGTGTGACCTCTTAACCAAAGTATTACATAATAATTTTGGTTTAGATGCATCAGTAACTAGTTGTAAGATGAGAAGTAAAATTTATCCGCGATTGTACATAAAATCAGCGAGTATGGATAGTTTTATTTCTTTGGTACAGCCATTTATACATCCTGTTTTTCAATACAAAATTAAACCAGTAGCTATATAATCTTCTATTAACAACGGCCAGCAGCAGCGGTAATACGTAGGGGGCAAGCGTTACCCGGAGTTATTGGGCGTAAAGCGTCCGCAGGCGGTTCGGTAAGTTCGCGGTCAAATCCGCCAGCCTAACTGGCGACCTTCCGCGAATACTGCCGGACTAGAGGGATAGAGGGGAAAGCGGAACCTATAAGGGAGGGGTAAAATCCTTTGATCTTATAGGGAACACCAAAGGCGAAGGCAGCTTTCTGGCTATTTCCTGACGCTCATGGACGAAAGTGTGGGGAGTAAAACGGATTAGATACCCGTGTAATCCACACCCTAAACAATGCCGGCTAGATAGATGAGCTGGTGGCTGGATACTGGTAACTAGTAACTGGTAGACTTGAAAATATGGCAAGTAGTTATCGTGATCTTGATGTGTATAAACGGAGTTACCGTTTGGCAATACAAGTTCATGAACTTTCTTTAAGGTTTCTCAAGGGTATTCAATATGACTTGGGAGATCAGATTCGTAGAGCTTCTAGATCCATTCCTTCAAACTTAGCCGAGGGTATGGGAAAACTTTCTACAAACAAGGAAAAAGCAAGTTTTGTTAGAAACGCTCTCGGATCTAATGACGAGGTTTTGTTCAATTTGGAATTTATGAAGGACTCCTCGTTGTTACCAAAAGAGGATTACGATAATCTAACTCGAGAGTATACAATTTGTGGTAAACAGTTGTATTGCCTTCTTCAATCTCTTAATAAACCAGCGACTAGTGGCTAGTAACCAGTTACCAATTTGTCTGTCGAAGCTAACGCGTTAAGCCGGCCGCCTGGGGAGTACGGCCGCAAGGCTAAAACTCAAAGGAATTGACGGGTCTCTGCACAAGCGGTGAGGCATGTGGTTTAATACGATGGCGACCGTAGTACCTCACCCAGGTTTGACATGCATTTATTAGTCTGCCGAAAGGCAGATGACACTCTTGTAGCGGAATTTGCACAGGTTTTGCATGGCCGTCGTCAGCTCGTGTCGTAGAAACAATATAGAATCGCGACCTCTCACCGTGAGGTGACTGACAAATCTGGCTCATATCGGTAGAAGCCTTACTATTGTTGATAGAGGTGATACCGAGGGAAGTTGAGGAGTTATATATAATAGGTCCGATGAGGATCTTTACTGCAAGGAAAAACCAAACGCTAGCCCTTACTTCCAGACAGGAAGAGCTCGTTCTTGGCGCTATTTTGGGAGATGCTTATATCCACCCTAAAGGGAAGATTCAAATCGAGCATTCTCAGAATCAGAAAGAGTATGTCTTTTGGAAGTATAAGGAACTTTCAACAGCAGCCTACGGGTGCCCATCCCGAATCGCAAGGTTTAATCGAAAGAGTAATAAAACCTACAACTCATATCGATTCTGGCTGCGTCAATATTTCCGTTGTTGGAGGGAGCTCTTTTACCCTCACGGTAAAAAGATTGTTCCTCCATACCCAACGCTAAACTTGTCTCCTTTATCTTTAGCTGTTTGGTATATGGATGACGGGAATATTGAGAATAGGTACATCAGATTAGCAGTTGACTGCTTTGATCCAAATAGTTGTGACCAAGCGCAGATGTACTTAAGAGAGTTGTTTGGTTTAAAATCAAGGTTGATAAATGGTCCCAAATTGGTACTCAGCGGCAGTGAGGCCGACAAGTTTCTCCATTTGGTTGAGCCGTATATTATCCCTTCGATGCAGTATAAACTTCTTTAACCCCGTAACGACTTGTTCTGCATCTTATGTAGGGTAAGAGCAGACGGATGGATACTCTTCTCTGTCGTTAGATAGAGAAAATCTTGAGGTCCATAATACGCCAGCTCCTGATCGTCTTGGTCAGGATGAAGGTATAGTCTAAGTTGAATAACTTGGAGATGTTCGGTTAAGTCCGGTAACGAGCGCAACCCCTGCCGCCAGTTGTATCACTCTGGCGGGACTGCCGTGGCCAACGCGGAGGAAGGTGGGGATGATGTCAGGTCAGTATGGACTTTATACCTGGGGCGACACACATGCGACAATGGCCGGTACAACGGGCAGCAAAGCAGCGATGCTAAGCTAATCCCTTAAAGCCGGTCCCAGTTCGGATTGAAGGCTGCAACCCGCCTTCATGAAGTTGGAATCGCTAGTAATCGCGGATCAGCCATGCCGCGGTGAATACGTTCTCAGAGATTGTACACACCGCCCGTCAATTGAGGGAAGTCGAAACCACCCGAAGTCCGCCGAATGGCGGCCGAAGGTGGGGTCGATGACCAGCAATAAGTCGTAACAAGGTAGCCGTAGGGGAATCTGCGGCTGGATCACCTCCTTTCTAAAGAGAAAAGGATGTTGGATGAGGGAGATTGGTAGGGCAGTTAAGCTAGATGGGCTTGATTTCCGTTAACTTTCAGTCTCTCCTAACCGACCAAATACACCGGTTGCGGTAAGTTGCGCCGTAAAAAACTTACCAAGTTCTTTCCACTTTTTAGGCCATTTTTTTCCAAAATAGATTTTGGAGGTTTTGGCGGTGATAAAAGAAGAGAGAAATGGGCTTTTTGGAAAAAAGTATCTTGTTCTGGAGCTTTGCGCTGTTTGGGAAAACGAATACGATCCCAGCTGCGCCTTTTACCCTTCTTTTTCTGGCGAACCGTTTTATTACTGGATTGAACTTGAGTACAATGGGCCGGAGAGTTATATTCGCCGCTATGCCCGAGCGCTTTATTCCCTTCTTAACGATTGGTTCCGCGAGAATCTAGCAGAGGCGCTTTTTTCCATTCTCTCCACCCGCACTTTTTCTTATGAATTTGAGCGCAACGGGGAGCTGTTTACTTTCAGTCCATCCAAGCCCCTGTCTTTTTTGCCACCAGCCTATTTTCGTCCGTTTCTTTTTAGAGTAGTTCCGGTTCCCCCCAGCCGCCAGTTTCCGGTTGATTACGATCCGGTGGTTGATTGGTGTTTGGATCTTACCAAAGTTTTAACCGGAGAGATGGTTGGGGAATTTATTCTAGGAATACAAGGCAAGTAGGACCCGGTTTTTTACTGGGTCTTTTTTTGTGCCGGAAGTTTTGGTTTTGGATTAAATAAGTATTGACTTTTGTTATTTTCTTTGCTATAAGTTGAGCGTCCTGCATATTACATACTGGATAGGTATTCTGCCCAAAAAGAAGAGACTAACGCACCGGTAATATTGATTAGCGGTATATTTTGCTACTTAAAAATAACTTCGGTGAGGGTTAATTACTGGTCACCAGCACTCAATCCAATTTCGCAGTTATTCGCTTTTGGCCCTTTGACAGTCCAATATCCTGGGACCAAATGCGGTTAATAAGCCGCAGAAGATAAGGCATTATCTTAAAAGTGATTGCCAGGAATCCTCTTCCCGCGCTTGGGTGTGTAGACATCGCAGTTTAAAAGTATGTAGTTTGTCATTCCGAATTCATTTCGGAATCTTACTGGGTATTAGATCCTGAAACAAGTTCAGGATGACAAAATTCCATAGGTTTAAATGCCGTTCTCTATGGTTGCTGGCGCCTAGGCGTGGGTAGAGGATTAAAAGTTATCATTTCGTTGTTAAAGGAGAGGAGATAATGAATAGGAGACCTCAAAGAATATTTCCACCCAACAAAACGGGTGGGGGAGTGTCTAATGCAATTCGCGTCCGTCCTTCGCCAGGCGTTGCAAAACGCTTTCCGTGGCGGGTCATTATTTTTTTCTTGGTGATAGCGGCCATTGCAGGTGTCGTATTTTTGGTTATTCCCATGTTGTCGGCTACTCGCCGTCCGGTGGTTGATTCGAATATTCTTTCGGAACTGCTTTCGGAAACGGAAGTTTCGGTTCAGCCTACTAGCGCGGTACCTACTTTGGCGGCTCCGGTGGTTTTGCCTACCGCTGCGGTAGTTGTTGTGCCAACGGCGGTTCCCACGCCGGAGTCGTCCGGACCAAAAGGCCTGCCGCCCAGCGCGAACGAGCTTCCTACTGCCGTAGCGACGGTGGCGGCTCGCGCTTCTTTTGATTGGGAAGGTGCCTGGAAGCAGGTATTTCCTCCTCTGTTAAAAAAGGACGAGCTTCGTGTCCAGTCTTTAGAGCAGGAGGGGCCACTAGCCACCTGGGTAGCCAAAGCAATTCGCTGGTTTATCAACTTTTTTGGGGTTGCTACTGCTGCTTATATCGCTGCCTTTGCTGCAGTAGCTTTGATAGCGGCCATTCTCGGTCGTTTTGTTCTGAAAAAAGTTGTCAAGTCTGGGCTTTACGGTATACTTATTATGCTGGTTTATAAAGCCTTGGCGTTAATTGGTGTTCCCCCTGACAAGGTAATTTCTGCTATGTGGTCTGTACTAACAAAAGCCAGCAACCCCCAAGAATTTAAAGCTCTATTTGATGAGCAGACCTACCTGACCAAGATTTTTAGTGGGGTAGTTGTACTGGTTTTTGTCGGTGGGGTATGGTATCTGGTGGGATTGGAACTGTCCAAAATTTGGGGCTCTACTTCAGGTGTGAGAACCAAGGTTTCAACTGCCTACAAAAAGGTCAAAGGCACCGTTACCAGGCGCAACGCCATGATATTCCTGGCGATTTCCATGGTGGCGGCGGTGATCCTTTTTGTTGTGGGCGAGGCTTGGAAAACCAATCCGGTGCTGGCGATTGCCTATACCTTCGTTCTTATCGGCGGGGGTTTTGGCTTCTTCCTCGCCTTTGATGTATATGGCGAAGACTTGGCTAAAGCTTTTGATGCTTGGGCCAACGATGTCTGGTACGGCCTTAAGCTAGGAAAAACGATTTTCGCGCTGTTTTTGTTCTTTATAAGCGCGGCTTTGGCTTTGGCAGTGATCGTTCCGGCGGCCTTTGCCGTCTTGGGTTTTTCCAATTTCGCCCTTTTCGGGCCTTGGTTGGCTAAAATCCTTGCTCAAGCGACCAGTCCGCTCAAGTATGTTTCGTTTGTGGCGGAGGCGGTTTTGATCGGGTACACCGTTACCAGGCGGATGGTCGGTGATACGAGATCTGCTTCCCGGTCCACGCGGACGGCGGACGATGCGAGAGTTGCTTCTCGGCTCATGCGTTCTCGGCAGGGCCGAAACCCTGGCCAATATTCCATGCCTACTCCTCCTCCCGCTTCGAGCGATTTAGATAATCTCTATAAATCCATCCCAGATTTGAATAGAATGCTTAGGGATGGTGAGATAACTCGGGAAGAGTACCTAGCGTTGCTGGAAAATTTGGGAAGCGGCTAGTTGCCGCTTTCAGTGCGGCTAAAAGCAGGGCGCGCGGGCGGCGGAAAAGTTTTGTTCTTTTCCGCCGTCCGTCTCAAAACAAGGAGGAATCACTGCCGTGAAACTTAAATTATTGTTTTTGGCGGTTTTGATTTTGTGCCTTTTTCCATTAACTGTATTCGCCCAGGAGCCGGTTGCTGGTTCGCTGGTTGGTCAGCGGGTGGCTATTCTGGCGGGGGAGAAGGTTTACAAGGATGTTACCAACGAGGAAGTAGAGTTACCTTCCAGCACTGTGGTTGTTCCTTCGCGATTTCAGGATGGGTACTACGCCTTTGCTTATGAAGGCGAGTACTACTGGGTTAGGGAAAATTCGGTCCAGCCCGCCCCGTCTGACCAGCCGACTCAACCAATCCAAATTTGGATGGTTGGCGGAGTGTTGGTGGTGGTGGTGTTGTTGTTGTTGGTCGTGGTGGTAGTTCGCCGTTTTAGAAATATTGGTGAGGCAGAGGACACTGCTGTTAGTCCTTTGGAAGAGACGAGGAGGGAAGACTCTACCGGGGAAGAAAGTTCTCTTGGTGGAGAGCGAGTGCCTGTTATTAAGCAAAACTGGTTGCCTTTAGGCCATTTGGTTTTGGCCCCTTTCGGGTACTATTTGATTGTTCAGCAGCATCTCTTCGGGCGCCAGCGGCGGGGAGTGGCTCCTAACTCCTACACTACTGTTTGGTTTTGGGAAAGGTTAGTATGTTTGGTCCCTTCCCTGCAATTTGTGGTTAAGCTTCCTGATCAGGAATATCTGATTCGGACCGATGATGGAAATGGGAGCCTAACCGTGAAGGCGGATATAGACCTTTATTTGAAGGTTTCCAATATTTACCGGGCAATGCTTGTTTCTGATCTAAGAATTGACACATTGTCCGATGGTGTAACTTTGTCGGTTGAAGGGATTGGTCATTTCTTAAAGGAATGGGTAATCTCGGCAGTCCGGTCTTTTATATCCGGTTTGACTGAGAGCGAGTTCGCCCGTTTGGGAAATGAAACCTTGACCGACTGGGCGGCACTTTTAAATAAATATTTGGAAAGCAAGATTGGCTTTTCTGTTACGCAGATCGTTGTTAAGCAGGCGGGAGTAAGCGAAGCCGTTCAACAGGCGCAGCATCTTGTTTATGGGGCAGAGCAGAGGAGGCGAGCGGCCCGAATTGATGGGGAAACTGCAGAGATTGCTCAACGATTCAGGGCGAATGTTCAGCGCATGGATGCGAAAGTTGATGCTGAATCAGCGGCCATCCGTTTGAAAGGATTGTATGAAGCGACGGCCGAATCTATGTCAAGACAACTCGGGCGACCATTGGTTTACGACGAGCTCGCTTACGCCTATACCCTTGCCCTTCAAGCTTTGGCTGTAAGCGGCGAGGGCGGTGATAACGAAGCTATCGTAGTTATTGGAGAGGGACGATCCGCCGCCGGTCCCGCGGTTGATGCGGCCATGATCGCTCGTTTTCTGAAGGCGCAGAGCCCAGATCAAGGAGGTTCAAGTGGGCAAAAAGACTAGCCGTAGCAATCTCAAGTTTCGTTTCTTCTTTCCGATGTTCACCATTCAGGCTGTCTTTTTTGGCATGAATGTTATTGTGGATCTTTTCCGCTGGTTTTTTGGGGATTACTACTTCAAATCTCTGGTTGTTAAGCCGGGGCTTTTTTGGATGGTGGCGGTTGCTTTATTTTTTGGTATTTGTTGTTTGGTCTTTTCGGAGGCCCTGCGCTGGGGGTTGTTTTCTTCTTCCGGCGGTAACGAGCCCGCTGAAGAGGGCGACGAGACACCCGACTGGATGGCAAGGGAAGAGGGGCCAAAACACGAGCTTCTTTCGATCGTCGTTAACGGGCTGTTTGTTTTACTGAATCTCTTTCTCTTCTTCTGCTTCCCGGTTGGGGGTTAGGCAGATGAATGAGGACTATGTAGTGGTTCAGCCTCCATCGTTTTCCTTCAAGCCTCTTTGGAATAGTTTGCTGATCGCGGCGGTAATCAGCCTTATGTACGCGGTCATTCCAGATCCCGTCCCGATTGTGGATGAGATTCTGGTGGCTCTAAGCTCCGCGACTGTGGCGGTGATTGCCGGCTCCGCGGTTGCTTTTACATCCCACACCAAAAAGATTCGTGAGTGGAAGGGATTTCCGACCGAGCAGGAATACAAGGCGGAATTGGAGAGGTATTCTTAGCTTGGCGCCCAACCTGAACAAACTTTTGTTTGTTCAGGTTGGCTTTTTAAAATCAATGTTTTGCCTTTGATCTTTTGAATCAAAGCCAGAATTTTGACTTTAAGTCAAACGCGGAAAATAAAAAACTAATAATCAAAACCTCAAAAAAGGAGAGGAGAGTAACATGCCAAATAACATTGCTTTTTGGGCAGGAACTGCTTTTCTGGCGGCCGTGTTAATTTGGCTGTTAACCAGGCCGAATAACAGTGCTGGCAAAGTTGTCGGATTCATTAAAAGGTATGATACCAAGTGTTCTACTTGGGATCCGGCGCTTTTAGTAAAAGCCCTGTTTGTTAAAGGCGGCTTCTTTGACCGCACTCGGTGTCCAAAAAATCTGGAGCGCCGAGTCGCAATGGCCGTTGTCATTCTGGGGAACTTTGAGCACCATGACCAAGCTAACGAGGATTGGGTCAAGAACCATATTCCCCAAAGAGGTTTGGCGGCCTTGCGCTCCGGTCTGGCGGGAATATTTGACTTTTTCCACCAGCAATTGACTAGTGGCGACGCTATCCTTCGGTTGATGGCGATTATGGTTTTGGTGATTGGCCTGTCGGTACTGTTTGGACTAATCTGGAAAGTCTCTTCTGGAGTAGTGTCCTTGGCCAAGATTTCCATCTCGCCGGCTCCAACTGTTTCGGTTTCCCAGAACCAAAGCCGGCCGGCCGGCGTCCCGTTGGCAATGTATCCAACTCGGATATCTTTGCCTACTCCTACCCCCACTTTGGTTCCAGTAGCCACTGTTTCTGTTTTGGGCCGGGTGGGCAAGATGGGCGGGTTGCGCTTGAGTGATCAGGATACTGCCAACATTACGCTGTATCTGGAGAATCTTTACCCCATTGTTTTTGGCGGGAAATACAAGTCTTCTTCAGGAACGGCAGATATTGACGGAGCAGTGGCGATCTGGTCAACCTACACTTCAATTGAAGCTACCCCAGATATGCTTGCCAAGTATAAAGATGATTTTTCCTGGTATCTCACGCAGTGTATTGATGATAGTAACCCATTAGCTACAAACTATTTTGATTATTTTCAAAAGTTGGCTGACGACTTTGATTTGGATACCGTAAGCGGCGCTCGCGAAGCGGTGGAACAGGGCTTGGCTCTGTGCCGGTTGGTGACATTGTTGGGTAAAATGTACCCAGTCCCTTCCGCTTCTCAACCGCAGATTTGGTCTGTTTGGCTCTCATCCGAGTCTGGGTTAGCCCAGCCGACCAAGGGTTCTGACGGCCGTTTGACGGTGGATGTTATTTTGACTTCTTCTCTAGCCAGCTTTGGAAATCGAAACACGGTGTTGACCAACGCTGGCCTTGATCCAAACAGTCAAAATCCATTTTTGGAAAAGCTGCCAGGATTTAGCGCTGGAAAAGAAGGAGGTGGCTAATGCCACAGTTGCAAAGGCAACCGATTGTTTCACCACAGCGGCCTCCTCTATCTGATCCTCGTCAGCGAGATAATAAGCGGAAAAAAGAGGCTCCGGCCGCTGATTTTTCACTAAAAAGATTAGGTGGGTGGTTGGTAGGTCTGGCTTTAGCGGGAGCGCTGGCTTTGGGTGTCTATTCTCAAGTCGCGCCGGCTGTATCCCCATCGACTGTTCCAGCCGGACAATCGGTTTCCGCGCCGAGTTTCCAGCCGTTGGATCAGCAATTGCCAGCGCCTGATACCCTGTCCTTGCCGGAACCAGCGGTGCAGAGTAACCCTTTGCCTAATAGCCAGCCGGCACCGCAGGTTAATCCGGGACCAAATGCTAATACCTTGCCACAGCCGTCCTCTGGATTGCAAATTCAGCCTAGTACTGGCAGTGGTGGACCGCCGGCTTTTAATCCGCCCGTCAATCCGGCCGGTCAGCCGGTGGGACCGGGGAAATATGTGCCTTTAACGGCTGAAGATGTAGATGCCAAGGAATTGGCTCTAGTAATCCCTTGTCAGCACACTTTTGTTGAGGACAGGTTAGTAGTTCAGCTCAAAGATTTGGCTAAAAAGCAGGTATCGGGAAAGATCAAGATTCTTAACCCGTTGGGAGTTAATTCCCTACAGGTGGTGGATTTTGAAGAGCTAGCCGGTTTGGTTAGTTCCGAAGCGGGAGCTTACCTTTTCCGTAACAACTCCTTGGATAAAGGCTTTTTCGGCGGAGTTGATCCCAAGACTGTTTGTCCGGAATGTGGACCGGCTGACATGGCTAAGCTTTTGTGGGGTCCTTATACCTACGACGCTTGGGTGGCCCTTACTCCGGCCCAGCAGCAGATGAGCTTAGTTCCGGACGGAAAAGTTCCTTTGAGTCTTGCTGCGGCGGAATTTACTGGCTTAGCCTTGCCAGTAAAAACAGCGGAACAAGGCTTTTACGATCGGGAGAAGCTTTATCCGGCCAATGAAACAGTCGCCGGTCTTTCGATAGGCGAGATGCTGGGGCAGGGTTATATCTGGCTGGAGCTGCCGGTGGCAACCATGGGTTTTGAAGCCAAGGATCTTAAGTACTGGCCCCAGGGTTTTCGGATTGTTTTTCCCTCAACGCTCACCGCCAAAGTTGATTACTACACCCCTCTTTATCAAAGAAGTGAGGGTTTCGTGTGGGAAGGTTTGCCTCTGCCCAGCACGCAAACTGTTCCACAGGGTAGGGTCAATGTGGTGGTGGACGAGCCGACATGGCAGTACCGGACAAAGGTACAGGATCCGTTAATCTTTAAAGTCACCTTTACCAGCCCAAACGGCGACTCCCAAACAGTAGAATTTCTTGTTTGGGCAAAGATAAATGGGGAAAAATAGAAGAGAGACACCGATTTGTGAGAGGGGCTTTGACTCGGCTTTGCCGGCGGAGCCCCTTTTTTTAAAATTGCTGTTAAATCTCGAGCTTTATTTTTTAATATAAAGTTTTGATTTGATTACAATATATAGCGAAGAGGAATAATAAAAGGAGAAGACCGATGTTTAAAAATATCACATCTCAAGAAAAACCGGTAATTGCCGTTTGCGCGGTAATTCTTCTGGCCGCCGTCATGGCTACCGTGTACCTATTGTACTCAATGGTGCATGAACCGGTTACTGCTCCAGTAATCTCGGATTTTTCCGAACCGCCTTGCTTTTTTCAAGTAGTTGGTTTGGATCGGGAAACAGTTTGTCTGGAAGATCACGATCAGGCTACTTTAGTGGCGATCTTTCCCGGCTGTTTCTGCGGCTCGGCTTTTAACTGGGCGTTAGAGCAACTGCTGCCAGCGGCGGCTGATATCAGCGGGCGGGATTGGCGGTTTGTTTTTTTGACCAGCGATTCCGATGCCGCTTATGCTGAATTTCAACGATATGTTTTATCTGCTTGTCAGGAAAACGGGATTAGCGTAGCGGATTGTCCGCTGGCGCTAAATGATCCTGATAAACTGCTAGCCAGTAATTTGGGAGTGGTTGACCCGGACTACGGATTAGCTCGGCCAACTTTAGTTTGGCTAAAGCCGGCCAGCGCCCTTCGCAATGGGGAAGGGGTTGTTGGCCAGAAGTTAAGCAGTCTGCCCGGAGACCACCCGAATCTGAAGGTCTTTCTTGATCAAATCACCGAGGAGCAAAAATGATCAAAAATCTGATCTATAGGTTTGATAAATTCTTGAGCGACTCCAGCCACTGGTTTTTGGTCATTGGCTCATTTTTAGGAGTGGTTTTTTTGGCGATTTGGGCATGGATCGCCGGTCCGAGCCACTGGCCAAAATTTGAAGTAGGACAGGTCTACTACGCCGTGGATTCCAGTTCCGGAAACAAAGCCTGTCCTTTGGTGACTGTTCCCGGCAAAGGTAAAAACGCGCTTGCTCCTTTAGAAGTTTTTGCCGCGCCCGACTGGTCTTTGTCCCGCTCTGCCAAAGCGGTTCAATTTTGTGACTTGGGCACCTACACATTTTTAGATTATCTAAAAACCGATAATAACTGGGCGATTATTAGGTGGTTGGATTTAGCTGATCAAACCCACCTTGGTTATGTCTGGGCTAAATACGCCTGGATATACTCCGTAAGAAAGGAGGACTAAAGGTGAGAAGATTACTTACGGTTGTTGTGGTCTTGCTCGTTTTGCTTGGACCAGTAGGATACTACTTTAGTCCTCTGAATATGCCGTATCAGATGGACTTTAGCCAATACTTTTTCCCCCTGCCTTGGCAGGAGTCAAAGCCGTCGCCGGTGCAAATCTTTATTTACACCAGCTCAACTTGTAGAGTATGTTACAATAGTGTAACTTCTTCAATATTTGAACCATATTTTGATAAGCTGGGTTATTACTTCCCCATGGCGGTAGATAACCCTCTTTACCCGGAGATTGCCGACAATCTTAAAAAGATTGAATTGACGGCTCTTGAGGCTTCTCTTGCTTCTCAAATGAGTCCCGACACCTCAAGACTGATCCAACTTCCAGTCAAAGGGCCTACCGGCATTTTTGAGCTTCCATTGCTGCCTTATGTAATAATTAAGATTGCTTTGGGAGGGAAATGGGTGCCGATAATCGGTCTTTCTATGAGCGGGGGGGAAAATGGCCAGCCCGCCCAAGACCTAAAGGCGTGGTTAGAAAAGACATCTCAAAGTTTGGAAAGTACTTTTGACCCGGCCTTTGCCTTGTACTCGGCCGATTTGGTAGAGTATCCGGCTGTTTGGCGTTTAAAAAGTGGGCCAGGTACCTACACATCTCTTTTTAGCGCCAAAACCAATGTTCGGGCGGGAATTAGACCCCTAACCTTCTTTTCTTTAAACGGGCTGATTTGGGATGAGTCTGTCACCAATATTATTCCCTACACGGGGTACCGCCAGGTGCCGTTCTTCGTGTGGGAAAACATATCGGCGTGGGATTGCCCCGAGGGATATGTCCGAAAGAGCGTGAATGGTGGGGTAAAGTACGCCAGCGGCGAAGGATTTTCTTTTTCTTTCTGCAGTTCTTCCTTTGCCCAGTCTTATGATAATCCACGCGCTTGCGAGGAGGTTGGTTGTATTGGAGTACCTTATTTGGAAGGGGCCAGCCCAGAAACGGCCGGTTTTCGCGGGTATCTTATATATCCCAAGAAAGGGGAGTTTCTGGTTAGAGGTTCCGGCCCGTCCGATTGGGGAAAGAGTATTTACACCTTAATTAAATACTCTTCCAAGGCCGCCCCAATTTGGACCATTTTGGTAAAAGTCGCTGTTCCTACAGCGAATGGTCTGGTTGAGGGTATGGTGCCGTTTTATGATTTGGAATATGTTGGTCCGGCGGCCGATATTTTGCTGGGAAAAGAGTCCGCCTCCGCGAAACCGGATCTTTACTCGTTGAACATTTCGTTGCCATCTTTGGTGACACCAACAGTTCCGGTGTCATCAACGGTGGAAAAAAAGGATTGATTTTTGACGGAGCGTTTTGGTCACCATGTGACCGCGCTCCGTCTTCACCATCAGATAATAAAGTAATTTATTGTTTGTTGGGGAAGAAAATAAAAATAATAAAAAAAGGAGGGGGAATGTACAAGATCGTGAGAACAAGGGCAGTAGTTGTTATTTTGTGTTTCTTGATCTTTGGCTCTGCCTGCCTGCCTTCCCAGCCAAGCCGCGCTCCCGTGGGCAGTGTCCCCCGGTCTATGCTTTTGTCTGGCAGTACTGTTCTTGCTTCGGCGGCGGGAGGCGTTTTAACCAAGTACGCGCTTTTGTCCGAAGCGCGGTTCTACCCGGCGCGGGAGTCTTTAGGAGGGGGAAGGTTTAACCTGTCTGGCCAGAATCTGCCTGGCAGTCAGCTTGATCAGTATGGTTTGGTCAAGTTGGATGCCGGAACACTGGTTTATGATCTTTCTCTTAAAGAGTTCTCTTACAGCGGCGATCTTTCCCTGATTCCCTCCAGTGTGGGTGATGGAACTTATCACCCGGCGTATTTGCTCGCGTGGGGGAAGATGGGTTTGCGTACCGGAGGCGAGGGCTTTTTTCCGGCCCCGTCTTTGAATGATCAGGAACGCAGGAGCGCCGGCTTTACGGACACGATTTATGAAGGAGCACTGGTTCTGTTGGTGCCGAATCCCAACGAACAGACTAAAGTGTGGTTGGGGTTTGTGCCTACCGGTCCGTTGGGAAGCGAAGGCTGTTTGTTCAGCGTGCCGGTGGAACCGACGGTTGTAGCTGTGGATCCTGCTCCCCAGAATTTAGCTCCAGGAAAGAATCTAGGTTCTTCTGAACAACTTCTCGCCCAAACTTCTATAAAGCTTTCCGAAATTCCCGCTTCCGACCAAGTAAATTTTCAGCGTTGGGTACGAGAGCATTCTGAAATTGTTGTTCTAGGCAAAGAGGAATTTGATTTTATTGATAATCTGCGAGGAGACATGGGTTTCGTGGAAAAAAGCCCCGGGGTTGTTTATGCCAGAATCTGGGCAGAAGTTTATAGTGTAAACAACGGGAACGGGGTTTGCTGGAATGCCTCGCTGATAAAAGAGCTGATTGATAAAGCTAATATCCAACTGGATACTTGGATTGATCATCATGGCGATACTCTTGGATACCCTCGTTTGACAGCCTCAATTTATGATTACGAAGCGACCGAGGATAAAGACGGAAATGTTATCAATAATCCCAGTAATCAAAACCTGATTTTTACTAATCCTTATGATCAGCCTCTTACAATCATTGCTTCGGTTGATGGAGAGATTTACACTTTCAGCTTATATAGAGGGGCTGATCAGGTACAACAAATCTCTGGTTTTGAAACAAAAGAAATTGTTGCCCAAGAGGCACTACCTGTTCAGGAATGGCTTGATTCACTGGCTAAGCAATACGAGGTCTCGGCAACGAATATCGTATTGCGATCTGATCTTAACGGTGGTATCGCCACCTTATCGGGCAACACTATTCCTGGGGTGACCAAGGCCTATGTTCCCTCCGGCGATTCGGTTAATATCGCTTACCATGGAGATGAGCCGCTTCCTTCGTACTTTAGCCCGTCAGTGCGTTTTTGGGAATCGCTTGGTTACATTGACGGTTGGGCGGCAAAGTACGATTTAACCAAGCTAATTGTCGCCACGGTTATGCAGATTGAAAGCTGTGGCTACATTAAGGCTGGTTCCGGGGCGGGAGCGATTGGGCTGTTTCAGGGAATGCCAGACAAGTACGGATTGTCCCGCCCTCCGATTTACAGTCTCTCGGACGAGGGGTCGTATGCGCCCGATGTTAATGCCAAAGCCTTGGCATACTACCGGAGTGGTTTGGATATTGCCTTAAGCAGGGGTTTTACCGGGATTGAGGCACTCGCCCAAGCCGCTCGCGGCTACAACGGTGGCCATGGTGTAATTGGTCGGGCTGGGGTAGCGGAAACCTCCAGTTACTATGTCAACTTTAAAGCTTACTACCTTGGACCAGATGGGGGTGGTACTCAAGCTGCCAGCAGGATTGCTTTTATCGAGTCCACCCGGATGTGTCTTGATGGAGCGGCGTGGCTTAAGGATGAATCCTTTGCATGGCTTCAGCAGAAAGGTTTTGATTACCTTCTTTACCCAAAAGTTGATTCCGTGGATCGGGTGATGGAAGTTTTAAAACCATACGCGGAGCTAGTTAACGGCGCTTCTGTATCTCATATTCCGTACTGCTTGAGCTGTTATCGGGAACCTGATGGCGATTGGGTATTGTGGTACGGAGGTATTTCTCAACCGCAAGCTTCTCCTTACGGCTTGACCTGTGCCGGATTTGTGATACAGGCCGGCCGGCTTATTTTTCAGCGCCCTTGGACTTTATATGAACTTGGAGCGAGAAGGGATAAGCCGGGAGAACTTAAAGACATAACTAGCGACCGTTTCTATTTTGGATACGATCTGGTTCGTAGCATCGCTGATCGGGTGCCTGGTTCAAGCGTGTTTAAAATTGAAGGTTACGAAGATAACCTTGGATACGGTTCTGCTTACTGGCAAACATTATCTGGTTCTATGAGCAGCTCTTCAGTTTATTTTGTGGATGTAATTCGATCTGCGAAAACTATGTCCCGCAATGACTCTCATGTAGCCATGGCGATAAGGCTGCAAGATGGGTCAGTTCTGGTTTATGAAGCGGTTACTTCTGGGGTAGGTGTAAAGACCTGGGAGGATTTTACCGCCAAATATGGGGAGGACACATATCTGTTTTTAATGGAGTGTCCTCTGTCCCAGTAGTGTGTGCAAGAGCTCCGGCTGGCTTTTTGTTTTCAACAAAAAGCCAGCCTCTTTTAAAAGATTAAAAGACCAAGCGCGTGCCTTAAATGTTCTTAGGGCAGATGCTTGTTCTTATAATATTAATAGCGGGAAGGAGAAGTTTGATGCAGACTTTATTTGCATTCGCGGGCTTTATATTCATTATTGGGATCTTATTTTGTTTGATGGGCGGTAAATCCCGTAACCGCCTTGATCCGGCCGTGCGGGTTTGGTATAGCCGTCTGTCGCGGTGGTCGGGGGGAAGCAGCTATGCGGCTGCGCCAGAATTGCTTTTGTTGGTTTTGTTGTCGGATAACAAAGGCTATCTCCGTTGTGATCTGTCACTGCCAACTGCCCTTTGGAATAAATTGGGGAATAAGGCGATTGCCAGTCGTGGTTGGCGGGCGAGCTGGGAGGCGCGAAAACTGCAAAAGCGGGTGCGTGAGGTAGCCGCGCGCGGCCCGACCGCTAAGAATGTAATCGCGGTTGGCGATCTGCTGCAGGCGATTTATGAAACCAGCCCCCTTGGCCGTTCGGTTCTGCGGGAGTTGGCGGGAAGTAAAGAGGGTTGGTTAGCCGAAATAGGACCTCGTTTGGCCAGAATCTTAATCCCCCCTAATCTGCCTGTTGTGGTAAGAGAGGCAATAGAGGTAGGGAATGTGGTTGATCTTACCGGGCCGGCTTTGGATGGGGATTTTGAAGGGTATACTCTCCGGTCGCAGGTTAGACAGGTCGCAGAAATTATTGGTTCTCGACCCGTGGCGCTTCTAGGTCCCAAAGGAGTGGGGAAGACCTTTACAGCCAAATTGCTAGCTAGAGAATTGCTTTTCCCTGGCTCCTCTTTTGCTGATTGGTGTGTTTTGGAGATAGTGAACATTACCCAGGATGCTATTGAACTGTTTATGGCCGCGGCTAATAAGCCAATAATCATTTTTGTTGATGAAGCCCGGCGTTTGCTGGATTCTCCATGGCTGCTTGACGCGCTTAAGGCACCGGTGGCAGATGGTCGTCTCTCTTTGGTTTTGGCAACTACCAGCCAAGAATGGTCCCAAATATGCCACCTTTCTCCCGCTTGGGCTGATCGGTTCTTTCGGGTAGAAGTGAGCGAGCCAAGCCGAGACGAGATGCTGAAGATTCTTAAAAACCAGTGGTTGGCGGCCGACCTGCCTTATAACGAAACAGTTGAAGCTATTATGGTTCGGCTTTACTCCTTGGCTGAATTGTGGGTTCCTCGCCAACGGGCCGATCCTCGTCGGTGCTGTTACATTCTGGATGTTATGCTTGGTCTTCTAAAAAAAGACGCGCTTGACTATTCTCAAGCCCTTTGCCAGGCTATATCCTTAGCCAGCACTTGTCCTGATCTGATTACTCCTCAAATTGTCGCTGGAGATAAGGAGAGCATCAACAGGATGGTTGACGATTTGTGGTGGCATCTGTCTAGAAGCATTGAGGGGCAGGATTTGGCTAGGGAAGTGGTAGTTGACGGGGTGCGTGTTTTTATTAACGGCCTAAAAGATGTTCGCCGTCCGGTTGAAGTTGCTTTGTTTCTCGGACCGACCGGAGTAGGCAAGACCGAAACCGCCCGCGCCTTGGCAGAATTTCTTTATGGGCGGAAGCTAATTCTTTTTAGTATGGGTG
>Ga0210057_1000767_pt1 | contig 52191 bp, 47 predicted proteins | sample CryGeyCG2114_010_2_FD_183968 | JGI IMG/M metagenome (GOLD analysis project Ga0210057, IMG submission 183968) | Groundwater microbial communities from aquifer - Crystal Geyser CG10_big_fil_rev_8/21/14_0.10 (SPAdes) (version 2) | ecosystem: Environmental > Aquatic > Deep subsurface > Groundwater ...
GCACAGATAGAAACTTCGTTAGAAATGACTGCTCCGCGCGCCGTCCGCGGGAATACTCTATTTCTTATCGAAAAATGGCAGTGGGGTATTTTGACTTCCCTGCCCCGCTCCGCTTGCAGGCGTGCCTATGTCCTGCGGATTTATACCGAATGTATTGATTATGAGCGCCAGTATCCCCTGCACGCTCACCATAATCAGCATGCCAACAATGCCCCACTTAAGATGCCGCGCGCCTTCCTGCCTTTTGTTATGGTCTCCCTTTTCTTTCGCAACACTCTCCAAATTGTATAAAAAATTGAAAAGCCCCCACAAAAACAGAAAGAATCCCGCCGCAAAAAGTACGCGAACGGCGGGATTCAGTATGTTATTTATAATGTTGTTGAGAATTTCAATGCCGCTCATAAAGGGTTACCGACACTCGCCCCGCTTCCCGGCAAAGAGGCGGCTTTATTAGCGCCGCGGATTAAGCTGGGGTACGCTCGGCACCGGTACGTTATTGTTTTCCACCCTGAACGTAGAGCGCAAAATGTTGATTATTCCCCAGACTGAAACCATTACAAAGAGAGCCGCTATTCCCCATATCATAAGCTGAAGCCCGTTATTCTTTCCTTCTGTTTCTGTCTTGTCGCCAATCTTGAACAAATATTGGATAAGACCCCAAAAAAACACCAGAAGGGCCAGAGAAATAGCCAAAGGAACCACTCCGTTAATAAGAGCATTGAAGAACGCCAATGTGTCCAGCAGTGTCTGCGCTAAGGCGACGGACGGAAGCACTGCTACGGCGGCAAGTGCTAATGCATATATTCGCAAGTTCATATGGTTAATTTAACATTTATTGATTATGAACTAATCGTACTCCCGTGAATTCTGCCCGCAATACAGCCATGTGGATAAAGGTTCCCCTCGGGCCAAAGCCGAGAGGAATTGGCTGTTCCATCCTTGCCTCTCACGCGCGCATGTCGCCTACATGATGGTCTTCGCTGAGCATTCTTATTGCACTCACGACGCTCGCTGATAATTCTGGCTACAAACTTAAACTTGCGATAATCAGATTCAAAATACCCCAAATGGACACCATCACGAAAATAATGCCCAGCCCCTCAAGAAGCGCCCTGCGCGCGCGTGCGATATTCTCCTCGGCTTTGCCCTGCGAGATATTGAAAAGGTCGCGCGCGGTCTTGTAGAGATAGAGAACCACGGTTGCGGAAATCAGAACCAACGCGGCGGCGTTTATGTGCCGTATCAGCAAATCCGCGAGCTCGGAAAACGTCTTGGGAGCGGCAAAGACCAACATTGGCGCCGCAAGCACCGCAATCGGAAGAAATGAGAAAATTTTTCTTCTTATCATGATCTCAATGAGTTAAAGGTTCCCGCAAGCAATTCGGAAATTGCCCAAGCCCCGAGAATCAAAATAGCGCCCGCAATAAGCCAAAGGAAATTATTCTTCGCATCCTCGAGCTTCTTTTCGTTTCCCTGCGCCAGTAAAAACTTGAAACCGGCCCACACTATAAAGAAACCTATGATGGGAAGCCCCACCGTCGCGATTGTCCTAAAAACTGCCGCGACAAAGTCCCCGAGAGACTTAACTGAAAGGGGGTTGCTCAGTGTTCCCGATTCAGCCGCGGCAAGAATCGGAAAAAGTAACTCCGTTAGGATGAAGAGGCGCAAGACATTTAGCGAAATCTTTGACCTGTTTAAGCGTCTTATAAAGGATTTTGGCGACAAACCGTGAGGTATTATTGAGCTCGCTTGGCTCGCGCATTCTCGATGCAAGCATCGGTGCACAGACCCTGTGTCAGCTCTTCGGCTCGAAAATACAAAAGCGCACTTGGCTCCGCTTTTGTCTTTTTCCCGCTCTACATCGCCAATAAAATTCATGATAAACATATTAACTTCCAGAGATTATATTTCCCAGCTCCTGGTCCGCTCGGTTTACGGCTTCTTTGGGACTTGCAGAGCCGGCGGTTACGCTTTCTATCATACGCTCAAAAATCCTCTCTGTCGCCGCCGGAGAGGGGTCAAACCATCCGCGGGCGATAATTGCCGAGCGCCGGAATATCTCCGCCGCGCCGTCCTTGGGCGAGCTTAAAACATCTCGGCGAGCCGACGGCAAATTCCACGCTTCCGGCAAAATCTCTGCGCGGTCTGCATTCACAAGCAAAAAAGTCGCCTCAATCGCGCCCGAAACATTTTTGCCGTTTTTCGGATATGCAAAAGCATACATGCGGGCGTATGTGGCTTGCCTCGCGCCTTCCTCTATATTCGCCTGCGGCAGAAGGGAGATGTCAAAGTTCAGATTGGGATTTAAATCTTGAATGAGGGGGAGTTCACTTGCAAATCCTATGTAGAGCGCCGCGTCGCCTGCGGCGAACGCTTCGCGCGCGGGCCTAAGGGAGCGGTTCCATGTATAAGTGCTCGCGCGCGCGGGGTTGGAAAAATTCGTATAGTAAGTGAGCGAGATTTCCGCGGCAGATAAGTTTCTTACAACCGATTCGCTTATTTTCTGGACATATTTGCCTTCGGCGTCCTTCTCCACTATGTTTCCCCCAGCCTGAAGTATAAGAGCGCTTAAAATCTCCTTGGCGTGCGGGACATTGTCGTACTCCCCGAAGGAAATCGCGCTCCTCAAAACGGTATTAGCCGCGTCCTTTGTGGTGAGGCCGGCGGTCATCTCCGACAAATCCCCCCACCTCGCGGGCGGAGCGGAATATCCTGAGCCGGACATAATGTCCCTGTTCCAAAATAAAACCATAGGGTCTACGGCTACCGGAAGCCCCAACACCCCCTCCTCATCCAAAAACAATTCCCCCTCCTCGACGAAGGTGTCCATAAATTGCCGGCGGGACAGTTGTTCGTAGGGGATTGGAAAAATCTTTGACCTGTCCTGAACTATTTTGTCTTGCACCAACAGATATGCGTCCGGACCTTCCCCGCTTGCAAGAGCATTAGCGAGCCCGGCGCCAAACGTGTCTGAATCTTTTTGTACGTATGTTACACCTCGAAATCTGCCATCTTCCTCCGCCACTTTAACAATTGCGCGAGCGAAGGCCTCCTCGTTAAGCTCTCCCCAAATCACGACCGTACCTATGGTATTCGCCTCGCCTCCGAATCCCGCAAAGCGCGCGAACAAAAGCACTCCGATTGCAAGAAACAAGCCGAATCCGATTAAAATAGCCAGCTGAAACGGACTTGATTTCTTCCCCGGCATACTTTAATTATCCCCGTCTCCATGAGATGACGGTCCGGACAAGCGCCGGAAAACGATGCCATAGTGGTGAAGTCCCGCCGGAAATTCTCTAACCGGGCTGAAGCCGGCGGCATTGGCGAGAACGCGCGCTTTTTCAATACTGACCACATCCTCCGAACGCGGCCCCATGCCGCCGTATGATTCCTGCCAGTCAATGACCACCAGAGTCCCGTCCGGTTTGAGAGTCCTCTTGGCTTCCTCAAAAGCGGTTTGCTTTTCCTCAAGCTGAAAAAGGGTGTTGGAGAGCAAAACCATGTCCAGTGCTCTGTCCGCCACTTTGGTTCCGCCTTTCCGGTCCATATCTCCCCATATTATGTCCACATTCCCAAGACCTTCGGCGCGCGCCTCGTTTTTTATCTTAAGCAACATGTCTTTTTGCACATCCACTGCGTATACGCGGCCGCTCTCGCCCACGATGCGCGCCATTGCAAGCGCGTATGCCCCGCTTCCGGCGCCGAAATCGGCGACCTTCATACCGGGCCTCAGGGCCATTTCCCTTACATTTACGTTTGGATTTGCAAACGCGCCCGAATCCGGCTTGCTCGAATCGGCGCTCCTGACTTCATCATCCACTTTCGGCACGGCGACACCATGCACGACTCCGAAATCGCGTATTTCCATACATTTCATTATACAGTGAAAAGCGCTTCCGTTGCGGTTGCATGTGCAAAAAAGAACGGGGGTGATATTCCCCCGATTACATTCGCTTTCGCCCATTATTGATTGCGACTCAAATTGAGCGAGCGAAGCCCCGTTAGAAACTTCGTTTCCAACGGAGCAAAGCGAGCGCCACTAATACCTCGGAGCCTGCTCCGAGGAACCTTTATTTTTCAAGCCCGCACAGGACGCTGTCCGCGATAAGCGCCGACATGACGGCTTTCTCGGCGAGAGTCTGCCTCTGCGAAGGCAAAAAGTAGGCGAAGGCAAGAACCACAAGCACTACTGCCAGAGGGCCAGTAACTAACCACCCTTGCGCATTCTCGTACTCTTTTCTTCTCATTTGAGAAGCCCCCTCGTAGTTGTGGACATTCCGGGAAGAATCGTACCTATGCCAACGCCAAAAGCAAGCGCGCCAGGGAAAAAGCGTGCGGCGGGCACGCAAGCGGCACGGGAAGTCTAAAGCTCCACGCTTGCCGCTATCTTATCTCCGGCGCGAAGGCGCATGATGCGCACGCCTTGCGTCTGCCGCGATCTAAGCGGAACTTCTTCTATCCCCGTGCGTATTATCTGACCTTTTTGAGAAATAACGACCACTTCGCCCTCTCGCCCCAAAACGGACCCGCTTATTAGCACGCCGGTTTTTGTCGTTACCGCGGCGGTCTTGATGCCGCTTCCTCCCCTTCTTTGCACTTTGTATTCCTCCACGGGAGTTTTCTTGCCGTAACCGGCGGAGGACAAAACGAAAAAGTCCAAATCCTTTTCTCCTTTGGGAACCACTCCCGAGCCGACGACCGCATCGCCTTTCTTTAAATTGATGCCGCGCACTCCGGCGGCGGTTCTGCCCATGGCGCGCACGTCTTTTTCCGAAAACCGTATTGATTGCCCTCTTTCGCTCGCTATCATCACGGTATCACCCGAGCGTACGGGCTGTACGGCCATCAAGTAGTCGTCCTTGGCAAGTCCTATCGCTATCAGCCCGCTCCTTCTCACATCTCTGAAGTGACCGGCTGATACTTTTTTCACCGTCCCAAGCCGAGTAATCATCAACAGCGACAAATTGTCCGCCTCCATGTCCTCTTTTGAAATCGGGAGCACCGATGTAGTGCGCTCGCCTTGTTCAATAGAGAGGAAATTGGCGACTGACTTTCCTTTCGTCGCGCGCTTACCTTCCGGAATCTCGTACATCTTAAGCTGATACACCTTGCCGCGGTCGGTGAAAAACAAGAGGTCGCTATGCGTGCTGGTAGTGAGAAACGTGGTTACAAAATCCTCTTCTTTAGTATTGAGGTCAATTACCCCGATGCCGCCGCGCCTTTGTCTTTTGTATTCCGCCGGATTGGTGCGCTTGATGTACCCGCCGCGCGTCAATACCAAAACCGCTTCCTCGTCGGCGACAAGGTCTTCCGCAGAAAGGACTTTCGCCGTTCCTTTCACAATTTTCGTCCTGCGGTCGTCTCCGTATTTTTCTGCCGCCTCCGCGAGCTCTTTTTTTATTACATCCATAAGCTTTTTTTCGCTCTTCAGAAGCGCGGACAATTCTCCTATGAGTTTCTGCACATCCTTTAATTCATCATCAACTTTCTGCCTCTCAAGCCCTGCGAGCTTCTGCAGGCGCATGTCAAGAATCGCGCTTGCCTGCTTCTCGGAGAACTTAAACCTCTTCATCAGTGCGGCATGCGCCGCCGGCGCATCATTGCTCTTCTTTATGATTGCGACTATTTCATCAATATGATCCAGTGCCTTTTTCAGGCCGAGAAGTATGTGTTCGCGATCCTGTGCTTTTTGAAGGTCAAATCTACTGCGGCGCGCAACAACATCTTTTCTGTGGGATATGAACGCCTCAAGATACGCCCTCAGCGAAAGGGTGCGCGGGATACCGTCTACAAGTCCCACCAAATTGTAGTGGAATGTCTCTTCAAGTTGAGTGTGTTTGTATAGAAGATTCAAAACCGTCTGCGGATTCGCCGAGGACTTCAGATCTACAACTACCCTGATGTCGGTGGTTGATTCGTCTCGCATGTCTTTTATTCCCTCCACTTTCTTGCTCTGGTGAAGTTCGGCAATTTTTTGCAACATGTCGGCTTTGTTTACGCGGTATGGAATGGAAGTAATTACTATCTGGAAATTCCCCTTTTTGTCCTCCATTATGTCTGCCTCGCCTCGAACCACGACGCCGCCTCGCCCCGTTGAATAGGCATGGGCTATGTCCTTCTGGTTGAACGCGATGCATCCTGTCGGAAAGTCCGGGCCTTTTACAAAGTTAAGCAGGTCATCGGCGGTCGCATCCGGATTGTCTATAAGATGCTCCACTGCTCCGGAGAGTTCGCGCAGGTTGTGCGGAGGTATATTGGTCGCCATCCCGACAGCTATTCCCAAGGTGCCGTTCATAAGGAAGTTCGGTACGGCCGCAGGAAGAACTTCCGGCTCGCTTCTTGTGTTGTCGTAGTTGGGTCGGAAATCAACCGTTTCTTTCTCTATGTCGCGGAGCATTTCTCCGGCAAGTGCGGTCATCTTGGCTTCCGTATAGCGCATCGCGGCGGCGGAGTCGCCGTCTATGGAACCGAAGTTTCCTTGTCCCAAAACCAAAGGGTAGCGCATGGAGAACGGCTGAGCCATTTTTACCATTGACTCGTAAACCGCCGCGTCGCCGTGAGGATGATATTTACCAAGAACATCTCCGACCACGGCCGCGGATTTTCTCGCGCGCGCCGTACTTGTAAGCCCGAGGTCGCGCATTGCAAAAAGAATGCGCCTGTGAACGGGTTTCAGGCCGTCGCGAACATCCGGCAGAGCGCGCGAAGTTATAACGGACATCGCGTAATCAAGATACGCGACGCGCATTTCGTCCGCTATTCCCTGCGGCACTATGTTCCCCGATGCGCCATCACCGGCATTTTCTCCCTTCATTTTCTCATCGGCCATAACATTTTTATTCCCGAATTATAGCCGAATTAGGCGAAGCTTTCAATCGTCAAGAACTTGCCTGAGAATCAAGCGAAAGAAGCTTTCAATCGTCAAAAACTTGCTTGAGAATCAAGTGAAAGTGGTTTTGATTGGGGCAAGAGACAAATTGAGACAATAAGTGAGTATTCCCACTAACAGCGAGGTTGAACCTCGCTGTTTGAGATTGCGGGAGTATTTGCAGGTCTTAAAGCTCGTGGCAAGCCCCGAGGTATTAGTGAAGCTCACCGGCCGCGATAAACTGTGATATCCAGTGCCCTTGGGGTGTAATGAGAATGGGAACTGGGATAAGAAGTTTCGAGACAATTCCACGCAATTCCCAACCGTAAAGAGCGGCTTATTCCGTGGGTTACCACGGGACAAAGTTTTTATTAAAATCAGACGAAAAACGTCATTCGACCGAAGAATCTCCTTCTTCCACGTCCGACTGCAATTCTCCCAGCGACTCCTCAATATTTGCCCTTAACTCCTTGAATCTATATTCCACGTCCCCGTACAATTCGCCGAATGAATTTTGGAACTCACCGGAGTGCGTGCGCGTAGTATCGCTTCCACCGTTTAAAACCTGCGTTGTAAAAAAGAAAGCCCACAAAACAAACAGGAGTGCACCGGCCCCTATCGCGATTCCGGCCGCCACGGCCACCCTGTGCTCCTTGGGGCGCGCGCGGAGTTCATTAATCTTTCTCTCCAACATGGCTTACATTATACCAACTTTTTGAAGAGCGCGCGCAAGAAAATTGCGCAATTTACGCGGAGAGAACTATTACTTCCCCGTTTTTATCGGCAACATCCTTTTGCTTTATGGTCAGCTTGTCAATCGGCTGAATGTCCCCCTCTCCCACCTCCTTAAGAAACATCTTTAACGCGCCCTTGTCTCCCATGCCTTCGTAGTGCATTGGAATAACTATCCTGGCTTCAAGCAGAGCGGAGAGCTTGTGCGCCTCATTCGGAGAAAGAACGCCGCCGCCGCCTATGGGAGTCAGTAGCACATCCACATCCTCTATTTTCTCAAGAACTTCGGAAGAAAGCTTCGCATTGCCGAGAGCGCCAAGATAAACTAGCGTAAGGTTGTCAAACTGCACTTCATAAATGGTATTGATGCTCTCCACTTTGTCGTAAAGGGAGATGCTCGGCAAGCCGGTCGCGAACATCGCGCCGACCTCGTATTCACCCGGGCCTTCAAGAACAATCGGCTCTCTCCCTCCCCGCGCCGCATCCGCGGCCCCGTTCATGTCAGGATGGTTCAGAGACACGAACGCCACATCCGCCCCAAAATTGACAGGTTTGAGATTTTTCGATTCCTTTGACGCCGGGCCGAAAACCAGCGTCGTGTCGCCCGACACGACCTTGAAGCACTCGCCTTTGTGGTGCGTTATAACCATAGCCGAGAGTATAGCAAACATGAGGGGTAAGTGGATAGAGGCACATGTGAGTCCATCTGCATATCGCCGGTGGAGCGCGAATGGTCATTGAGGTTGCATTAGTTACCATCTTTCTATATACTCGCCGCACAAGTTAATGGTGCGCGTGGCTGGCTAACCCTCCTTAGGTTTCAAGGGTACGGATGCATACAAAGGAGAACCGGCGTGCAGTAAAACATGGCTGATATAAAAAAAGCGGTATTCTCAGACGAAGAACAAAAAGAGGAGGCGGGAAAAGAAAAGAGGAAAGCCCCCGACTCTCTCATGTCTTACATGATAAAGGAGACTCCGACCGCACCTTCGCTCGGAGATGTCGTTGAGGGACCTGTCTCGGCACTCGGACGCGCGAGAGTTTTTGTGGATTTGCATCCATTCCGCACCGGCATCATATACGGGCGCGAATACCTCTCGGCTCGCGACACGCTTAAAAACGTGCACATAGGCGACACGATTACGGCCAAAATCGTGGAAACGGAAAACAAAGAAGGTTACGCGGAATTGTCACTCCGCGAGGCGAGGCAGGCGCTTATATGGGGAGAGGCGGAAGAAGCCATGCAAAACAAGAGGGTTCTCAATCTTCCGGTTGCGGATGCGAACAAAGGCGGACTGATAATAGAATGGCAAGGAATACAGGGATTCCTTCCGGCCTCTCAGCTTTCTCCCGAACACTACCCGAGAGTCGCCGACGGAGACAAAGATAAAATCTTTTCCGAGTTAAAAGCACTCGTCGGCGAGAAACTTCCGGTTTATATAATCACGGCGGACCCCAAAGAACAAAAACTTATCTTCTCTGAAAAGGGAGCGGGCGGTGACGAGAGAGCAAACCTTATAGAAAAATACAAGATAGGAGACGAGCTTGAGGGCGAAGTAACGGGCGCTACCGAGTTCGGCGTTTTCGTAAAACTTGAGGATGGGCTGGAGGGGCTTGTTCACATTTCGGAAATGGACTGGGCTTTGGTTGAAGATCCGAAGTCGCGTTACAAAGTCGGAGAAAAGGTCCTCGTGAAAGTAATAGAAATAAAGGACGACAAGATCTCACTTTCAATAAAAGCCCTCGCAGACGACCCGTGGAAAGATGCTTCGTCAAAATACGCAAAAGGGCAGGAAGTAGACGCCGTAATAATAAAGTACAACAAGCACGGCGCGCTTGCTTCGATTGAGGAGGGCGTTGCGGGCTTGGTTCACATATCTGAGTTTGGGAGCGAAGAGGAACTCCGAGAGGCGCTTGAACTTGGAAAAACTTATCCTTTCACCATTACTCTTTTTGAGCCGAAGGAACGCCGTATGACGCTTACATACCGCGATCCAAGCAAACAAAAATCACAAAGCGAGACGGAGACCGACTGATATCCTCCGAACTGCCTTCCCTATTCTTTCTCGCAAATTTCCCGCGATAAGCACCGAGAGAGCGCCTAATTAGGCGCTCTCTCGGTTCTTATATGAGTGTAGTACGTACTATAGTCATTACTATAGTACTTACTATAGTAATGACTATAGTACTTGCTGTGCAGTTGGAGTCCGAGGTAATGTTTCCTACACTCTCCGGCACATGCTTTTTTCTTCTTTCCAGCAAAAAGCCGGAGCGGGAATAGCCCGCACCGGCTTACGTTACATTACACTCCTGCAAGAACGCGCTTTCTCAGTCGCGCCAGCACCCGCAGCTGTTTCTCTCCCGATGTTTGTGCCAGTTGCTGTAGGAAGCCGTGCAAATATGCCTGCCTTTTTGCAATTTCCGGCATCGGCAACGTGAGATGCGGATTTGCTTCACGACATTGGTCCGCAAGTATACCTATCAGCATGTAGGCATTGCCGATGTGCATGTATTTCTGTCGATACCCCGGCACAAAAGCGTGCACGTTGGGAAAGCGAGCCGCGTTATATGCAACATTTGCCTGTTGCCTCAGCCACTTCCACAGAACAATTTCCTGTGTCTGTGTATGCAAAATCACCCCTTCATCTCAAACCTCCCCTATCAAGTGTCCTGTAATCAGATTATACCTGCGGCGGCACAGGTCAAGCTGTAAGCAAGATATTTTTGCCCCTTGACGGCGCACGCAGAACTGAAAACAAGTTTTGGCTACTTGCCGAGGAAAGCCATAAATCTATCATATAACCTGTTCCACACTCTCTTGAACACATTGTCGGAGCGCTCTATGTCGGGCGGCCCGCCGGAGCCATATAGTGATTCCGTTTTAAAAGGGTCCAGAATCGGCGCACTCCGGAAACTTGGCGGCGGAAATTGGAAGGTGCCGTCTGCGCGCTCTTGAGAAAACAGATGGAATGCGTCCGCGGAATGCGAGAGTGCGTCTGTCCCCGCGGTCCCCGCGCGTTGCGAAAGTAAGTATTGGTCAAACGCATCTCTGGGCACTGAATATAAATCACCGCCGAGCTCAATCGCCACACGCTTCCCATCCGAAGGCACATATGGAATTTCGGGAATATACTCTGGCGGCAGAGAGTCCGAGCCGATCTTATAGCCTGGGTTGTCTAGCTCTTTTTGAAGCTCGCCGAAGAAATACTCGTTGTATTCCTGTTCCGGATAAAGGCCTTTCGGGTCAATTTCTCCCATATCTCCCCCTTCGAGAGGAATAAATCCCTTGAGCTCGTCGAATACTCTTCCCAAAGTGCCTCTTTGCATCTTGTCCGGATTTATCTCGCCTCCTTTTGCAGCGAAATTGTCTCCTTCGTACAAAGTTATTATATCATTAAGGAGTTTTTTATCCGGGATAAAATCGCCTTCTTCGTAAATAAGAGGACCCGCATCGGAGCATCTGGATACGGTAGCGGATTCTCCGGCAACCGTTTGGTATGTAAGTTCGCCGCATCCGCTTATTTCGCAACTTAGATGAGCCTGCTCTATCTTGCTTAGCGGCCGAAAGTTTGATGACGGAGGATGAGCGTTTCTCGCCGCGTCCAGAGATTCGGTGTCCGGAATGCAGACGGTGATTATGCTATCCCTATCGCCAATGGCGGTAAACGCACTTTGGCATTTATAAGGACAAAGGCCGCCTGGCAAATTATCTTTGTCGTCAAATTTGACAAGCGGCGCGGCGAAAGCATGCGGAGCGTAAGCAACAAAAAGGGCAACCACCGAAAGCACTAACCCGAATGTCTTCATATTATAAATTGTAAGGCCTACTTTCTAACAGATATTTACTTATCCACTACACCGGAGATCGTGTACAGCATCCTGTACAGAGGGAGTTTTCGGACATAAACGGGCGCAATCCCGTAACAAAACCCCGCAAAACTCCGTATTTTTGAGAGTGCCCTGTCGGGTCTGGCCTCAAAAATGCGCGCGAAGTTTGGGACTTCGCTAGTCTAGTGCTTCATAGTAATTTAAAGTCAGGAAATGTTATGTTCGTTCATGGCTCTTGCGACGCCGTGCAGAATTATCGAGTCAATCGCTCGTGCCGCTTTCTTTAGAGCCGCCTTGAGCTTACTTTCTTCACTGTCCTTGAAATTACCCATCAAAAACGCCAGCACCTTTTCTTCCCCGCTTGGCTTTTTTGCCACCACGACACCTTTTTTCTTTGCCCCCGAAGAAACCCCTATGCGCACGCGTACAAAATCTTTTGTGCCAAGTGAGCGGACAATTGACTCAACACCCCTGTGCCCGCCTGAACTGCGGCCGAACGAAAGCTTTATTTTCCCGAGCGGCAGATCAAGGTCGTCGTATGCGACAACAACCCTCTCAGCCGCCTTTTTGCTCTTTGCGAATTTTGCAACCGCAGTCCCGGATTTGTTCATGTAGGTTTCCGGCAGTGCGAGCGTAACTTTCCGGCCGCCATGCTCACCCCGAGAAACAAGTGTGCTCGCCTTCTTATCAATTTCCCATTCGGGAAACTCGCTTTCGGCGCGAAAGGCATCCACGGCCATTCTTCCGGCATTGTGCCTAGTACGCTTGTATTCTTCTCCGGGATTGCCCAAACCGATCACTATGTAATCCATTGCGCTTTAGATTGTATCAGAAAAATATTACGGGGCGCTCTTTGCGCGCCCCGTAAGCCACTCACAAAGATATGGAGTAATCAAGGCGAAAGACTGCCATTCCGACCCTTTCGAGAAACTTACAGGGGAAATTCTTTCTCATTGCAAGAGCATCTCCGCCGGTCGCCTCCAAACGCCTCATGAAGCTCCCCACCGTTTCCTCGTTCTCGGGAATCATACCCACGCTCTTTAAGCACAATATGACTCCGATGACACGGTTTTTGTGTCTTAGTCCAAACAGAACCCGTACTCCGCCGCCTCTTTGCTCACCATACTTGATGGATATGTCCGATTCCCTTGAGAGTACGCCGGGAATCACCTCGCAAATCTCGTCGTGCGGCAGGCGCGGCACGCACATAATCCGGCATACCCCCGCGAGCGGATACCCCTGAATTTCATAAGCATCCCCTTTGGGAGTCTTCCCGCTTGAGAAGCCGACAAATCTACCTTGACCTTGCATCCTTTTATCCTCTCTTCTATGAATTCTTGGCCGCCACTACCATACAAAAAACTATACACATGCGCAATGTTTTTGTGTCAAGTGAGGAAAGAGAGTACAATGCCGCACATGAACATTGTAGGCAGTAATAAAGAAGCTGACTACAGCCGCCCCGACAGGGACGCAAAAAACATACCGCAAGGCGAGAGTGCAAAAACGCACACGGGGGCGCAAGCGGCGACTGCCGGACAATTCTTCTCAAACAGCCTGTTTGTAACTCTGCTTGCCGCGCTTGCCATAGCGCTTTTTGTCAGGTTTTTCATAGCTTCCCCGTACATGGTAACCGGAGCTTCCATGGAACCGACCTTTGAGACATGGAATTACCTTATAGTTGACCGCGTGTCTTACCGCTTCGGCGAACCGGAGCGCGGCGAGGTGGTTGTATTCAGATTTCCGCAAGACCCGTCCCGCTCTTTCATAAAACGCGTAATCGGACTTCCCGAAGAGACTGTCATACTGGAAGGAAATACGGTTATCATAAAGAATGAAGACCATCCAGACGGCTTCACTCTTGACGAGCCGTACGTGGCAAGTGAAAACGGACGCTCCTCAAGAATGACGGTTGAACTGGGCGAAGGAGAATATTTCGTCCTCGGAGACAACAGAAAAGAAAGTGCGGACTCGCGTGTCTGGGGCAACCTGCCGCGCGAGTTTATAGTCGGCAAAACGCTTGCCCGCTTGTACCCCGTAACATCCATTTCGCTGCGGCCCGGAGAGGCCGAGTATAGCGCCGAGTAATGATACCTCTTTCTTATACCCAATGTTCAAATACTAACGAGTTCCTCCTAAGAGCGCTCGGAGTTGCGGAATTCTACGGATTCGTCCCGTTTGATGAACTTCCCAAAAGTCGCGCCGCGCGCTTCCCGCGCATTTCGCCGAACTCACTTAACTTTGTGCGAAAAGACGAACGCGCGCTGGTGCCGCTTGTCCACAATTGCGCGCGGCGCAATCTCGCCGCATTACCCTCCTCGCTTTTCTGGCGCAACTCTTTGAAGCGAGAGGGCGCCGGGACCGCCTCCATAGAGCTTCATGTGATTGGAATACAAGGCGCCATGGCCGAAGCTCTTCTTATCACCATTGCAAACGCGATAGCCAAGGATGCCGGAGTCCAAAATGTGGTAACGGGAATCAACAGCATCGGAAGCGCGGATTCGTCCGCTCGCTATGTCAGAGAGCTCTCCGTGTATCTCCGCAAGCACGCCGATTCCCTTCCCGACAATTTGCTGTCACGCGCCGTGGAAGACCCCGTGGGCACAATGGTTCATCTTGCGGAAAAGGGCCACCCCATAGCCGAGCGCGCTCCGCAATCAACCGAGTTTTTGAATGAAGAGGAGCGGCAACACCTGCGCTTGCTTCTGGAGTTCTTGGAGGCAAACGACATTTTCTACGAGCTGAACCCGTTCGTGCTTGGAAGCCGCGACTGCTGGACGCACACTCTTTTTGAAATGCGGGCGGTTGATCCGGACACTCAAAATCTCATTTCGTTCGTGTACGGCGGGCGCTACGACTCGCTTGTCAGCATGTGCCCGAGTGCCGGCATTTTTGCAGCAGGCATGAGCATCGTATATGAGCGGAGGGGAACAGGGCCGTTGAAAACAAACCGGCAAATACCGGAGCGTCAGCTTTATTTGGCTCACTTGGGCATTGAGGCAAAGCGAAAAAGCATAAGGGTGCTGGAGATACTGAGACAATCTCAAATTCCCGTATATCACTCGCTTACTCACGATCTGATGGCCGATCAAATTACGGAAGCAAAGCGACTGAACGTGCCGTTTATACTTGTCATCGGACACAAAGAGGCGCTTGAGAACACGGCGCTGGTTCGAGACACGCGGACGAATGCGCAGTGGGCGATCCCCATTCCGGAGCTCCCCGGATACTTAAGGCGAAGGCGTCTTGGAGCTTGAGTGCCGCTTATTCCGTGGTATACTCTTTTCATGATACAAGTTGAAGTCGCCAAAACCGGCAACGAGAACAGTATGAGCTTGTTGCGCAAATTCACCCGCCGCGTGCAAGGCACCGGAGTGGTTCAGCACATGCGCAACCACCGATATCGGAGCAGGTCTCTCTCAAAATTCACACAGAAAAAACAAGCCCTCAAGCGCATCAAAAAGCGAGAGCATTTTGAACAGCTTTTGAAGGAGGGAAAAGTTTCGGAATCGCCGCGCAGAGGACGAAAATAAGATGGCGGATTGTGAAATACGCGCAACAGTTCGCAGAACTTGCCCGCGCATTCCTTTTTGCGGCATGACGCACAGGATTCTTGGCAAGAATTACGACATATCCGTTGCACTTGTCGGCGACAGTCTTTCCCGCAGAATCAATCGCGAACGAAGAAGCATAGACAAGCCGACCAATGTACTCGCCTTTCCGATATCTAAAAACGAGGGGGAGATAATAATAAACCTCCCAAAAGCCATGCGCGAGGCGAAAGCATACTCAACCACCGTTAAGCGCCACATTGGCTATCTTTTTATCCACGGAGCTCTGCATTTGAAGGGCATGCGGCACGGGGCTACAATGGAGAAGAGGGAATCCGAGCTACTGCACGCCTTTTTTGGCCGGTAGCATCCTAAAGAAGGCGCGGCAGTCCCCGATACGGAACATGAACAAAACTTATGCAGGAATCGATATAGGGACTTACAACGTCAAAGTCGTCATAGCCGAGATCTCTCCTTCCGGCTCGGAAGCAATGCAAATAATAGGGACCGGTACGGCCGTGTCCAAGGGAATGAGGCACGGCTATATTATAAACACCAAGGACGCCGCCAGAGGGATTCTTGAAGCCGTGCGTAATGCGGAGGCGGCATCCAAGAGAAAAATAAAATCGGCGCGCGTCGCCATAGGCGGCATAGGACTGGACGAGATGAAGAGCACCGGGGAAATTTCTCTCACCCAATCGGGCGGAGTCGTCGGCGAACAAGACCTGACAAGAGTGCTTGAGGACAGCGAGAGAAGAATTTCATCCCAGCTGACAAACCGTAAGGTAATCCACGCCTTACCGATGGCATACAAAATAGACAACAAAGAAGTTTACGGGCGCCCGGTCGGAATGAGAGGATCGAAGTTCTCCGTAGACACGCTTCTTATTACCGCGCTTGAACAGCACTTGAACGATTTAATAGAGTCGGTGGAAGAAATCGGCATAGAGGTGGAAGACATTATGGCTTCGCCGCTTGCGGCAAGCATGGTTACTCTTACTAAAGCGCAGAAAATGGCCGGCGTGGTTCTTGCCAACATCGGAGCCGAGACGCTGTCTATAGCGGTATTCGAGAATGATACGCCTATCTCACTCAAAGTGCTTCCGACCGGAGCGGGAGACATAACCAACGACATAGCGCTTTCTCTCAAAATCTCTCTAACCGAGGCCGAGCAAATGAAGCGCGGCGCCATAACACGAACGGACGTTCCAAGAAAAAAAGTGGATGAGGTCGTGGCCGCCCGCTTGAGGGAAATCTTCGGATTAATAGACGCCCACCTTAAATCAATAGGAAGAAACCGTCTCTTGCCCGCGGGAATAGTCATAACGGGCGGCGGCTCGGGTATCGCGACCGTGCGAGACCTCGCGAAAGCCGCCCTGCAATTGCCTTCGCAGATAGGATCACTGCCGGGACCATCTCGTGCCATGGCCGCAGACGCAACTTGGGCGGTTGCATTCGGATTGTGCCGCTGGGGCTACACGACAGACGCTCACGCGGGAAGCGAGAGCTTTGAAGATATGTTTATGAAACTCGGGAGGAGCATTGTCAAGGGCATTCGCTCCCTCTTACCGTAACCCTTTCATTTGCTTTTATTCATGCTATGATGCCCCATATCAAGAAACCAAAGGATTTATATGAGTAAGAAAATAAAGACGGACGTAGAGTCATTCGCCAGAATCCGCGTTATAGGAGTGGGGGGATCGGGCAAGAATGCCGTTAACCACATGATTAATTCCAAGGTTCAGGGGGTTGATTTCGTGGCGATAAACTCGGATGCGCAGGACTTGCATCACTCAAAGGCGAAAAAGAAAATACACATAGGCAAGAATCTTACCCGCGGCTTGGGAACCGGCATGAATGCCGAGCTCGGGCGTCAGGCGGCGGAAGAAACGAAAGAGGAAATACAGGAGGCAATAAAGGGCTCCGACATGGTGTTCATAACATGCGGAATGGGAGGCGGCACCGGAACCGGTGCGGCGCCCGTGGTCGCACAAATAGCGCGCGAGATGGGAGCTCTTACGGTGGGAGTCGTTACGAAACCGTTTTCGTTTGAAGGACAGCAAAGATCCAGGCTTGCAGAGCAAGGGCTCGCGGATTTGCGCAAAGCGGTGGACGCGCTAGTGGTCATCCCCAACGACAAACTGCTCGCGGTGGTAAACAGGGATACGGGGATAAAAAACGCTTTCGCCATGTGCGACGACGTTCTCAAGCAGGCGGTTGAGGGAATATCCGACCTCATCACTACTCCGGGAATTATCAACGTAGACTTTGCCGACGTGCGCTCAGTCATGGAGAATGCCGGCTCCGCCCTTATGGGAATCGGAACTGCCGTTGGAGAAAAGAGAGCGGAAGAAGCCGCCCGCGCCGCCATAAGCTCGCCTCTTCTTGAGGTTTCAATATCGGGTGCGAAGGGAGTGCTATTCTCCGTTGCAGGATCATCAGACCTCGGCATGCTTGAAGTTCAGGAGGCCGCGCAGGTCATCACCGAATCCATTGACACCGACGCAAAGGTTATATTCGGCGCAATTACCGATGAGGGGCTGAAGAAGGGGCAAATACGAGTTACCGTCATCGCAACCGGTTTTCCCGAACCACACTTGCGAAGCGTCGGCCTTTTCGGCTCCGGAGTGCGCGACCGAACCAAAGCGCACGAAGACACGCCTATAAAGAAAGAAAGCGACAGCAGACATGCGGAACACTCCACTCTTGATTCCGCCCTAAACGAGAAGAATGCGAGGGACGCGCAGAAAAAAGAGGAAAAATCCGCCGGTGACGAGCGCGCTCCGGAAGACGACTGGGCGAGCTTCCCGTCATTTCTCCGCCGCAAATAAAAGATTGGGAATATGCGAGACCTCATTATAGTGGGAGGAGGCCCTGCGGCCGCGGCGGCCGGCGTCTATGCCGCCAGAAAACAACTCACTTCCCTTCTTGTGGCCCATGAGTGGGGCGGGCAAAGCGTGGTATCGCCGGACATACAAAATTGGATCGGCTCGCCCCACATAACCGGAAACGACCTGGCAAAAATCCTCAAAGAACATGTTGAATCGTATGCCAAGCCATGTGTCGAGATACGAGCGAACATATGCGCAACCTCGGTGTCAGACAAAGGAGAGGGTCTGGAAGTAACATTTGACGACGGCGCAAAGGAAGAAGCCCGCGCGCTTCTGGCCGCAACCGGAGCACGCAGGCGCAAACTCAACATACCCGGAGCCGAGAAGTTTGACCAAAAGGGGCTGACATATTGCGCCTCTTGCGACGGTCTTTTGTTTTCCGGGCAGGATGTTGCGGTAATAGGAGGAGGCAACGCGGGCTTTGAGAGCGCCGCGCAACTTCTGGCGTACACCAAAAGCGTTACCCTAATACACCGAAACGACACGTTCAAAGCGGACGAAGTAACGGTAAGAAAGGTTCTCGCGCACCCGAATATGAAGGCAATAACGAACGCCGAGCCGACCGGAGTGGTCGGAGACAATTTCGTAACCGGCGTAAAATGGAAGAACGTTAAAACGCAAGAAGAGCAGCTTCTGCCGGTGGCGGGCGTTTTCGTCGAGATAGGGCTGATACCGAACACGACATGGATCGGGGCATCGGTAAAATTGAACGAATATAAACAAGTGCTGACAGACCCAAGAACACAGATGACATCCAATCCGAAAATTTGGGCCGCAGGCGATTGCACAGACGGTCTATACCACCAAAATAACATTGCGGCCGGAGACGCGATCAAGGCGGTTGAAGACATATACACGACTCTGCACGCGCGCTGATTACAGCATCAAAAGCACGATAACAAGTACGAGAAGAAGGCGGTAAACAATAAAGACCGTGAGGGTATGGTTTTGCAAAAAGCGCAACAGATAGTGCACTACAAAAATTCCGACAATGAAAGCGGCCGCGGCGCCTACGGCAAGCTCCAGCGCCGAGAACGCGGGGGCACCCGCAAGCACCAAGTCAATCGTCTTTTTCACGCCGGCTCCGAGAAGAAGGGGCACTGCAATTAGAAACGCGAAACGAGACGCCTCAAAACGAGTAAGCCCCATCATCATCCCTCCGGAAATCGCCATTCCGGAACGGCTCATACCCGGGATAAGGGCCAAAGACTGAAACAGTCCAATCAAAGCGGCGGCGCGCCATCCCATTCTCTCCGTGTTTACAGGCGGAATTCGCTCACGCTTGCCGTGCGCATACTCGGCAATTCCCATTATTATTGAGCCGGCCACCAGTGCAATGAGAACCACACTGCCACTGCGAAGCGACGTTTCAATAACGTCTTCAAGAAAAACACCGAGCGCCGCCGCGGGAACAGTAGCCACGGCTATTGCCAAAGCCAACGAAATCTCCCTGCTGTCAGCCCCTTCTCCTACAAAGTACGCAAATACCGCCTTAATCATGCGGAATATATCACGCCTGAAATACGCGACAACAGCAAGTGAGGTGGCGAAATGCAAGACAGCGTCAAATGCCAGACTTCCGGAGGCGTTATCAAGAAATTCGTGGACGAGTATCAGGTGTCCCGATGAGGAAATCGGCAGAAATTCCGTGAGCCCTTGCACGATGCCCAAGAGTCCTGCCGTGATTAATTCCATAAAAGACAAAAGCCCGCTATGCTATAATCCTATCACTATAAAATAGCGATAACCAATATTATGAATACGCTACAGCGGCTTGCGATACCCATTTCAATAGTGGTGGCGGGCGCCATAATCGCGCTTGCCGTCCTTCTATCCGGAGGCGGCACAAACCCGCTTGCGCAAAATTCCGGCGGACAGGCGGCACAAACGGTGGAAATACCGGGAGTTCAGGAAGACGACTACATATTGGGAAGTCCGGACGCCGAGATATTTATAGTGGAATACTCCGATCCGGAATGCCCGTTTTGCAAACAATTCCACCAAACGCTCAACAGCATCGTTGAGGAGTTTGGGGCAGATGGAGAAGTCGCGTGGGTTTACCGCCACTTTCCGCTTGCACAGCTTCACCGCAAAGCTCCCAAAGAGGCGGAGGCATTCGAGTGCGCGGCAAAGCAAGGGGGAAACAACTCTTTCTGGGATTACGCAAACCTCCTTTTTGAAATAACTCCCTCAAATGACGGGCTGGATATAGGCGTTTACAACCCCGGAAATAATGCGGAGGGTACTAACGCGGGAGCGCTATCTGAAATAGCGGAGTCAATCGGACTTAACGTGGAAAAATTCGAGGCGTGCCTCGCGAGCGGAGAGATGGCCGGCAGAGTGCAGGCGGACTTCGACGAAGTTACAGCCGCAGGAGGGCGCGGCACCCCTCACAGCTTCGTGCTTGTAGACGGCGAGCAAATTCCCGTTGAAGGAGCACAGCCGCTTAGCGTTATGGGGGGATTGATAGAAACAATAATGCAAAGCAGGTAGCCCTCAAGAGCGGTCTTTACCGGACCCGACAATGAGTCCAAGACGGTAAATGTCGAAAGAATTTTCTCCCTCGAACATATCGGAAGGGTTCGGCAAATACAGGCGCGGGCGCGATATTTCGCGAGTAGCATCCGTAAGCAAGCGCCTAAACACCTCAAACTCTTCCTCACACTTGCCAAAGTCAATCGTATATCGGCGCATCTGCGATTTTCCGTCTAAGTTTCTTCTCTTTTTGCACTCATGGACGATAAACCGCCGTACCGGTTTTTTGTAGTGCGAAACTACGGTGTAGTAATTGAAGAGCGCCTGCAATATAAAGAGAGACCTGTTCGCCTTATACGGGCTGAATGAATCCACAAACTTATGGTCCACAATGTCGAGCGCGCCCTTCTCGGCACGCGAAGCGACTACCAGATCCGAAACCGCCTTCAGAGGAATCGGAAGCCATTCAACGTCGGCCATTGCCCTGACCTCAACACCGATAACTTTGTGCCGTGGCGCTCTCTCAAGATAAAAAAACGTCGCCTGCAAGTATTCGCGCTCCATCTGCTTTCTTTTTTTCCTTTGTGCGCGTCGCCCTCTTGCCCGCCCGAAATTTACCTCGAAATCAGGAACATCCTTAAGGTATGCTCTGCCCGCCTCTATTGCTTCGTCCTTATCCTCGCCTTCGTAGAACCTCTGCAATGCCAGATGCGCGGCGCGCCCGACAATTGCCGACGGAGAGGAAGGAGTATCATAAACACCTTCGACATACCTCTTATACCATGCAAGCGGATTGCGCAGGAATGCCATCAGGGACGAGTGGCTCCAGTGCCTAATAGGCAGTTCGACAGATTGTTCCATGCGGGCAGTATACCTTGCTAAATCGCAGGGCCGAAACGTCCCGCTTTGCGGGACGTTTCTCATGGTCTCATGGTACAGAGGTTATATGGCAAAACAGCCGAGATATCGTCTCGGATAGCCGAGATATCCTGATATCTCGGCGTTTTTGGTCCTTTTGCGGCGAGGGGATATCTCGGCTCATCGGCGTAAGTCAACTAATCACTTCGATTAATCGAAGTGATTGTATTATTCTCCCCTTTAAAGCAAAATCGTCTTGCGCTGAGATCTAACACAATTATATTCAAAATATATCGATATATCGATATAATTTTACCCTCTCCCCTGAAGCAAGCACGTCTTGCGCAAAAACCTCGCGCAGGCTCCATGGGCTTGGTCCCCGTGAGATAGAGCGGATGCTCGTTATCTCACGGGGCCATGGAGCCGAGCGGAGCACGAGATTCCCGCTGGAGGAATCTCAATGCGTGTTTTTGCGCAAAACATGCGAGCGACCCCTTAATAATTGCCGAGCTGTTTTGCGCGCTCGTGCAAACGAATTTTCTCCAGTGCCTTGGCTTCAATTTGGCGTATGCGCTCGCGCGTTACGCCAAATTCGCGCCCGACCTCCTCAAGCGTGTAGGTAATGCCATCGTCGGTAAGCCCGTTCCTCATTTCAAGAATCTTGCGCTCTTTGGGCGAAAGCTCGTCGAGAACGGCGTAAATCTGCTCCGCAAGAATGCGGTGAGAGGCATCCTGGTCAGGAGAGGCGATGCTCTCGTCGGCTATAAAGCTTCCCAAGAGCGACTTTTCGTCGTCCTCGCTTCCTCCCACAGGACTCTCAAGAGACACGGTATCTTGGCTTATCTTTTGTATGGTGTAAATTTTCTCAACGTCAATTCCCATTTCCATCGCAATTTCCTCCGGAAGGGGATCACGCCCCAAATGCTGGGAAAGTTCGCGTACTTTTTGTTTGTACTTGGCTATCGTTTCAACCATGTGGACCGGAATGCGGATGGTTCGCGACTGATCCGCCAATGCGCGGGTAATCGCCTGCCTTATCCACCAAGTCGCATAGGTAGAAAATTTGAATCCTTTCGTGTAATCGAATTTTTCCACCGCTTTGTAAAGTCCTATGTTTCCCTCTTGTATCAAATCAAGGAGAGTAAGGTCCGGAGAGCGCCCCACATAGCGCTTCGCAATGGAAACAACGAGGCGCAAATTGGAGCGGGCCAGTATGTGTTTCGCTTCCTCGTCGTCTTCCTCTATGCGCATCGCAAGCCGCTTCTCGTCTTCCGCGGTTAAAAGCGGGTATTGCCCAATCTCACGCAGATACATCTGTATTGAGTCATACGCCGAGTCGGAACGGCGATGCTGAAGCTTTTTGCGCTCGAGAATTTCGTCCGCTACATCAGTCAACATATTGCTTCCGCTTTCTATAACATCTATACCGGCGGCACCGAATCTGTCGTAAAGCTCATCCAAAAGACCGACATTTTCCTCTATTGACGGAAAAGTTTTTAATATCTCATCATACGTTATATAGCCGCGGCCTCGTCCCAGAGCGATGAGGGCGTCGCTATCGATACCCCTCTTTCGCGCATCGTCCCCTCTTTTATAAATCGCTTTTGCTTTTGTCGCGGGCGTCTTTGCGACGCGGGACATTACACGTCCCGTCTTCCTTATACTCGGCTTTGCGGCGCTTCGCCGGAGCGCTCGCCTTGCGACTTTGGCACTTTTAGAGCGGCGCGAGGATACGCGCGCAACAGAACGTGCGGCCTTTTTTGCCTTCGCCTTTCCTTTTATGCCTCTCTTTTGGGGAGTATTTTTTGTTGCCATAGTAATTCAAATTTACAGCGCCGAATGTCGACTGTCCGAAGAACCCAATAACTTGGCCATAGACATAGACACACCAAAGCAAAGGCGAGAGCGTCGCCTTTGCCAATAGCGAACATTCTATCGCGCCTCGTCAAGTTTTGCAATCTCGGCCGTAAGCATTGTGCATAACCTCAGCGCCTCCATTGCCTCCTTCTCGTCTCCGGACGCTTCGGCCGCGCGCACCCTATTAGACGCACCGGAAAGTTCATTTTGAAGCCGCTCCCTCCGAACCTCCCGCGCGGCAAACTCTATATCCTTGTCGGAAATGCCGTTTGCATAAACATTTTCCGCGGCAAATACCAGACGCTCTTTTTCTTCCTTGCTTGCTGACTCAAGTTTCTCATACTCCTCCTTGCCAACGGCCTGCATCACTGCGTCCATGGCATGACTTGCCTTGGCCGGTTCCCTCCTGCGCATAACTAAGATGGCGGCATAGAGCATTTCTCTGCGCGACAAGGGCCGCGGCTCTTTTTCTTTCATGCCGATTTCTTCCTGTTTAAACCTCCCCGAACCGGATGCTGGGGCAGACGCAGTGAGTGCGACATCCATGGATTTTCTTATGGCGTCCTCCGAGATGCCCGCGAGCACGCTCACTTCTTTCACGAAATGCTCCACATCTATCGGACTTTTTATAGAAGAAAGCAGTGGTATTACGTCGCGCTCAACCGAGCGCACGAATGCGCGTTCGTCCTTTGCACGTTCGCGCAATATCTCTACAAGAAACAAAACCACATGCTTTGAGTTGCGGACGACAGCCCTCCAAGCATCTCCCCCTCCTTCGGATATTATGTCTGCCGGATCCTTCCCTTCGGGGAGCCGCGCCACCTTGACGTCCATTCCGCGAAGAAGCGCCCCATGTGCACTTCTTATTGCGGCGCGCAGTCCCGCTTCATCGGCATCCAGCGCCAGAACTAAATTACCGGAGAGGCGCTCAATAAGCGTCTGATGATCCGCAGTGAGAGCCGTTCCCGATACGGCAACAGTATTGGTAAACCCCGCCTTGTGACTAAGCACCAAGTCCATCTGCCCCTCAACCAAAACGGCAAAATTATTTTTCCGTATCGAGAGCTTGGCCTTGTCAAAACCGTAGAGAGAGCGCGACTTGCTATACAGAGCGGACTCCGGACTGTTAATGTACTTCGGGGTATCATTGTCATCCGCGGCGACTGAGGATTGCGATAAAAAACGGCCGGAGAACCCGATAGTGCGCCCGGCAGAGTCATTTATCGGGAACATTATCCTGCTCCTGAAACGGTCGTACACGCCTTTCTCATTTCTTTTGACAACCCCGACCTTCTCCATTTCATCAAACGAAAATGAAAGACTGGTGAGATGTTTCTCAAGCCCGTGCCACTCATCCGGCGCCCATCCGATCCGAAAGTTCCTGATTGTCTTGCCGTCCACCCCCCTTGACGCGAGATAATTGATAACACCCGCATTACCGTCGAGTTGCCCCTCAAAGTAAGCGGTACTGGCCTCCAAAAGATCATACAATGGTGCATTCGCGTCCTTTTTATCTCCCTTCTTGAAAACAACCCTGACTCCGGCTCGCTCGCCAAGTATCGCCAACGCTCCCTTGAAATCCACCCCATCCATCTCCTGAACAAACGTGAACATGTCACCTCCCACATTACATCCGAAGCAATGGTACGTGCCGCGCTCCGGCGATACGAAAAAGGACGCCGTCCGCTCCGAATGAAACGGGCACTTTCCCTTGTAATTTACTCCCGCCTTTTGCAGTTTTACGTACTGCCCCACCACGTCTACTATGGAGAGGCGATCTTTTATCTGGGAAACTGTGTCCATATTGAAATGGTATCAGAATCGCGCCCTCACTCAACGAGAAGCGAAGCGAGACGAAAAGCATCTGTTTTTGCTACACCTCCTCGCCTTCTTCCTCCTTAAGCGCGGCCAGCGCTTCCCTCTGCGCATATTCCGCCTGCAGAGCGCTTACTCTTGAATGCTTTTTGCTTCCCTCAAACCCCGTGCCGGCGGGAATAAGGCGGCCTATAATTACATTTTCCTTAAGCCCCTTGAGATAATCGGTAGCTCCTTCTATGGCCGCTTCGGTCAGTTTGCGCGTGGTATTCTGGAATGAGACTGCGGAGAGAAAACTCGCGCGCGTGAGCGAAACTTCTGCAATGCCTAAAATCAATTGCTTGGCCCTGGCCTGGGTCCCACCCCTTTCCTTCACTTCCGCGTTTATGCGCTCAAGCTCCGACTCCTCTACGACGCTTCCTTCAGAAAAAGGCGTGTCTCCCGAAGCCGTTATTTTCATGCGCGAAAACATCTGCTTGATAATTATCTCCAAATGTTTGCGCGATATCGTAACTCCCTGCAATTCATAAATGCGCGTAATCTCTCTTATTATGTATTCCTGCGCGAGTGATTTGCCGGCATATTCAAACATGTCCTGCAAATCTGCCGAGCCGTCCGTGATAAAGTCGCCCTTTCCAATTGTTTCTCCCTCTTTTACTACAACGTGTCTGGCTGGATGCGCTCTGTATTCAATGTCGCGCTTTGCCTGTTTGCCTTTCTCATCAGGCAAAATCGTAATAACCGTTTCCAACCCGTCCTTCTCAAGACCGGCAACGGTTCCCGATACACGCGCTATAATCGCGGGAATCTTGGGCTTGCGGCGCTCAAACACTTCCTCAACGCGAGGAAGTCCCATGGTGATGTCTCCTTCCGCCGCGGCAACGCCCCCGGTGTGGAAGGTGCGCATGGTAAGTTGTGTCCCGGGTTCACCGATTGCCTGTGCGGCGACAACACCAACCGCCTCTCCGACATCTACCTCTTCACCCGTTGAGAGATCGTGCCCATAGCACCGCTGGCATACGCCACGCATGGTTTTGCATGTCATCGGCGAGCGAACGGCGACGCTTTCCCTACCTGACGCCTCTATCTGATCAGCGTCCAGGCGCGACAGCAGACGGCCTTTCTTTAAGCCCGTCTCGGCAATATCCTCGGCAAGCGTCCGGCCAATGATTTTGTCGGCAAGCGATCCTCCCACATCTCCCCCCTGGGGACGGGTAATCTTAACATGCTCTTTGGTCTTGCAATCTCTCTCTTGCACTATTACATCCTGCGCCACATCAAAGAGCTTTCTCGTAAGATATCCCGCTTTCGCGGTGTTCAAAGCGGTGTCGGCCATGCCTTTGCGCGCTCCGTGAGTCGACACGAAGTATTCAGTCGGCGTCATCCCCTCTTTCATGGACGCCAATATCGGAAACTCAATAATTTCACTACGAGGATTCGCCACCAGCCCTTTCATGCCGGCCATTTGCGTCAACTGGGGCAAGGAGCCGCGCGCGCCGGAGACTATCATATTGTGCACGGAGCTTGTCGCTTCAAGCCCTTCCTCCACGAGCGACTGTATTTTGTCCTTCACACTGCTCCATATCTCAATGGAAAGGCGGCGCCTCTCATCTTGAGTGAGCATTCCCCCGTTGTACTGCTCCCAAAGCGCGTCTACCGCTTCTTGTCCGTCTTTTACTATTTCTCCCTTCTCTTTGGGAATAATCACATCGGCTATGCTCCACGTTATTCCGGAGTGCGTTGCGTATTTGAATCCGAAATTTTTTATTTTGTCGAGAATGGGCGGAATGGCGTCCAAACTATAAAGCGCCACAAGCTCGCTTATTAGGCGTCCCATTCTTTTTTTTGTTATTTCCTCGTTTATGAACGGGAAGTCGTTCGGCAGAACCGTATTGAAGAGCAGTCGCCCGACAGTCGTTTCAAATATCTTTCCTTCGTATTGCGCATACTTCTCGTTCTCGCTTGGAAGAACGGTTATTTTTGCACGCAGGTTAAGAGCACCGAAATCGTATGCCGTTATTGCGGAATTAGTGGTTGGAAACGCTTTGCCTTCTCCCTTTGCACCCTCAACTATTTGCGTCATCCAAAAACATCCGAGTATTATATCCTGCTGTGCGTTGGTTATGACTTCCCCCGAGCCGGGCTTGAGAATATTTTTGTTTGCCGACATTATCTCACGCGCCTCCATTTGCGCTTCTACGGAAAGCGGAACGTGCACGGCCATCTGGTCGCCGTCGAAGTCGGCATTGTAAGCGGAACAAACAAGAGGATGGATCTGGATGGCATTTCCTTCTATGAGAATGGGGCGAAAAGCCTGAATGGATTGTCTGTGGAGGGTGGGCGCGCGGTTAAGCAGAACGTGCTTGTCGCGAATTACTTCCTCAAGAATGGCCCATACTTCCGGAACGCCGTCTTCAATAAGGCGGCCGGCGCCGCGTATGTTGTAAGCCAGTTCACGATTCAGAAGCTCGGCAATGACGAACGGGCGGAATAATTCAAGAGCCATGTGCTTCGGTAGCCCGCACTCGTCCAAGGACAGCTCCGGACCGACGACAATAACCGAGCGGCCTGAATAATCCACACGCTTACCCAAAAGATTCTGCCTGAAATACCCCTGCTTCCCTTTGAGATAATCGGCCAGACTCTTAAGCGGCCTTCTTCTTCCTCCCAGAATCCCCGCCGAGCCGGATCCTCGGCGCATAGAATTGTCAAGAAGCGCGTCCACTGCCTCCTGCAAAATACGCTTCTCGTTGCGCAAAATAACTTCCGGAGCATGTATGGCTATCAATTTCTTCAACCGATTATTCCTGTTTATGACGCGGCGATAAAGGTCGTTAAGGTCGCTTGATGCGTGGCGCCCTCCCTCCAGCGCCACCATCGGCCTGAGCGCGGGCGGTATAACGGGAAGGCGCGTCATGTACATCCATTCCGGACGCACGCCCGAGCGGCGCATAGATTGCGCAAGCGCAATGCGCTTGCGCAACTTGTCGCGCTCGGCCGCACCCGCGGTATCGTACTGCTCTTCAAGTTTGGCAACAAAGGAGCTAAGGTCCAGCTTGCTTAGAAGCTTGTATAGGGCTTCCGCTCCGATTTGCGCCTCGAACATGGCGCCATAACGGACCGCAAAAGCATGATATGACGCCTCGTCCAATACCACTCCTTCCTTTATGCTCTCCATGTCTTTTTTGGCACCTGTCGCTAATTCTTTAAGGCGTTTCTTCTCCTGCGCGCTTGCCGCGGCTTTCGTTTTCATCTGAAATTCCTGCTCAAGCTCTTTTAGCAAACGCTCCTTTTCCTCATTCACAACCTTCGTTACTATGTACCCCGCGAAGTAAACCACCTTCTCCACGTCCGCGCCCGCAAGCCCCAAAACAAGGGCCATTCTGGACGGTATGCCGCGCAGAAACCAGATATGAGCAACCGGAGTGGCCAGGTCTATGTGGCCCATTCTCTCCCTGCGAACGATCGAGCGTGTAACCTCTACTTGGCACTTCTCGCACTCTATTCCCTTGAATCGTATCCCGCGATACTTTCCGCAATAACATTCGTAGTCCTTTTCCGGCCCGAAAATCTTTTCGTCAAAAAGGCCGTTTTTCTCCGGGCGTTGCGTGCGATAATTTATGGTTTCGGGCTTTGTTACCTCTCCATGCGACCACTCAAGTATCCGCTCCGGGCTCGCGAGCGAAATCATCAGCTTGTCAAAATGCTGTGGGATTGTATCTGTTCGCTTTTTCATATAATGGTGATTTGCGCTTGTTAGTGCACGTGGCGGTGCTCTTCGTATTCTTCGTTTTGTTCAAATTGGATGTCTACCCCGAGTCCCCGAAGATGCCTGACCAGCACATTAAAAGTCGCCGGCGTATTTGACTGCGTGATGCGCCTGCCGGACACTATTGCGTCAAAAGCGGCCGACCTTCCGAGAATGTCGTCGGACTTTATGGTGAGAATCTCGCGCAGTGCGTGGGCCGCCCCATAGCCCAAAAAAGCCCACACTTCCATTTCTCCAACCCTCTGGCCCCCGTTTTGCGCCTTTCCTCCGAGCGGCTGTTGCGTAGTAAGAGAGTACGGGCCGATTGAGCGCATATGTATCTTATCCTCGACCATGTGGTGGAGTTTTAGCATGTACATTACCCCAACCGAGACCCTTTGCCCGAAGGGCTCTCCGGTTCTGCCGTCAAACAATACTCGCTTGCCATCTTCGGGCAATCCCGCCTGCTTGAGCTCCCCGCGTATTTCCTCTTCGGTTGCCCCCGCAAAAGACGGGACGACCGCCTGATATCCAAGCTCGCTGGCGGCGAGCCCCAAGTGCAACTCCAGAACTTGCCCGAGGTTCATTCTGGAAGGCACACCCAAAGGAGTGAGAATTATGTCTATCGGTTCGCCGTTTTCATCGTACGGCATATCTTCCTCCGGCAGGATGCGGGAAATAACGCCCTTGTTTCCGTGGCGGCCAGCGAGCTTATCTCCGACTGATACAGTGCGCAACTGCGCCACCTCCACGTGTATCTTCTTTATGACGCCGGATTCCAACTGGTCTCCGTTTTCGCGGGAGAAAACCTGAACGCCAACGACTCTGCCGCGCTTTCCGGATTCCATGCGTCTTGAAGTGTCTTTTACGTCCTTCGCCTTTTCTCCGAATATCGACTGCAGAAGGCGTTCCTCCGGCGTAAGCTGTGTCTCGCCTTTCGGAGTTACTTTGCCGACCAGAATGTCGCCGGGCCGTACTTCCGCGCCTATTCTTATGATTCCGTCCTCGTCAAGATTCCTCAATTTGAACTCGGATACGTTCGGAATGTCGTGGGTCGTTATCTCGGGCCCCAGTTTGGTATCGCGCACAACGCATTGGAATTCTTCTATGTGAATGCTCGTGAGGCGCGCATTCTTTGCGAGGCGCTCGGAAATAATAATAGCGTCCTCATAATTGGCGCCCGCCCATGACATGAAAGCAACCCGTACATTCTGCCCTATCGCAAGCTGTCCGTCATCGGACGCAGACGTCTCCGCAAGCACGTCTCCCCGTTTGACCTTGTCTCCTATCGAAACTGCCGGACGCTGGTGGAAGGACGTGAACCCGTTGGTACGCATGAAATTTATCAGAGGATATGTATCTTCGCCGTTTTTCCCCTTCACTTTTATGGTCCTCGCGTCCATGTATGTAACTTCTCCACCCTCCTTCGCGATAACAAGGCGCCCCGAGTCGCGTACCGCCTCCGCCTCTACGCCGGTCGCCACAAGAGGCGCATCCGGTATAACGCACGGAACCGCCTGCTTTTGCATATTTGAACCCATAAGAGCGCGGTTGGCATCGTCATGCTCAATGAAAGGAATCAGGGACGTCGCAACGGAGAATGGCTGGTTCGTCGCAACCTCCATATATGCGATTTCATTGCACTCGACCAAAACCGGTTCGCCGTCGCGTCGCGCCTCTACGACTGCGGACACTATTTTGCCTTTCGCATCCACTTCTATTCCGGCGTGCGCAATGGCACTTCCTTCCTCGTCAAGAGCGTTTAAGTAAACTATTTCGCCGGTTACTTTGCCTTTCTCAACTTTCACATAAGGCGTTTCTATAACGCCGAACTCGTTGGGACGCGCGTAAAGCGCCATGTGCAGTACCAGCCCGATGTTCTTTCCTTCAGGAGTGTGTATGGGGCATGCTCGGCCGTAATGAGAAGGGTGCACGTCTCTCACTTCAAAGCCCGCTCTCTCGCTGGTTAGCCCGCCGGGGCCAAGAGTGGAAAGGCGCCTAAGGTGTTCCATCTCGTCAAGTGGATTGAACTGCTCCATCAACTGCGCCAAGGGGTTCCCTGTGAAAAATTCCCGAATCGCCGCTTGAAACGGCCGCGGATTTATGAACTGCGAAGGCACAGTGAGTTCCGCATCCACAGTGGACATTCTGTCTTGTATGTTGCGCTTCATGCGCGACATACCAACGCGCATGCGCTGTTGTATTAACTCCCCCACGAAACGCACGCGACGAAAACCAAGGTGGTCAATGTCGTCCGGCTCCGCTTTCGGATTCTTATTGTTCTCAATAATGTAAGCGGCTATGCGCACCAAGTCCTCCGCCGAAAGAGTGGAACGGCTAAGGTCTTTGTCCGCCACGCCTAATCCGAATCTGCGGTTCAGGTGGAAGCGTCCGACACGCGACAAGTCGTAGCGCTCCGGAGCAAGAATGGATTTTACATATTCGCGCGCCGTCTCCAGTGTCGCTACATCCCCGTCTCGAAGACGGCGGTAAATCTCCATATATGCGCTATCAAGTGTGTGCTCCGGCTCGTGTTCCAGCGTAGCTTTTATTGCTTCCGCCCCTCCGTTTACCCCGTCAAAGGAGCTCAAAATTTTCTTATCATCCTCCAATCCTAAAACGCGAAACAAGCTCGTGATCGGGAACTTGCGCTTCCTGTCAATCTTTACGGAGATGGCCCCGTCCGCTTCCGACTCTATTTCTATCCACACGCCGCGAAGCGGAATGATTTTCGCGGCAAAATACAGTGCCCCTTTGTATTGGTTCACGTCAAAAAACACTCCGTAAGAGCGCGCAAGCTGAGGCACCACAACCCTTTCAACTCCGTTGATAACGAAAGAGCCGTGCTCGGTCATCCACGGAAAATTCGCAAGGAATATCTCCTGCTCTTTTTCCTCGCCGGTTGTTTTGTTCTTCATTCTGGCGATCATGGAGAGAGGAGCTTCATACGAAAGCATTTTGTGCTTTGCATACTGCTCGTCCCATTCCGGCTCGCCAAAAGTGAATTTTGAAAGAGAGAGCTCGAACTTTTTCCCCGAGTGATCGGAAATGGGACTGAACTCCTTGAACACCTCTTGTGCCCCTGCACGGATAAGCCACTTGAACGATTCAAGCTGCGCCTCCGCCAAATTCGGGAGTGCCACGGCGGGCTCTTTGAATCGGCCGAAGAATTTCTGCGGCCGCCTGGTTTTTTGTTTCGCCATGCGTATTTTTGGTGCCGAACACCGCCTGCGCGCCCCGAACGCGCGGTGCTCGAAAGTTAAAATATGAAAACCCGGAGCAGATGTACTATGAAAATCTTGGCGAGTGCGACTCAATCAAAACGGGAAAGTACTGCGGGAGTGTAGCAAAAAAGATTGCGGGCGTCAAGCGGCAAAGAGAAAACGCCCCGCGGACTTGGAGCTAGTCAATCCGCGGGGCGCTTACGCAAGGTTACTGGGGAGTCAACGTCCGCTCTGGTTTCTGTGTAAATTTCCACCTCCACCAGAGCTCGGGACATACGAATGAACCGCCATAGACCGGAGAATGAGCCCGAAGTCCACATAAGCGAGATTAAGGGTCCTTCCTTTTGGAATACCATTCCCCCGATGTTTCTGGGCGGTATCCATGACGGGACGTCGACGTTTCTCTGTGCCTTTCCTCGGCATATTTTCCTCCCCGGGAAAATCTGACCGCAGACCATTCCACGGTCTCCTAATCATTCAGAATACTCCTGCAAGCTCAGGACGCAAACCTCCGACATGTGTACAATTCATAAGTGCAAAACACTACTGCGATTTTCTCCCTTGGCGGGCAGGAAGTGCAGTGGCACCAACACTTCGTACAATAGCTACCAACCTCGCCCGACCCATCTTTACCATAAATTGTACGACCGCATAATTTATGGTTACGGTCATTTCTACTTCTCTTTACGCTTCCTTTTCCACTCGTCCATCTTTGCATGATGCCCTGATATCAGTACCTTCGGAACGCGGTGTTTCTTCTTTTGCCATTCCAATACTTCCGGACGCGTATAGACCTCCGGACTTGAAACACGCTCGTCTTCGCGCGACTCTTCCTTACCCAAGACCCCCGGCACAAAGCGTGCAATCGCGTCTATAATCACCGCCGCCGGAAGCTCCCCGCCAGTGAGCACATACGGGCCGATAGATATCCTTTTTGCTTTGAGAACCTTTGCCACGCGCTCATCAACTCCCTCGTAGTGTCCCGCAATAAACACGATGTGTTTCTTGGCGCTCAAGCGCTTCGCAGAGGCACTATCAAATTGCTTCCCCGCAGGTGAGAAAAACATAACCTCCACATCCTTCTTGCGCCCGATAGCCGCTTGTGCCGCTTTCAAAACAGGTTTTGCCTCAAGCACCATGCCGGGGCCGCCGCCGTAGGGACGCCGGTCTACGCGCCTATTCTTTTCCTTTGTATAATCGCGCGGATTGTAATACGAGATCTTAATTTTCCCCTTCTCCTGTGCGCGCCCCAAAAGCGATGCGTCCAAATACGGCCGAATAGATTCAGGAAACAATGTGATGATGTGGAAATGTGTCATAGCTTTGCGGCACCTTGTGTTTGATGGCGGCCTGGTGAGGGTCTGGGCCAGCAAACACAAGGTGCCGCAAAGTTTTTTATTTATTACGACGAAAGGTCTGCCAACGCCTCATCTACTGACTTTTCGCGCTGTTCGCTTTCAGGTGCGCGCATTCCGCCTTCCGGCTCGTTTATCTTGAGATTGACCCGCGCATCATTCTTCATTCCCACAACGCGCAGGAGTGTGCGGATAGCTTTGGCGGTCTGCCCTGAGCGCCCTATTATCTTGCCCATATCATCCGGATGCACTGTCAGCGTCAAGAGAACGCCCATCTCGTCTATCGTTCTGTTAATCTGCACGCTGTCAGGATTGTCAACAAGTGACTTCACAACATGCTCAAGAAACATTTGGTCTGATTCTTCCATGCGGTATTTCTATCTGATAACTTCGCCTGTTTGGCGTCGTAGCGCCATGCTACACCACAAGGGCACACCGGGTCAACACTTTAGGGTTCTTTTCTCTCTTCATCCGACGCACCTTCGGCGGCCGAGCCGCCGCCATTTTCTTTCGCTTCGTCCACCGCGGCAGATGATTGCGGCTCTTCCTTCGTCTCTTCGTCCATCAATGGCTCGGCCGCGCCATCTTCCTTTTGGTCCTCCTCCATCACATTTACGGCGGCGGATTCATCAGCACCTTTTTCTTTCGCAATCGGCGTCTTTTTCGGAAGCACGTTTACTTTTTCACCCGCGACAATCCCCTCGGAAACGAGCATATTGTGCACGGTGCCTGACGCTTTCGCCCCTACAGACATCCAGTATAAAATACGCTCTTTATTAAAAGCCCTTTCTTTCGTATTGGGATTGTACACCCCCACGCGCTCTACAAAGTTGCCGCTCTTGGGTCCGCGAGCATGCTCGGCAACAACAACCCTGTACGAAGGATCGTTCTTTCTGCCGATTCTCTGAAGTCGTATTTTAAGCATGGCGGGGAAACTGTACCAAAATTGCGTGGGAGAGTCAAAACAAAAAGGGGCACTCCGAAAGGGAGCGCCCAGGTCTGGGGAGGAACAACAACCCTCACAAGGGGCTGTCACATACAGTATATATCCTACCCCCATTCGCGCAACCTGTTATACTCGTGAATACCATGACGGCAAAAAACAAGGTGTTCTGCGGCGTTATTTCACTCACCCGCCGCACTGTGGGCTACGTGCCGCACGAGAAGTACGAGGAGGACATAGAGATACGGCCGGAGTATCTCGGAACCGCACTGCATGGCGACGAGGTGGATGTAGAAATACTGCCGCAAAAAGGCCGGAGTCGCACACAAGGAAAGGTCATCGGAATTCGCAGTCGCGAGCATGAGACCTTTGTAGGAACGCTTGTTTCTGATGGCGACGGATACCTATTCAAACCACGCGATCAAAAGTTTTATCCGCGTCTTCATATTCCGCAAAACGCTGTGAACAATGCCGCGCAAGACAACATGGTAGTTGTCGAGATAACTGCCTGGAAAAACGCTCAGATGAATCCGCTCGGAAAAGTGGTTCGTATTCTCGGGCGTGCTGGCGAGCACGAAACCGAGATGCTCGCCGCCCTCGCCACCCACGGCTTTGAAAGCGCCTTCCCGCCTGATGTGGAAAAAGAAGCGAAACAACTTGAAAAGCAACGTACCATAACCCGAAGCGAAATTGGAAACCGGCGCGATGTGCGCAACATACCTACATTCACCATTGACCCAGATGACGCGAAAGACTTTGACGACGCGCTCTCCTATCGCCGCCTGCCAAATGGACTTCACGAAATTGGCATTCACATCGCGGATGTTACGCACTATGTAAAACCGGAAACGGCGATAGACAAAGAGGCCCGTCGGCGTGCCACATCGGTGTATTTGGTTGACCGCACCATCCCAATGCTACCGGAGGTGCTTTCAAACGACATCTGCTCGCTAAAGCCGAACGAAGATCGGCTCACCTTCTCTGCCATTTTGGAACTTGACGATAACGCCGTGGTCAAGAATAAGTGGTTCGGGCGCGCCGTAATTCACTCCGACAAACGATTCACCTACCACGACGCACAGGAGGTACTTGATACAAAAAACGGGCCGCACAGTAACGACCTTGCAATCATCTACTCACTCTCACTCAAACTACGCAAGCGGCGTGAAAAGCAAGGTGCGCTCGCGTTTGATACGGACGAGGTGAAGTTTGAATTGGACGAGAACGGCAAGCCACTTCGCGCGTTCGTTAAAGAGCGCTTGGAAACCATGCGTATGATTGAAGATTGGATGCTTCTTGCCAACCGATGTGTTGCCGAATTTATAGCAGACAAGTGCAAAGACAAAAGCGCGACGGAGCAGACATTCATCTACCGCATCCACGACAACCCAGACCCAGACAAACTGGAAGAACTGCGAATTTTCCTCAAGGCAATCGGCCACGATCTCGGTCACGGAAAAGCCGAGAACATTTCATCAAAAGATATCAACCGCCTGCTGAAAGAAGTAAAAGGAACGCCCGAAGAAGCAGTCGTGCAAATGGCGACCCTGCGTTCCATGGCAAAGGCAATTTACAGCCACAAGAACATCGGGCACTTTTCTCTTTCATTCAAGCATTACACACACTTCACCTCGCCCATCAGGCGCTACCCCGACATGATGGTGCATAGAATACTTGAAAGCCATCTTCAAACCGTGAAAAAGATCGGAAAAAATGAACTGCTTTCGTACCAAAGGGCGGCCGTACACGCCTCGGAGCGCGAGGTGGAGGCAGTAGAGGCAGAGCGCGACTCGGTAAAATTCAAACAGGTGGAGTACATGAGCGAACACATTGGTGATACGTTTGAAGGCATGGTCACGGGGGTAACTGAAAATGGCATTTTCGTGGCGGAGAAAGAAACGCGCGCGGAAGGCATGGTGCGCGCCTCAACACTTAAAGATGACTACTACGAATACGACAGAAAACGCTACGCGCTTGTCGGACGCAAGACAAAACGCACCTTTCGGCTGGGAGACGGAGTTAAAATTAAGCTCATATCAGCTGACATGGACAGCAGACAGCTTGATTGGGAAATCGCCACATAGTTTTAGTTTTTTGTAGCCCTCCGCCGTCAATTAAAGACTCAGAAACAATAACCGTTAATTTAAAGACTTATAAACGATAACCTTATTTTGTACGGTCGTGTAAAATAAGGTTGTTGCAAAATAGACCTCAAAAATGCCGAGATATCTCCTGGCCGGACAGGCGGATATCTCGCCCGTTATCAAGGGGAGCCCTTGATAAGGAGGGAGGAGCGCAATCCTGTATGTTGTTACTTTGCTACCTGTTCCGCTTCCTCTATCTTAACCGATAGCAGTTTTGATACGCCGTCTTGCGCCATAGTAACTCCGTAAAGCTCGCCTGCTGAGTGCATGGTCGCCCGGTTGTGCGTTATCAAAATAAGCTGGCTGCGCTCAGCGAGCTTTTTCACCATGTCGGCATAGCGCTTGCTGTTTGCCTCGTCAAGTGCCGCGTCTGTTTCATCCAAAATCAAAAACGGCGGCGGGTGCACTTGCGACATCGCAAAGATAAGTGCGATGGAGGTAAGCGCACGCTCACCGCCTGAGAGAACATCAAGTCCAGCGACGCGCTTCCTCGGCAGCTGCACCTTTATCTCCAGTCCCGCGACCATCTCCTGCTCCTCTCCGCTGTCGCTTTCTTTCACTCGTGGTTTTTCCAACACCAGACGTGCATCACCGCCGCCAAAAAGCTCCGCGAAGAATGTCTGAAGTGCTTCGTTTATCTTGCCAAGCCCCTCACGAAAACGCTCGTCTATCTTTGCATCCAACTCCTCAATGATCTGGCGCAACGACTCAGCCGAGTGCCCGAGGTCTTCCAACTCGCGTGCGAGAAACTCGTCGCGCTCACGCGTCTGATTGAATTCCTTGAGCACCTCGTCACTATTCCCGCCCGCATATTCTTCAATCTTTATCTTGAGCCGCTCCACGTCCCGGCGTCGCTTTTCCTGCTCGCTTCGGTCTTCACCGAGTGCCCCTTCTGGCACATCTTCTGACTCCCATGCATGTACATCCTTGCCAAGCAGCACAATACCTTCGCGCACTTCCTCTTCAAACTGTGTGCGGCGAGACGCGAGGTCACCTTCCGCATGTGCGAGAGTACGCTCGCGCGCGGCGTGCTCGCGCTCCTGTCCTTCCAGGCGCACGAGCTCGCGCTCGGCAATATGTGCCTCCTCGCGCTCCTGCTCCAATTTCTTACGCTGGACAAGCAGTGCTGCTTCCTGTGTTTCTATCGTCTTATTCGCCTCATTGAGCTCCTTGGTGAATTGTTCCACCTTCTCGCGGAGAGCTCGCACTTCATCTGTTTTCGCTGGCGCGCCCGACTCATACTTCTGCAAGAATTCGGTAACACGCTTCTTGAGCGAGGCAAGTGAGTCCTTCAGCGCTCCGATATCTTCAAGTGAAAGCGCCGCATCAACACTTCCTTGTATCTCTTCTGCAAACACACGAGCTTCTGCAGCCGAAACCGCAGGTGCTGCATCGCCTACTTGCTCGGCACGCGCCTCAGCCGCCGCAAGCTCTCCTTCCGCACGCCCCAGTGCGCGCATCACCTCTCGACTCGCCTCGCGTGCCTGCGTCAGCTCGCGCTCCATACCCATCAGCACCTGTTGCTCTTTCGTTTCATCAGATGAGCCATGTGCTCCCAGTGCCTGCTTCGCCTGCACAAGGGAGCGCTCTATATTCCCGCGCTCCTCCCGAATCGCCCCTTTCTCATCCTTGAGCCGTGCTGTTTCTTGTTTGATATACGCGTCCTCGCGAGCAAGATACTCCGAGAGCCGAGATATCAGTTCATTCTTCAAATCGCGCGCCTTCTCAATCTTTTCCACTTGCTTGCGAAGAAATTTCAAATGTGGGGAGATTTCGCGGCGCAAGGACTGTACCTTTTCTATATTGCCTTGCGTTTCCTCAAGCTTGCGCTCGCTTTCCACTTTTTTGTACTGATACACTTTGAGGCCGAGAGCTTCTTCTACCATCTCCCTGCGCTCGCGTGCAGAGGCATTCAAAATCCTGTCCGCCTCGCCCTGAGAGATTATATGATACCCGGACGCGCCTATATTGGCGCCCGCCAATAGCTGTACCACATCCTTAAGGCGTACTTTGCTCCCGTTGATTAGATATTCGTTTTGTCCGTCACGATACACGATGCGCTCAATAACTACTTCCGGAAAATCGAGGTCAATCACCTTTTTCCTGTTGTCAAAAGTTACTGACACGGAGGCGCGATTGGCGCGTTGCAGTCCGGGGCCTCCGCCCCAAATTAAATCCTCACCCCGCTTGCTTCGCATGGACTTCATGGACTGCTCGCCCAACACGAACCGAAACCCTTCGGCGACATTGGATTTCCCTGAGCCGTTTGGCCCCACAACGGCTGAGATTTTAGAAGTGAATATGAGTTCGGTTTTTCTGCCGAACGATTTGAAGCCCGACAATTCAATTGATTTGAGCATTTGAAGTATTGTAACAAAAGAAATGCCCGGTAAAGCATGAGCGCAAGGCGCAAAGTGTGTGCCGAGCATCGTGCCGATTGCCTATGTGTCCAGAGGGAGTATCTGAACACAGTGTCGCACGCCTCCCGCAATGTGGATTAGCGATTATGCCCAGCCTTTTGCCTCAAGAGCATTTTCGGCGGCGGACTGTTCGGCTTCCTGCTTGCTTCTTCCTTCTCCCTTCGCGACCAAATCGCTTCCTAGGTACACTCCTGCCGTAAACACCTTGTCGTGGTCCGGGCCCGTCTCAGACAGCAAATTGTATAAGGGAGTAACACTCAGGTGCTCCTGCGAAAGCTCCTGAAAACGGCTCTTCGCATCCTGCCAAAGCCGTGCTTTGACAATCCCGTCAATTTTATGGAAAAGAGTATTTTCTATGAACATGCGCGCGGCATCATATCCACGGTCTAAATACACCGCGCCTATGAACGCTTCGTAGGTATTCGCGAGAATGAATTGGCGTGCGCGCCCCGTATCTTTCGCCTCTCCTTTCGAGAGCAATAAGAAATCGTTCATTCCGAGTTTTACGGCGGCGTCGGATATGCTTTGCGTATTTACAAGCGCCGCGCGCAGTGAAGTGAGTTCCCCCTCCGGCTTGTCCGGGTATTTACCGAACAGAAACTCCGTTACAGCCAATTCCAAAATTGCGTCTCCCAAAAATTCAAGGCGCTCGTTATGCTCCAGCCGCTCACCCTTGTGCTCGTTTACATACGAGCGATGTGTGAATGCCTGCTTTATAAGCGCTTCGTCGGCAAAAGATACGCCGACTTTCGCTTCAAATGCTTCAAATGATTCCATGTAGTTTTTCTTAATTTGAGGGTTCTTTGGGTTCCTTTTTCGCTAGTATGTTTATGGCTTTGGTAACAATGGGCAAAATATCATCGTAAAAATTAAGGTCGCCGACACGGGCGAGCGAGAACCACTGTGCATCATCCAGCCCTCCCTCTTTTTTAAGCGCCAAGTCAACAAAATCCGCCTTCGCAAGAAAGAACACTGCTTGTCGGCGCTTCTTGCCATGCTCCGGGTCATTTGCAACATATTCGTTACCCCCAAGTTCATCCTCCACCGTAATCTCGAGCCCGACTTCCTCTTTTACCTTCCGCCTTACGCCATCTTCAAGCTTTTCGTCAGGACGTAACTTGCCCTTTGAAAGCGTCCAGTGGCCAAAGATGTCATGCACCAGCGCAAGATACACCTCGTCTCCTTCGCGGGCGTACACCACTGCTCCAACAAGCTTCTCTACTGGCATTTTCTCAAAAGGTACTTTTCCTTTCTTGTTTTTTGGTCCATCGTTTTTCCCCGGCTCGCCTAACTCGGTATACACCGCGCCTAGTACTCCGTTTACGAATCTCCCTGATGCCTGGCTTCCGAATGACTTGGCAAGCTCAATAGCTTCGTTAATTGCAACCTTTGCCGGCACTTGCGAACGGTCGGCAAACAGAAGTTCCGCCAATCCAAGACGCAAGATGTTGCGGTCAATGGGGGAGATTTTGTCTACGGGCCACTCGGGCGCCGCTTTCTCAATTATTGCATCAAGTTCCGCTCTTTTCGCAACAACCAACGAAAGCAGGTTGTCCATGAAGGGTCCGTCCTCCGCTTTATTGCCGAATTCCGCCGTGTTTGCGTCAAGGCGCTCGGTTAGCTGTTTGCCATTCAGATTATAGGCGGAGGCATCCAACTCGAAAAGGGTTTGAAGAACTATCGAGCGTGAAAGGTGCCGATTCGCCATACGAAATCGTACTTACAAGTATACAGGAAAAACAAAAAGAAAGATGAAGCACCGTGGAGAACTGTGCACTACAACTACTTCTCACTCTTTGTTTCTTCTGTCTCCTTCTCGGGAGTCTCTTCTGTCTGCGGAGTCTGCGCTTCGCCCGGCCGGTCAGGCTGGCCGAGCTCGCGCAACTGTTGTTCGCGACGCTTTTCGCGACGCTGTTCTCGCTCGGTGCGAGCTACGACGTCAATAACCTGACGGCCGCGATACTTGCCACACTCCTGACACGCACGGTGGCGCAACGAAATCGCACCACAATCACACTTGGTGAGACGCGGTTCTGTCGCTTTAATGTGCGACCGGCGATTGCCTGAGTGCGCACGGTTTACTCGCATTCGTACTCCCATGAGAAAAGAGTATACGGGAAATTCCTGGCTTTGGCAACAGCCACGCCAATACAATATCCTGACACGAATTTACCTGTTTTCACGTCCCAAAAGACACCTAGAGGGCAATTCACTAATAAAACACGTTATATACCACTGCCAAAGAAAATAAAAGACGCCGAGATGAGTATCACCTCGGCGGCTTTTGAACTCGCACTCAAAACTCACAATCACACACATGACTGGCTGCTACACCGCCTTCTTGAACCGAGGATGGTCGGGACAAAACCGCTTGCGCACTTCCCTCATCACGCCATTTACAGCAAGGCAACATACTTCTCGCGCCTTACGATGCCGCGTAGGTGAAAAGCCCGCCTGGAATGGGCAATCAGCGCACAGACCATGCGGTTCGGGTTCTCCAACCTCTGCATATGGGTCATAATGTTCCCTTTTCCGTCTCGGCTTCTTACTCGCCATATATACCCCCTTGTTTGGATTGAAAGTCTTGGCGAACCAATGGATATCCTACAAACCACTTACGAGTGCGTCAAGATGCCACGCGTAAAGGATACACGATGCACACTCTCAACTATCCCATTTTTTCGTATTATTTTTTGGTGCTCAACTGTTCCATATCCCTTGTGCTGAGCAAATCCATAGATTGGATGTTTCTCTGAAAGTCGGCACATGAAGTCATCTCGCTTCACCTTAGCGGCAATTGAGGCAAACGCTATGGCTGGCACATTTTCATCACCACGCACGACCTGTGACTGGTGCACTTCGCTCAAGCGTGGAGTGAGGTCAGTACGCACGCGAATACCAGCATCGCACATAAGTTGGCACGTACCGCCTTCTGGAAGTTTTCGCAATACGCGATGCACGGCGCGTGTCGCGGCATTGTTTACCGCACCGACAATGCCGAGCGTATCCACCGACCGCGCGCCTGAAAACGACACGGCCACCGTGAATTTGAATTCATCGTACATGCGTGCAAGCCAGAGCTCGCGCTTTTGCGGTGAGAGCTTCTTGGAGTCCTTCAGTTTCTCAAAATCCTGCCATCTGAGGTGCGCCGGTACCAGCACCGCCCCAACCGCAACCGGCCCCGCAAGCGCTCCGCGCCCTACTTCATCTATGCCAATTACATAGTCCATTTTGTATTTTCATTATAGCAAAGTGCCCCAAAAGCACATAAAAATGCCGGCCTGCCAGCCGGCAGGCATGTATATCCGCCTGCCCGCCTTTGGGCGGGGATATCTCGGCACTTTTGCTATAATTCGCGTATGTCCCGTGCGCAACCATTCACCCATCTTCATACACATAGCCACTACTCGCTCCTACAGGCATTGCCAAAGATTCCTGAGCTAGTGAACGCCGCCAAAAAGGACGGGCAGGAGGCCCTTGCGCTTACCGATGCCGGCAACCTCTACGGCGCCATCAACTTTTACAAGGAGTGCAAGGGCGTGAAAATTAAACCGATTATAGGAGTGGACGCCTATGTCGCGCCGCGCACAAGACACGACAAAGAGCATGGTATAGACGACCATGCAACGCGCCTCGTACTTCTGGCAAAAAATGAGAAGGGATACCTCAACTTGATAAGAATGGTCTCACGCTCCTACTTGGAGGGCTTTTATCACAATCCGAGATTGGATCGCGCCCTTATGGAAGAATACGCCGAAGGCCTTGTCGCCATACTGCCGTCATTTGCGGGAGAGCATATAAAAGCCGTTAAAGAAGGAAGCGCCGAAAAAGCCGAGGAGGCGATATCTTGGCACAAAGACGTTTTCGGTAGCAATCTCTTTTTGGAGCTTACGCATCACCCCGAATCGGCCGGCCACGGCGAGCGAATGCGGGAAGTAATGAAAATGGCGAAGATGTCGGGAGTGCCGATTGCCGCCGCACACGACATCTACTATATCTCCCGCGAAGATGCGCTTGCGCGCGAACTCGTGGTAAAGATAGGAACGGGAGAACAATTAGACCGCGAATTCGGCTTGCGTCCGGAGAACTTTTCGTTCATCACGCAAAAACAAGCGCGCGAGTATTTCAAAGGTATCCCAGAGGCACTTGAAAACACCGCGCTAATTTCCGACATGTGCAACCTTGAGCTTGAGCTCGGGAAAACGGTGTTCCCCGAATTCGACGTTCCAAGCACAAGCAGTCATGACCTGGAACTGCGCAAATTGGCCGAAGCCGGAATCGCCGAGAAGAAATTGGAAAGAACGGACGAAGTGGCGAGCCGGCTTGATTACGAATTGTCCATAATTTCTCAAAAGAAACTTTCTACATATTTTCTTGTAGTCGCAGACTTGCTTAAATACGCACGCTCGCGGGACATTCTGACCAACACGCGCGGTTCTGCCGCGGGGTCCTTGGTCTCGTACCTTTGCGGCATCACAACGGTGGACCCGCTGAAATTCCAATTACCATTTGAGCGTTTTTTGAATCCCGAGCGTCCGTTTGCGCCCGACATTGACATGGACATTGCCGACAACCGGCGCGACGAGCTCATAGACTACGCGCGCGGCAAGTACGGAAACGACCGCGTGGCACAAATAGGCACGTTCGGAACAATGCTTGCACGCGCGGCCGTGCGTGATGTCGCGCGAGCTCTTGGTTATTCCTACGGAACCGGAGACAAGATAGCGAAGTTGATACCTTTCCCCAAGCAGGGCTTTCCCGTGAGCATAGACAAGGCGCTTGAGAGCGTGTCAGAGCTCAAGGAATTGTACGCAGACAGCGCAGAAGCAAAAGACATATTGGACCTGGCGCGCAAAATTGAAGGCAACGCCAGGCACGTCGGAGTGCACGCCGCCGGCGTGGTGATAACCCCCGGACCACTCACCGATTTTGTGCCTGTGCAATACGACCCCAAAGGGGGCAAACTTATTACGCAATACGATATGTACAGCATCGCGGATGAGTACGGCGGAATAGGCATCATTAAATTTGACTTCTTGGGGCTCAAAAATCTCTCAATACTTGCCGATTCGGTTGAGCGAGTAGAAAAGCGCCGAGGAATAAAAGTGGATATTGAATCATTGCCGCTTGACGACAAAGCGACCTACGAAATGCTCTCCCGAGGCGAGACCTTGGGAGTGTTCCAATTCTCCGGCTCCGGCATCACCAGTTATTTGGTTGACCTGAAACCGAGCGAAATACACGACCTGAACGCCATGGTGGCGCTTTACCGGCCCGGCCCCATGGCTTTCATCCCGGAATTCATAGAACGCAAGCGCAACCCTTCGCGCATCACCTATCTTGACCCTCGCATGGAGCCAATCTTAAACCGCACTAACGGAATCCTGATTTACCAAGACGACCTTCTCCTACTTGCCGTGGAGATGGCCGGATACACAATGGCGGAAGCCGACAAATTAAGAAAAGCTGTCGGGAAAAAGAAACCCGCGGAGATGGCCGCGCAAAAGGAGCGTTTTATATCGGGGTGCGTGGAGCGCGACATGAGCAAGGATAAGGCGCAGAAATTGTGGGGGCAGATAGAAACATTCGCCGCGTATGGCTTCAACAAAGCTCACGCCGTATCCTACGGCAACCTTGCCTACCAAACCGCGTACATGAAGGCTCACTTTCAGGTTGATTACTTGGCGGCCCTGCTTTCCGCCGATGCCGGCGATGTTGAGAAAATCGCGGCCATTGTCGCAGAGTGCAAGCGTATGGGAATAGCCGTTTTGCCGCCTGACGTGAACGAGAGCTTCGGCGACTTTACGGTAGTAAACGACAACACCATAAGATTCGGCCTGTACTCCATAAAAAATCTGGGAAAGGGAATTGCGGACACGATTATAGAAGAGAGAAACACAAACGGGCACTACAAGGGTGTCGCTGACTTGCTAAAAAGAGTGCGCGACAAGAATTTGAACCGCAAGTCGCTCGAGGCCCTAATTCAATGCGGAGCGCTTGACCCGCTCGCCGAGCGCGGGCGCTTGATAGCCAACATAGACATTCTTCTTTCCTTTCACAAAGAGAGCGCCGGAGCACCTGAAAACCAGAACTCGCTTTTCGGCACAGCAGAAAGCGTCGGGGAATCGCTTGACCTGCCACCCGCTTTACCGATATCACCCGAACAGCGCCTCTCATGGGAGAGAGAACTGCTCGGACTCTACATTTCAGGGCATCCTCTGGACAAGCACAAAGAAGCGCTGTCGCGGCGAAAATTGGATATCGCGGCGACAAAGGAAAGAACCGAGCACGGCATTACGACCGTAGTTGTCGGAATTGTGGAGGACATCCAACACATTCTGACAAAAGGGGGCGAGCGCATGGTGTTCCTTCGGCTGGCCGATTATTCTGACCATTTGGAAGTAGTGTGCTTCCCGCGCGTCGTTAAGGATTACGTGGATCTGATATCTCCCGAGAAGTGCGTGATGGTTAAGGGCCGCCTTTCCATGCGCAAGGGCGAAGTAAGCTTTGTCGCAGAGGCCTTGAAAGCACTCTGAATTGCGCCAGTACAAATATTTGTTACTATTGTTCCAATGTCATCTGACAAAAACTCCGATAATAGCAGAGACCATAAACGGCTGGGGAAAGAATTAGATTTATTCACATTCTCAAACACTGTCGGAAAAGGATTGCCTCTATTTACGCCCAAGGGGACAACAATAAAGCGCGAGCTGGAGCGTTTTATAATCGACGAGGAAATCAAACGAGGATACGTGCACGTGCATACTCCCGACATCGCAAAACTGGAACTTTACGAAAAGTCCGGGCACTATCCACATTACAAAGATTCAATGTACGCCCCGATTGACATAGACGGGGAAAAATTCATGCTTCGCCCCATGACCTGCCCGCACCACTACGAATTGTTTCTCTCAAGACCGAGAAGTTATCGCGAACTGCCGCTTAGGATGGCGGAGATATCGCAACTTTACCGCTATGAGCAGTCTGGCGAACTAATGGGGCTTCAGAGAGTCAGAACATTTGCGCTCTCGGACGCCCATATATTCTGCGCGGACGAAGAACAGGCAATTGAAGAAATTGAAGGAGCCCTGAACCTAATAGAGTATGTGGCGGGTGTGTTCGGATGGACTATGGGAAAGGAATACTGGTATCGGCTGTCTCTCGGCGACAGGCAAAACGCGGATAAATATTTCAAAAACGACGAGGCGTGGGAAAAAAGCGAGGCGCTTATGAGAAATCTCCTAAAAAAACGCGGGAGCGAGTTTGTGGAGGCAAAAGACGAAGCGGCTTTCTACGGCCCCAAGATAGACATACAGATGAAGAATGCAAACGGAAAAGAAGACACCGCCTTCACGGTCCAATACGATTTCTGTATGCCGGAGAGGTTTAACATCAACTATATAAACAAGGAAGGAAAAGAGCAGAAGGTATTTGTGGTGCACCGCTCGTCCATAGGGGCGATCGAGCGACTAATGGCTTTTCTTATAGAGCACTATGAGGGAGCGTTTCCCACATGGCTTGCTCCGGTGCAAGTGAAAATTTTGCCTGTATCCGAAAAGCATGCGGACTATGCACTCGGCGTTGCAAACAATCTGTGCGAGAAAGGAATCCGCGCAGAGGTAGATAACTCAAACGAAAGCCTCGGCAAGCGCATTCGCGAAGCGAAAACGAGCAAGGTGCCATACATTCTTGTCGTGGGCGACAAAGAGATTGAAGGCGAAAGCGTGTCGGTAGAGAGCCGCGACCGCGGCGACCTCGGTTCAATCAAGGTAGCAGATTTCGCAAAGGAGATTGGCGAGGAAATCGCTATGCGCGCTCGTTACGCAAAGCAATAATAGTATATACTATAGTAAGGACTATAGTACTTACCATAGTAAGGACTACATGGACAACCCCCGCTTTGCCAGCTGGCAAAGCGGGGGTTGTCGCGAAAAGAATCAAGAGGAACTAACGGCGTACCAAACTGCCAACGAGTCCCGGGAGCGCAAGTATATCTTCCTTTCTGCTAATCAGAACGTATCCGCCTGCCCCCGCAAGCCCCAGAAGCGCAAGCATGGTCACAATTGTGCTCGCCTCGCCAGGTCCGGTACGCGGAACCTGTGTGAGTGATATAAACTGCGAATTACCGACACTTACAAGGGCGGAGCACTGTTGTGTATTGCCGTTTTGGTCGCGCACGGTGAGCGTATAGTGGCGATTTGACTCTGGCCGAACCGCAAGAGACCCATTTGTTGCCACGAAACCAATGCCGTCTGAAAGCGTTGCCGAAACCGCATTCTGTGATGTCCAATTCAGCACCGCAGTTCCATTGTGAGTAACAATGTTCGGGCTTGCAGTAAGCGTACAGAACAAGTTGCCGGATGGTGGCTGCGTGAACGTACTAACACTTGTTGTACATGAGTTCGTCGTGCCGTTGAAGCCGGTTACAACAAGCGTAAAGGTTCGCGACCCGTTGATGTTACTAAAGGTTCGCGAACCGCTTGTTGATACGAATCCTGCATCGGTAAGTGTCGCTGATGCCGCATTCGTGGAGTTCCAGGTCACGGTCGTTGAGCCATTGAATGGAACGAGCGTGGGATTAGCCGAAATGGTACAGCTCGGTGCTTGCTGGGTTTGTGTGTGTACGGTTGTCTGGCATGTGTTCGTTCCACCCGGACCGGAAACCACCAAGGTGAAAGTGCGAGTGCCCGTGATGTTTGAGAATGTTTGAGAACCGCTGGTAGAAACCGAGCCAATATCAGTTAAAATCGCCGAATTCGCGTTGTTTGAATTCCACGTTACCGTAGTTGAGCCACCAAAGTTAACCGAACTTGGATTCGCGAAGATTGAACAACTTGGTGTTTGTTGCTGTTGTGTACTACTGACTGAAGTTTGGCAGGTAGCGCTTCCGCCCGGGCCATTAACAGTAAGTGTGAATGTTCTGTTGTTCGTAATGTTACCAAAGGTAAAAGAACCGCTTGTGCCAACCGGGCCTGCGTCCGTCAATGTGGCAGATGTTGCATTGTTTGAGCTCCAGTTCACGGTTGTTGAGCCACCGAACGGCACGTTCGTAGGGTTCGCTGAGATTGTACAGCTTGGCTGATTCGGCTCCTGCGTTACGGTTACCGTATCCTGGCATGTTGCACTTCCGCCGGGCCCAGACACTGTGAGCACGAAAGTTTTCGTGCTTGTGATATTTGAGAACGTAAACGAGCCGCTTGTGCCTACTGAACCGGCATCCGTCAGACTTGCGGAGGTCGCGTTGTTTGAGTTCCAATTTGCCGTTGTAGACCCGCCGAAAGAAACAGTCTTAGCAGAAAGCGAGAGTGAGCAGGTGGGGTCTGGCTCCTGCTTTGGCGGCTCTTGCTTGGGAGGTTCTTCTTTTGGCGGCTCTTCGCGCGGCACTACTTTAAGTGTGACGTCGCAGTGTACTTGAGCACCCGCGCTGTTCGTGACTGTCATGTCATATGTTACTGTGTGGTCCGGCTCAACCTGAGTTGAACCGTTTTTATCAATATCGTTACCCACATGGCTGATATCCACACGCACAGCGTTCTCACTTGACCAGGAGAGTGTTGCCTGGTCTTTGTCCACTACCGTAGTAGGACTAACCGAAATGTTACATTTTGGCGCGGGGATATCTTTCTGCACCTTCTGCGGCGGTTCCTGCTGATCAGGAATAAAGAAAAAATCACCGCCGTCTCCGCCACCGCCACCGCCGTCTCCGTCGCCCCCGCCGCCGCCGCAGCATCCTTCTGCGACGTCAGCGACAAGTGCAACACCATCGCTAACGCTTACGGTAAACGGAGTCGCCCAAGCAAAAAAAGCCCCAAGCGCAACGAGTACTATAAGTACGGTGAGAGAGAAGCGAACATGTGTCTGAATTAATGTCATGTGATTAATGATTAACGCAATTTTCAATGTTTGATATATCTAAATAAAAAAGAGTTAAGTGCCCGGCGGAGAGTGGGGGTAATTCCACTTCTCCGCCGAGATATTCAAGAACCGATAGTTGCGCCTACTTACGCCCGCGAGATGGCGCGAGATATTTCCACACCAGCCGCCTGCCCTGGTTATCACGGTAACAGGCATACGTCCCTACGGGACCGCACACCGTGCCACAACGGCTATAGATGCGTGTTGGCTCACGCACCACACATTCGTACCCAGCACAACGCCCAGGTCGTGGCCGCACAAGGCTCGGGAACCAGTAGGTCCCAGACCAGTTCGTAACCTGCTGCCACCGCTCCCACTCATGGTAAGTAAGGCAGACATAGGTACAGGCCTCCTGGACAGAGTGGCGACCACCGGCTTCGGCCGATGTCGCCGACGACATCAAGGTGCCTGTTGCCACTAAAAGCAGCAAACCGGCACAAAAAGCTGTTTTGAGCATTGGTGCTCCTTTCTATACTTTAGGTTCATTATTATTCTGGGTTGAATTTAGGCCTTCAGACTGCCCACAGGAAACATCATGCGGTGCACAAAGTCAAGTTCTGCGCGAACTATGCTCCCCAGGCATGAACCGAATATGAAGAAACATTAAGCACAACAAAACCCGCCATTATGGCGGGTCCTTCCCCACTTTCAAGCGTCATCGTGTCGCTTGTTGATGGAGAAATGTCGTCTTTCGTGACAATCTCTTTTATTTCGCCTTCCCGTATTTCATCTTCCTGCAGAGCGCTGTCGCCAAAGCTCTCATCTGCGTTTGCTTCGCGCTCGCCCTCATTTTCCGAATATGCCTTGTTTGAAACACTTCCCACCACCGCAAGGCCGAGCGTAGCGAGAATAGCTTCTTTCTTTGCCACCATTAAGTACCCGGCCGCTCCTGCCCACGACATAAGTCCGATCCAGTACGCGGCGTTACCTACTGGTCCAAGGTCAAACCCGGTACGCGGAATCTGCGTAAGAGAAACGAACTGCGAGCCGGATACGTTTACGTTAGTGGAGCATGTCTGCTGACTCCCGAGAGAATCGCGAACGGTAAGCGTGTAGAATCTGTTTGATTCGGGGCGCACGACCAGAGAACCACTGTTCGATACGAAGCCGATGCCGTCGGAGAGGGACGCCGAAGTTGCGCCGGTTGATGTCCAATTTAGGACCGCCGACTGCCCGTTTTGGATAAGGTTCGGACTGGCGCTTATGGAGCATGTAAGATTGCTCCCTCCTATGAAATTACCTACATTCAGGAATGTAGAGCAGGTATTGGAGCCGCCAGAGCCGGTAACCGTCATGCTGTATGTGGTAGAAGTTCCCGGAGAAACCGTGCGCGTGCCGCTTAGGGCGACCGAGCCTACATTTGAGATGAACGCCGAAGTCGCATTGGATGAAATCCAAGAGAGGGTTGCGTTTCCGAATTGATTTACCGAGTTCGGATTGACATTGATGGTGCAAAACGGCTGTTGGTTTGCGGGCGGCTGATTAAACACGCCGACGGTGGTTGAACAGCTGTTTGTTCCGCCGGTCCCAAAGACAGTGAGTGTGTAGGTGGTCGTGCCGTTGATTCCAGTGAACGTTTGAGTGCCGGCAGTTCCAACATTGCCCACGCCGGAGAGAGTGGCCGAGGTTGCGTTACTGGAACTCCACGATACCGCGACTGCTCCGCCAAAATTGACTGTGGACGGGTTCGCGCTTATTGAACATGTCGGCTGAATAAGCGGAACGTGCGTAGAAACGGTGTTCTGCGTACTTACCGAATTGTTTACGACGCTAGTATTGTTCACTGAGGTTGCGTTGGTTACAGCGCTGGCGTTGTTCACGGAAGTTGCGTTGTTCACAACACTGGCGTTGTTTACTGACTTCGCAACATTCACTGACTTAGCAACGTTAACTGGCTTAGCAACGCTTACGCTCCGCGCAGGAACAAAACTCGTTACACTCGGCGTTGAGAAAAAGCTCGGCGTGGAGTAATACGGAGTTGAGTAGTAACTCGGTGAGCTGTAGTACGGCTCAGAGTAGTACGGTTCGTACGCGTAATCAGACTCATATGAGTAGTCATAGAACGGCTCATACGAGTAATCAGGTTCGTACGAGTAGTCGGGTTCATATGAGTAATCGTAGAATGGTTCGTAGCTGTAATCAGGTTCATATGAGTAATCGTAGAACGGCTCATACGAGTAATCAGGTTCGTACGAGTAGTCTGGCTCGTAGCCGTAATCGGCATATGGTTCATACGAGTAGTCTGGTTCGTACGAGTAGTCTGGCTCATATGAGTAGTCAAAGACACCCCAGTCTGACGTATACCCACCACCTGATGGCCCATAGTCAGCCGCGTAAGCATCACCTGGCAATACCAAACCCGCTGATGCAAGCATCAGAACCGTGGTAAATGCGTATCGTGTAATAATTGATTGCATATGAATTTCTTATCCGTTTAACTTTAATGTTGTTTGCTACCAAAATAATGGTGTATAAATTCTGCACGCTCGACACAGCATGCATGTAAAAAGATGAGAGAACGTGAGGTCAAACTGGCTGCTTGACTTCACGTTCATCTCTGAGAGCGGGAGTTCGAAATGAACCTCCTCCTCCCCTTGCCAGTGCTGAGGAACGAGCTTATTGGGCTCGTTCGAATGGTGAGACCGAACCTTGAGGATCACGTTGGACCCTTCTTGTGACGTGTGTAGAATCACGCGGGCTATGCCCTCGTCATCAAACACTACGCTGTATTCGATCATGGGACCCAGTGGGGTATTGCAGTGTCCCATATTTGCAACTGATCCTCCTATTCTCAGGAAGCTTTCGTTGCGAGGGGGGCTCACATACACGTGATATGAGTTGTCATCACCTCTCATCGCTGAAAGGCGAAGGATGACTTCCCTGAATCCATCTTGACGCGCAGGCGTGTCGCCTGAACGCACCACTTGTGGTGCCAGCATTTGGCAATTGATGAACCCGGGGGGCACATGTGCTTCTTGCGCCTGGCTATTAGCGCTGGACAAAAACGCCAGCACTAGCCCCCCTGTGGTCAACATGGTAAAGAGCGAGTTTCGCAGCATATTCCTTCTCCTTTGCTGCTGAACGGTAGTCGTTTCTCACGACAACCCATCTAAATACATCTTTAAAATATATTCAGATGGGAAGATATGAGAAAAAGTGGTTCCCGGAGACGATTCTATAATCGTCTCCGGGCACCGAACTGACTTAGAGGAAACCCCCGTTTCGGTCCGAAGTCAAGAACTCGATCTTGCTCTTCGGCCAACACTGGGGCCGCGTCTTGAGGAGATCCTGATACAGGACTCCGCCGGGGCCGCAGTCGGGTTTTGCGCTCGTGCGCGCAACCTGCGTGCTTCCGTTGGCAGGAAAACAGCGCTCCCTGCCATACGACTCGTCGTACTTCAGCACGTCACCGCGCCGGCAACCCTTGCCGCCATGCGAACGCTCGGCAGACGCCTGCGCATCTGACCTGCTAGACTGCCTGCCGTTGCCGACAGAAGCATAGTCCTGCTCGCGGCCGCGGCCCGCATTTTCCCGGTCCCCGAGGGTCCGCACGACACGCTCACGCGG
>Ga0210057_1000771_pt1 | contig 52011 bp, 48 predicted proteins | sample CryGeyCG2114_010_2_FD_183968 | JGI IMG/M metagenome (GOLD analysis project Ga0210057, IMG submission 183968) | Groundwater microbial communities from aquifer - Crystal Geyser CG10_big_fil_rev_8/21/14_0.10 (SPAdes) (version 2) | ecosystem: Environmental > Aquatic > Deep subsurface > Groundwater ...
AGACCTTCGGAGTCAAACTCATTAACTCCGTTGAGGCAAACACCATAACCATGGGTATAGCGCAGGTGCTGATTCTCCCAAGTCTGGGACTGTTCATCCAGTTGCGAAACTGGTAGCTCGCGGGCGGCCAGCATTACCTGTCGATACTGTCCACCAAAAATGGTATAGCGATCAACGTCAACATCGCCAAACTCGTAGTAATAACGGATTTCCTGCAGCTGGCGATAGGAAGCCAGAAGAGCCTTCCAGTCCCACAGACGGACATTATCCAAAGTACTCGAGAAATCAGCCAATCTTTCATACGAAAGGTCATTGACTACTGGTAGCTTATGTTCCTCAATCTGATCGAGGCTAAATGCCTGTCTGGTATACTTGATGTTGTACTCGATATATTCCTTTTCGGTCTGAAGCTCAGATGGGCTGACCAGCACAGCCTGGAAAATAAGCGGAACAATCAGCAGGCCAAGCAGAAGTGCTCCCGCGTACGAAGACACGGCAATAACCAGGTACTTGAACTTGATATTAGGTCGGAAGCTCAGGAGAATCAGGAATGCGGCCAGAACCAAAGTCCCGACAGCGAGAACCACATGTGCCGGATAGCGGACGTGAATGTCCACCCAGCCAGCACCAAACACGGCGCCGCTCTCCGAGTACATCAGACCAAAAATCTTGAGAATGAAGTGCAGGATCACCGGAAGAGCCAAAAGGCTAATCAGAACAACCACTCGCTTCGAAAGCTGGTCACGAACCGTCCCAAAAACTTCACGTTCTTGTGTAGTCTTGGTCAGGTGATGAATGATCGCAGTCCAAATACCAGTAAACACTAGATTAAACATTAGCAGCATAGCAACCCACGTCAGAATCTTGCCGTAGAAATCATACGAGAACAGATAGAAACTCAGATCCATACCGAAGATCGGATCACTGACCCCAACTGTCGACTGATGACTGAATAGCAGATAGCTCTGCCAGAATGAAGAACTCCAGAAACCAAAACCAACAGAAGCTATGGTGATCAAAATAACACGCCCCCAATTCATAACAGGGAAAAACTTTCTCCAATCAAAGTAATCATAGAATCGACCCCGGTTTTTACTTGGCCAAGTAGCCGGAATTGGCTGACGAGTCCGACCAATCCATGAGGTGCTCAAAAAAAACACCACAAAAGCAATCGCAGTCCCACTCAATCCGAAGATAAGTTTGGTCCAGAAATTGGTCCAGAAAATCGAACCGAAGCTCAAGTTATCAAACCACAAAAAGTCAGTATAAACGCCAAAACTGTACAGCACTGCAGATAGAAGCACCGGACCAACAATCGCCACAACAATGGCTGAACGCCAACGATTCTGATAGTTCTTCTCATTATCGCGATTTCGATACTGCTTTATACTCTTGACTACCAACGGAATAAAGAAAGATAGATAGAACAAAACGACCAAGAATCCTAGCATGTGTCTCTCCTTTGCCGGACACTCCGGCGACTTGGTTTATGACTGTACGGGGTTGTCAACGAACAAAATTCTAACAGTTAATTATACATTTTTTATTATAATTTGTCAATAATCTTAAAGCTTATCAAATATGTTTTTTTATTGAATTATTTTTATCTAAATTAAGCCATAAAACTCTTTAGTAACCTGATCAATCATCAAATTGACAAAAAAGACCTTTTTTGCTACGATTAGACAGTTAACTCACCACGAACAGGAGGCAAAAATGTTTGGCTGGTTCAAACGACTGCTGTTTGGTTCTGATTCTGAACCGACTTATTCAGTTGCGGTCCATGTAATGGAAACTGGTGCGAAATTTGGCTACAAAATTGTGATCGAGCTCAAACCAAATAAATGGCGAAGATCGCCGGTAAAACAAACCTATTTTGTCAAAACTTCAGAAAAGTACAGTGGCAAACAATTGAAACAAGACCTCTCAAATCATCTACCTGACAATGTGAGTTCTATTGATACCATAAAAGATAAGATGAATGAATTTTTGACTGCCAAAATTGGTGACAAACAAATCAGACACCTCTAGCGGTAGGAGGTGGAATGAGTGCTAAAATAGATATTGTTGTCGTAACTCCTTTTGTCAATACTGTACTGATTTACATTGAAGATAACTGTTACCATGGAAATCCGGATTGGAAAAAAGTAAAGCTAAAAGTTTTTGACGGCACGGGAGCTACATACAGGCAGATCATTATTATCCTTAAAGATTTTGATCATGATGAGCTCAAAACGCGAATTAACAAAGACATTGGGGATCATTGCGAGAAAGTCAAAGCCTATAAACTACCAATGCCAAACAAATATACCGGTCGCTTCAGTACTTTTTGGGACGGCATTGTGAGAACAATTCGTCAGACCATCCGTCACCTTCATCGAGAGACTGACGGCAAAATTGAATTTTACAACAACTGATAATCGGATCTGCAATTGCAGGTCTTTTTTAATAAAAAAGACAGATTGTTATCTGTCTAAAAACTAAACCTGAACTTCGATTGGGACTTGCTCACCGGCCACATACAGAGTGGCGGTTCGGCCGGTTCCATTGAAATGAACTGAGTTTGAAGTAAACCTAAATCCCTTAAAGGGAGGCTTTTTCTGGGCCCGAGCCAGTTTCTTCTTGGCGGCCGATTCGGTCGCAGTCTCGCGAAGGATGTCTTCAGCCGCCGCACGAATCTCTTGCCTCTCCTCGTCTTTCACCCTGACTACCTCCTAGGTATGGATGATGGGTGGTGGTTGGCAAATATTAATTTATCAATATTATGATAATTTGTCAACATCGCTGTTAAAAATTATTGACATAGATAATTATTTCTGCTATTCTTTAATGTTACAAAAAACCGCATGGAGGAATAAATGAGCTGGCATAAAAAGCTTTGGACCATGGCGTTCAAACCGACAAGACAAGAAATCTACTTTTCCTCAGAATCAGGTTTAAATGAAGTGTCGATTCGTCTGATTAAACACACCGGCACTGGAGTAATCTTTCAGCAAGTAAAATATTGCCTAAAACCACCATGGACAGTCGAACAACTAATCGAAAAAGTGACTGATTTTTTCCCCGAGACTGTTCGCTGGCCGGGAAAAGACAAAGACCTCAATTGGCTTACAATGTGGATGAAATCCCACGGTATGATTGAGGATGAACCAAAAAAATAAAAACAGCTGAAACTCAGCTGCTTTTTTTTTGATAAATAAACTCTACCTGAAGGCGACATTCCGGAATGTCGCCTTCAGGTAACAAACAATTAACTCGTTATAAGATCGCTCACTTCTTTGACTTTTTCGTTCATCAATTCATCGTTGACTGCTTCCAAGTTTAGGCGAACTTTATTCTCAGTATTTGATGGCCGGACATTGAACCACCAGTCATCCCAAGTGAAGCTGAGGCCATCAAAGTCATATTGCAAATTCCCGCCATAACGATTTCTTAGTTTCTCAAACACAGCGCCTTTGTCATCGACTTCGAAATTGCGTTCGCCAGAATGGCTGTAACGATAAAGTGGTTTGACGAAGTCAGAAAATGTTTTGCCTGACTCAGATAATTCCTGAATTACTTTTAAAGCACAAATCATTGGTACTTCAAAAAATCCGAATGGCAATTTGGCGAAAAAGTGACCACTGGACTCACCGGCAAAGACCGCTCCAACCTCACGCGCCTTTTCCTTGATCAGAGAATGACCAACTTTGGTCACGATCGGAACACCTCCGGCCTCTTCGATCATATCAGGAGTAATCTTGCCGGGCCGAACATCATAACAAATTTTGGCACCGGGATTTTCTCGAAGGAAAATTTGAGACAAAATACCGCGAATAATGGCCGGCTCAACGGTCACACCTTCGTTGGTGACAAAAAAGATTCTATCCGCATCGCCATCAAGAGCAATCCCCATATCAGCTTGCATGGCTAACACTTTTTTGTGTAATTGGGCATTATTTTCATCTTTCAAGGGGTCAGCTTCATGGGATGGAAAAGTTCCGTCCAGTTCAAAGTTTAATCTTAATAATTCACAAGGTAATTTGGCGAAAAGCTTTTCAAACATGGGCCCGCCCATAGCATTGGCCACGTCAACCACAATTTTGAGTGATTTTATTTTGTCCAAATCAACATGCTCGAGAGCAAAATCAACATGCTCATCGATCAGATTTTGGTACTCGGAAACGATACCTGCATTTGGGCTAGTTTGAAATTGATTGGCAATCACCAAATCACGAATATCCATAATACCGGTCTCGCCGCTGACCGGAATGGCCTTTTCTCTAACCAACTTAAAGCCATTATATTCAGCTGGATTGTGTGAGGCTGAAACTTGGATACCGCCATCAAGAGCGAGCTTACCCACGCCATAATAAAAAGTCGGCGTGGAAATCATTCCGAGTTTTGTAACATTCACTCCCTGAGAAACAATACCCGCAACTACCTTGTCGTACAAAATCTGGGAAGACAATCGCATATCTCGGGCAACGGCCAAATTCAAATCCTCTTTTTGGGCGTCAGTTTTCATAAAAACCGCAAAAGCCTGCCCGATACGAAAAGCCAAATCAGCGTCGATGTCTTGCTCATAGATGCCGCGGATATCATAAGCTTTAAAAATTGACGAATTTACGTTTTTCATATAAAAAATTTTTCAATAATAATCACTTAAGGATGTATTAAAATTTTATCATATTTATCACAATCCCCCAAGATTGACAAATTGATTTCATTATGATAAAAAATCCAGTCAAACTAGGATGACAAAATGAACGAACGGTTAGAAACTCAGCTACAATTTTACTTTTTAGTCACGTGCCTGATCGGACTAATGATATCGTTGATCATAATGACAGACATTCACCTGATCGAATTTCAACCAATCAGGACCATTAGATATTTTTTTGATATTGCATATAACCTAGTCATCGGAACCATCTTGATTATGCTCACCGTCTTTGCAATCCTCACCCACCTGTCAATCGCCAAAAGATTTTTCTGGTTAATAATCTCTATTTTCCATTATTATAACTTTTGCTTTGGCTTTTTTTTCTGACAATCTTGACCAGGTCGAACTGGTTGAGAAAAGCTTATTTCATCATCTCCTCTGGCAAATTACCGGATCGATGTTCTGTTATTTGACAATCTTTCTTCATGATATTATTTACAAACATGTAATTATTCCACCAAAAAACGCAGACTGAAACAGTCCGCGCTTTTTTATATTCTGAACCTGAAAATTCTATTTCATCATTATATCTTTCTTGACGGCCATCAAAGCACCAAATCCGGTAGCAGTAGCGATTAGACCGACAGCCCAACCGATGACTGGAATAGCCTTGATGAGAATCAACAAGAATAAACCAATCAAAGCCAATAACATCAAATGCCATTCTTTGCGCTTTTTGAACCACTTGAAAACTAATTTCATAAAGCCGATAGCAAAGAAAATCTTGGCGATGAAAAGAACAATAAAGTAAGTGACTAAAACAATCAAAGCCAAAGGAATGCCGATGACAGTAAACATAGCGAGAATACAAGCAATTGGCGTCACGATGATAAACAATAAACCAATGCCAAAGTTACGCCAGAAATTCTTTTTGACTTCTTCGGCCACTTCATTGACTCGTTTGGGAGCCAAGGCAATCACAACAATTGCAATCAATAGAAGACTGAGGAAACTGAATGCCATCAAGCCGGCAAATAATCCAGCCAAGCTTTTTTTAACGTCAGAATCACTCTGCTTGTCCGCGCCAGGAGCCTTGACTTCGGATCTTTCGACGAGACCAACAATTGAAGCCTTTTCACTGACACTGACCTCACGATTGCTCTTGTAAAATACTCCGCCATTAACCTTGGCGCCGTCCAAGAACTCTATCGTGTCGACTTCGGCAAAGATATCACCAGCCAACTCTCCATTAACTCGCATCATCGCTCCGGCAGCTCGAACATCACCACCGACTACACCATCCAACTCCAGCATGTTGCCGGCAAACAAGACCTCCCAATCAACCATCGCATCTTTGGCAATGGATAGATTGGTGCCGGCCATCATTACGTTACGTTTAACTTCACCGTTGACAATCATGGTCTGTCCGGCGAAACGAACGCTGCCTTCAACCGTACCGTTGATTCGAAGAATATTACCGGCAGCAAACACATCGCCCTTGACGACTCCGTCAATATTGATGATTTGACCGGCCACATAAGCATCCTTTTCCAAAGTTCCAGCAATATCAATATTATTGCCGGCTTTAAAATAATTTTGGGTAATTACTTTGTCCTTGGGAACAAAATGATTCTCGTTGGAATCAAAGGCAGCACTGGCCGCAAATGGGGCCAAAACCATTCCAAGCATCAAAGCAATAACACCAAAAAGCAAAATCTTTTTGCGCATACTTTTTTATTTGTTATTTATTTTTATTAATAAACAAATTTTTGATCATTTATGTCAAAATTAAGTCAACATTATCTTTGACTTCTCTCTAAAAACAGTATACAATATTTATAGAAATCTAACAAAAATTAATTAACATCTGCGGGTAAATTTGTATAAAATCTACTTGCAAATGACAAACATAAATATGGGAACAGTTGGGCTCATTATTTTAGCTGTTGTGGTTGTCGTAGCTATTTGGCTTGTCGGCATTTACAATGGTCTAATTAAATTCAAGAATAGAACGGACGAAGCCTGGTCAGATATTGATGTGCAACTCAAACGTCGATATGACCTAATTCCAAATCTGGTAAACACAGTCAAGGGCTATGCCAGTCATGAAAGTGAGACATTTGAAAAAGTGACTGAAGCCAGAACAAAAGCCATGTCAGCTCAAGGAGCGCAGGAAAAGGGTGAAGCAGAAAACATGCTATCACAAACTCTAAAGTCAATCTTTGCTTTAGCTGAAGCTTATCCGGAATTGAAAGCCAATGAGAATTTTCTAAAACTCCAAGACGAATTGTCTGATACTGAAAACAAAATCCAGGCAGCTCGACGATTCTACAACGGCAATGTTCGGGATTTCAACACCAAAATTCAAGTCTTCCCAACCAACATGGTTGCCGGAATGCTAGGATTCAAGAAATATGAATTCTTTGAAGCCGGTGAAGAAGAAAAGAAAAACGTCAAAGTGGAATTCTAACATTCAAATACACTAGCGATCTACAAACTTTGGTTTGTAGATTCGTAGTTTAATTGAATCTTTATGGAGCAACCACAAAAAGAAAAAAACTACAATCACTTAAAGTTCCCAGATGGTCTTACCCAAACCGACATAAAACTGATAATCAAGCAGTGCGAGGTTCAGGATGCAACCGAAGATGATGAAGTTTTGGGCTTTGCCCAAGCTTATAGTGAAGCAAAACAAATGTTTGCATCGGGTGAAAAATTTGAGACCATCACAGTTGAAGAATGGGAAGGTTTAATTTTACACTGGGCTGAATTAATGGAGCCTCAGAATAAAAAAGGTTTTCGTAAAGTAGAGGTTCGATTTGCTGATGGCAGTGAAGGACTAGCCCCCAATAAAATTCCTCGAGCTATGCATGTTTTTTGCCAGGCTTTGCAAGCACAGCTTTCCGATGGATTTTCCAGTGAACCTGATGCTTGGGGTCGTCCACCACTTCAACCTGTAAATTACTACAAAGAATTTGAAGAGATTCATCCGTTTGAAGACGGAAACGGACGAGTTGGAGACCTTGTGTGGAAAATAATAATGCAAAAAAAGCATGGTAAGTGGCCGAACTCTTTGCCTCCAAATGTTTTTTATAAAGGACCAATCCTATCAAAAATACAAAAAGGTGCACTAATTCAAGATAAAAAAATTGGCGCAGGCTTTGAAACTGAGGATTCTGGTGGGGTCAGAAGAAAAAAGTACGAAACTGACAGCAAATCTTTTAACTACGCGGATCGAGTACTTCTGGGAGATGAAAAAGAGGTAAAAAGAGTAATGGACATTTATAAAAAACTAAAAGAAGCGGGATTACCTGTTGTTTCCTTTGCAAAATCTATCAGAAAAAAAGAAGGTGGGAAGCTCAAATATTATCTCGCTATGGAAGATCTGACAGAAGGTGGCAAATTTGAATTGACTGAGCTACATTCTGGTGGGAAGAGACTCTCACCGCCGTTGCCAGAAGTAATTGAAACGGCACAGAACGCTGAAATGATTCAACAAAATGCTATTCGAGCTCTGGCTATCATGCACAACAATAATATATTTGATTTTCACCCAGGCCTAAGCTTTGTCCTTAGAAGTGAAATTAATGAAGACGGCAATCAAATACCGACTGACATCAAAATTATTGACTACCCAAACCTTGACAGCCATCCAGTCCCTAAAAGCCGACAAGGCGTGCCTCCTAGACATTTTGAAGAAGAATGCCTAGGGGATCTAACTGAGCTGATTGGCGGACTAACTGACAACTTTTATCAAGCACATCAATTGGATTTACTATACCGTAAAATAAGAGGCAGCGAAGAAAAAACTTTTTAACTTTTCTTACCTTGTCACTCTGAACTTGTTTCAGAGTATAAACGACCAATATTTCTGTATACTGAAATCCGTCTTCAATAAATCTCTGGCGGACAGGTAAATTCCGGATGATAAGTGTGACTGTAATCCTACATCCAATTACCATTCACTATCCACCAATAAACTATGTACAAAGAAATTGATTCCAATAAAAGAAAAAGTGCCTTATTGATAATTGTATTCATCGCCTTTGTTTTTATTATAGGTTACTTTTTTTATCAATTCGGGTATGGCGAGGGCGCATTGATAATCGCCGCCATAATTGCTTTTAGCATGGCTATGGTGAGTTATTTTAGTGGTGATAAAATTGCCTTGTCAACGGCCGGAGCCAAAGAAATAACCAAAGCAGACAATCAATATGTCTGGAACATGGTAGAGAATCTTTGCATTACAGCCGGAACGCCAATGCCCAAAGTTTATATTATCAATGACGAAGCGCCCAATGCATTCGCTACTGGCCGGGATCCTGAGCACGCGTCAATCGCTGTCACCACCGGGATAGTTGCAAGGCTTCAGAACGAAGAACTTGAAGGCGTTATTGCGCATGAACTCGGACATGTAAAAAATTATGATATTCGATTGATGATGGTTGTGATTGTGCTGGTTGGTTTCATTGCCCTATTAAGTGATATATTGTTGCGCATGAGTTTTTTTGGCGGCCGAAGCCGGGACAACAAAGGCAATGCTGGAGCAATCATAATGATCGTCGGTTTAATTCTAATGATCTTGTCCCCAGTAATCGCCAAAATTATTCAACTGGCCATTTCTCGCAAAAGAGAATATTTGGCTGATGCCAGTGGCGCGCTTTTAACTCGCTATCCGGAAGGCTTGGCTTCTGCATTGGAAAAAATCTCAACCTATCACCAGCCAATGAAACAGGCCAATTCAGCGACCGCTCATCTCTATATCGCAAGCCCTTTCTTTGGCAAAGAATCAAAAATGAAACGCCTATTCTCCACCCATCCGCCGATTGCTGACAGAGTGAAAAAACTAAGAGAGATGGGGAGATAGTTAATCATGAAAGCACGAGAACATGAAAGTATAAAAACAGAATTGTCACCCTGAGCCTGCCGGCAGGCAGGTTCAGCACAAGATTCAGCGTGACAAACTTGTTTTCAAAGTCTTGAACTTTTCACTCTAATCTCAAATCTCTAAACTTTATTATGAATATAAATGAAAAATTTTCTGACAATCTAATGTCCTGCCTACGGGAAGCCAATAAAATGGCCGTAAAAATGAACTATAAACAAGTACCAATAAATATATTTTTGGTGGCTCTTTTCAGTCAAAAAGGCAGCCTGGCGTATGATTTTTTGGCTCAACAAAAAATCCAATTGGCAGATATAAGAAAAATCTTACTGGACAAGGTACATCAAAACAAAAAACCAAAATCAGAAATCAAGAGCATCAATGATCTGCTACTAAAATCAATCCAGATGGCTCGACGATATCAACACTTTCATCTTGGCACTGAGCATTGTTTGTTTGTGTTGCTAGAGAATCCGCCTCATGAGTTGGATTATTTGATAAAATTATATCGATTGCCATTAAAAAAAATGCAAACTCAGCTGGAGTCTTTACTGAAAGGCAATTCAAAATTCCCAGACTTGACCAGAGCCCTTGGAGGAAACATGGAAGAAACCCCAATGGATACAGGAGAATTTGAAGATCATCCTGAACAACAAAATGTGATTGATCATTTTTCTACGAACTTAACCGATGAAAATTTTCAAAAAAATATCAATCCCGTAATAAACCGTGACGATGAGCTGGAAAGACTGATTCATATAGTATCGAGAAAAGACAAAAACAACCCAATAATTCTCGGAGACGCCGGAGTGGGAAAGACGGCTTTAGTGGAAGGCTTGGCAAAAAAAATTCTAAACGGTGATGTGCCCCATATTCTCAAGAATAAAAAGATTTTATCCCTTGACTTGGGATCTATGATCGCCGGCACAATGTATCGAGGTGACTTTGAAAACCGTCTCAAAGTAATTGTGGATGAAGTCAAAAATGATCCAGATGTGATTGTGTTTATTGATGAAATTCACAACATTGTAGGCGCTGGGTCATCTCAAGGGACAATGGATGCGGCCAATCTACTAAAACCACTACTGGCGAGAGGTGAACTGCGCTGCATTGGAGCAACCACTCACGAAGAATACAAAAAATTTATTGAAAAAGATCCGGCTCTCGAGCGACGCTTCCAAGTAGTGAACCTACGAGAACCATCACCGGCAGAAACCAGAAGCATACTCGATGGCATTGTGGGAAACTATGAAAAATTCCACCATGTAAAATTTTCGACCGAAGCATTGCAATCGGCAATCGACTTGAGTGTGCAATATATCCAAGATAAGTTACTACCAGACAAAGCGATTGACCTGATCGACGAAGCAGCGGCAGCAAAAAAAATCAATCGCCAGAATAGCAAAGATTTCAATGATTTGCATTTGACGGAACAGCAAATAAAAGAATTGAAGCTGCAAAAAAAACAAGCGATTGAAGTTGAAGATTTTAATTTGGCAATCAAAATAAAAAAACAGGAGAAGGCTTTGACGGATAATTTTGTCGGTCAAAAAGATAGTGTATTTCTCAATCTGGCTCAACAGCCACCAATCATCAGCGCAGAAGACATTCAAAGTGTAGTCGCAAAAAAAACCAGAATCCCATTAGCTGACTTACAACTATCAAAAATAGGTCGCCTAAAGAAAACCCACGTAAAACTCAAAAAAGATATTATGGGGCAAGATCAGGCCATAGAAGCCATAATGGCCCAACTCAGACGATCATACTCCGGACTGACCGATGAAAATCGACCGCTGGGATCATTTCTATTCCTCGGTCCAAGCGGGGTGGGAAAAACATTTACAGCAAAAAAATTAGCGCAGGAAGTTTTTGGTGATCCAGAAGCATTTGTTAGAATCGATATGTCTGAGTTTGGAGAGAAATTCAATGCTTCAAAGCTGATCGGGGCACCAGCCGGGTATGTCGGCTATAGAGAAGGTAACAAGCTGACCGATAGTGTCAAAAAACGGCCGTTCTCGTTAGTTTTATTTGATGAGATTGAAAAAGCTCATGCCGATGTTCTCAACCTGCTACTCCAATTACTAGAAGAGGGACATCTAACTGACGCGACTGGAAAAAAAATTAATTTTAAAAATACAATTATCGTGATGACCAGCAATATTGGTCTGCGAAAATTTGATAAAAACACTTCACTGGGATTCGGACGGGACGATAATCAAGAAAACTTGCATGAGTCGGTCATGGAAGAAGTGAAAAGAGCCTTTCGACCAGAATTTCTCAATCGAATTGACAATACTATTTTCTTTAATCATCTGGACAAAGCGGCCATCAAGAAAATATTACGACTCAATATAAAATCAAAACTGAATAAATTGGAAAAAAATGGTCTGATCGTTGGTTTTGATACCAACTTGATTGAGAACATGGCTGAAGACTGTCTAAAAATGAATCTGGGAGCCAGATCTGTAGAAAAAATCCTGACGAAGCACCTCGACGAACAAATACAAAAAATAATCGCCAGTAAATAAAGCTCGTATTGTAACTAAAGCCCGTTCAGTTTATAACTTTACTCGCTTAACTTGCTTACATCGCTTTACTCGCTGACAATAATATGCCGGATAATGCGCTGGAAGTTGTGAATCAAAAGATCCAAGAGCAGTTGGATCGGATTTATAAACTCTTAGATGAAAATAAAAATGCGAATTTTCTCCAAGTTGAATACAAAAGGTATGTTGAGCTTGCAACCCAAAAAAGTTTGATTTTACTAAAGCATTTGGAAGATACAAAAACGGAACTGGAAACAATTGATTTTGAGACCAAAAAAAAGGCACTAGAAGATCAATACAAAGAAGACGTGATTGCAGTGGCCATCGCCATAGATGAACATTTTGAAAAAAATAAATAACTCCTGTAATTTATGGCGGTCAAAGCCCCCATGCAAAAATATTTATCCGCTGGTTTAGGTGCACTCACAAGCCAGGTTACAGGTGAAGTTGTCAATGAATATGACATCAAAAGTGTTAAAGCCGGTTTGGCCAGTGGTGGCAAAAAAGGAGCATTGCAAGCTCTCACTCTTCGAATTACCGGTAAATTCACCTCGGCAATCACATTTGGAGGTATCACGGCAACGGACATTGCAAATTATAAGGAAAGTAAATCATTAAAAGATGTAATAAAGAAAAAAAACTTTCTCGTTCCGGCGATTATAATTGAGGCCATTGCTCTGCCCCAAATATCCCTTCCGCTAACAGCTTTATACCGCATAACTCCTGAGATAAATATTGAAAATATCAGTAACGTCCGAGAAAGAATGCGCGGCCTAAATATTTTTCGTCGCCGACCAACACCGGAGCCAGAACCTGAACTGCCCGCTTCAATTGAACCACCCATTTCACCCACAAATACCAGTGCAGCTGAAAAACTGTATTCACAATTACTAAAACAAGATAGAACAGCCAAATTGGCAAAACAAAAAACTGGCTTAGCACCAGCCGATGCACCAAGAATACAACCACCGGCCAGTTCACCTTTACAGCCAGGACTAGCTGAGCCAACGCCAACTCTGGCACCACCAATTCCTCTAGATCAATCAACTGATTCACAGCTAGCCAATACGTTAATCCAAGCTAGAAGCCAAAAAAAGAAAAAACAAACCGAGAGAAATCAACAATCGGCTGAGCCGGATTTGGATCAGGAACAGGAAGACTTGCCTGACCGTGTCGAACCGCAAGAACCATTAGAGGATCAGGATTTCGGAGAACCCACGCCAATGGGTTCACCTCAGACACCGTCTCAAAAAAAATCACAAGAAAAAATAAAAGAAATTATCATTCGCTGGATTGTCGGCGCCAGTTGTAGCAGCTGCAGTTCATGTTGCTTGTTTAGCGCACCATTATGGCTAATAATTTTACTCGGGACAGCTATCGCTCTTGGAGTCATTGCTTTCTCTGGAGAGTTGTTTGAATGGCTTGGGTCATTATTTTAAAAATACAAATAAAAACATAAGCCAGTACAGTAAATACAGCAAGTACTGCTAGTACAGTAAAACATTTCACTGTACTTGCTGTTCTCGCTGTTCTCGCTGAACTCGCTGTAATAATATGCCCAGTTTTAGTTTACCAAGGTTGGATTTAAAAAAGATTTTAATGCTCTTAGGATTTTTATTCTTGGTGATAATAATTGGATTTGCTTTGTACTATTTATTCTTCAAACCAACCATACCTCAACCAGCCCCAGGAGAGACCGAGCCGGGCCAAGTGGGTGGACTACCTCTGGCCGGAGAACGGACCGGCGAAGTGGTCGGACCGGAAGGTCAAATAGTTCCCGGTGTTGGTGAGCGGGTCTTAACTCGAAAACCACCAGTCATTCCCGGAGCAACAACAAGTGAATATGCTGAAGGCGGTATCACAGTGGTAGATGATCTCGATACCAGCGCCACCCCATTCATGAGTCTAGACTCCAGTGGCAATGGTTTGCTCAGCTATAATTCTGACTCCGGTCAATTTTATCAAATTGAGAATAATGGTAATAAAACACTGCTCAGTGAAAGAAAATTTCCCAACGTAGAAAATGTCACCTGGGGAGAAAACACTGAACAAGCGATCATGGAATTCCCTGATGGCTCAAACGTATTGTATAATTTCCGGACTCAAACTCAGACCACATTGCCGCAAAACTGGACAGAATTTGATTTTTCTTCAGCAGAAAACCAAATTGCCTTCAAGGATTTGGATAATAATATTGATAAAAGATTTATTGGTATCGCTAATGCTGATGGCTCCGGTCAACATTATATTGAATTTTTGGGTAACAAGGAAAACAAAGTTCAAATCAACTGGTCTCCAAGTAACCAAATAATTGCAACTTATGAGAAGGCAACTTCCGGTGATTTCAGTACTCTCTTTTTCATCGGACCGAATAATGAAAATTATCGATCTCTGGATGTCAATGGTTATGGCGTGCAAATGCAATTTAACCCGGATGGAAACAAACTAATTTATAGTGCTCAAAATAGTTTGTCAGAAAATCAACCTCAGCTTTATGTCACCGACGCCGCGCCCGATACGATTGGATATGATCATAAAAAAATCAACCTAAATACTTGGGCGGACAAATGTACTTTCGCCTCAGCCAAAACAATGTACTGTGCGGTACCAAAATCCTTGCCTGAAGGATCTGGTTGGTTTCCAGAACTAGCTGACGATGTGGCTGACTATATTTATAAGGTTGATGTTGACACTGGAGCAACCAGTTTTATTGCTGAGCCGGAATTCGCCTATTCAATCAATCAAATGGAAATCAGTCAAGATGGCAGCAATTTATTTTTTACTGATCGACAAACACAAACACTACATAAAATAAAACTAAAATAACAGGTACTGATTACCCACCTACGCTAAAGCTTCGGTGGACAGGCTGATATTACGGATATTACTTATTCTAATCTGTATAATCAGTATCATCTGTAATCTGTGGTTATAAAAATGAAAAAAATAGCTTTGCTCCTTCCTCTCTTGCTTTTACTGTTTCTCCCCCAATCATCTGAGGCTGGATCAACAAAAATAGGAACTGTTTGCAAAGATAGTTCAGCCTGCGAGGTTGGCCGCTGTCAAACCAGTGATTTAAAAAATACTGAGAATAAGTTTTGTGTTTGTAATGAAGCAGCAGACTGCGCGACCGCCTATGGCGGGACTGCATCTGACTGGCAATGTAATGAAGGCAGCACTTCTGCTCATGATCTAAATGTTTGTTTCAAAGTAGCTGAATCAAAAAGTATTTATCCGCTGTCAACAGATCAAACTATTGAAACATCGACAAAAGTCGAGCAAGACAAGGAAGACAAAAAAGTAGTCTTCACACCACCAAGCCTACCGGCTATTGGTGGGTTGTGTAATTTGAAACCGGTTGAAAGTAGCCTCGGTGCCACAGCGGTTTTTTCTTGGATTGGACAATGCGTGGCTGGACTATATTCGTATGGTTTCATGCTTGGAATAATGTTTGCTATTTTGATGATTATCATCGGCGGAATTGTTCTAATGACCGCTGGAGCCAGCGAGAATTCTGTCAGTACTGGCAAAAAGCTGATTTTTTCATCATTCTTTGGTTTGATTGTTCTGATGTCGTCATATTTGATATTGTCGAATATTAATCCGAATCTGGTGGAGTTTGCACCGACAGAATTGAAACTCATAGACGCAGTAGAGTTGGAGTTGAAGGCTGGAGAAGAGGAGCATGCGGAGAATCAAGAAGATCCGGTCCCTGGTAGTTCTGTTCCAGAAGGTACAATTGGTGTAGTCGGGGCGAAATGTGAAAAATATCCGACAAAAAGTGATGGCAGTGGTGATAAAAGTTTAATAAATATTTTGGAATGTGATACAGCATATCAAAGAGAACAATCGGCAGTAACATATGTCATCCTTCATGATACTGGACGAAACGCAGCTGGGACAGCCAATAGTTGGCATCAAACCTGCGTTGATAATAATGGCGCCCAGGGTAAATGTAAATCAACTCATTATGTAATTGAAACCACTGGAAAAGTTTATCAATTGATGGATGAATCAAAAATCGCTTATCATGCGGGAACGGCTTGGAATCGTGCTTCGATCGGAATCGACCTACAGAGAAGTTTATCAACCTCATGGATTTATAGCCGAATTGATGAATGCGTCAAAGCTTGTAAAGAAGGCTCTTATATGACTAAAAAGGGTAAATCGGCGTTTCCGGGATGTTCCACCCCAGCAGCAGCCAGACAAAAATGTAATTTGGCTTTGAGTCCGGCTCAATATAACAGTCTCAACAAACTCCTAACTGAAATAGCCGGCCGAACATCCGTACAATTAACAGATAAATACGTTCGCGCCCACTGTGAAGGCTCGGCCAGTCATTCAGATCCCAGAAATTTAGACTGGTCAAAACTCAGATTGGGTCTATCTAATGCTCCTCACTACACCTCTGGTGGTAAAGCTGACAAGTTGTGCAAATTCAGTGATAAATGGGAAGCGGAAGTTGAAAAACAAATTGTGAAATATTTTGGTACATCTGGACAGGGTTTTGGTAATTTGTTTGGAGCGACTGATTTTTTCCAATAAATATAATGAAAAATCAACTAAAAATAATTTATTCTTGTTCAAAATGCGACGCTCAATTTCCCAAGTGGAGTGGGCGTTGTACGGTTTGTGGTGCCTGGAGTACGATCAAAGAAGAGGTAGCTGACAGTAAAAAGTCTGTATCGCCAGTGAAATTTAATGCTGACGAACTACAAAATTTTTCTAACGTGGCTGATGAACAAGTTCAGCGAAGAAAAACCACAATAAACGAACTGGATCAGGTTCTCGGTGGTGGAATTGTACCTGGGAGTTTAATTCTCCTCGGGGGTGAACCAGGGATTGGGAAATCAACCATTGCATTACAAATATTTCAAAGTTTCGAGCAGTTCAAGCAACCAACGCTCTACGTTTCCGGTGAAGAGTCAGCCGGACAAGTGAAACTTCGGGCTGATCGATTGGGTTTCAAGCCACAAATGATGAAATTTCTCGGAGAAACTCAATGTGAGAAAATAATTGCTGCCATCTCTGAGTTAAAACCCAGTTTGGCGATAATTGATTCCATTCAGACCATTCATTCGGCTGAAGCTGATGGTGAAGCGGGGAATATTACACAAATTAGAGCTGTAACCGTAAAACTTTTGGAGGCGGCCAAGAAATTGGGTACCCCAGTGATCCTCACGGGTCACGTAACCAAAGATGGCGTAGTGGCCGGGCCAAAAACGCTCGAACATTTAGTCGATGTGGTTCTCTATCTTGAAGGAGACAAGTATCATGGATATAGAATTTTACGAACGGTCAAAAACCGGTTTGGTTCCACCAATGAAATCGGAATTTTTGCCATGACCGACAAAGGTTTGCAAGAAGTCGCCAATCCGAGCAAAATTTTTATCGAAGAAAACAAACAGAACCTATCGGGCTCTGTTGTTTCGTGTTTGATTGAAGGGTCACGAGCCTTTTTGCTCGAAGTTCAAGCTCTGGTGTCGGTCACTCCGTTTGGATATCCACAAAGAAAAACGGCTGGCTATGATGGCAACCGATTGCAGATGTTGGCAGCTGTAATTAACAAGCGGACAAACTTAAATTTAACCAACCAGGATATTCACCTCAATATTGTTGGCGGAATTAAGACCAAGGATCCGGCTTTGGATTTGGCGGTGGTGTCGGCCATAATTTCTAGTTACAAAAATATTGCTGTGTCGAAAGATACCATTATTCTTGGCGAAGTTGGCCTAGGCGGTGAAGTCCGACCAGTATATAACTTAGAAAAACGAATCAAAGAAGCCCAAAAACTGGGTTTTACCAAAGCTATCGTACCAAAAACTAAAGATCTAAACGTCCCAAGCATGCAACTCAGCCAAATTGAGACTATCAGTCAGTTGCCATTGCTCGGATAAATAATTTTTATAAAGATAAGAAACGAATAAAGCAAGGATAGTAATGACAATATAACTAAAGGTGATCAGGTAAGCAGCAATACTAACAAACCCAAACTTCAGAATGTGATATAAATTGAAAAAAGTGTAAAACAAAAAAACGGCAATAAAAATCAAATAAATAATAATCAAACAATTCTATGACCGTAGAACAACCAACGTCAACCAATGAAATCATTGATAGTTTTGATGAACTTCAAACCTTTATCAATGATCCGAAGCTTAAAATCCCTAACAACAATCGGGATTTGAGTAATAAACGCAACATTTTGTGGTTACTGAGAAACCCTATTGATCCGCCGCTACCACTAAATTATAAAAATGCCTTGATTAGAGCGGCTAGAAAGTAATATTATGGACTCAAATTTACAACAATTTAAAGATCATGTAATTAAAGCTGCAGCTAATCCTGATTTCATTCACCATGCTTGGTTTGTTGATTATCATTTAATAATAGTGGAACAAATTGCCTTGGAATTATGTAAAAAACATCCAGACGCGGACAAAAACATTATTTTGTTATTGGTTTGGCTCCATGATTATGGGAAAATCCTAGATATTAATCATGAACATAAAACAACTTTATCCATGGGACCAAAAGTATTGACTGAATTTGGTTTTAATAATGAAGTCATCAAACTGGCCTTGGATTATATTCGACAAATTGATGCCCATGCAGAAATGGATTTATCCAAAGCGTCTATTGAAGTCAAAATTGTGTCTTCAGCTGATGCTGCAGCTCATTTAATCGGGCCGTTTTATCAGGTTTATCTTCATGAAAACCCTAATAAATCTCTAAAAGACCTAATGAGTAGTAATAAACTAAAAGTGAAAAAAGAATGGTCGGAAAAAATAGTGCTGCCAGAAATCAAGAAAGCTTTTTTAGATCGATATAACTTAATTCTTGAACAAAATGGCGACTTACCAAACAATTACCTAACAAAATAAAAACTGAGATGAATACAATTACCTACGGATATAAAAAACAACTAAATATATCTTTTGAAGAAGCAGTAACCATGGTCAAAAAATCTTTGCCGCAACAAGGTTTTGGAGTATTAACTGAACTTGACGTCAAAGCCACTTTGAAGCAAAAACTGAGTGTAGACTTTGATAATTATGTAATTTTGGGCGCCTGTAATCCACCACTAGCATATCAAGCTTTGCATGCTGAACGTGACATTGGTTTATTTCTTCCATGCAACATTGTGATTTACGAACAAGATAATACTGTCTGGGTTTCTGCAATAATCCCAACGGTAGCTATGAGTTCAGTTCAAAATGACAGCTTGGGACCGGTAGCCATGGAGGCTGAGATCAAACTAAAAAATGTTATTGACAATTTATAAAAAAAAGAATCTCTCACCACGTGTCACCCTGAACCTGCCTACCGGCAGGCAGGCTCAGAGTGACACATAAATAGTAAAAATAAAAGAATCTCCAATTTGGAGATTTTTAGGTGGTAAAAACCATATTTGCGTAAACGTATTTTAGTTCCACCGGCTGTTGGCCGGTTTTCTTTTCAATGGCATCGCAAATCAAATCTGCAATGGAGTATCCAACATTCAAACCGGCATAAGCAACAAAGGCCATTTCTTCTAAGTCACAAAGCTCAACTCTGAGTCCATTGCCGTCAGATGTCTTCGCGACTTCACCAATTTTTTCACCAATTACACTCAAACTCAAACCAAAAAAGTAACTTGCGTACCATTGATAATTGCCATTGAGACCTCCATTCATTGGTTGTGATTGGAAGAGAATGATAAATAATATTAATATTGTATTTTTTGTCAATTCTATAAAAAAACCCTAAAGTAGAACTCCTTTCCGCAGACACATAAAGCGACGGCGGACAAGTCATAGTTCAATTCAGGGCACGCTAGCGTTGTTAGCTAGTTGAAAAAAATTTGAAAGTGTGAGATCAGGTCTTGTCCAGAATCTCATCTCCACCCATGATGGATACACTCTCGCGGATGTGAATACGCTGCTGAGCTGTCAGCTTGTAACTGTTCAAAAACATCCGATACAGAACTCGCAAATCTGACAGGCAAAGCTTGGTTAGTTTGTAGCCGTTGGGCAGCTTGCGCATACCCTGGTCAGCTAGCCACTGTTTCTCGCGCTCAACGAGCTTGGCCACCCGAATGAACCCTCCTTCGACCGGGAGTACCATGTCAGCGTTGCAGATTGGCAGATGGGAGATCTGACAGTATTCCGGCCTTTTGCCGAAATTATGCCCACGAAACTCCCGGTGGATAAAATCCACGCCTTGAGAACCGACCGTCATCATGTCCTCCGTTTGGCGGTCAGGAATGGGGCTGTCTGGAATACTAGCCCACAGATATAATTATATGCAGTTCCAAGTTAATAGTCAAGAATAAAAATTGGTAATATGTTAATGGAGGCAGTATCTGAATTGAAAATTAATAAAGGTATAAAAAAACCCGAAGCAGATATAATCTCCGCCTACGCATAAAGATATATCACTTCAGGTCACGCCAGCATTTTATGCTGCTTGATTATAGTTGTTCCAAATGATCTGCCTGATCTTTGAGTGCTGGCATCAAAATTTTATCTTCATAATACTCATATGCCTCATCTGCGATATCAACATACCGCTTGCACATGTCTTTTCTGGTTTCACAGGCTGGATCATCACGAAGCTCAATAATTGTCACCCGTCCATTTTTTTCTTTGATCACTACTTTGGCTAGCCAGACATTACCAAATGTTGTTATATCTCCACTATTCAATTTTATATACAACGTAAGGTATCTCTTATCACGGTGCAAATTCATGATCACTGTACTTCTTCCAGTTTTTATAGTATCAAGAATATCACCCGAGCTTAGAGTAATCTTTGGTTTGTAGTATCCAGAATAAAGAGCTCCTAGATCATATGCAGATTCATGTTCTTCTGCCCTGTTGGAGACATATGAAAAATGCGTATTGAAATATACAGCTCCCAAAGGTATCCCAACTATACATAAACCCAAAACCAAATAATAACAGAAACAACAAAGACCTTATGATTGACAATACGCATAAGAAGATCCATTATACGCCTCCTGGTTTTGTTGAACTGACTGACTTATCACTTTTAATGTTTTTTGTCAAGAGAAAAAAAACAGCCCTTAGACAGGTTAATGTCAATTAAAGCCCCCTTGAAAGCGCAACGTCGACATCGCGCTTTCAAGGGGGTTAGTTTATTCAAAATGTAGGGTAATTTCCTGCTTTTCCACCATTCTTTCCAAAGCTGAATAGTCTTTTAATTTGTATTTTTCGATAAATAGTCCAGCGGCGTCTTGGACTTTTTTGATCAAGTTGATATCACTCAGGTCTGCTAATTTTAGGTCTGGCAAACCTGACTGTTTGACGCCATAAACATCGCCCGCTCCGCGGAGTTGTAAATCTTTCTCAGCCAAAGCAAAGCCGTCTTTGGTGGAGACAAAAAATTTCAATCGCTCCAAAGTTTTTTGGCTGGTATTGTCGGTGAAAATCAAACAGTATGACTGATGTTCGCCGCGACCGACACGACCACGGAATTGATGTAATTGGGCCAGGCCAAATCGGTCAGCGCCTTCGATCATCATAATGGTCGCATTGGGGACGTCGATTCCGACCTCGATAACTGAAGTGGAAACCAAAATGTCATACTTTTTGTCATAGAAATCTTGCATGATCTGATTTTTTTCATCTGCTTTTAATTTTCCGTGTAACATTTTTACTCTCAAATCTGGGAATACGTCTTTTGACAATCGTTCATAAACTTCGGTCACAGATTTGACGCCAAGCTTGTCTGAGGGATCGATCAAGGGGCAGATAACAAAAGCTTGACGACCAACGGTGATTTGTTCGCGGGTAAATTGATAAGCTTTGTCGCGGTTAATTTCCTCAACTAGGCGGCTGATAATCGGTTTACGGTTGGCCGGTAATTCTTTGATAATGCTTAATTCTAAATCACCATATAATGCTAGAGCCAAACTGCGAGGAATTGGGGTGGCGGTCATTGATAGGAAGTGAGGAATCAAATTTTGTTCTTTATCGATCAAAGTTTTTCTTTGTTTAACTCCGAATCGGTGCTGCTCGTCGATAATAACCAAACCGAGATCTTTTAACTTCACTTTGTCTTGAATCAAAGCCTGAGTACCGACAATAATTTGCATTTCTTGGTTGTCAATGGCTTCTTGGAGTTTTTTGGCAGTCACTTTTTCACCGTTAATTTCCTTGCGACTGCGAGTGAGCAAGCCAATGGATAATTTTTCTTTTTGATAGAGTTTAACAAAATTTTTGTAATGCTGAACGGCCAATATTTCTGTTGGTGCCATCATGATGGCCACATAACCGTTTCTGGCTACATTTAACATCGACAAGGCGACTACAATAGTCTTACCAGACCCGACATCGCCCTCCAAAAGGCGATTCATGGGTTTTTCCTGGCCAATCCCTTGAATTATTTCCCAAGCAGCTTTTTTTTGATCATTCGTTAGTTTAAATGGCAAACGGTCAACAAATTCTTTGGTGGGTTTTTCTAAAAATTTCATGGCAATTGAGTTGTTGTTTTGTAAATCAGCCCGGGCTTTTTTAATCAAATACTGAACGATGAACATTTCTTGGAAGCTCAAGCGTTGTTTGGCCAACTTTAAAGTTTCATAATCTTTGGGGAAATGAATGTTTAATAAGGCGTCGGACAAAGACATTATTTTGGCTGTGGAAATAATTTCAGGTGGTAAATTTTCTTCGATATTTTTGATCAAAGGAACTGCAAGAGAAATAAAATATCGCAATTGTTTTTCAGTCAGACCAGCAGTCAAAGAATAAACTGGCACAATCCGAGCGGTGTGAACATTGTCTTGGTGTGCTTTTTCTTTTTCATAATCCGGATTCAACAGTTGCGTGCCATAATTGTTGACTTCGACTTTGCCGGAAAAATATACATATTCACCTTGTTTCAAAGTTTTCGCAATATATGGCTGGTTGAACCAGACGACTTTCATCTGGCCGGAATTGTCATTGATGATGGCTTCAACTAGGACTTTGCGCTGGCGGCGGCTCCGCCGGCTGGCGATAATTTCAATCTGGCCGTGAATGGTCACCATGTCGCCATCTTGAACATCTCTAATTGGTCGAATCTGACTAAAATCTTCATATCGAAAGGGGAAATACCAAACTAGGTCTTCAATGGTTTGAATCCCGAGGTATTGCAAGCGTTTGGCAGTAGTTTTGCCCAAACGAGGCAATAATTCGATTTTGCTTGATAGTTTCATGCTCATATTTTAGCAATTTTTGGGAAAAAATAAAACAACCTTGTTAAAGTTGTCATATCGTTGTTGTATTAATTAACCCAAAATATCATGAGCACAGTCGATATCTCTCCGTTCTCTATTATGACCAGCAGTCTGAAATTCCATACGCTGAAAGTCAAAAGGAACGCGAGTTGCTCCAAGTTTAGCCACAAGACCATTGAGCTCGTTATAATACATTTCATGAAAGTGAAACTTCACCACCTTCAGTTCGAGCTTATCGCCGGAAGAAATAAGATGTACCAAGTTGGAGCACCCGCCGAGTTTCGCCAGGAAACCTCTGAAGGTACGTCCACGCCAATGAATGGCGACCACTGAAATCTTATGAACCTCGATTGCCCGAGCCCCAATCTTAAGCTGAACAATAGCCGCCTGCTGCTGAAGCTGATAAACTGGTTCAGAGAGAGGACGCGCTTTTTCAACCTCATCACTGAACAGCGGATAGGGTTGACCATTCTGCCAACCAAGGTAAACATAATTACCAGTATGCAAGATTTCTACTCGAATATCAAACATACTTAACGCCTTGGCTTGCTCGTTATCACCAAACATGAATTCCTTTTGATAAAAATCAAAGGGAACCCGAGTGGCGCCAACCTTAGCTACCAGTCCATAAATGTCATCGTACTGAAGACAGTGAAACTTGAATCTCACAGTCTTGATTCTCGGCTGCCGAGTGTGAGTATCATTTTGACAGTAAATCAGCTGCTGATAGACTCCAGTCTCAACCAGAAAACCTCGGAACTGGATCTGCTGCCATCGAACCATGATTACTGAAATTTTGTGTCCCTGAATCACATCTCCGAACATATCCAAATAATTCAAAGAACCATTTTTGATAAGTTTGGACTGCGGCACACAAAATTTCGCAGAATCTTTTTGCTTCATCCTTGAACAGAGGGGTAAACTGACCATTGATCCATTGCATATAGACCGTATCATTGATAGCAATCGGCTCGACTCTGATCTCAAACATATGCTCCTCCCTTTCCTTTATGGAGACATATTATGATATCATTATTTTATTATTTCGTCAATAATCAATATATGTCAATATGTATATAATTTATATAATACATCTACATTTATCCTAAAACCGGCCAAATACTTGACAAATACTTAAATATATGATATAATTTAAGGTAACAAAAATGGAGGAAAGACATGACTGTCAATGGCAAGAAGATCGAAATTCTGGGCAACATCTACCGCCCGATTAGGCGCACCTGGATCCGCTACCTTGAAGAAGGAGATGTGTTCTTTTCTGTTGACCTCGAAGAGTACTTTCAGGTCACTGGTGATAATGACACTGGCTGCGCCGTGTGTCTGCACCTCAAATCCGGAAAACCGAGACGCCTGCACTTCTACCGAGACGTGGTGGAATGTGTCAGCGAGATCTGAGGAGATCATGATGAGCAACAAAGATCAGTGCTGGACCGGAAAAGAACGCAAGCGTCTGCTCCGAGAGATGACAGAACTGCTGGCCGGTGAAGAGCTGGACGCCTACTCGGCTGTCCATAATGCACGAACGTGTTTGGGCGAAGGTAAGCTGGAGTTGGCTCTCTGCTTTCTGGCTACGGACCTGGACAAGTTCTGCAGTTTTCGCCGGGATATTCGCGACTACTGTCAGCCGTTGAACGAAACCCTTCATGCCTGGAGAACCGAACATGGCTACTTCCCCTATCTTCCCTGAGCCCGAGCGAACCCAGTTGGCATCTGAATTCAAGACCTTGCTCGAAGCAGCAACTGAGTTCCGAGCTGGACGCTTCGCCTTCCCAAACTCAAAGAGGGGTTGATTGAGAAGGCTCTCAGCATGGTCATGGATCAAGACAAAGGCGAGCCAGAACTCAAGAAATTCATCATGCCACTCGCGCCGCGGATCTTTCGCTGGCGTGACGCTCAACGAGCGATCGAACGAGCGCGCGAACAAGCGTAAGCTCAAACCCTGATCAACTGGTCAGGGTTTTATGATAAAAAAATACCCCTATTTATTAAAGGGTATATTAGCTTATAGTATGAGAGAATTCATCATCCTCAGTATTAGGACTACTAGCCATAACCAAAATTATGGTTGGTATAATCAAGGGCACGACTGCGTGAGCAATTCTGGGTTTGACGTGAATAATTCTATTTTTTCTGCCATCAAGAGTAGCGCTCCGAATCTCATCAGCTTCAATATCTTTAAAAAGAAATCTGGCTGATCCGGAAACGACCATCATTAACTCATGCTTCTGATGGTGATAATGGTGTCCAGGCTCGCTGCCAAATTCTTTAATTTCTACCAGATACATATAGTTGAATTCAAAGCCTTCAACCAAGGGGAATCTTTTATCAAAAGGAACCAAAAGTTTGCGTCCAGACTTGCCACTGGCTTCTCGCTCAGGAAGAGCAAATAGAGTGTAAAGCTTTCGGTCATCAACTACAACTGGAATAGCCAACTTGTTCACGTCTGACTCTTTATAGATCATTTGGTCTCCTTTTTTCCTGGGTTTCGCTAATAATTTATCACAACTAAACAAAAAAACAAGTTTATAAACTTGCATTGATGTGAAATGGTGTGCCCGGCCCACCTTCGTCAAGGCTTCGGCGGACAGGCATGATAGGCTTCTTCGTCCTGCGAAACAATTTAAGTGGTGTGCCCGGCAGGACTCGAACCTGCGACCTTTGGCTCCGCAAGCCAACGCTCTATCCAACTGAGCTACGAGCACATAATATAAATTAGAAAAACAGAAAACTGGCTAGTCGTCCATGTAATTTATAATTTAATCCTGCGTGAAAGATAATCTTCAATGGGTTCATTTTCACGAGCCAAATCTTCTTCCACAAATTGCTCCAAGGCGCTTCGAACCTCTAAAGGATTTAATTCTCCTAATGGCAGACTAAGTTTATCCCTTCGAATTCCATTGAACTCAAGATACAAATTTTTTACCTCAGGTGGAAAATACGCCAACCAGAAAACTTTGAAATCGTGGAAATGGTAGAACTTTTGTCCCACGAGAACACCACCGGTAGAAATTTTTACTTCAATGTCTTTTGGGTCAAGGTAATGTTGCATAATCATGATCAGAGCAACCAATAATGTAATCACAATGAATAAAAAATTCAAAGTGACAATCGCGTAGATCAAAATCGCCGCCATGACAACTCCAGCCAAGATATACCAAAGCTTACTCCTGTCGTGTTTTTCAAATTCTGGGGCAGACCATTCAAACAAAACATCACCGATATCATCAGGAGCTTGAGTAAAAATAATTGACTCAAACCATTTTTTCATATTTTTATTTTTTAATTTTTGTAACGATTGTTTTATTTGGCTTGCCATGAATACATTCATGGCGGAGAGGGTGGGATTCGAACCCACGGTCCCCGTTAAGGGACTCTAGTTTTCAAGACTAGCACATTCGACCGCTCTGTCACCTCTCCTTAATCTATTATAACTTTGTCTAAATATTTTCTACCTTGTCCACTTTTTAAAAATCTTTCTCGTTTCATCGCCTCATTTCTAGTTTTATATTTTTCTGAGTAAACCAATATCCACGGCTTTCGTCCCTTGGTATATCGGCATCTACCATTATTATGTTCGATTATCCTGACACCAATATCTTTTGTGCTTCCTATATATCTTGTTCCATATCTTATACTTTTTATAACGTAGATAAAAAACATAAGTTACAAAATAAGGATGGGATTCCTCGCCAAAGGACGAGTGCGCCCTTGGCACAGAACCCACGGTCCCCGTTAAGGGACTCTAGTTTTCAAGACTAGCACATTCCTAGCCGAAGGACTAGTCCGTCCTTTGGCGGAGACCACTCTGTCACCTCTCCTTAATCTAGAAATTGGTGGATAGTAATAAGAAGTAAGAACAATCAAGCTGCGGCATTCGAAACTTGAACGCAGTGAGAGCTAATAATGGCAGAGAGGGAGGAATTTCTAGCGTCACTGCGCTCCTTTGGGAAACCCATGGTTTCCCAGCCTTCCTCTGCGGGAAACTACCGTTTCCCGAACCCTTCCCGTTCGGATCCCAATAAAGGATCCTATTTATACTAAATGGCGGAGAGGGAGGGATTCGAACCCTCGGTACCAATAAAGGCACAACACCTTAGCAGGGTGCCCCGATCGACCACTCCGGCACCTCTCCAAAATAATATAGTTATTTCTCTAGTATGTAATAATTCCACTTCCCACTAATTTCACCCTTGCTAATAATTTTAAATCCAATTTTTTTAATTAATTCACTAAATGTTTTTTTGGTAATATTTTTTTGTAAAATTAAATCTCCAGTTTCATGCATATCTATCATTGACTCTTCATCATTTCTATTATGACGAACCGATATAAACAAGACACCTCTGTCCTTAAGCAAACTATATATACGCTGTAGAAAACGACTTTGTTCTTTTAGACTTATATGATGAAAAACACGATGACACCAAATTCCGCCAAAATTACTTTTCTTTACAGAAAAAATATTTTGTACTTTGAACTGACATTTAGGAAATCGTTTTTGAGCGATTTTAATCATTTGGTGTGAAGGATCAATTCCCAGTTGTAAAAAACCTTTTCGTCTGAAGAATTCACTGTCTTGCCCCCCACCACAACCGACATCTAGAATACTTACTCCTTTAGCAATATTTTGGATAAATAAATTATGAAGACTTTTATCCCATTTATACTGCCCAAAATTAGCCACGTATTCTTTAGCCGTCTTATTATAACTTGCGAGAGTTCGTTTTGAATCATTCATAATCGAAAAACTAACACTATTTTAGCATAAAATAAAGATTTGTAAAGCCCTAAACCTTGAGGTAACGGCGGATGGCAAAAGCACTACTAAGAATGGTTAGAACCACGGCCAGAACGAATTCCAGACCGAAAATAAGCAGGAAGCGATCACTAAAATAGGCGGTTAAATCAAAATCATAATTAGCTAAAAATGTCCCCAAATAAGGTGTTAAAATGTTGATAAATAGATAGATCAAACCGATGTTGATCAACAAAGCGACAAAAGCATACAAAACACTCTCTAGAATAAATGGCATTCGAATAAACCAGTTTGTTGCCCCGACCAAGCGCATGACACCGATCTCCTCTTTGTGAGTATAAATTGTCACTCGAATAGTATTAAAAACAATCAGGAAAGCAATCAAACTGAATAAAACAGCAATAAAGATACCAAATTTTTCAACTTTATCCGAAACGCTTTGAACAAATGAAATAATCTTTTGCGGGTCAGAAAAATCATTATTATCAACCAATGATGAGTACTCCGATGCTTGGATTTTTTGCAGAATCAAATCATAGTCTGACGGATCACCAGCTTTGACCACTAATGTGTCATTAAAAGGATTGTCTTCTAATTCAGAAATTGCGGATTGGATATCAGGGTTGCCAATATTTTTTTGTTTGAATTGCTCAAGCACCATTTCTTTTGACAGAAAACTGACAGTATCAACCTCGGACGTATTAGAAACAAAAGTTTTAAAATTATTGACGTCAACTTCGGTGGCTTCACTCACAAGCATGATATTGATATCAACCTTGTCATGGACACTGTCAATAATATTGTCGGACACTGCTTTTAATGTAATCAATATATTGACCGAGAATAATGCTAAAACTAAAACTGATACCGTCACCAGTGTTAACCAAAAATTGCGCCAAAAATCCTGCAAGGCAAATTTTAGAACACGCAAAAATGTAAGCATAATAGATATTGGTCAATATTAGATAAGCTCTAATTTACAGCATGTACTTTCCAACCTTTTGATCACTAACCACTTTTCCATGATCAAGAGTAATAACTCGTTTTTTGAGCAAGTTGACCACCTCTTTGTCGTGAGTTACAAGCATAACGGTGGTTCCCAGTTCGTTAATTTTCTTGAGTAATGCAATAATTTCTCGAGTATTGATGGAATCCAGGTTGCCGGTGGGTTCATCAGCCAGTAAAATCTTTGGATGGTGAATCAAAGACCGTGCAATTCCGACTCGTTGCTGTTCACCACCTGACAATTGCCATGGGTAACGACTAATCTTGGATTCTAACCCGACAATTCTCAAAACTTGGGGCACAACCTTCATAATTTTTGATCGAGAAGTACCACAAACCTGCAATGCAAAGGCAATATTTTCAAAAATAGTTTTTTGTGGCAACAACTTGAAATCTTGATAGATGACACCAATCTGGCGACGCAAAATCGGTATATCTCGTCGATGAATACGAGAAATATCCCAACCACCAACAATCAACTCGCCATTAGTGGGCTTTTCCTCAGCGGTAAGCATCCTGATCAAAGTAGTCTTTCCGGTACCACTTTGACCAATAATTGAAACAAACTCCTTATCTTTGATATGCAAATTCACGCTATGCAAGGCATAAGTATTTGGTTTGTACAACTTAGTTAATTGCCGAAGTTTTATCATATATTATTGTTTTATTGGCACGACAGTAACATTTGATAAGATCCCCTGCCAGATTTCACCAATAGCAGAAAAGGCGACCTTGTCGAGATCAATGACTCTATCAGGATGAATAGCTCGATCTGGTCCGTAATCATTTACCACAACCTCAACTGATTTATTATTATCTAAATTGGTTACTAATAACTTTGTCCCCTTGGGATAGTCGGGTGATGCAGCACAGTTACAATGCTTATAAGCATACCAACTGGCAGCACCCTGGCTCATTTTCTGGTCCTCCAAAACAACCATTTTGGCATATGGCAAATGAATAATACCTTTGACTGACATCGCATCTTGATATGCGGTTGGTAACAACACCCATTCGTCTATAACTCCATTGTAAAAATATACTTGACGAAATAAAGTTGGCGCTTCAGAAAAATTAAATTTGAGCATCAGAGGCAGTTTATTTTGAAAAGCCTCTTTGTTGAATATATCAAACTCATAAACATCACTAACTGGGACCAATTCAGCCGGAAAAGAATAGGTGTTGGCGTCAAAATGCTTAATGATTACTCTAGTCTCCTCAGCCAGTACTTCAGGGCGAATACCAACCAAAAAATTACTGTCATCGGAGGCAACCGTATATCCCTTGACCAAGGTTGGAGTATCAATATGCAAATCAACCATATCCAACAAGACATCACCGGCATTACTTGACGAAATTGGGACTAGAACAGAAATAAGGAATAGTCCCCCTAAAAATACTTGTAATGATTTTGACATAATAATGTTGCAATTTTTTTTGGTTCAAAATATAATAGATTAGTTCGTGCCACCTTAGCTCAGTTGGTAGAGCAGTCCCTTCGTAAGGGAAAGGTCATCGGTTCAAATCCGATAGGTGGCTCCAGTCTTTAACCGCACCAGGTTGAAGCTATGGTCTATTCTTGTTGCGAGAATACATGTAGCACTAGAGGTCAGAACAACGGTGGTCAGACGCGGCCATGTAATATGAATATCATTTGAGACTAATTCAGGTCACCCGCAGCTGTTTTTTTTATATCTTGATAAATTTAATCACCTTGGCTTCCTCAACCGCCTTGTCCAGGACAGATTGGAAGGTTTCTGGAGAAATAAGAATATGACTAACATTTACCTCTTCATCGGTCTCGTCAGTTGCTTCAGTCTTATCTTCAAGGTAGAGAATATGATAGCCATAATCGGTCTGAATGATATCGCTTAACTGCCCAGGCTCCAAGGCAAAAGCTGCATCTTCAAATTCTTTGACCATAATGCCACGACCAAACCAGCCCAAATTACCACCGGATTCGGCTGAGCCTGGATCATCACTATTCTGTTTAGCCAGGGTTGCAAAGTCCGCACCCGATTTTAGCTGAGTGAGAATATCTTCAGCTTTTACCTTGGCTTGGTCTAAATTATTTTGATCCTTACTGTAAATTTCGCCTAATTTTTGATTGGCCAATGAGTTGTAAAGAATTCGTGATTTGAACTCTTCAAGACTCCAGCCAAATGTCTTGTTGATTTCTTGTTCAAAATTTTCAACACTGCCGAAATCTTGTTTGGCCAGATTGACTAATTCGTAATTCAGCTCGTCTGCAGAAACCTTGACATCATTATCCTTGGCAAAATCAAGCAGTACGACATCGTAAATAAGTTTATTCAGAACATCACTTTTGATTTGGCTGTCTGGGACCTGAGAGCCTCGTAGTTCACTGGCTTTTTTCCAAGCAAAATACTCGTACTGCCAATCGTGCAAAGTGATATTGTGGCCGTTGACCGCTGCGGCCGGGTAAGGGAATATTTTAATCACAGCGGTAACAACCTTGGAATCAGTTGGTTGACGATAAGCCAACAAACCTAGGGCGGAGAAGATAAACGCTAAAGCGACGACAAAAAGTAAAGCCATCACGCTGTATTTTTTTTTATTTCTTGATTGTTTTAATTGATTGTACATTTTGGGCCAAAACGTTTTCTGATGATGCCAAATGTGAGCAAGAAAGAAGTGAAAACTGTTTTTATATTTCATATGATTTGATTATTAGTTAAAAAAATAATTCCACCAAAGAACTAAATTGTTTTGTGATGAGTTGGAACCAGGATCACCAACTTTACTCGAATCATCTGAATTGACACTGTTGATATCATCCAGTTTTACAACAACAATATTTTCGCCAGGCTTTTTCAAATTTAATTTTGTTCGAGCCTCTTTTTCAACAAAAAAGTCACTGTTATAATGGTCAATTGTTTGTAAAAATTCTTGTTTTTGACTACTTAGAGTTTCTATTTCTTGATTCAAATTAGTGATTTCGGCATCAAGTTTCTTTTTGTTAACATACTCCTTTATACTAAAAAAAACCAGAAAAAACACAAAAACAAAAATCACAACGATTGTTATTTTAGACAAATTCTTGATTGATTTAGTAGAACGAGATTGTAAACTCATACTCTATTAAGCTATTATAGCATACTTTGTTATTTTGGGTTTAATTGCCCTGCGTTTCGTCATCATTGCCGAGCTGAGCCTTGAGCGTTTCAATGATAAAATGTTGGTCCTCAACCGGTAAAGAATTTATTTGATCCAACAGGTTCTCAACCGGATCAAGAGGCTTGCTGGTAAACGCCAAAGTGTCTTCTTTTTCTTCTGGTGGGTCCAAAGCGGTCTCATCAGAATAAAACTCTAAGACATTGTGGTCAGTCTGGATTTGGGAGGTCTCAACAACCACAGCTTCGTCAACCTCTCCGTCAGAAAGGTCTTCGGTGGGATTATTGCTCTTGTATATTTGAGCGTTGATTGCTTCTAATATTTTTTCTGGCTGCTTGTGATTATATATGACATAGGGTTTTGATAATTTTTCAATCACCAATTTCAACTGCCCATATTTAAATATCTTTTGTTTCCATGATTTATAATCTACGGAAATATTTTTAATTTTTGACAAAGCAACAAATTTTATAATTGGTTTTCCAATCTTTGACTGCTGAACGTCAATCAATCGCTGATTGGTCAGACAAATCAAATTTGACTGCCAAAGATGCATTATTTTGAATAAATACCCAATAGATATACCCAACACTACCAAAAAAATAATCAAACCACCAAGACCAAAAGTAATAAAATAAAACATCAGGAAAAAATCCAACAAAATAATCAAAACACTGATGGTGACATGAGGCAAAACCACATACCCTGAGTGCTTGGAAATCAACACGATTTTTTCATCATCCTGCCAATTGATTTTCTTGAGCAATACTTTCATAATTTTTATGATGCTTTGAATAAAATATAATTTTGGTAATCTCAATCAATGCGACTTGCATCACTCCAAGCCCGACTACGATAGCCCACTCCCGCAAACCGAGAGCACGCAAACCAAGTGACTGCTGCAAAATGGGCACATATATCGGAACAAGTTGAAGAATAATACCGCCGATTACGGCCCAGATCAAATATATATTGTCAAAAATATTTATTTTCCATAATGGTTGAATCAAGCTTTTGCAGCTAAACACGTACATCAATGAATTGAGTCCCAAGCCGGCAAACATAATAGTTCGAAGATACTCCATCTCCACCCCCTGATGTAGGAACCAGTAATAGACAGAAAACAGTACCAAGTCAGAGAATATACCGATAACAAAAATCAAAGTTTTCATTTCACGATCCAGCAATTTACCCTCACGCTTGACTGGAATCTGCTCCATAATATTTTTTTCGCCAGATTCAACGGTCAAAGCAGCCGCCGGGAAACCATCTGTAATTAAATTGATCCACAAAATTTGAGCAGCGGTGATAGGGAGAGGCAAACCAAGAAACAGGCTGCCAATAACCAATATCATTTCACTAAAACTATCGGCCAATAAATACACAATAACCTTTTTTATATTGCTAAAAATAATCCGCCCCTGTTCAATCGCCATGACAATGGTCTGAAAATTATTATCAAGCAATATCATATCAGCGCTTTGCTTAGTTACGTCAGTGCCGGTACCGACAGCAATACCAATATCAGCGGCCTTCAGCGCTGGAGCGTCATTAACTCCGTCACCGGTCATCGCAACCACTTCATTGTTGAATTGCAGCGCTTCAACAATCTTTAATTTGTCTGCGGGTGAAACCCGAGCAAAGACTGATACATGCTTGACCCTGGCTCGAAGCTGTTCTAGTGATAGTGTTAGCAACTCATAGCCATCCATTATGGAGTCTTTGGTGACCGGCAGACCTATCTGTCGAGCGATTTCTGTGGCTGTCAGCCGATGATCGCCGGTAATCATAATAGTACGAATGCCCGCCTGCTTGACCAGATTGATTGTGTCAGCAATGCCCGAACGCAGTGGATCGTGAATAACCCAGAAACCGAGGAACAAATAATCATCTCCCATATAACCATCTTTGTCTGAAGATAAAATGTCTTTTTTGGCTACAGCCAAAATCCGATAACCACGTTCGGAGTATGAATCAAATAATTTTTGCCACATCAAACGTATACTTGGAGTCAGCTCTTGTTTCTTTTTACCGGTAAAGTATGAGTTACATTCCGACAACACAACCTCTGGTGCTCCTTTCATGGCCCAAGTGTACTGATCATTATGCTGACTCAATGTCAGCATTCGTTTGTCTCGAGAATTGAATGGGATTTCAAATAACCGCTTGGCTAAATCGACTTTTCCCGGATCAAATCCAAGTTTAAGACTCCCGCTGAGTAAAGCTTTTTCTGTTGGTGAGCCGATCAATTCATGTCCGTCAAAATGATCAATCGTAGCATTATTTACTAGCAATGATGTGTTGATAAAATCAGAAAAATCATGGTAATCATCCTCATCAATCAATACTCGACTATGCCAAAAAACAATTTCCTTGGCTTGCATTTGCCCCTGAGTGATAGTGCCGGTCTTGTCAACGCAAATAACAGAAGTACTACCCAAAGTTTCAGCGGCAACTAATTTTCGGACCAATGCCTGTTTTTTTAATATCCGCTGCATGCCAATAGCTAATACTACTGTCACGGCAACCAATAAACCCTCAGGAACAGCTGAAACAGCGGCTGCCATTGCTACGAGGAAAATATCCCAAAATGAAAAACCTCGAAGCAAACCCACGGCAACGATCAGAAAAGCGGCTCCAATAATAGAAAAACCCAAGACCCGACTAAAGGCTTTGAGGCGTTGCTGAAGAGGAGTAACTTCATCTTCAGTTTGCTCCAACATCTCAGCGATTTTTCCCAGTTCAGTCATCCGACCGGTTGCCACTACGATACCACGACCTCGACCGTCAGTGATCAAGGTTCCCTTCAAAACCATGTTTTTGCGTTCTGATACCAATATTTTTTTTGTTTTATCAGTCGATATGGTACGAGTATGTTTCATGACCGGTTCAGACTCTCCCGTCAGCACCGCTTCGGCACTTGAAAGATTGTTGACCTCAAGCAATCGAATATCAGCCGGGACCTGGTCACCCGGTTCGAGTTCAACAATGTCACCGGGAACCAGTTCTTCCGCCTTGACTATGTGTAAAACACCATCTCGAATTACCTTGGCGTTAAAACTGATAAATTCTCGTAAATGCTCAAGCTGATTTTCTGCCTTATTTTCTTGAAGAAATCCAACGATAACATTAATTAAAATAGCCGCCATAATAATGGCGAAATCAACATATTCATTCAAAACCAACGATATTACGGCTGCTCCAAGTAAAATATAAACCAAAATACTTTTGAATTGACGAAAAAACACCAACCAGGTTGAAGCTCTTCTCTTTTGAGGCAAACGATTGAACCCAAAAGTTTTAAGCCGTCTAAGAGCTTCTTTTTCTGGAATACCAATTTCACTACTTTCAAGCAACTTGATACACTCTGAGGCTTGATAGTTGTACCAATGGACATTTTGTATTTTCATAATGCAAAAATAGCAAGCAATATACTTGGTTTTCTGAATTAATTATACCACAACTTGCGAATAAAAAAAATTTGGCTGTTGACCATTTTTGAGGTATAATTTGATTAGATTTAACCTAAATTATTTATGATAGAATTACTACTCCAACTTACAAGCACCATTGATAATTGGCTCAATAAACCTTATATAAGAATTGATGGTCTTTTGATTGATCGCTGGAGTTGGGTTCATCTGATTACCGGTATAGTAATAGGCCTGATAGTAATCTGGAAATTAAAAAAGGTCTCGCCATGGAAAGCGCACCCGATGGTTTTCTTGATTTTAATCCTGTGGGAAATCTTTGAGCGAGTGATGGGAAATGTCTTGTTCAAAGTCGAAACCATGACTGACAAAACCTGGGATATGATTATTGGGTTTGGCGGGTATTATTTGATATATAGTTTATATATTTCAAAAAGAAAACTAATACCTAAAGACTAAGGTTATATTCGAAGAAACTTGTTTGTCCACCCTCTTTTATAGATTCATATTTAGTCTCATATTCACTGCTATCCAAGCCACACTCTTCTAGCAATAGCATCAACTCAACATGATTCACATTCTTCGAATCCAACTTGGCCAGCTTTTTGAATGTCTGCGGAGACATAATTTCTCGAAATACTTCAAGGGCCTTAAAATCGCCATAAAAATAGGCTTTGTACAAATCAAATCTTAACTCCTTATCTCCGATAGGTCCCATGTTCTTTTTCTTGGCTATAGCCTTTATTATTTGCTCAAAAAACAAACACAACGGCAAGTAGGCAAATTTAATATCCCCGATATTTTTACTATTGATACCTTGCTCCCACAATAAATAATCCAGAGTGATCATCTGAGTCAAAGCTTCATTTAACCCAGAAAAAGTATTTGACTTTATACGTTCAAATCCAGTTGTTTTCTGATTAACTTCGGCACCACTTGTATCCAGATCTATACGAACCAGGATTGTAGTGTTAGCCAACAAATGGGTCAATTCATGAACCAAAACACTAACATCAGATTTAAAACTCTTAAACGGGATGACTATTTCCTGAGAATCTGTAGAGATGAAGCCATCAGACAAATTATAAATATCATCAGAAGATTTTTTATATTGATCGAAGTCTTCCCTTTTCATGAGTTTTATTTTGTCTAAGGCTGTAATCCTACTGGCCACAGATAAACCCAATTTTAATCTTATCCACTGAGCAAATCCCTTTATTAGCTCTATCAATTGTATTTTTTCCCTAGCTGATAATTGAGTTGCTTCAATATCAACATTTTAAAATTCATGCAAAAATTCTGTAATAACTTGTTCATCTTTTTTGATAACTTGGCTTTCTTCTGAAATTTGAAGGCCGGTAAATGCTCAATATCCATATTAGATTCAAATAAAATTTATATTTATAATATACTCTATGACGATCAAAAGTGCAAAATTAATTTATAATGAACTCAAGAGCCTGGCTCAAAACGATCCCAATATTATTGGTTTTTTCCTTGGTGGTTCTAGGGTCAAAGGTTTGGACAACAAGCACTCTGATTATGACATTTATATTATTGTAAAAAATAATAAACTGGCTGAGTATCGAAAAAAAATAATGCCGCTCAAAGACGACCGGATTGATATAATGCTTTACACCGACAAAGGTCTGCGGGAGCATGCAGCATGGGGCGGGACAGAAGAGTGGGCGCGCTACAACATGGCTCATATCAAAGTGGAAATTGACAAAACCAAGACAATTCAGAAAATTATCAATGAAAAAGGTAAAATCCCTGAAGATAAAGTTGAAAATTTTATCAGAGGTAATCTGGATGCTTATATCAATTATGTTTATCGGTCGTTAAAATGCCTGCGAGCGAAAAATTCACTTTGCGCCAAACTGGAAGCCTCAAATTCGCTACTTTATTTTCTAAATATTATTTTTGCCCTGCATGGAAGAAGAGTAAAACCGTTTTCCAAATATCTACAGTGGGAACTGGATCATTATCCGCTCAAGAAACTGCCAATTTCCAATCAAGAATTCTTAAACATTCTAGATAAAATAATCAGCTCAGCTGACTTAAATCCACAAAAAAAATTATTCAAAATTACCGAAAAACTGTTTGACCGGTCGCCATACAAAAGCGTTTACAACAACTGGGGAGAGAAAATCGAATGGGTTGAGAAATTTTCATTGAAGTAGGCTTGACAAAAGTCTATTTTTGGTTTAATCTAACATATTCTACATGCTAGGAGAAAAACTCTAAAATCAACGCCAGAGGAGGTATAATGACGCCATCGATGCTCAGCTTATTTTGCTTCGAATTTGCTGAAAAAATGATGCAAGATAATGATCCATCTCACGATCTTGAACATGCCAACAGAGTTCATAAGCTGGCTCGATATTTGGCGGGAAAAGAGGGGGCTGATCTTGACATTGTCATTCCTGCTTCCATCGGTCATGACTTGATTGTATATCCCAAAGATTCTCTAAAATCAAAACTATCTGCCACTCACAGTGCTGCTGAGGTAGCAAAATTTCTTCAAGGAATTGACGACTTCCCAAGAGACAAAATTGTAGCGGTTATGTATGCTATCCAAGTCTGTTCGTTTTCCAAAGGAATTGTGCCGACTACTCTGGAGGCAAAGATTCTCCAAGATGCTGACTTGCTAGAAGCGGTCGGCGCCGTTGCCATCATGAGGACATTTGCGTCTGCCGGTAGTATGAATAAAACTTTTTACTCCCCGGAAGATCCATTCTGTGTATATAGGGAACCAGATGCCCACAAGTATGCGCTGGATTTGTTCTATACTAGATTACTACAGGTTGAAAAGCGTTTGCATACGCAGACTGCTCGGGAATTGGCTAGACCGCGAACTAAATTTCTACATCAATTTTTAACTCAGTTAACGTTGGAACTTCCACAGACAAACAAATAATGTTTCGAGATAACATCTCGATTTTTTATTGACAAAATTGGCATATACTTATACGATTTCACTGAACTACAGATATAATTCAAAGGTAGAAGTATCATGTGCGCCAGATTATTAACATTTGACAGTAACAAATTGACGGCCCCAAACCAACCACGAAAGGACGGTAGGCTATGACCCAACAGATTCATTCACTGTGTTGCAATGTTAAATTGGAATTCTCATTGGCCGATGGCGTGCAAGTCGGCAGCTGTTCCAAATGCCATAAAAATGTCGCCAGAATCAACCTCAAGACTGGGCAAGAAGAGTGGCTCGACGGCAACTCACCGTGGACCAACAAAACACTGAGTCCGGTAGTTAGAAATTAACAAAATCGAGATAACATCTCGATTTTTTTGTTTAAAACAAAAAATAACGACCGTATCGTTATCTTTTGGTGGGTCCTCCGGGACTCGAACCCGGGACGCCCAGCTTAAAAGGCTGGCGCTCTAACCGACTGAGCTAAGGACCCTTAATGTGACAATTTGAGATCGGTATCTAAATCCTTAGCGAAGTCGGAACTGTCAAAACCGACGGCCTGTCCGCCGAAGTTGTAAACGAAGGCGGAAGCTAAGGACCCATGATATAAAATACTAAACCCGAAATAATAAATTCGAAATTGACAGCCAATATAAACACCTTAGCGAAGTCGGAACTGTCATACCGACTGCCGGCCGGAGTTTTAACAAAGGCAAGAGCTAATGGCTCTGAGCTAGTCTCTTGACCCCAGTTCAGGGCATAGCCCCTAATTGGATAAAGCAACTTACAATAATTTATCTCTAAAACTACAAGTAACTACTACATTCTAGCGTAAAATGAGACCTTTGTCAAGTATCATATTTCCCCAATAATTCACAAATTAAATGTTCATATTTATCAGCAGCATTCTCTGGTAAAACACCCTTGATATTATGACTAAGCTCAGTCAATTTGCTGTGTCGTTCAAATAAATCATGTAATAAATTGATAATGTACTCGCCGGAAAAATCTTGTTGTCGGACATAAACAATCGCCTTTTTGTGATGAAAAAATTCAGCGTTTTTTTCTTGTTGATTACTGGGGATCGGCATAATAACAGATGGCTTGCCCAGTGATGATAATTCGGTCAACGTTCCAAAGCCGGCTCGACCAAAGAAAACCGTAGCCGCCGCATAAACATCAGCCAATTCTACTCCGAGAAACTCAACTGCGTGATACCTAGAATTGGAAACAATACTGGGATGATGCATCCATTTTGACTGTTCACCTCGACCCAGAGCATGAATGACTTGGCAAAACTTGGTAATTTCTTCGGAATTCTCAATAAACGTCTGGTTGATAATTTCTGATCCAATACCGCCACCCATAACCAAAAGTACAGGGAGATTATCTTCCAATTTGAACCGGTGCTTGGCTCGCTCTGCCAGGCCACCAAACAAAAATCCCCTAGTCGGATTCCCGGTGACAACCAGTTTTTCTTGCTTGGAATATTTGTCTCGCAGTTCAGGGACGGCCACAGTAATCTTGTCAGCCAGTGGCTGCATCAGTTTGTTGGCTAGGCCAATCTGGAAATCTTGTTGGTGAACAATCAGTCGTTTTTTGAATATTTTAGCCGCAAAAGCGACCGGCACACTAACAAAACTACCGGCAGTCAGGATGATATCCGGCTTGAACCGAAAAATAATCCACATCGACTTGATCAAGCCCAGTAGAATCAGAAAAATATCAGTAATATTCCGCCAATCAAAGTAACGGCGGAACTTGCCGCTGGGAATAGCGGAAAATTTTATGTGATAGCTGTTGACGATTTCAAATTCTGGTCCGTTGGCGGTACCAATCCAAAGAGCTTCAACATGGTGCTTGTTCTTGATTTTCTCATAAATTGCTAAGAGAGGAGAGACGGATCCCATTGTCCCGCCACCAGAAAATATAATTCGCATATAGTATAACCTATGTTAATTGTGAGCGACGGCCATGGCGATAACTGTGGCCGCCCCAGCCTGTTTCAAACATTTGGCAGCCTCGTTCATGGTCGTACCAGAAGTAATCACGTCGTCAACCAAAACAATTGTTTTATTTTTTAATTCATGATTGTTGATTGTGAAGGCTTGATGCAAGTTGTCGATTCGCTCCGATCGATTGAGCTTGGCTTGTTGATCAGTGTATTTTGATCGCACAATAGTTTTGTCTTGATACTGGCAACCAAATCCCTTGGCAATAAATTGAGCCAAGACCGCGCTCTGATTGAATCCGCGCTCAGCAAAACGCTTGGGATGAAGCGGGATGGGACAAACTATGGTTGTGTGATCCAAATGGACATTCTGATGGCTGATTTTTTCAAGCAATAAATTAGCCAAAAATTCAGCTAATTCTTCGATAAAATTAAACTTATATTCATGAATAATTTTTTCAATTACCGTTCCCTTGTAGCGAACTGAAACAATTATTTGATCAAGTGATATCCCAGGCTGGCAATTGGAACAAATACCAATAGTTGACGGCTGACGATTGCAAATCAAGCAAACATTGTCTTTCAAATAGACTATTTTTTTTTGACAGGTCAAACAAAAATGCTCATCACCTCGTCCACAAACAAGACACTCCTTGGGGAAAAATAGGTCTATGATTAAATTTTTCCAGTTAGCCAACATCTAAATTCTATTGCCAATAAGCACCGTCAACCTTCCACAAACTATCGACTTTAACCAGATCTAATTTGATCTTTTGTTTGTAATTGACCGTTTCTTTTCCTGCTGTGATTTTTTCTCTCTGAGTTTCAATAATAACTTTTGCAGTATCAGCTTGCAGATCAACTACTTCGATAGCAAGAGCCTTGGTGGTAATGCTGGAATAGGAATAGCTATCACCCAATTCTGATTGAAGACTGGCTTGATATTTATTCGTGGCCCAACGATAAAAACTATCGGTCATTGAACTGCTAATCTCGGCTAGAATGTTTTCTTGCAGCTGACTGGAAGCGGTACCAAATCTTTCGGCGAATGACCGAGAAATATTTGATATTTCGCGTTCATTTTTTTCAGCCAACGTTAACTCTGGAGCCTGATATTGCAAAACTCTTTTTTGAGAAACCGAGCCGGGGCCTTGATCAATAGAACCATCAGGAGTTTTATTCTTCCAGAGATAAAAAATCGTAATACCGGTAATAAGTACAGCCAGAATAACAATTGTTGTAATAATTTTTTTTCTTGTCCAAAACATATTAATAATAGAATTAGGAATTAGGCTGGTAAGAGAGTTGGAATTTTTGATTATACTTGTGCTTGTTCAGCGTCTTCTTGGGCTTTTTTCCGTTTTTTCTCCATTTCCAACAACTGGGCTGGATTGGAAGTGATCACAGAATCCTCGAGCCCAGAGGCAACCACCTTGATAGCGGCGTGTTTGGATCCGGCAAAGAAAATACCTTCACCAACATTACTCTCAAGTAGCAGCATTTTTTCCCCTTCGGTCAAAGCAAATGTTTTGACGATAACATCGATAGCGGATGATGATTGTTTGAGTAAAATCTTTAACGCTGAGTTGTTGACAATACCCGGGCCATACTTTGAAGTCAAAAAGTCATTGACATCCTGAGTAATAGTGGTAATCCCAAGATAATATTTTCGTCCACGCTTGACCAATCCATGCAAAAAACGAGCTGAGTCATCATACATCATCAGCCACCAAGCCTCATCAACCACCAGAATACGTTTTTTTAGCTCTGAGCGAACAACGTTCCAAACATAGTTGATAATGTTGTACAAAGCCATTGGACGAAGCTCATCCTCAAGATCGCGAACAGAAAATGTGACTAACTGATTGGCCATATCAACATTGGTTGGAGAATTGAACAGACCAGAAAATGTTCCGGTGGTATATTTGCGCAAGCGCAGGGCCAAATCAGCCCCACCGTCCATACCATCCAAAACCTCATACAAATCCTGCATTAAAGGCGGTTCAATCTTGTCCAGATCACTATCTGGAGTAATATCTTTTTTGGCATATGTCTGAATCAAAGCTTGATCTAGAATTGTATCTTCCTGAAATGTCAGCTTACCAAGCATCAGCTTTAATAAACCCTTGATACTGATCACTGCACTACGGATAATGTCCTCGACAGATGAATCTTCACCGACGCCTCGGGGCAAATCAAAAGGATTAATCTTGCTCTCAGAATTGAGAGAAATGTTGACATATGTTCCACCAACAGCGTCTGACAACAGTTTGTATTCTCGCTCAGGGTCAATAATGATCACATCTGTGCCCATCATCATTGAACGCAGAACTTCAAGTTTGATCGTATAACTTTTACCGGCACCAGAAGTCGCAAAAACTGTGCAGTTGGCATTTTGAAGACTGAAACGATCAAAAATAATCAAACTATTATTGTGCCTATTTATTCCATATAAGATGCCTTCTTCTGAAGTCAAATCAGAAGATATAAAAGGAAATGACGATGCGATTGGCGAAGAATTCATGTTGGAAGTAATCATAAGCTCGTCATTGCCTATGGGCAAGGTTGAATTGAACCCTTGCTCAGATTGATAGAAAACCCGTTTGGTATAAACCATTCGTGAGCCAAAAACCGCTTCGATGTCTTCGGTCAACTTGTCCAACTCATCCTCTGACTTGGCGTAAAGAGTGGTGTACAAACCAAATTGAAAAAATTTTTCAGTGCCCTGAGTCAAATCATCACGCAATTGTTCAATATCACGCAATGCGGTCTCTCTGAGTGGATCTCTTGGCTTACCTTTTTCTGCCCCAGCATTCAATGAAGCCTGCAAAATACCAACTTGTCTCTTCAACTGCTTTAAAACTACCGGTGACTCCATGGGATAAAAAAACATACTAATATCCAGTGACGAGTTGTAGTTGATAATGGGAGAAAACCAACCGACTGAAATGTATCGCGGATAAGTCATGACAAACAACGTCCGGGCATACCAACTGCCCAATTTGATGAATGATGGCTTGACCTCAAACGCAGCCGGGGCAACCAAATCTAAAACAGATACAACACCCTGACGATACAGTTGTTCATCTTCAATTATTTGTTCGCTTTTTTTGCTCTGTGTTTCAATTTTTTTCTCTTTCTCAATTTCATTCAATTCTTCTTTCGGGGCTGCTTTTTTTTCACTTAGAGCGTCTTTAGCATTAAACATATATATTATATTTTGACTTAATTATTCTTCTATGCGTAACTTGGCTATTTCAGGCATTTTTTGTTTATCGGCAACATCAGGATTATATACGTTGTAATATAATTCAATCAAACTTTGAGTGTCGAGTACAACTGTCTCCAGTCCCAACTCTCGAATATGCATTTTTACATGCTCAACTCGCTGATTCAAAGTATAGCGATATTTATCAAATTTTTGCTGATTCAATTTGATCACTTTACCTGGAGTCAAAACGTCGGTTAATCGAGCAAAAAAACCACGCTTGCTGTCTTCAACTGCTCGATATGGGATGACAACAAAAAACCGTTTGCTCATGATATCACCAAGGTCGACCAATTCATTGACATAAGTTTGATAATTGATCATCTGACGCCGCAGTAATTCATTGGTGATCTCCTTTTCACGGTCAGCCAACCTTTTTTGATACTTTGAGATATCCAGTTTGCGAGATTGGATCACAACTTGAATGGGAAAGTCTAAAAAGTTCAAAAAACTAACATAGGAGGAGACAACCGCATTCTGTTCATCTTCTGATTTTAGAGCAAAATTCAAACTGGAGACCATCATCACGGCTCTCAACGAACCATCTTTCATTATCACCGTATCATTCTTGATTTCAGCTGTATCCAAAAACAATTGCGTTGACTGAGTGATTTTATTCCCAGATAATTTTTTATTTTGCATTTCTTTTTCTTTGGCTGCCATATGTTAGTGGGGTAGTGAATTAGTTAATTAGTTATCAAGTTAATAAGGACTTCAGTTTTTTGACCAAAATGAAACTTTATTAACAGACTAACTTGTTTGCCGCCAGAAACGGATCACTATTTAGTATTATTGTTTTTCTGATTTAATGTTTTCTTACTCTGTATTTGGCCTTCAACAACTTGATCAGCAAAGAAATCTTCATCAGTCTGATATACACCTCCGGTATTAATCAGTAATGATAAATCGTGCAACCGGGATTCTGAAACCGCTTCTTTGTGAGCTTCTTCTTCGTGAATAATCTCATGATCAGCTTTTACCTCTTGCACACCAACAACATAGGCGGCCTTGTTCCAGACACGTTGGTTGGGGCGACGTAAAGTCTGCAAAAAACTCAGAAAAAAGAAATGAATTGGGCGACCATTGACTTTGGCAAAAGCAAAGATGGCTGCTATGCCAACGGTGATGATAGCCAGAGGAATAAAGGCAACAAAACTGACCAGACGAAATTCAATGGCGCCAATAACCAACGCAACAACCATGATCCCAAATTGACGGATCGTAATCGGTCCGAGGATTTTGTCTTCAACATCGATAAATTGGGGAACGATAAATTGATTTGGCATATTTTTTGACGGTGAAATTAAGTAATCAGTAGATAGCGCCAAGAGGCAAAGCGACTAACCTAGCTATCAAGGCGTTGGCTCAACTCCAAAATGGCTTGGAATTGATCCGGCGATAATGTTTCTTCGTTAGCGATCTGCCGATCAGTAATAATTTGATCAATTGACTTGCCACTAACAATACTGGCTACTCCCATTTGGGTGTAAAGTTTAAACACGGGTGATAATTTCCAGGCGGAAACACCTTCAAGACCACGACGCCAAGATTCGGCCTTTAATGTTTGTATTTTTTCATAAAGAGTATCGGCACTATCACGAGCTGAGGTACCTATACGATCAAAATTTTTGAGATCAAGAGTTAGTAATTCTTCAACCGGTCCCAATAAATATGGTTTATTTTGAACTGAATCAACTTCAAGACTCTTGTTTTTGACTGGAAGACTTTGTCTCATCGGAGGAGCTTTCTGCTCTCCCTGGTCATGTTTTTTGATAATAAGCTCTTCAGGCCCAAGATCAGCCTTTCCTTTACCAACAAGATCGTCAACAAAGTCATAACGAGGTGAAGGTTTTTTTTCTTCTTTAACTTTTGATTGTTCTATTGGTGGGAGATCTGGCTTTGGGGCTGGGTCTGATTTGATTTCAGCTGGTTTAACGCTAACCGGTTCTAATTTTGCCTCGATTGGCTTCGCTACTGGCTTTGAAGCCATTAATTTTTCTTTCAATTGATCAAGGTTGGTAACATCAAAGACTGAGCTCGCCGTCTTAGTTTCAACCGGTTTTGAAGGTACTTTTACCGCTTTAACTGGCGATTCTTTTTTTACGTCAGGCTCAACCATTGGTCGTGGTGGTACTGGCTGGGTTTGATTTGTGTCATTTTTAGTCACAGCTTCAGCTGATCGATCGGGTTTGACTTCTGGCATCGGTAAATTTGGAGCCGGCCTCTTTTTGTCCATGGCATCGGTAGTGATTTGACTTTTGACCTTGGATAATTCACTTTCGTGTTTTTTCACAATTGATAAAACCAAATCTGCTTTTTGGCTGTCCAAGCCTAAGCCCCCCTCTTCTTTGGGGACTGACAACATATACTTGACCTCTTTTTCATTTCTAACCTCCCGTAACTTTGAACCTAAAATAGTATAAAAACGCTGTTTTATTTTGGTGTCAGTAAATTTTATCTTCAATTGGGCGGTGATTTTATCAATTGTGAGATCAACTTGCTTATCCAGTTCGCTCTTGGCTGCTTTCATGTGTTCGTCGTGAACAACCTCGTCATCAATAAAGGTGGCTTTTTTTTCTTTTGGAGCATCAACTTTTTTCTCACCATTTTCAATCTCTTCAATTGAAAAATACTTACCATCTTTGTAGTATTTCATCTGGCCGTCTTTGTCTTTTACCAATATGTAATCGTAAGTGTTTGTCATAGTTTAATAAAACGTATTATCTCCTTATGAGAATAATTATTGCGTAAAATTCTAATTTCTAATCTCTAAATCCTAAACAATATCAAAAATCAAATATCAAATCCTTATTTACTTTTTTCAATTATAGCTCCAAATTTTTTCATTAATTCTATCGATTCTTGTAATAATTTAATTCTTTTTTCGTCAACCAAATCAATACCCGGAATATCCACTAATTTGAGCCACAAACCTGACTCCTTCGCTGCTTTTCTACAAATTTTTATTCTGTGAATAAAATCTTTTTTACTCAGAGCCTCATTAGCTTCAATATAGTTAGCAGCCACTGAACCAGACGACCGAATTAATTGCTTACTGTCTTCAAAGTTAGATGTGGACCTGGATAATTCTTTGATAAATTGACGATAATTTTTTGCAAAAAGATAAGTACGCTCCTCCAAGTCATATTTTTTTGAATTTTGAGTTTCTGTCATTACAATTTATTTAGAACTTAGTACTTAGAGTTTTGAATTTAATTCGTAGAATCATAACCATTTAAATTGCTCAACCTCCATGTCATAGAAAGCCATCTGTGATAAATGTTTTTTCCCTTGAGCCCGAAAAATATTGCCAAATATCATCGCCCAACGACCACTCATATTTTCGGTCATGCCCAAACGCTCGGAAAGAATGTATTTGATAAAATGTTTGACATACGTCGGATCCGGAGCCTTGGCTTCAAACGATTTGAGCTCCTCCATCATACTATTGCGCTTGAAATATGCAATTAAAAGTTCTCGGAATCGCTTATCCTCGGTCACGATATTGTCCAGCAAACCGGTCTCGGCCAGCAACTTCATGCCGGCAATGATTTCGATCTTTTTTCGGGATAAGATATCTTTATAAAATTGGTCACTAAGTCGTTTGCGATCTTTCCTGGTTTTATCTACCAAAAAATTACGATATTCATTGACCGCATCATCTTCGGCGTCATTACTATGCATAATATCAACTTCACCCGGTTTTTTGTCATCCTCACCGATTTTCGCCCGCTCTTCGACTCCCTGATAATATTGTTTAAAAAATTTATCTTGTTCCGATTCGGTGAAGGGGAAAATTTGAATTTCACTCAAATTAGTTTTTTCAACATTAAAATAAAAGTTTCTAATATTTTCATACAGATCAAAAACCCGGTCCAACAACAACTTGTTCTCCTCGGTCAATTGTTTAACATTGGGACTCTCAGCATAGTATTTGGCCTTGTGCAGGGTACTCAATTTTTCATTCTCATTGTATGGCAGAGTGCTAATGTAGTCGGTCAGCCAGTTTTGAATGGTTGGTTCGATTTTTTCGCCCTTATGGGCAATTTTTTTGTCGCCGATTTTTTCAGCATTATGCAACAACGCTTTCATCAGCTCTTGCTGAGCGACTTTGTTGGTTTGCATCAGGGTGATAATAATAACATTGGCATCAACTCGAAATAATAACTCATCAGTGGTCGCGGTAAATAGAACATGTTCCTTCAAAAGCTTGATCATCTCCCTCATTTCTGATTCAGGGTCGCCCACTTTAAGCTCAGGAATTCGTTCCTCAACCACATTGCGTTCTTCTTCTGGAACAAGGGTTCCCGCTGCCTTCACTCTCGGTTTGATAAATTCCTTGCGGACAGCCACTCGATATTTTTTGATTTCTTCATCAAACTTGGTGGGGTCTACATCCAACTGGGTTAACATAGCAACAACCTGCCCACCCAGATATTCATCAGCCACCAACATTCGGCGAGTTAAAACATCAATCAATAGTGGTCGAACCTGATCCGGCTCAACATCCACCGTCTTGGTGATGGACGGTTCCACTTGATCCAAAGTCAAATCTTTGACAAAAACCTGAGCAATAATCTTGACCAAAGCGGCGGTGTCAATGATCGAAAAATAATACTTGTCTGAAATTTCTTTCATAACCTCAACGCCATAACGAGCCAATAGAATATTTTTGACTTTGGTTGGCAGGGCTTTTATTTTTACATTTATATCATCAGGCATATTTATATTAGATTACATCTTGCTAAGTTTTGTCAATTTCTTGTTGTAAGCAGCAATATCCTTGTCAATTTCTATAACTTCAGTTGCAGACTTACCAGCCTTACTGCCATTAAGTTCTGCAATTTTGTTATTAATGATAGCGACAGCCGCACCTGTAGACGACCTAAGATCATCAAATTTACCGCCAATCAGACGAGGATCAAGGGCCATTTCTTCCATGTTATTGGACAACCGAGAAAGACGCTTGGCTTCCGGAGTACCAGCCGCAGGAGCTAAAGTATTTAGATGAGTAAACTCCGTAATCATTCTGTCCATCATAGCTTCAGCTTCACCAGAACCAACTTCAGAGGCGATTTCGCCCATCTGCGCTTGAGAAATACTGCTGATGAAAGCTTGGTATTGTTGTTTATTAGATGGTTGTTGAAGCGCGGTCATCTGTGCAGAGTCAATCTTGGCGATATCAGATCCTTTGGCACCTGAAACAAACTTAGCGATTTCTTGAGCTTGGTCAGCATCAGATAACCCATCAAACGCACCCGTCTCGCCCCCATGAGAAACCAATGTTTTTGTAATCTTTGCCTTGGCTTGACGCATACGGGCTTGATCTGCCGGTTTAGCTCCAGGCTTACTAATCTCAACATCGAGGGTCTGCAAGACACGTTCCTTGGCTTTGGGATTCTCTTCAACCATAAGCTGCATCTTTTGAGTAAAGACTTTGTTGCCTAGAGCACTTTGCATACCTGAGACGGCCTCTGGAATATCAAGAACGCTTTTGTCCAGTTTAGCCGGATCAATTGTTTTATTTTTTACCGCTGCCTGGAAGTCATCCCGACCCTTTTTACTGGTAAAGTCATATTCCAGATGTTTCAAAGAATCACCCAGTTTCAACTGAGGCATGACACCCTTGCGGTTGGAATATGATGATCGAATATCCTTGACTGCGTCTGCATCTTTGCCTCCAAGATCACCTTGTTGACCCAATATTTTCATAGCAGCAGCTCGCTCATCCATGCTCCTAGATTTATCTTTCATGGTATCCCTAAGAGCTGATTTCCCTTGAGGGTCAGTGCCTTTATATTTTTCCAGTTTCTTTTCGTATTTTTCAATATTTTCGAGTGCGGATTGTGACGCCGCATAATCCACCCGCTTGGATTGACGGTTGTAGCCACCTCGAAGTCCACGAAGACTGCCTGACCCAACGGATTTCAATGTATCGACAGCACCATAACCGAGAGCCCCACCGACAAAACCGGCGGCTCCGGCCAAAGCGCCAGCAACCTTACGGCCGGCACCGACACCACCAGCAGCAGGAGCAAAGGACTCGTAACCTTCTTTGAAACCTTTGGTACCACCTCTAAATACATTCTCTGGAATTCGAGCCAAACCACGAGCGGCACCAGCAACGGTACCAGCAACGGCACCAGCAGCGCCAACACTTATCTTGGCTGCACCGGTCGCAAATGGAGCCAATTTTCTACCAGTATATTTTGTGACGGATTTCCCGCCTTTATAGGTTCGGACACCATATCTTTTCCAGGCTTGAGCCCCACCATATTTTTGACCCTTGGAGTAGGCCCATTTCCCAACTCCGCTGCCGACGGCACCACCGATTTCTTGACTGATCATGTAGGCGCCATAAAGCATAGCCAGTGACATAACCGCAGGAACAAAACTCTCAATATTTTCCAGTGGATGCCTGGTTGGCGGTTCGCCACCGGCTTGAGCACTGGCGGTGAGAGCAGATTGTTGAGAGGTTTGGGTTGTATTAAAATTGTCTTTAGCATTAGACATCATCAGTAATGATAACCATAAAAAGAAAGCCACCACCGGACCGATCACAACGGTTTTACCAAATTCAGCCCACCAACGTTTGGTATATTGGCTGATAATCGGGAATCCAATAAAGTTTAAAAATCCGATTGGTGACAAGATAATCAGAATCCAAATCATAACTATTCGGGTCAACAGAATGGCTGCCAACATGAATGTAATTATACCGGTAAAGATTAAAAAGACGATGGTAAAAGCCATTATGGCCAAAACTTTCATCCAGTCAACCGTATCCTGATTGGCTGAGTTGGCATTGAAATTGAAATATTGAGCCATGCCAATACCCTCGATCAAGTTGGCACCAGCGGTCGCGGCATATCCGTTGACAAAGGTCATCATAAAGACTTGCGCCACATCAATCATCAGAGCACTGGCCAATTTACTAAAATTGATCAGTACTGCAACCAAAATAATCTTGACTAGAGCTTTGTTGCCACCGACTTTGCCTTCCAATCTAAAAATAATACCAAAAGCATACAAAAGTAAAATGAGAACAATGCCCATATTGGCGATGTCGCGGATGATTACCCAGCCCTTGGTAACGGCTACATTGCCAAAAAAATTGTCATAAGAACTGACAATAATCAAAAGGACAAAAATCTTACTGACAATTAAACTCAAAATATAAGCAAACCCATAAGCGAGGTAAGCCAATATTTTCCCAAGTAATTGCAAAACAGACTCCACCGTTCCAGCTTGAGCAAATCCGGCAACCACAAAAGAGAAGACCAAAACCAAGATCAGGGTAACTAAAACAGTTTTCTTGTGGCGAAACCTCAGAAAATTTAAAATTCGATAGCCACTAGAACCCAAAAATTGTTTGATTCTAGTTAAATCCATAATGTATATTCAAAATTAGCCAGCATCGCATTTTATGGCTTATTTTTCTAGTAAAATTATACCATAAATTCGCTTTTCCGCCCAAGGGATTACCGAGTTAGTTATCAACACACAAAGCCGACGGCTCCTCCTTCGAAGCCGTGACCTTTAGCAGAGTCCCGAATGGAGACTCTGCTAAAAAGACCTTTCAACTCCCAGCTCATAAGAGTCTCCTGAAAGGGACTCTTATCGGCTAGACAAAGATTTGACCTTTAGCAGAGTCCCGAATGGAGACTCTGCTAAAGAGAAAGAGAGATCACTCAGCTTCCAGCTGAATCCAGCTCAGAAGAGCCTCCTAAAAGGGACTCTTATCGGCTAGACAAAGATTTAATCTTTAGCAGAGTCCCGAATGGAGACTCTGCTAAAAAGACCTTTCAACTCCCAGCTCATAAGAGTCTCCTGAAAGGGACTCTTATCGGCTAGACAAAGATTTAACCTTTAGCAGAGTCCCGAATGGAGACTCTGCTAAAGAGAAAGAGAGATCACTCAGCTTCCAGCTGAATCCAGCTCAGAAGAGCCTCCTAAAAGGGACTCTTATCGGCTAGACAAAGATTTAATCTTTAGCAGAGTCCCGAATGGAGACTCTGCTAAAAAGACCTTTCAACTCCCAGCTCATAAGAGTCTCCTGAAAGGGACTCTTATCGGCTAGACAAAGATTTAACCTTTAGCAGAGTCCCGAATGGAGACTCTGCTAAAGAGAAAGAGAGATCACTCAGCTTCCAGCTGAATCCAGCTCAGAAGAGCCTCCTAAAAGGGACTCTTATCGGCTAGACAAAGATTT